>Ga0209726_10001412_pt1 | contig 39037 bp, 32 predicted proteins | sample Subgrocontami54m_FD_187453 | JGI IMG/M metagenome (GOLD analysis project Ga0209726, IMG submission 187453) | Subsurface groundwater microbial communities from S. Glens Falls, New York, USA - GMW46 contaminated, 5.4 m (SPAdes) (version 3) | ecosystem: Environmental > Aquatic > Deep subsurface >...
TACCACAGCGCCGGCCCCGAGGCTCGGCACGATCCCCCACCACGCGTACGAGAGGTAGCAAGCCAAATAAAGGAGGCCCAGCGCGGTGCCTTCGAGTGTCACGGAGAAAGTCTCCGAGGCTCGGCCCCGCATCCATCGTCCCAATCCCCACAATCCGCCCGCGCTGGCGCCGGCCACCAGAATGGCGGCCAGCGAGTGCGCCTCCATCCAATGGGATATGAGTAGCGCGATGCCTACCAGCAGCGCGATCAGTCCCAGATAATTCAGGAATGGGCTGGCAAAGCGATGTTCCAGATCGAGCGGCTGGCCTGCCTCCGTCGTCTTGGCTGCGACTTCCGGCTGCGGACTCTCCACGGCGATTCCGGCTTCCAGCCTTCCCTCAAGATACCGGACGCGCTGCTCGAGTTGCGCCAGTCGCTCGCAGACAGCATTCCAGTCTTTCGCCAAGGCCGCATCGGGCGCAGCCTCCGGTGTGACCGGCTCCTCGCGCTGATTCTGAGCGGGCTCTTCCCTCGACATAAGACAATCTGGTCTTATGTTATAAAGCACTCCAGAAGCCAATCTCTTTGTTCAATATTGTGAACAAATTAGGGTGGAAAATTTCCGCAGGAGCGCGAAGTTTCGCTCTGCGGCAGAGGCGGGTTGCAGGAACCAGCGGAAGTTCGGGTGATTTTACCCAACTCCGGCGGGGCGGAGCAGGGCTTGAAAAGGGGGCCACAAACCCGGCGAGTTTTGTCCTATGCGGGTGCAACTGAAAGTGGTAGTCAGATGGAGCCGCGCTCTTCAGCTCCGGAGGAGCGGCAGATTCTAGCCCATGGCGTGAGCCATGGATTTACCGCACACGAGGCGATAAGCCCCGGAGGGGCGACAGAAAATCCAGAGGCAATCTGTCGCCCCTCCGGGGCTTGATCCATTTTGGGGTCACCGGTCCCACTTCGGGGCTGAAAGATTCCGACTCGGATTACTTCCACTTCTAATTGCACCCGTCCTACGCCGTGCCGGATGGGGCGGGGTGATCGGGAGCCCTCTCCAAATGATCGGCCAACTGCCGCAAATAACGAATGACTTGTTCCAGACGCTCGCGCTCCGACCGAAGCTCCAACAAACCCTGTTTCCAGCCGAGGTCCGCCGGCAACACGGCCATCATAGAAAACGAAAGCTGCGGATCGTTGGTCGCGGGCGAGGACTGCTCCGATGAAGGGTCGTCTAATTCCAGCAACTTCCTCACGCGTCCATTGAGCCGGATGGCTTGTTGCCGAAGCTCCTCGGCGGGAGGCTCGGTCTCGTCGTCCTCAAAGAATTCCGGCTTTCCGCGAAAGTAGGACTTCTCTTGATTCAGATCGAAGAGTTCAAACCGCCGCCGCCCTCGGACCAGAATGTCCATGCGTCCGTCGGAATATCTGCGGACGACTTGCGAGATAGCGGCGGTGCAGCCGATGCTCTTGACTGCCTCTTCCCGAGCCAGAAGTATTCCAAACTCCCACTGGTTTTGCAGGCAGTCGTGAATCATCTCCTTGTAGCGTTCCTCGAAGATGTGCAGCGCGAGGGTTGTGCGGGGAAACAAAACCAGACGGAGTGGAAACAGCGGGAGCAACGGCTCGGCCGGCGCGCTTTCCTGTGACACAGGCGCGATGCGAAGAGCAGCGTTCCCCTCGCCACTGGCAGGGACAAAACTTTGGAAAAGAGCGCTTGCGGGAAGTTGCTGCCGGACGCAGAGGCTCGCCGCCGCCGCTGCAAAGAGTTGGATGATTCCCCGGCGCTGCATCCGATAGACCTCCGCGAAATTTGCAAAATTCGGCGGTGGGTAATTTCGACGGAAGGGCACGGCTTCAGCCGCTAAGGGCCGGGCCGCAACGTTAATAGGCGAATCGAATCCGGCTCAGAATCTCCGGTTCACCAAATCTGCACTTTCACCATCCTCGATGGAGGACGGTAAGCGGGAATCCACAATGTTGGACGCGTCGCCGACCGGTCCACTGTCAGGTCGCGGACCTCATACGGCTGCGGCATGAAGTATTCGGTGGACTGTCCGGTTTTCATTTCCACGCGGTAGATGCGGCTGCTGTTGAAGTCGTTGGCCCAGACGATCTGGTTCTTATCGTCCACGGCGACCGTGTAAGGCGACGGAAACGGCGGCGTATAAGGCTGCGAGCCGGGGATCAATGCAAATTCCTTTACCTCGCGTTTGTTGGGATCGAACAATCCCACGCGGCCGGCCCAGTAGAGACCCGTCCAGAGCCGTCCTTGTGCGTCGACCTCGCCGCGCCGCGGCCCGGAACCGGGCGTAGGCGTAGCGTAGGCAGTGAATTTATCCGTCTGCGGATCGTATACGCCGATCTTACCCTGCCGAAACATGTTCATCACCGAGCGGCCTTGCAGGTCCACTTCCATATCGTAGGTGTCATCGTCGGTCTCGTCGGGAACGGTGAAATCCTTCACTTCGCCGCTCTTCGGATCGAGCCGGTGCAGGCCCTTGTCGAGGTACCAGACGTTGCCCTTCGGATCGAGTCCAAACATGTTGCTGCCGGAAGCCCAACGCGTGAATTCTTCGGTCTTGGGATTGAATCGGAGCATGCCTCCGCCCATCCCAAAGATGACATTGCCGTCCGGATCCCAAGCCATATCATGCGAGCCGCCCCCGGGATTGCCGGCACGCTCTTGCGACTGCGCGACTACTCCCAACTCCGCTCTTCCCATCCCCGGCAGCAGTGTATACGGGAACTCTTTGATCTCCCCGGTGCGCCGGTCGAGCCTGCCCAGAAAGAGCGAGAAATGGTCCGTGTACCAGACGTAGGGGCCTTTGGAATCCACCAGAACATCGTGAGGCCACGCCGCCCGCCGGTCTCCGCGGATGATATTCACTTCGCGGCTTCCGCCCCGCGGCAGGTCGTACTCGGTCACTACCAGACGCGTCGAAGCATCTCCCGTGGGCCGTGGACGGAGCTTGAAGGGGATTTCGTCGGAAGAACCGGGGCCGCGCACCGACGCTAGATACTCGGCGAGCGGCTCCACAAATTTTTTCTGGCCAAACGCGCGCGTTCCAGGGGTCTCTCGCGAGACGGCCCGCTCCCCTGCCATGCGATGGATGATCTGCGTCCATCCTTCCTTGGTGCGAGGGGTCCGGAAAGCAAACTGCAAGGAATGGCAGTTGTCGCATTGGATCAGCAAATGTTTTTGTTCGTTGGTGCCGGGCAACGCCGCCACGATGTCGCTTGCCGTGGCGTCTTTGACGGACGGCTGCCGGGGCTGCAACGCGAAATCCGCCCGTGCCGCCTTCCCGGAGGAAAGCGTGACGCCATCGCGACGGGCCGGCGTGAAATCCGCCAGTTCGATGGCCACGGAATAGGCGCCCGGCGACAAGTCGGACCATTCCGGATAGCTGTACTCGCCCCGGCTGTTGGTGTAGACGCTCACGGTTATGTTGCCGTTCTCGCGGTGCGCCCGCACCGGGATTCCCGCCAAAGCCTCTCCCGCAGCGGAAGTAACGCGCCCGCCGAGAAGCGATTGCTCCGAGGCGTGGGTTCTTGCCGGCCATTGGTAGAAACAGGCGGCCGCCAAACCAGCCATCAGAATTACCGTGCAGACGTGCCTCTTGTTGTCTTGGAGTCTTGCCGAGATTGTGACTTTCATCGTTGTGATCGCCTTTCTCCCGGTTCTCTAGGAGCCCGCCGGAATGTATTCTTACGAATTTACTGAGAGTCTCAAAATAGAGCGCGGCAGATGCTCGTCAGGGCACGGCTTCAGGCCGTGCCGCTCATCGGCCGCGAAATTTCCGCCTGTACGGGTCGCGAAAAAAGGGCGAGCATCCGCCGATGGCGGATGGAAACGGCCGTCGTGCGACGTCCTTAGACGGGCTGCCGTTTGGTGCGCGCCAGAAGCTGCTGCGCTTTTTCCACCGCTTTTTGCTCGGCCTCTTCCCGCGAGTGAGCCTGGGTTCGGGAAAGCCACGCACCCGGCGATACATTATCGACCTTGCAGTAATAATGATCGCCTAGCTTGTAAGAGGTGACGTTCACCGGCCAGCCTTCGATCATGAGTGTTTCTTCTTTGTAGTTTTCTGGGATCATGGAATTAACTCTTCGCCGCGGCGGCGCCTCTCTCGATGGCGGCGCCCACCAGATTTCCCCACTCGGTCCAGGAGCCGTCATAGTTGGTGACGTCCTTGTAGCCCACCAGGTATTTTAATACGAACCAAGTCAGGCTGGAGCGTTCTCCAATTCGGCAATAGGCGATGATGGGCTTGGACCCATCGACCCCTTCCGAGCCATAGATCGCTTTGATTTCGTCCATGGACTTGAAGGTGCCGTCGTCGTTGACGGCCTTTCCCCACGGAATGCTGCGCGCACCGGGGATGTGTCCGCCGCGCTGGCAGGTCTCGGGCAATCCCGGCGGCGCCATGATCTCTCCGGTATATTCCTGCGGGCTGCGCACATCGACCAGCGCAGCGGCCTTTTTCGCGGATGCCGCCTGAACCTGCGGTAAGTAGGCTCGCAAGGAGAGATCCGCCGCGGACGCTTTGTAGCTGGTGCGTGCCGGCTTGGGAACGTCCATGGTCAGTTCCCTGCCCTCGGAGAGCCATTTCTTGCGGCCGCCATTCATGATGCGAACGTCCTCGTGGCCGTAAATCTTCAACTGCCAGACCGCCCAGGCGGCAAACCAGTTGTTGTTGTCGCCGTAGATGACCACGGTCGTGTCGTTCCTGACTCCGGAACTCGACATCAGTTCTTCGAGTTGCGACTGCGAAAGAATATCGCGGCGCACCGTATCGCAGAGCTGCGTATTCCAGGGCCATGCGACCGCGCCCGGCACGTGTCCCTCATCATAGGCCTTGTTGTCCACGTCCACTTCCGCCACCCGGACGTTTGGATCGTTGAGGTGTTGCACAACCCAGTCGGTCGACACCAGAGCCTCGGGATGAGCATAATCGGACATCGCGTTCCTCCTTGCGTACAGGCCGGAAAGGCAACAGGCTCCCGCCCGGAGCCCGGCCCAACGGCTGGCTGGCCGCTCCCGCGTATCGATGAACCCGTCTTTACCTCTTAACCCGTCAAGGCAACTATTCTACAACAGAATCCAGCAAAACCGCCCAAGATCAAAAAGCGAATTTCAGTCCGAATTGAATCTGCCGCGACGTCGTGACCGTGGTGGTGATGGTGCCGGCACTACCGTTCACCACGGTGGCGTTGGGGTCCGAAGCCGGAGGGGGATTCAATGCCGTCCGGTTGGCCTGGTTGGGCACGGAGAAGTTTGGATGGTTCAGGATGTTGAATGCTTCAGCGCGAAATTGCAGCGACCGCTTTTCCGACAAGGCAATCTCTTTGAACACGGAGAGATCGAAGCTCACCAGCTTGGGGCCGATGATGGTGTTCCGGCCGAGATTCCCGATGCGGTTGGCGGGTTGCAGCACGAACGCGCTGGCGTCGAACCAATGCCGGGGATCGCCGGTAACGGGATTGTTCGATTTGCCCGGCGCCACGTCGGGACGCTCGTGGATCGAGAAATCAATCGTATTCAAGTTCCCCGAGCGATTGAAGCCGAGTCGCGCTTCAAAGGGCGTGCCGGACTGTGCCGTAATGATGTTATTGAGCTGCCAACCTTTCATCAGCACGCCGGCCGCTCCCGTCTTGTTGCGGCCGAACGGAAGCTCGTAGCTCCAGTTGGTCACAAAAACGTGCTTGGCCGAAAAGCTCGACAGGCCACGGTCGGCCTTGCGATCGTACCAGTCCAGGGCATATTGGGTGGAATTATCGAAGTCCTGGGAGTTGATTCCGCTGGCCTCATCGATGGAACGCGAGAACGTATACGAGAACTGCGCCCGCAGGCCGTGCGAGAGGCGCTTCACCGCTCCTGCCTGGAAGGAGTTGTAAAACGAATTCGCATCCGTTTTCCGCTGCGTAATCCCGCCGAACTTGGGATTGCGCCGGCCGAGCGCCGGCTGGTACGTCTTCACCCCGTTCACGATCGTTTCCGGCGCCAGGTTCGCGTCGCCGAGCTGGATCAGGTGGACCCCACGGGAGCCGGCGTAGCCGAGCGTCACGTCCCAACCATTCGGCAGCGAATGTTGGACGCTGAAGTTGTACTGCATGATGTAGGACGGCTGTAAGTCGAAGTTGATGGGCTGCAGGTTTGCGATGATCGGGGCATTGAAATTGAAATTCGCCAGCGCGTTCGGGAACGACAGCAACGGGGGCCGGATGCTGGTGCGCGTCGTGAACGGTGGATTGAGGCTGCCGGAGAATATGTAATGTTTCGGCAGGATCTGGTCATAGAACATACCAAAGCCGGCGCGCACGGAAGTTTTTCCCGCATGGAACGGGTCCCAGGCCAGCCCCACACGCGGCGCAAAATCCTTCAGTGACGGATTGGAGTGCCACGGGTCACCGATGGTCATACTGGGATCCGTAACTTTTCGCAGATTCGTGATCTTGCCATTCGCTTCGGTCGGGACGGTGGCGAATTCGTACCGCAGTCCGATATTGAAAGTGAGATTGGGCTTCCAGCGATAGTCGTCCTGGACGAAGAACGCATACAAGGACTCTCGAAAACCTCGATCCGGGTCGATCAGCCCCGGCACGGCGAAATTCACCTGCGCGGGAGTGCCGGTGAGGAAGTCCGGCAGGCTGTTGAATATCGCGATGCCGCCGTATTGGCTGGTAGTGTGCTGATTGAACAGCATGCGCTGCCCCTCGGTTCCAAACCGCAAGCCGTGAGCGCCTTTGGTCCAAAACAGCGTGTCATGCCACTGGTAGTTGTTGAGATGGTCGTTGCGCGGCAGGCGGTAGTCGCCGGCCATTTCGGTGATGAGTCCCTGAATCGTCATATATCCGAACTGTGAACCTGGAATCCACCAAAGCGCGGGTGGAACGTCCACGGTGCGCTGGTTGTCCGCCTCCGACGTGGAGCGGCTGTAGCTCAGGCGCAGCGTGTTCAGCAGGGCCGCCGAAAATGTGTGACCGTGTTCCAGCGTCAGATACTGGTTGCGCGATCGCTCCTTGGTGAAGACAATCGGCGGTTTGTCCCTGGGCTGCCGGTTCACATTGCCGTTGTCGAACGTGTATCGTGCGAACACCGAGTCCCGGTCGGAAAAGCGATGGTCGAACCGGCCCTGCGCGAAGTACTCGTCGGTGGGCTGGCTTCTCGAGAAGAGGTATTGCGCCACTCCGCCGCCCAGCACCGAGCCGTTCGCCCGCGGGAAAAGGAGATCGAGATACTGCGGGATTAAAGGATGCAACGCCAGCGGCGCCCGGCCCGGCAGGATGCCGAGGCGCGCGTTGTCGTCCGGGACGTTGGTGATCCCGGTGACGCCGAGCCGCTCCTTGTTGGCTTCGAAAGCGCCAAAGAAGAACGTCTTGTCGCGATGAAGCGGCGCTCCCAGCGTGGCTCCGAACTGGTTGCGCTTGAACGCCGGGATCGGAGAAGCTACCGGATCGAAAAAATTCTTGGCGTCCAGTTTCGAGTTGCGAAGATACTCGAACAGATTGCCGTGAACCTGGTTGCTTCCCGAGCGAGTGATGGCGTTGATGATGCCGCCCGAGGACCGGCCAAACTCCGCGGAGTAGGCGTTTGTCAGCACCTGAAACTCCTGCACGGTATCTACGCCGAGCAGCACTCCGCCCACCGATCCCGGTGTTTTGTTATAGACGTTGTTGATGTCGGAGCCGTCCAGCAGAAAGCTGTTTTGTTCCGGCCGCGCGCCGTTGATGGTGATCTTCTGACCGCGCCCGCCGACCACGTCGCTTCCAGCCGCGACGGCGGCGTTCACCCCTGGTTGCAGCAGCGCCAACTGCTGGAACGACCGTCCGTTGAGCGGCAGATCGTTCATCTGTCCGCGCTCGACCGTCCCGCTGAGGGCGGACGAAACCAGATTGATGGCCGGTGTTTCGGCGGTTACGCTCACCGTCTCACTGGCTTGTGCGATCTCCAGTTTGACGTCCAGCACCGCGTCCTGACCAATTGTCAAGACAATGTTCTTCACCACCACCGTCTTGAAACCAGCGGCAACGACGCGAACTTCATAAGCGCCTGGGAGCAGCACCGGCTCGTGGTAGAGACCGTGATTGTCCGTTGTCAGCATGCGGACGGAACCTTTTTCCGTGCTGTGAATTTCAACCGAGGCGCCGGGGACCACCGCCCCGGATGGATCGTTCACAGCGCCCCGCAGGCTCGCTCCTACAGTTTGGGCCGATGAGGAGCCGGCGAAAATAATCAGAGACAATAACACTCCGCATGTGATTCTCATCACCACACCCCCGTTTCCACTGGAAGATTCAACTCCAAGCAACCCTATTCGAGAGAATGATACGCTTGCGGGCCGCTCGGTTCAAGCGTTGTATCGAAGAGTAGATTCCCCGTTTTTTCCCTGGCACAATTGGGAATTGACGCCTAATATGTCTAACCAAGCGATTGGTGCGATTTAACAATTGATGTAGACCGGAGTTTCTGTCGCCCCTACCGGGGCTGGGATCGTTTGGGGCCTGCGAACCCACGGCCTGTGCACTCGTCGCGTAACCGATTCATGGCAACTGTAACGGAGGATCTAGGGCGTTTTTCGCGTTGGTGTATAGCAAGGGTTCAATCGCCCCTATGACGGGGCTAAACGGGATCGCTATACAGTAACTGTGAAAATGATCTAATGCCGTAGATTGCACAGGGGGGGCAGAGTATGCCAAAAAAGAAAGCTCGTCTCGCACACCGGACCGCAGGTAAACAGCGCACCAAGGCCGCCAAAACAGCCTCAAAAACTTCCCGCCCGCTCAAGGCAAAAACAAGCGGAGCGCATGACAAAGCTCTCCGCGAACATCTGCTCAATCTGCTTCGCGGAGGCGGCGCCCACGTGGACTTCGAGAAAACAATCGCCGGGCTGTCTCCCGCTCTTCGCGGCACAAAGCCGGCTGGCTTGCCTTTCACCGCCTGGCGTCTGCTGGAACACATGCGAATCGCGCAGTGGGACATCCTGGAGTTCAGCAGGAACCCGAAGCACGTCTCGCCCGAGTGGACCGCCGGTTACTGGCCCAAAACGGATGCGCCTCCCGATGACGCCGCGTGGGAGAAAAGCGTTCAGTCGTTCCGCGCCGATTTGAATGCGATGCAGAAGCTGGTGTCGGACCCGGCGAAGAAGCTGTTCGCGCCGATTGCGCATGGCGAAGGACAGACACTCTTCCGCGAGGCACTGCTCGTGGCGGACCACAACGCCTACCACCTGGGCCAGCTTGTCTTGCTGCGCCGCCTGCTGGGAGCATGGCCCGACGATTCCTGATCTGCCCCAGGAAAACCGGCCAGACTGGGCATCCCGCCAGGAAAAAAGATATCGCCGAGAAAAATCGGACATGGCTCAGATCTGAGTTCAAATCTCAGTTGTTCAGCGTACTTCGCCCTTGACCTGCAAATTAAGTGGAGGTTTAATTGTACCTTTCTCGTCGTCTGCGTGAGGCTTTAGCGGTATTGTGATAGGCCGACCAGGACCGGTTTTCCCCAGGTCAGCATAAACAAGAGTTGGACACACGTATCAGCGTCTCTGGGGACCGCGGTGATGTTTAAGTGGCTCAACAAGCAAGGCGTCGAAAGCGACCGAGGGTTCATCCTTCAGTTCACGGGACGCTTCTCGATGGAATATCGGGAAGGATCGAAGACACTCACTCTCGTCGTCGAAGGTGGCATTTCGGGAGGCCGGGCATTTATCTCTGTGTGCGATCCAATACGGAGTTGGGATGACGGCCCGGTCTTGTCCTCTTCCGAACGCGATCGGATCGTCAGGAACATTAGGGAGGCGTTGGAGTTTCAGGATCTAGGAACTGACATCTGAGGCAGGACTCGATTTCCGGCCCATCTGCCGGCCTGGACGACCGACGAACAGATGTCCTCGTGGTGGAGTGACGCTGTCCAACAACGGGATGCAGCCGACGAAACGCGGAGAATAGAAGGAGCGCCCGCCTAGGGAGGAAGACGTCCATGAGACACACGCGTATCGTCGTCACACACTACGGCGGGCCCGATGCACTTCTGGTGGTTGAAGAAGAGTGCCCCGAGCCGAAGGGTGGCGAAGTGCGGGTGAGAGTGCTGGCCGCAGGTGTCGCTTTGCCCGACATAATGGCCCGCGAGGGCGTCCATCCCGAAACGCCCCCGGTGCCCTATACGCCGGGGTGGGACCTGGTTGGCGAGGTGGATCGGCTCGGCAAAGGTGTCTCCGGAATCGAAACGGGCCAGATCGTTGCCGCGATGCCTATACACGGAGCGTACGCGGAGTTCGTCTGCCTGCCGCGGCGCGAGCTGGTTCCGGTGCCGCCTGGGTTGGACGCCGCCGAGGCTGTCAGCCTCATTCTGAACTATATTACGGCGTATCAGATGCTGCATCGCTCCGCCAAGGTCAAACCGGGCCAGCGCGTGCTGATCCACGGCGCGTCGGGCGGGGTCGGCACGGCACTCTTGCAACTTGGGCGCCTCGCCGGGCTGGAGATGTACGGTACCTGTTCGTCACAAACGGCGTCGGCCGTTTCCGACCTGGGCGGTATCCCAATTGATTACCAGCATCTCGACTTCGTGAAAGAAATTCACCGCCTCACGAGCGAGGGCGTAGACGTTGTCTTTGACGGCATCGGTGGCGCCCATATCTGGCGTTCCCGCAAGGCTCTCCGTCCTGGCGGGACGGTAGTGGCCTATGGCCTTACTGGCTCGCTACGCGGGGGACGACTGGCTTCAGGTCGTTCCGGTGGTCGTCATCGCTTTCGTGCAATCGCCATCTTCGGCGTGTACATTGCCGGCGGCTGGCTTCTCCCGGGCCGGAAACGGGTGGTCCCCTACAGCATCCAGACGCTCAAACGGCTGAAACCGGCATGGTTTCGACAGGATTTGATCGCCCTGATTGAACTCCTTCAACAACAAAAGATCAAACCGCTCATCGCGCAGCGATTTCCTCTTGCCGAGGCAAGACACGCGCAGGAATTGCTCGGGAAGGGAGGCGTCATAGGCAAGATCGTGCTCGTGCGCAACGGGTCATCGCCTGGGTCAGGGTCAGCATAACAACGGCGTTCAGTTGACTGGTTAAGCGTCCGCTCCGCAGATGCCTAGCTGGTCGAAATTGACATTTCGCACTCCATCTCTTACGCTCGAAATTTGACGAAACATCTCCATCACAACGAAAGTGTTTCACCGCGCCTGCGACCAGCGGAAAGCGGGATGGCCGGCATTGCCCTGCTGGCACTGCTGACGCTGGGCATAATTGTATTCATCGTGTGGGAGGTTCGCGGAACCGCGCCGCAGGTTCGGCTCGTTACCGAGCGAAAGGGGATCGGCCGGTCCACGCCAGTTTCTTTCACGGTCTCCGACCGGCGCGGGCTGCGCGCGGTCACGGTTACGCTGGAGCAGGGCGGGCGGTCGATTCCGGTGCTGGCCGAGTCGTACGCGTCGAGATGGCAGTGGCGCACCGGACCGAAGTCCGAAACGCGGGAGATTTTGTTGGGCACCGAGCGGCAGGCGGAGTTGAAGGACGGCGAGGCCACGCTCCACATAGTGGCGCAGAACAAGAACTGGTTTTCCTCGCGGGCGGCTCTCGACCGAAAATTCCCGGTTCGCTCCCGCGCTCCCGCGATTGCCCTGCACACCGGCTTGATCTACATCAACCAGGCCGGGTGCGAGATGGTTATTTACAATGTCTCGCCCGGCACGGTTTCGTCAGGCGTGCGCGTGGGATCGTACTTTTTCCCAGGCTTCCCGCTGCCGGGAGGGCAGACGGGTGACCATTTGGCGCTGTTTGCTTTTCCCTTTGACGTTTCCACCGATGTCGCGCCCGTCCTCGTTGCGCGCGACGATGCCGAAAACGAGACCACGGCGGGCATCCAGTTCCATCTCTTTGAAAAAAAGTTCCGCCACCGCGACATTCCCATCGACGACAAATTTCTGCAAGCGACCGTGCCCGCGATACTCGCGCACACGCCGGAGATGAAGGATCAGGGCGACCTGCTGAAAAATTTTCTTATGGTGAACGGAGAGCTGCGCAAACGCAATCGCGCGAAGATCGCCGAGCTCGGCACGCAGAGTGCGGCCGAGTTCCTGTGGGACGGCCCCTTCGTGCAGTTAACGAATTCGGCGGTGGAATCGCAGTTCGCCGATTACCGGACATATATTTATCAGGACAAGAAGGTCGATGAACAGGTGCATCTGGGCTTCGACTTGGCTGTGGTGATACACACGCCGGTGGCAGCGGCCAATTCCGGGCGCGTGGTATTCGCCGAATATCTGGGAATCTTCGGCAATGCCATCATCCTCGACCACGGCTTTGGATTGCAGACGATTTACGCCCACCTGAATTCGTTCAAGGTAAAGGCGGGCGACAAGGTTGCAAAAGGTCAGGTGATCGCCGACAGCGACTCGACGGGCCTCGCCGGGGGCGACCATCTGCACTTCACGACGCTCCTCGATGGCGTGGAAGTGAATCCCGTCGAGTGGTGGGACAAGCTCTGGATCGAAAAACACATTCTGGACAAGCTCGCGGTGGAGAAGCAGGCGGCGACGAGCGCTCCCGGCGGCGTCCGCTAGGCCATCGTCGTTACAGAGTGGTTTGTATTGTTGGAAGGAACCTGGCGCCCATTTTAGGACGGCGAAAGTAACCGGATCGAGAACCTGCTTTACTTTTCAGCCAAGCGCCAGACGCCGTCCCAATCGGATGCGGGGGGCTGGGACTGAAGGTGTTCGAGCCGCGCCAGCAGCACTTTGGCGGGGCCATCGTTCGGGAGCAGACGGAGCACTTCCCGCATCGCCGCTTCGGCCGCCTGCCAATCGAACTTGCGGTACGCGGCGAGCCCTTCTTCATAGCGATCGCGCGACAGCAGGCGTTCCTCGGATATTTCGCCCGTCAATCCCAGTAATTCGTAGACGGCGACCGGCTCCGTTTTCCCCTTCACGGCGATCCAATCGACTTCGCGCGCTTCAATCGACGCACCCGCCGTCTGGCGGGCGTCGCTGTTGAGCAGGATGCGCGTGCCATAGACACGGTTGACGCTTTCCAGCCGGGAGGCCAGGTTCACCGTATCGCCGATCACGGTGTAGGAACTGGCGTGTTGCGAGCCGATGTTGCCGACCACAACCTCTCCGCTGGCCAGCCCGATTCGCATATCGATCGGTGGAATGTTCTTGCGCAGGCCGGTGATCTCCGGCAGGTCGGCGCGCAAGGTATCGAGCAGCAATAACTGCGCGAGCGCGGCGCGGCAAGCAAGCGAGGCGTGCTCGGAGGATGTGGTGAAGGGAGGCCCCCAGAATGCCATCACGGCGTCGCCGATAAACTTGTCCACCACGCCCTGGTGCTTTTGAATCGCCTCGGCCATCAGCCCAAAATGGCGATTGAGGAGGCGGACCATACCGGAGGGCGTCAGGGCCTCGCCGATGCCGGTGAAACCGACCAGATCGCAGAAGAGGATGGTCATGGTCCGCCTTCCGCCTCCAACTTCGGCGACGGAGGGGTTGAGGATGACGCTCTCGACGATCCGCGGATCGATATACTTGCCGAAGGTCTCCTTCATATGCTGCTTGGAACGGAGTTCGTCGATCATGGAGTTAAAGGAGGTAGTCAGCGCGCCGATCTCGTCGCTGCTTTTTACCGCCAATTCGACGCTGAGGTCTCCTTTCACCACCGACTGGACGCCGTGCATCAGCTCTTCCATGGGCTGGACCATGCGCCGTGTCGTCAACCACGCAAAAACGAGGCCGAAAAGAATAGCGAAGCCGGTGACAGCGGTGGTGACGCGCAGCAGCCTTTGCTCGTGCACCTCGGCGTTCTGAATGGCGCGCTCCGTCAAGGTGGCTATGCTTTGCATCATCTCGTCGCGCCGCTGCTGCAAGTTGCTTTGGACGTTCGCTTCGATTTCGCGAAGCTCCTGCATGGAGGAGAGGTCTTGGGATTTCTGATGGTCGAGGAGCCGCTGCCGGATGGACGCGAGCAGGGGATAATTCCTGGCCGTCTCTTCGAGCAGTCCGCGGAGCCGGGCCAGATCGACGGCATCGCCTTCGGAGGGCGGCGTGCGGTCCAAGATCGCTCTGGCTTTCGACACGGAGTCGGTTACCTCTTGACCCAACTGGTTGTAGTTGGCCGCCACGGCATCGATTGCCTTCGCGTCGCTCTTGGAATCCTTGAGGAGCGCCATCCACCGCTCGTACAACAGGCTGCGGCGGAGTCCATCCATTTCGATGCGGCCGATGATATCTTGCAGAGGTGCGTCGCGCTGCGCGATCCGGTCCAGCTCGCCACGGACGCGCCGGGTTTGGAACATCCCGAAGATGGACAACGCCACGGTCAGCAACAACAGAAACACCGCGAGCGCAAAAATCTTGGTGGCGATGCGAATTCGTATAGGCATAGGTTATTCGTTACAATCCTGGAATTTCGCCGTTCCTTTTCGCGAGGTAGAAGTATACAATATCGCGCGGCGATTCGGTTCCCGCCAATTTGCCCGCAGCGGCCCGAAGCGGAATACCCCGACGGCGGTGAAAGAATATTGCGCTCCGCAGTGTTACGATAGGAGCCGCAGCGCGAGGCTGCTGTGGTTTTTGCTGATCGGCGGGGACGGAGGGAAGTTTGAGCTATCGAACGCTCTGGGCTCGGGCGATTCGGAATTATTTTCTGGGCGTATTGGTGTCGGTGGTGCCCGCCTTCGCGTTCTACTCGCTGGCATTCGACTATACGCCGCGCCAGTTGCGCCTGCTGCTCTCCTATCTGGCGTTGCCGGCAATGGCGGCCTTCGTCGCCGTCGATCTCCTGATTCTGTGGGCAGTGTTGCAGCCCGTGCGGCGGATGCTCGGGCCTTCGGCCAGTCCTCCCGAGATGGAGCGGGGCACCGACCGTTTGCTGTCGCTTCCGCTCTACGTGCTCCCTCGCATCTTTGGACCGCACGCCGTTGCCGCCACGCTAGCTTCCACGGCGCTCGTCATTTGGGCGAATCGCGCGATCGCGTTGGGCATCCCCGCGCGCGACTTCCCGCTCTATTGGCTGATGAACCTGACGGTGGTGCCCGTGGCCCATGCCGTTTTCGAGTACCACGCCACGGAGCGATTGATCCAGCAGCCGCTGGCTCAGGCGATGGAGCAGTTAGGCCCGCGAATCGACGCGCGCCGCCTGGTGCGCCTGCCTCTGGCGTCGCGGCTCTTTCTATTTTCCGGACTCCTCGCGATGGCGCCGCTCGTTACCGTCGTATTTATTTTTTACCAGCGCTGGCACGCGACGGCGCAGCCGTTTCCTTCCGGTCTCTTATTGCAGTTGGTGGTGGTAGGAACGTCTCTGACGCTGCTGTGGTTCTTGCTGATCGGACTGGTCTCGCGCGAGGCGGGCGAACAAACGCGGGCCATCACCGGCGCGCTCGATCGCATCGCCGGAGGGGACCTGAGCACGTCGGCGCCGGTCTCTTCTACCAGCGAATTCGGACGCATCGCCCTGGCCGTAAACGAAATGGCCTCCGGTCTGCGCGAGCGGCAACGCATCCGCGACCTGTTCGGATCTTATCTCACGCGTGAGGTCGCCACGCGCGTGCTCGATCCTTCGCGCCTTCCCGCCGCCGAGCGAAAACAGGTGACCATCCTGTTCGTGGACCTGCGCGACTTCACCGCCCTCACGACGCAATATCCGGTGGAAACGGTGCTGGACCTGCTGAACCAGTTCTTCGCGCAGGCGGTTGCATCCATCGCGGGCGAAGATGGCCACGTCAACAAGTTTCTTGGCGATGGCGTGCTAGCGGTTTTCGGCGCGCCTCTGGAAATTCCCGACGCGGCCGACCATGCGCTGCGGGCCGCTATCGAGATCCGGCGGCGCATGACGGAGCTCAACAAGAACCTGGAGGGCCGCCGGCTTCCCCGGCTGCGGATGGGCGCCGCGGTCCATACCGGCGAGGTCATTGCGGGCACTGTCGGCGTGCCGGAACGGAAACTGGAGTACACCGTGATCGGCGAGACCGTGAATTTCGCCTCGCGCCTGGAAGCGCTGAACAAACAGTTTGGAACGGAGATTCTGGTCAGCGAGGAGACGGCGGCGGCGTTGAAGGGTTCGTACAAATTGAAGCGGATGCCGCCGTCCGAAGTGCGCGGCATCCCTCGTCCGGTCGAGCCATTCACGGTGGGGTCTTGAGTAGGTACAGGCATTCCAGCCGGTACCTACCTGGAGCGGTTATTCCCGGATTGCTACGATGCGGATGCGGCGGTAGTCGGCGAACCACGTGCCGTCGCGGTACAAAGTGAGCCGGAGTTGGTCGGCCACGCGCGTTTCGAATTCACTCCGCTCGGCGGGTGACAGGCGGGCGACGTCGTTTCCTCCAAACGTCCGGAGCCAGTTCCGGAGTCCATTTTCACCCTCTTCGAGCGGCGTTGGACGGTCGAAGATTTTGGCGTAGGTGACCTCTAGGCGGTTTGCTTCGAGGATGCCGGCGTATTCGGCGATTGACGGATAATAGCGTAGATTTGCTTCCTCGTCCGCCGGCAGGCCCATCGCATCGAGCGCCCTCTTGATGGCGGCGTGAATGGCCTTCAGATTCCCTTTGGCTCCGAACTCGGCGATGAGGCGTCCTCCGGGCCGCAAGCAGCGGGCGATGGAGGCGGCGACCGGCTCGGGTGGCTTCATCCAATGGAGAGCAGCGTTCGAAAATACACCGTCGAACGGCTGGGGAAACTCGAAATTCGCCGCATCCGCCAGGACAAATTCAATATTCGGATAGGCTGCGCGGGCCTGCTCGATCATCTGCGCCGACCGGTCGAGTCCGGTGACCCTTGCGCCGGAAAGCGCGATGCGCTGAGTCAGATGTCCGGTTCCGCATCCCAGGTCCAGGATGCGCTCTCCTTGCTGGGGAGCGAGCAACCCGATCACTTCCTCCCCGTATTTCCAGACAAAGGAGTGCTTGCGGTCGTATAGCGCCGGGTCCCACTGCTTGATTTGCGAAGGCAAATTTTCCTTCATCGGTCCATCCCCAAGAAATCGGTTCTCCTTCCGAGCCAGTATAAACTGGATCGAACGATTTCCCATTTCACCGCGAGATCGGGACTCCCGCATAAGCGATACTCACTTATACTGGGAGGTTGTTGCAAAACCTGTTTCGACGGGTTGGAAGGGCACGGTTTTAACCGTGCCGAAGGCGAATGGTGAAGCGAGCGGCTTTAGCCGCTGAGGGCCCAGGCGCACCTCAGGGGCTAAAGCCCCCTCCCTAACATTCTGCGTCGGCACGACTAAAGTCGTGCCCTTACGGGGTTCCCAAAGATGTTTTGTAACAGAGCCTGGAAGGTCCGGGAGCTTGGGACAAAGCTGCAACCGGAGAAATTCTGTTCCGAGCGAGCGGGCGGTCCGCCGAAGTGATCTCATGAATTCCGTGGCCGAGTCACATTCGAAAACTCGTGAAGAAACCGGCTTCTGTCATTGGTGGGAGCGTCACTACCAACTGACTGTGGTCGCGTTCGCCGCGTTCATCTTCCTGGGATTTTTGTACCATGCTCCCGCGTTGAGCGACGACGTGGATTCGGCTCACGCGTCGATCGGGCGCACCATGCTGGAAACGGGCGATTGGGTGACGGCTCGGCTCGATGGAATTCGCTATCTGGACAAGTCTCCGCTGGTCTACTGGATGATCGCCTCCTCGTACGCCGTTTTTGGCGTGCATGACTGGGCGGCGAGACTTCCCATCGCATTGGGCGCGATCCTGCTCGCTTGGGTGACGGCGCGGTTCGGAGCTTGGGCTTTTGGACGCGCGGCGGGATGCTACGCGGGACTGGCGCTGGGGACCTGCGTCGGCCTGTTTTTGTTCACTCGCGTGCTGATTCCCGACGTCCTGCTGACGCTGAGCGTCACGGTCAGCCTATGGTCGTTCCTGCGAGCGCTGGAAGAGGACGAGCCGCAGCCCTGGCTCTGGGCGCGCGTCATGGCGGTGAGCCTCGGCGGGGGATTGCTGACGAAGAGCCTGATCGCAGTGGTGCTGCCGGCCGGCGGTGCTTTCTTCTATCTTCTGGCGACGAAGCAGCTATTCTCACTTAGAACGTGGCAGCGGCTGCGTCCTCTTTCGAGCGCGTGCATCGCGGTTTTGGTTCCCTTGCCCTGGTTTATTCTCGCGATACTGCGGAACCCGCCCTACTTCGACTTTGCGCTCACCAGCGGTCCCGGACACTACCGCGGATTCTTCTGGTGTTACTTCATCAACGAGCAACTGCTTCGCTTCCTGAACCGGCGTTATCCGCACGACTACAACACGGTGCCGCGCGCGCTGTTCTGGTTATTGAATCTGGTGTGGCTGTTTCCGTGGAGCGCTTATTTTCCGGCGGCGGCGCGACTGAGCTACCGGCCGAGCGACCGGGCCGGGCGGGTGCGGCTGCTGGCGCTTTGCTGGGCGGGATTCACGATGCTGTTTTTTTCCCTGTCCACCACGCAGGAATATTACTCGATGCCCATCTATCCGGCGCTCGCGCTTCTGGTGGGATCGGCGATTGTAGCGGGAGGGAACTGGGTTCGGGGAGCGACGCGGCTCGCGGCGGCGATTGCCGCGGCCGGAGCGGCGGTGACCGTCGCCGTGCTCTATGCGGTGCGGAACGTTCCCACGCCGGGGGATATTGTTTCGGCGCTGACACAGCACCCGGAGGCATATACGCTCTCGCTCGGACACATGCAGGACCTGACGCTCGACTCCTTCGCTTATTTCCGGCTTCCGCTGGTGGTGGCGGCGCTCGCGCTGCTGGTGGGATCGGCGGGGGCGTGGATGGGCACGTGGGTTCAGGCCTCCCGGTCTGTACCGGGACAGGCAAGAATGCCTGTCCCTACTTACACGCGGTCAATTCTGGCGCTCGCGCTGATGATGGCGATATTTTCGCAGGCCGCGCGCATGGCCCTGGTTGTGATGGAGCCGGAACTCTCGTCGAGCGCCCTGGCCGAGGCGCTTCGTCACTCGCCGCCCGGCGAAATGATTGTGGGCGATGAGTACTACTCTTTCTCCTCCGTGTTTTTTTACGGGCAGCCGCGAGGATATCTTTTGAACCGTGTGAATAATCTGGAGTATGGATCGAACGCACCGGGGGCTCCGCAGGTTTTTCTGACTCCGCAAGAATTTCAGGATATGTGGCAAAGTTCGAAGCGTTTTTACCTGCTGGCCGCGAAGCCGGCGGTTCCGCGGCTGAGCGGTATGGTGGGGAGTGACCGATTGTATACGGTGAAAGAAAGCGGCGGGAAGTTTCTGTTCTCCAACCAGCCGGTGGACGGCGGGAACTGAGCAGGACGCAGGAAAAGCAGGTTCTTCGCGGAGCCTGTCCTGAGCTTGTCGAAGGGCTCAGAACGACAGCCTCGAAAGTTTTCCCAACAAAAGCTCAACTGTGAGAGGCCTCTTGGAGGAGGCGCTCGGCCTCCGAGCGCGGGGGATCGTCGGGCGTCAACGAAGAGTTGAGGTATTCCATCAGAAGTTTCCTTGCTTCGTCGCGGTTGCGTCCGGTTTGGATTAAGGTCTTGGCGCGCTCGAACTTCAGCTCGGCGTTTTCGGGCGCGACTTTCCTGGCGCGATCGAACATGGCTTCGCTTTCCTCGTACCGTCCGCGGCGGGCAAGATACTCGGCCATATCGAGGATCCGTCCGAGATGCAACGGCGCCAGCACCAGCGACGTCAGGAGATGCTTCTCCTCGCGCGGAAAGTCTTTTTGCTTGTCGGCGAGGCGCGCTTCCAGAGAGTGATACTTGGCGGGATCGAGGTCTTTGACGCGCTCGGCCAAGGCAGCCGCTTTGTCGATTCCTCCGCCGACAAGGCCGGGAGCGTTGAGCAAATACTCGAAAAGATCGTCGATGGCTTCCAGATTCTTGGGATTCAGTTCGATGGCCCGCTCGAAGTTGCGGCGGCACTTGCCCGCGTAAGACCAGGCCGTAACGACGCTGGAGGTCTCGGCTCTCCGGCCGTATACTTTTCCCAGCCAGTCGTAATAATCCGAGTTCCAGGGGTCCCGTTCGATGGCCCGTTCCAGAGCCTCCGTGGCTTTCTTGTAATCGTCCAGATGGTAATACACTTTGCCCATCAGGGCGTAGGCGTCCGCGGAGTTATCGTCACCGGCTTCGAGCAGGCGCACCGCTTCCCGGTAATGTGTTTTTTGATAGAGATCTTTGGCGCGTTCGAGAATAGCCGATCCGGCGGCGCCAGCCGTCCGAGCCAGCAACAGAAAACTCAAGACCGCCGTGTGAAATCGAAGGTGACGCATCATTTTCACCAGCCGGGCACGTGTATAAGATTATAATAGATTATCCAATGGTTTGGGAGGTTGCATCGGCGCAGCAGAAAAATCGCCGGTGAGAGTGTACTAGGAGTTCCAGTAAGGGTGGCGACGCGGCCGGGGCTGCGGCTCCGGATTACGGCGCGGGCAGCGGGGATCTTATGGCCGGCCGCCTGGCAGCGGGCTATTCTATTTCAAACTTGTCGCAGATGATCGAGGTCTCCATGGCGGAACCAGTATTGAAGAAAAAGCTCGAGGAAGAGATCAGGGCGCTCGAATACGAGTTGAACCATGAATTGCCGGCGGAACTGAAGAAGGCCGTGGCGCACGGCGATCTCAGCGAGAACGCGGAATACACTGCCGCACGCGAGCGCCAGGACTACGTGCAGGCGCGCCTGGCGCAACTGACCAAGCGCCTCTCGGCCCTTTCCCTGGTCAACTTCAATAACATTCCCCGCGATTCGGCGGGGTTCGGCTCGACCGTCCTGCTGCTGGACCTGGACAAGGGATCGGAGATCGAATACAAGATCGTCTCCAGCGAAGAATCCGATGTCACAAAGGGCATGATCTCCACCTCTTCCCCGATCGGCCGGAGTTTGATCGGCAAGAAGGTCGGCGACACCGCCACCGTACAAACACCGGCGGGAAAGAAAGAGTTCGAGGTCCTGAAGCTTTCTACCATTCACGACGGGATAGAAGGATAAAGCTCGATGTTCACGCGCTGGATTGGAATCGGGTCGCAATTCGTGCTCGACCGCATGGTGCACGCCCTTTCGATTGCCCGAGTCCATCCGAACCTGCTGACCGCGGTGGGACTGGCCATCAATATTGTGGCGGCGATTCTGTTCGGCAAAGGAAGTTTTCGGGCGGCGGGGCTGGTGGTCCTGGGAGCGGGCCTCTTCGACATGATGGACGGCCGCGTGGCGCGAGCGTCGAATACGGCCACCTCGTTCGGAGCTTTCTTCGATTCGGTGGTGGACCGCTATTCCGACATGGCGCTATACATGGGGCTGCTGGTCTACTATGCGCGAGTCGGACGGTTCCTCTATCTGGTGCTGGTGGCGCTGGTGATGGCCGGCTCCGTGATGATCAGCTACACGCGGGCCCGGGCCGAATCGCTGATCCCGAGCTGCAAAGTGGGATTCCTCGAAAGGCCCGAGCGCATCGTGCTGATCATCATCGGAGCCTTTTGGGACCGCATGGGTCCGGTGCTGTGGATCATCGCAGTACTTTCGAACATCACCGTGGTGCACCGCTGCATCTATACCTGGCGCGAGACACAGCAGACAACCTCCCCCTCGTGAGCAATCCGTTGCCTCCGTGCCCTTCCCTTCGCGCGATTTTTCATGCCAGGCGAAGCGAGAGAACGGCCGCTTGCTGTTCCGCCGCCTACTTGATTCGTTTATGACCGTACTCGAAACAGAATCGCTCACACGATGTTATGGCGCGCTGAAGGCGGTGGACTCGCTCAACATCTCGGTCGAGGCCGGGGAGGTGTTCGGGCTGCTGGGGCCGAACGGCGCGGGGAAGACGACCGTCATCAAGATGCTGTGCACGCTGCTGCCGCCTACTTCGGGGACGGCGCGCGTGGCCGGGTTCGACATCCGCAAACAGGCGGTGGAGGTGCGGCACTCGATCGGCTACGTTCCGCAGATGCTTTCCGCCGACGGCACCCTGACCGGCTATGAAAATCTCCTGGTCTTCGCAAAGTTGTACGAGGTTCCGCGGGCCGAACGCGCATCGCGCTTGCAGGAGGCGCTCGCCTTCATGGGGCTGGTGGAGGCTTCGGGAAAAATGGTCCGCGAATACTCGGGAGGGATGATCCGGCGGCTGGAGATCGCGCAATGCATGCTGCACCGCCCGCGCATGTTGTTCCTGGACGAGCCGACCGTGGGGTTGGATCCGCTGGCGCGCAAATCCGTTTGGGAACGGATCGAGCAGTTGCGAACCGAGTACGGCACGACGATCCTGCTGACGACGCACTTGATGGAGGAGGCCGACAACCTCTGCCATCGCGTGGCGATCATGGATCACGGCAAGGTGGTGGTCATCGGAACGCCGGAAGAGTTGAAGGCGTCGATCGAGGGCGGGAGCGATGCCGGAGGCGAAACGGAGGAGGCCACGCTCGACGAAGTTTTTATCCACTACACCGGCGGGCTCCTGGACGAGCGGGGAGGAGGGTATCGTGAAACCGCAAGAAGAAGGCGCACTGCTCACCGGCTGCGTTAGCGCGGCGCTGGTGAGGCCGCCGAATCCGCTCGCGGCGTTCGTCAAAGGCGTCCAAAAAACCTTTGTGATTGCCGGACTCGAGCTGCGCAAACTGCGACACGATCCGACGGAGCTGATTACGCGCGCCGTGCAGCCGTCGCTGTGGCTGTTGATCTTCGGACAGGTGTTCACGCGCGTGCGGGCCATCCCCACGGGAAATTTGCGCTATCTCGACTTCATGACGCCGGGAATCCTGGCACAGAGCGTTCTGTTCATCGCCATCTTTCACGGCATCGCTGTCATCTGGGAGCGCGACCTGGGTATCCTGCACAAGTTCCTGGCATCTCCCACGCCGCGCGCATCGCTGGTGGTCGGGAAGGCGCTCTCGGCCGGTATCCGGGGCCTGGTGCAGGGCTTCTTTATTTACATTCTCGCGCTGGCTCTGGGCGTGCATTTTAACTGGAACCCGCTGGCTCTGGCCGGGGTCTTCGTTACGATCGTGCTGGGAGCGGCGTTTTTCGCGCTGCTGTCGCTAATCATCGCCTGCATCGTCAAGACGCGCGAGAGGTTCATGGGCATGGGCCAAGTTGTAACCATGCCGTTGTTCTTCGCTTCGAACGCAATTTACCCGATCGCCATGATGCCGAGGTGGCTGCAAGTGGTTTCCCGCATCAATCCGCTGACATATCAAGTGGACGCGCTGCGGGCCTTGATGATCTCCGGCGGCACCAGCGCGCTGGGACTGCCGCTCGATTTCGCGGTCCTCGTCGGGGCGACGGTGGTGGCGGTTACGGTGGGGTCGTGGATTTATCCGCGGGTGGTGATGTGAAGGGGGGCAGTTAGGCCGGATGCTTATAGGCACTCTGCCCCTTCGATAGCCGTTCAGAGACCCACAGTGCGGCAAGAGTCTGTGGTTCCACTTGCCTGCGCCGGGCGGCACGCTTCAGTCGATTCAGCGTTTGCTCATCCAATGCAATTGTCAGAGACTTGCTGGCTGGACGTCGCAGGCGAGTACGAACCGTCGCGCCTTTTTCAAACAGGTTTATCAATTCACGATCGCTGGTCCGGTCCCATTCGGCGGCCTCTTGCTTCAGTGCCCGTCTTTGAGAATCCGTCAATCGTTGCGCCATCGCTGATACCTCCGCAGAACCGATTTTCTCATATCGAAGGCAGTTACCGCGCGCCACAACTTTCTTCGCGGATAAGGGGCCACGACGGCAACCATATATCGGCCTGCACACGTCTGACCAAATACAACCCACCGAAGCTCGGAAACACCATGGCGACGGCCCCGGACGACCCACGACGCGTGGCAATCTTCATACACGATCTCTTCCACCTCTTCGGGTTCAACGCCATGTTTTGCAATGTGCTGGATGTTGTCTTCGTCCCACTCGGCGTCCCATTCCCGAAACTGCATGGCGCTACGATATCACGAAGGACGGACCAGCGCTGCTTCAATTATTATCTCAAAGCCATTTGAGGAAGCAAGCGGTTTGAAGGCTGGTGGTGCGCCTTATGAAGAACCGCTTCCTTTCGGTCGCGGCTCGGATTGCGGATTGGATTCCTGCTTGGCCGGAGGTTTAGAGCGAGCCGATCAGATGTTCCCCGGAATCGAGATTGATTTGGTCGTAGAGTTCCTTGAGGAAGCCGGGGCTGTGGCGGGCAAGAATTGTGATGCCGCTATAGAGCCGTTCCTGGGGAGTTTTCTTCGGATACAAACTGTTTTCCAGGCGCACGGCGTCGCGCTCGATCTGCTCCGAGCGTTTCTGGATGGCGGCGTTGGCCTTGTGCTCGAGCGACTCGAGCTGATACTGCATTTTGCGGCAACTGTTGGTGGCGGCATCGACGAGCGTGGGGTCGAGCCTGGCGAGCGCGGCATGGATGGCCTGCATGTTCTCTTCAATTCCGGCCGCCGTCCGGCGGAAGCTTTCGGTGAGATCGGCCGGAAGGTAGCGGGCGGCGAGCTTCTCGCGCAACGCCTGCTTGCCTGCAAAGACATCCGGCAGCGTCAAGTCATATTTGCTCAGGAGGCGGTGTGAAGCGCCGTCGAGTAGCGTGAAGCTGGCGCGAGGAAAAACGACGGGCATGCGGCCCAGAATTGGTTTATAGACGGCCGCGGCTTGGGCGAAATACGCCAGCTCCGAGGGACCGCCGACATAGGCGACCGTCGGCAAGAGCGCATCCTGCATGATGGGGCGGAGCAGGACGTTGGCGGAGATGGTTTCGGGCTGCCGCTCGAGTTGGGACAGCAGTTCTTCGGTGGAAAAGCTGTCGCCGTGAGAGGTGACGAACTTCCCCTCTCGCAGACGCAGCGCGCGGCGCTCGCCGTTGATGTAGACGAAAAGAAGCGTGAAGCCTTCGCTGACCAGCACCTGAGCGTGGTAGCCCGAGCCGATCAAGCGGTGGCCGCGCTCGATGAGATCGCCGGCAAGCTGCGGAGCCGACTCGATGGCCTTGCGGAAAACGGGCGAGCTCAAGCGGTGAAGCCGGGCGTCCATCGGGTTCAGCATGATGACGCCGAAATCGGCGAACAGCCGGGCGATGAATCCACCGAAGGCTTCTCCGAAGGTCTGTCCGGGGCGGTAAAACTCGGCGAGGTTCTGAAGCAGTTCCGCTCCGGAGGCCGATTCGGGCAGGAGCGCGCGCAACTCGTCGAGCACCGGAAGGATTGCTTCCGTGAACGGAATCGAGCCGACGGGCGCGTTTGGCACGGTCGCTTCGCCGGGATATTGCAGACGGTGCGGATTACCCTCGCGGTCCTGCACGTAGCAATGGTTGGCCTCGTCGAGATCGTGGTCTTCGGTGGCGAGCCAGAACAGCGGCACGGCGTTGAGGCCGCGCTCCGTGAGGCGGCGGGCCAGTTTCACGGCGGTCAGTCCCTTGTAAAGACAAAAGGCGGGTCCGCTGAAGAGCGAAGCCTGTTGTCCCGTGACCACGGCCACCGTGCCCTGCTCCGCGAGCCGCGCTAGATTGTCCATCGCCTGCGGCGACGACCCAAGGCGCCGGTTCTGCTCGCGCAGGACCTCGACGACCCCTTTCCTCAAATCGGGATCGAACGGAATCGCCTTCGCCGCTTCCTGGAAACTCGACGCCGCAAAAGGTGCGCCGCCGTAAAACTGGCTCAGGCGTCCGTAGTCGGAGAGGTAGTCGGCGAAGAGTCGCGTGCCGCCGTGGATTTCGGAATGAGGGATTGAGTGGGAATCCATTCGCAGTTTCGCTTTCGCTCGCGTTCACCTGGCATCGCGCTTGCCGCCGCGCTTCGTTCGGTAACGACCAGAGCCGCGCGCGAAAAACGGAGACAGAAAAAATTCACCGCCACGGAATGCGGCCGGACTAGCAGAGCAAGGAGGTCAACCCCTTCGGGGTTGATGTTCTTCTCCTTGACCCGGTTTCCGTAGGTTAAAATCCCGCACTGCGGGACTATTCACGGTTGGCCCCATCGGGGCCGCGCGCGAACGGGGCGACGCTACCGCTCCCTTTCGGTCGCGGCTCGGTTACTTTCCTACGGTCATCTCGTGCAAATCCTGGAGCGCCATCACGCGGATGGGGCGCGCCTTCATGGCGGCGATGCCTTCGACCGCGGCGAGTCCTCCGGCGATGGTCGTGATGCAAGGAATGCGCTGCTGCACGGCCGCTCGGCGGATGGCCTTCTCATCGAAAAACGACTTGGCTCCCAAGGGAGTGTTGATGAGGAGCTGAATCTGTCCGCCCTTGATGAGATCCACGACGTTGGGCCGTCCCTCCATCACTTTGTAGACGGTCCGCACGGGGAGGCCGGCGGCCGTCAGATGCTCCGCGGTTCCGCGCGTCGAAACAATTTCAAAGCCGATCTCGACGAGCTTTTTCGCGACCACCAGCGCCTTCGGCTTGTCGCGGTCCTGGACGCTCAGGAAGGCGCTGCCCCGGAGCGGAAGACGCATTCCGGCGCTGCATTGCGACTTGGCGAAAGCCTCGCCGAACTGATCGGCGATCCCCATCACTTCACCGGTCGATTTCATCTCGGGACCGAGGATGGGATCGACCCCGGGAAATTTGTTGAATGGAAAAACGGGAGACTTGACGCAAAATTGTTTGACCGGCAGCAGGCCGAGCAAAGCGCCGCCGTTGAGCGGAGCGCCGGGCGGAGCGGGCGCCTTATCGACGGCCAGCCCAAGGTCCTTCAATTTGCGGCCGGTCATCAGGCGCGAAGCGATCTTGGCAAGCGGCACGCCGGTTGCCTTGCTGACGTAAGGCACGGTGCGCGAGGCACGCGGGTTTACTTCCAGCACGAACACCTTGCCGTCCTGGATAGCGTATTGAACGTTCATCAGCCCGAGCACCTTCAGCTCCAGCGCGAGGCGCGTGGTGTAATCGCAGATCGTGCGCAACTGTTCCGGCCCCAGCGTGATCGAGGGAAGCACGCAGCAACTGTCGCCGGAATGGATGCCGGCCTCCTCGATGTGCTCCATGATGCCCGCGATCAGGACGTGCTGGCCGTCACAGAGCGCATCGACATCGACTTCGATGGCGTCCTCAAGAAAGCGATCGATGAGGATGGGGCGGCCGGGCGAGGAATAATCGACCGCCTCGCGCATGTACTCATCGAGCGTCGTTTCGTCGTAGGCAATGACCATGGCGCGCCCGCCGAGCACATACGACGGCCGGACCAGGACGGGATATCCGATCCGCTCGGCGATCTCGCGCGCTTGATCGATCGCCGTGGCGCTTCCGTTTTCCGGCTGCGGGATATGAAGCCGCGTCAGCAGCTCGCCAAAGCGGCGGCGGTCTTCGGCCAGGTCGATGGAGTCGGGACTGGTGCCGATGATCGGGACGCCGGCGTTCTTCAGGGGCAGGGCGAGGTTCAGCGGGGTCTGCCCTCCGAACTGCACGATGACGCCGTCCGGTTTCTCTTCTTCCACGATCGCCATGACGTCTTCGAAGGTGAGCGGCTCGAAATACAGGCGGTCGGAAGTGTCGTAGTCGGTCGAGACCGTCTCGGGATTGCAGTTCACCATGATGGTTTCGTAGCCGTCTTCGCGCAGAGCGAACGAGGCGTGGCAGCAACAGTAATCGAACTCGATGCCCTGCCCGATGCGGTTGGGGCCGCTGCCGAGAATCATGATTTTCTTCCGGGCAACGGGCGCGGCTTCGTTCTCCTGTTCGTAACAGGAATAGAGATAGGGAGTGAAGGACTCGAACTCGGCGGCGCAGGTGTCGACGCGCTTGAAAACGGGCGTGACACCAAGCTTCTTGCGCAGCTCGTGGACCTGTTCCTGGGTGGAGTTCCAGATGCCTGCCAGACGCCGGTCGGAGATGCCGGCGCGCTTGGCTTTTCGCAACTCTTCGCTTGATATTGTCTCGGGCCTTTTCTGCTCCATCGCGGCCAGTGTCTCTTCCACTTCCTTCAACTGCTGCAAAAACCAGGGGTCGATGGCGGTCATCTGCGCCACTTGCTTGACGCTCCAGCCCTTTCGCAAGACATGCCGGATGTAGGCGAGGCGTTCCGGAGTGGGAGTGACCAGTTTGTGCGTCACGAGCGATTCGTCGATGGCCGAGGCTGCGGCGGACTTGCCGGTCTCGAGCGACCGTACGCCCTTCATCAATGCTTCCTTAAAGGTGCGCCCGATGGCCATTACCTCGCCGACCGACTTCATCTGCGGACCCAGCGTGGAATCGGCGGCGGGGAATTTCTCGAACGCCCACTTGGGAATCTTCACCACCACGTAGTCGAGCGTCGGCTCGAAGCAGGATGGGGTTTTCTTCGTGATGTCGTTGGGGATCTCATCGAGGGTGTAGCCGATGGCGAGCTTGGAGGCGATCTTTGCAATGGGGAAGCCAGTGGCTTTCGACGCTAGCGCGGAGCTGCGCGAGACGCGCGGGTTCATCTCGATCACCACCATGCGGCCCGTCTCCGGATGCAGGGCGAACTGAATGTTCGAGCCGCCGGTTTCGACGCCCACTTCGCGGATGACGGCGATGGCGGCGTCGCGCATCACCTGATATTCCTTGTCGCTCAGCGTCTGAATCGGCGCCACCGTGATCGAGTCGCCGGTGTGAACGCCCATGGGATCGAAGTTCTCGATGGAGCAGACGATGATGACGTTGTCGCGGAGGTCGCGCATGACCTCCAGCTCGAACTCTTTCCATCCGAGCACGCTCTCCTCGACCAGCGCTTCGTGGACCGGGCTGAGATCGAGACCGCGAGCGAGAATCTCTACGAACTCCTCGCGGTTATAAGCGAGGCCCCCTCCGGTGCCGCCCAGCGTAAACGAGGGCCGAATGATGACCGGATAGCCGATGCGCCCTGCGAATTCCAATCCGTCCTGGAGATCCTTTACCAGACTGCTGCGGCACGTGTCCAGCCCGATGCGGAACATGGCGTCCTTGAACATCAGCCGGTCTTCCGCCATCTGGATGGCGCGCAGGCCGGCGCCGATCAGCTCAACGTTGTATTTTTCGAGGATACCTTTTTCTGCGAGCTGTACCGAGAGATTCAGCGCCGTCTGCCCGCCGACGGTCGAGAGCAGCGCATCGGGCCGCTCCTGCTCGATGATCGCTTCCAGGTACTCGACTTCGAGTGGCTCGATGTAGGTCCGGTCGGCGAGCTCGGGGTCGGTCATGATCGTGGCCGGATTCGAGTTGACGAGGATGACTTCGTATCCCTCGCTCCGAAGCGCCTTGCAAGCCTGCGCGCCGGAGTAGTCGAACTCGCACGCCTGCCCGATGACAATGGGACCGGAGCCGATGATCAGGATTTTGTGGATGTCGGTGCGTCGGGGCATGGTGATATCTGACTAAGGTACGTCTACCTCTACGCGTTCGACTGCGACCTCGACAGGGACAGGTTCGCCAAGACTCTGTCGTGCCTCAATATGGAGCCGGATCGCGTCTCTAATATTCTCGATTGCCTCTTCATAGGTGTCCCCCTGCGAGTGGCAGCCTTGCAGGGCAGGGCACGATGGGATATATATGCCGTCCTCATCCTGTTCGATAACTACCGTAAACTGATATTTTGGCATGTCCCAACCAAACTGAGCTTCGTATACTTCTGGGCAAACCGTCAGGGCACGGCTTCAGCCGTGCCGACCCGAGGTGCCATTGACTCGGGCTTTAGCCCCTGAGGTGGGTCGTCCAATCGGAATTGACCAGAAGCAGACGACCGAGGATATTCGCTGGCAACGCCGACCAGCCGCCGCTTCACCGGGTTCTGTTCAATATACTCCACGTGTGCCGCATAGTCCTGAGTGTCACGAACTCTGTGATCGCTGAACCCACGCTGCCATACAGGGAATTTGAAGTTCAGTTTCTCGCCGATATTACGCGCCGAGCCACCTTTGATGTACATAACTACCCGTTCCACTGGCATGTCATTCGCGGGTGTCAACAAAACGTGAATGTGCTCCGGCATTAGGACGAAAGCGTGGAGCGCAAAAGCGCGTTCATTTCGATAGCGCATTAGTGCCTCGATAATGATTTCGCAAGCGGCGGCATTTACAAAGAGCTTCCGGCTCTCCCAAGTGCGCGAAGTCACAAAGTACGTCCCTTGCGTTCGCGCGTGACGTTTCGGAACAGACATACCTCAGCGGCTAAAGCCGCTCTCCATTTGTGCTGTTGGCGGCACGGCTGAAGCCGTGCCCTGACGATTCTTTTTCCAATGGGATCGGTTCGCCAAGGCTTTGCCGGGCTTCGATATAAAGCTGGATGGCCTCCTTCAAATTTTTGACCGCTTCTTCATATGTCTCGCCATTCGAGTGGCAACCTGGGACCGCTGGGCAGGAGGAGATATAAACCCCGTCCTCGTCCTGCTCCACAACTGCCGTGTACGAATACTTTGCCATTGCGACCTCTCAATCTATCTGCCGCTCGCTTTCCACTCCTCCATCATCTTCGTAAATTCTCCGAAGAGGTAATGCGAGTCGTGCGGGCCTGGGGAGGCTTCCGGGTGGTACTGTACCGAAAAGACCGGGAGCGAGCGATGGCGGAAACCTTCGAGCGTCTGGTCGTTCAGGTTCCAATGCGTCAGCTCGATCTCGCTCGACACCAATGAATCCGGGTCCACCGCGAATCCGTGATTGTGTGCCGTGATCTCGACTTTTTTCGTGACCGCGTTCATCACCGGATGATTGCCGCCGCGATGTCCGAATTTGAGTTTGTACGTCTTTCCACCGAACGCGAGGCCCAGCACCTGATGGCCGAGACAGATGCCAAAGATCGGTTTCCTTCCGAAGAGCTTGCGAATGTTTTCCGCCTCGACGCGCAGCGGAGCCGGGTCGCCCGGACCGTTCGAGAGAAAAACGCCGTCGGGCTTGAGGCTCAGCACTTCATCCGCCGCCGTAAGAGCGGGGACGACGGTGACCTTGCAACCGCTCGTGACCAGCCGCCGCAGGATGTTCTGCTTGATGCCGTAATCGTAGGCGACAACATGAAAGCGGGGTTCGGGGGCGGATGCGCCCGGAGCCGCCGGCTGTCCAGGGAACAGCGAAAGGACGGGCGAGTCCCAGACGTATCGCTTCTTGGTCGAGACGCCTTCGGCCAAGTCCCGGCCGGACATGGAGGGGATCGAGCGCGCTTTGGCGATGAGGCTTTCCGGTGTGCTGTCGATGCTGGAGATCACGCCGCGCATCGCCCCATGGGTGCGCAGGTGGCGGACCACGGCTCGCGTGTCCAGACCCTCGATGGCCGGAATCCCATATCGTTCCAGGAACTGTTCGCCGTGCTCGCGGCTGCGCCAGTTGCTCGCCACCACGCTGAATTCGCGGACCACCAGGCCCTCGATATACGGGCGGGTGGCTTCATTGTCTTCCGGATTAGTGCCGTAGTTGCCGATCTGGGGATTGGTCAGGACGACGATCTGGCCCGAGTAAGAGGGGTCGGTGAAGATCTCCTGATATCCGGTGAGCGAAGTATTGAAAACCACTTCGCCGTAGCATTCGCCCAGTGCTCCGCAGCTTTCTCCCGTGAAAATCCGGCCGTCTTCCAGCGCTAGCGTTGCTTGCATCGGTTTTTCTCAACAATCCGCACAATGTCCCGCGACTAACCGAAACACGGCCGTTCGGTGGGGAAAAAAGTTAGGAGGGCCCTCCTACGCCAAGGCTTCGGAGGGCGGGCGATTCGATCACCGCAGGATTCCAAGCTGTTGCATGGGCCAATAAACGAAGACCGCCTTGCCGTAGATCAGCCTTCGCTCCACGGTTCCCCAAACCCGGCTGTCGTTCGAGGAGGTGCGATGATCGCCCAGGACAAAAAATTCTCCCGACGGAACGCGGACCGGCCCCAGGCTCTGGCGGTCCCGAAACTCGGGCGGAACGTATGGCTCGATCAACCTCCCGCCGTTGACAAAGACCTCTCCGTTGACCAACTGCACGGTTTCGCCCGGCAGCCCGATGACCCGCTTGATATAGGATTTGGCTGGATCGAGCGGGTACCAGAAGACGACCACGTCTCCTCGGTGGATGTCCTCGAACTGATAGATGAACTTATTGATGAAAATGCGTTCCTGGTCGGCCAGCTCCGGCATCATGCTGTTTCCCTCCACCTTCACCGGCTGGTAGAGGAAGACAATCACGACGCCCGCGATTCCCAGCGACACGACGATGTCCCGCAGCCACGCACGCACGTCCGGCAAGAGCGATTTCCGCTCGTCCGGAACCGGATTGTGTGAGGGGATTTTGCCGTCCGCCTCTGTGCTTTGACTCTCGAAGTTTGTCATGGTGCTCGTTCAATTTTTATCATAGTTTCGCCGGTGGGACAACTGGCCCGGAACCGGAGAGGCGCTCATGCCGGCCGGATTTTGCCGCCCGGCAAGATTTCGTACCGCGCGCCGCGCCAGACCACCGTTCTGCCCAGGAAGCTTGCGATCCAGACGCCCAGTCCCAGGAGGTCCCGCAGTGGCAGCAGCCAGAAGTATTTCCGAACCACGCGGTCGCGCGAGATCAGCACACCGGAGGCCCAGGCCGCGAGAAGGCGCGCTGCCAGCGTGATTGCGGAGATTCCCAAGGCCAGGGTGGAGCGAGGCTCGGCGATTACGGCCAGCGCGGCAACGGGAACGCCGAAGGCCAGAAGCAGCCCAGGATAACCCCGCGGGCGGGAGATGCGGACGGTGCGGGCCCATCGTAATTGCTGGCGCAACAGATCGCGAAGAGAACGCCGGGGCAGCAATGTTTCAACGACCGTATGCGAGAGATGGATTCCATATCCCTGGGCCGCGATGCGGTTGCCAAGAATGTAGTCGTCGGCCAAATAATCGGCCCAAGGCGCGAGGCCCCCGATCCCGGCAATCTGTTTTTTTCGCGTGGCGATGGTGGCGCCGAGACCAAATTGAATTCCCTCCACCCACCGCGCCAGCAGCACCTGGCCCGTGAAGTCGCCGCCGATGGCGAGAGCTTCCAGAACCGCAACAAGGTTGGCTTGCGGAACGCCCCGGTAAAGACAGGTGACCAGTCCCACCCGCTCGTCGGCTAACGGCTTCACCACGGTTCGCAGATAGCCGGGTTCAACGCGAATGTCGGCGTCGTTGATCACGACGATCTCATGCGCAGCCTCTTCGATCATTCGCGCGAGGCTGTTCATTTTGGGATTGGCGTGGCGGGACTCCGGAACGACCACGAGTTGGATGGGGACGCGCGGAAATTCTCGCTGCAATCGGGCGATGGTATCTCGAGCGGGATCGTTCGCGTCAGCCAAGCCAAAGACAATTTCAAAGCACGGATAGTTCTGCCGGCAATGGCTGGCGAGACTCTCATAAAAACCTTCTTCGATGCCTCGAACCGGCTTCAGGATCGAAACAGGCGGAGTAAAATCGGCCACCGGTTCCTTCTCAAAGTAGAATTTCAGGCTGGCGACAAAGACTGAGAGGTAATAAAGTGCGGAGACTCCCGCGATCAGCAGCGGCAGGTCATAAAGCAGAAGAGACGAAAGGGAGGCGGGAAAAGTCATGCCAGAATTGTGGGCACTCCGGCCAGGAAATCCGCAACGGGCGTATTCGCCGCACACGCGCCGGCCAGAGTATTTCTCCTCTTAGTGTAGCTTGCTTCGTGGCGATGAAAATCAGGTCCTTCCCCTTCGGCAAGCTCAGGATCAGGATGACAGCGTTAGAGGTAGCGCTTTTGTCACCGTGGGGACCGGATTACATCATCAGGAGAAATGCTCTAAAGCGAAATCAGGGCGACTCCCAGGCCAACGCACAAGGCCCCGGCCCAGCGGGTGCCGGTGATCTTTTCGTGCAACAGGTGCTTGGCCGCCAGAGTATCCACGACATAGCTGCTGGCCCCTGCCGGAACCACCCAGCTTAGGTCGGCGCGGCTCAGCATCGCCAGAAAACCGAAAAACGAGATCGTCTTGCAGAAGATGCCGAGCCAGATAAATCTGTTTTGAACGACCCGGCCCGCGACATCCAGAAGCGCAGCGGGGCGGAAACTCGTTATCTCGCCCACGGCTTTCATGCCGCGCGTCACGCTGATGTCGCCGGCCGCTCCGGCCAGGATTACGATGCCGAGCAGCGTGAAGAGCATCAGTCTCCGCTCCTTGGCGCCAGGTCCGCGCCCGGCGTCCCTCGAGTAGTTGCGCCCGCGGAAACCAGTTCCGGTTCCTGGGCGCAGGCGCGAGAGGACGACGAATTCGAATAGGTCCGCGCCACCAGCCAGGTACCAGTGACGATCAAAATGGTGCCCGCCCAGCGCGTGGGAGAGATGGACTCATGGAGAAAGAACTTGGAGAGAGCGGCATTCAGCAGATAAGCCGGAGCGGTGGCCGGAAGAACGAAACTCAGGTCCGCCCACGAAAGGGCCGTCAAATAGGCGGCTAGAAACACCAGCAGGAAGAGGACTCCCAGAATCAGCCAGGGATTCGAGACCACGTGGAAGCCGGTCTGAATCACCCAGGCTACACCCGGCTCGGCAACGCCAAACTGCTTCATTCCCATGCTCAGGCACAAATTCCCGAGCGTATTGGCAACGATTGCCACCGCCAGTACAACTACCGTTTTCATTTGATGCCAGGAGCTATTGGGCTGCTTCCTCGGGCAGCGGCAATTCGCTTTCCGCGGCGCGGTGGTCGGCCACCAGCTTTTTCCGCTTGGAGCGCAGATCCAAATATTCGCGCGCTTCCTTATAGAGGCGCTTCCGCTCCGTCGTGTCGAAAATTGCTTTGCGGACCACCCGCCAAGCGACTCGTGGCCGGAAGTAGTATTCGCCGTAGAACTGCTCCACGGCCTCCAGGATGTCCACGCTGCTCAGTCCGGGATAGGAAATATTGGCGAGTTGATGTCCGCCGGTATCGGTCAGCGTCTCGGTCGTCAGAATACCGTTCTTCTTTACGAAGTCGTAAAACTCGGTTCCCGGCAATGGGTGCGCGATGGATACCTGGATGGTTTCCACGTCCAGCTTCTTCGCGAAGTCGATGGTCTTCCGGATGGTCTGCGGTGTCTCGCCCGGCAGCCCAATGATGAAGTCGCCATGGATGACCAAGCCCAGCTTCTTGCAGTTCTTGGTAAAGGAGATGGCCTGCTCCACCGTGGCGCCCTTCTTGATGTTCTTGAGAATCTGCTGGTCGCCGGATTCATAACCCACGATCAGCAGACGGCAGCCCGCATCTTTCATCGCCTTCAGCGTTTCGTAATCCGGGGTGACGCGTGACGTGCAGGACCACGTGAAATTCAGCTCCTTCAGCTTGGCGCACAGCTCGATCACGCGGGACTTGCGGATGTTGAACGTATCGTCGTCGAAGAAAATCTCCTTCATGTTGGGGAAATAATCGAGCGTCTGGCGCACCTCGCGAGCCACGTTTTCGGCGCTGCGAGTCCGCCACGGATGTCCGCTCAGCGTCTGCGGCCACAGGCAGAAGGTGCACTGCGCGGGACACCCCCGCTCGGTATAGAACGACACATAAGGATTCAGCAGAAACGGAACGTTGTATTTGGTGATGTCGAGGTCGCGCTTATAAACGTCGGTGACGAACGGCAGCGCGTCCAGATCCTGGATGGCCGGCCGCTCTGGATTGTGAACCACGGTCCCGTTGCGGCGATAGCTGATCCCTTCGATCTCCTCGAGCGGCTTGCCGGCCGCAAACTCCGCCACCGAGTAGTCGAACTCGCGCCGCGCCACGAAGTCGATGGCCGACGAAGCCTTCAGGCTCGCCTCGGGCAGCGCCGTGACGTGCGGGCCGACAAACCCGATCTTCAAGGACGGGTTGGCGTCCTTCATCATGCCGGCGAGCTTCACGTCGCTATGGAAGCCGGCGCTCGACGTGAACATCACCAGAAACTCGAAATCGCGCGCCATGTCGATGGTCTGCTGCACCGTCACGCCGTGCGGCGGCGCGTCCACGACTTTGCTGTCGGGAATCAGCCCCGCCGGATAGCAAAGCCATACCGGATACCAATGCGACGTGATCTCGCGAGTGGCGGGCCAGCGCGAGCTTGCTCCGCCATCAAAGCCTTCAAACGAGGGTGGGTTCAGTAGTAGTGTTTTCATAGTTCGAATGAAGCAATCGCGTCATCATATCATGCCAGGGCCGCCTGGGTCACACCTTTTTGGCGAAACGCTTCGATTTGGCCTCGAACGGCGTTCCCTTTGAGTTAAGAGGATGCCGAAGCACGTTTAGCGGTGCAGCGCCAGGGCATGCCGTGATGCCGACTAGCGATACGAACGGTGTTTGGCACCATCGGCGATGGCTTATGCTGGCCCTCGTTAGCAGTAACTTATGTTGGTATTACTTGATGTCCTCCGCGTTTCTCGTAGCGCCCGGCCTGGAAGGACCGATCGTGAATTGCTGAAGGTTTCAACCTACGGAATTCGAAGTCTATGGAGCGGATCAACCCAGGAAGGGGTTGCCCAGGCGAGCCCGCCCTCTTCGACAATCGTCATGTTTTCTTAATGAAACACCGCCCGAATCTCGCCGCTCAGCCGCAGCAGCTCCAGCCGCGCTTTCTCGGCCTGATAGTTCGCCTGGAAAAATCCGACCCAGCTTTGATTCTCCTGGCTGCGGGCCTGTTCGACGGCCAAGCGGTTGACGCGGCCATCTTCGAACTGCGCGAGCACCACGTCGAGCGACCGGCGCGCCACTTCGAGTTCGAGCTTCGCCACCTCCTGCGCCGCCGCTTGCCGTTCAACCTCGCCCCACACTTGCCGGATCTGCCGCGCAATCCCCGCGCGCGCATCGCTCAATCGCAGTTTGGCCGCTTCGAGCTCGGCATCCGCCTTCGAGGCCAGCGCGGACGAGCGATAGCGAGTGAACAGCGGGACCATGATTGAAATCCCCACCGTGAGGTTGTTCCGTGAAAACTTCCGGAAATATTGCGAGAAGTTGTTGATGTCGCTGAACAGTCCATACTGGCCGACGAGATTCACGCGCGGCCAGTACGTGGCCTGCTCGCTTTTGACCGCGAACTCCTTGCCGCGCACTTCGTCTTCCAGGGCCTTGATCCCCTCGTTATTCTCCATCGCGCGTGCAATCAGCCGGTCTAGCGTTTCGTCCGGAGGCAAAGCGGGGACCCGGGGCTCTTCGAGCGAGACCGGCTCCGATTGCGGGATTCCTGTGAGGTCGCGCAGCGTGAATTCGAGCAGCGAAATCCCGCTCTCGACTCCCACCGTCTCGCTGCGCGAGCGGGCCGCATTGAGCTTGGCCTTGGCGCCCTCGATCGGTGTATCGAGGCCCGCCGCGACGCGCTCCGCCATGATCTGTTCGGACTCGGCCAGGCTCTTGGTATAGGCTCGCAGATACTCGACCGACCGCCGGCTGCGGTCGAGATCGAGATAAGCGAGCACCGTCTGCGCGGCCACGTCGTCCCGCTTCTGTTCGAGCGACTTCTCGGCGGCGCGCGCCATCTCGCCGGCCTGCCTCTCCTGGTTCCTCAAGTTGGGATTTATCAGCGACTGCTGCGTAGAGACCTGAAAAATGGAGGGCGCGGAGCCTTCAATGCTCAGAGGGAACCCCTTGGTCGCCGCGAGGCCCGATCCGAGAAAAATCTCCGGTCGGAACACCGCGAGCGCCTCTTTGTGCGCCGCGGCGGCTCGCGCCACATCGGTCTGCGAAAGCAAAACCTCGCGGTTGTTTTGCAACGCCAGTGAGACCGCTTCATTCAGAGTCAGGCGGCGCGCTCCGGGCGGATTCGCCGCCGGCGTGGTCTCTTGAGCGCCGGCGTTCGGAGCGGAACCTAACGCAGCAAGCAAAGCCCAGGCTCCGCACAATGCGATTGCAATGTTTTTTTTCATAGCGCATTACTCATTTATTCACGGCGTAACGCTTCGGTTGGATTGAGTCGCGAGGCGCGCTCGGCCGGGATGATTCCAAAGACCACGCCGACGACGCAGGAGACCAGGAAGGCAATCAGGATCGAGATGCGCGAGATGGGGATATTCAGGTCTCCGAAGTAACCGACGGCGAGCGGGATGCTGACGCCCACCAGAATCCCCAGAATTCCGCCTGCGATGCTGAGCAGCAACGCCTCCGTGAGAAATTGCCAGCGGATGGCGTGGCGGCCCGCTCCCACCGCCATTTTCAGGCCGATTTCGCGGGTCCGCTCCGTCACCGTCACCAGCATGATGTTCATGATGCCGATGCCGCTGATGATCAGCGAGATGGCCGAAATCAGCAGCAGCACCAGCGTCAGCGCCATGGCGATGTTGCCGGCCGCGGCCAGAATTTCGGAGAGGTTTTCGACGCGGTAGACCGCGCCGATGCGGTGCCGCCGCCGAACGATCTTTCCAATCGCCTCCGTGGCCGCCGCCACGTCGCTCGAGCGGGCCGCCGAGGCATATATCTGATCCACGGCGTCCGACCCCGTGAAATAGGTCATCACGGAGATGGGCAGCAGAATCGTTTCCGAAGTGATCTCGGACTGCCCGAAGGTCTGCGCTCCCTCCTTGAAGACGCCGACGACGGTAAATTCCAGGTCGTGGACTTTTACGACCGTTCCTTGCGTCCAGCCATTGGGGAAAATCGCCTTGGCGATTTTTTCGGTCACCACGCCAACCTTGTGCCTGCCGACGACGTCGGTCGTATCGAAGAACCGCCCGGCGAGCACTTTCAGGTTGCGAACGACACGGAAGTCCGGGTCCGTGCCAATGAGCGTGACGTCTCGTTGGGAGTGATCAAGCCTCATGGTGTCACGTCCCAGGATGATGGCCGCCACCGCGCGCAGCGTCGGAACCCCTTCGCGAACGGCCCGCAGGTCTTGCAGCGTGATGGCGTCCGAGATGGAACCGGCTCCCGTAACCGAGCTGTCCGACTGGAGATGGGCATAGATCATGTTGGAGCCGACGCCTTCAATCTGGCTCAGCACGTAGTCACGGCTGGTGAGCGCGATGGTCGTAACCAAAATCACCGACGCCGTGCCGATGATCATTCCCAGCGCGGTCAGCCCGGTGCGCACCTTGTTGACCCGCAGCGCGTCGAAGGCGAATCCCAGTGCCTCACGCAGACGGAACCACGTGGAGATGACGGACTCCCCCCAGCGGCCCGTTGGAGTTTCGTCGATCGATGAATCGTCTGGTCTCATCTGTTGTCCGTTGCTGTCCGTGGTAGCCTGTCCGTGGTAGCCTGTCCGTGGTAGCCACGGCGAGCGCTTCTTCTCGCCGTGGGTTTTTCTTCAAGCCATTCCACGCGCCCCTTCCCGCGCCTTCGATCAGTTTGCCACGCGCACGCGCATCCCTTCGTGGAG
>Ga0209726_10001414_pt1 | contig 38983 bp, 36 predicted proteins | sample Subgrocontami54m_FD_187453 | JGI IMG/M metagenome (GOLD analysis project Ga0209726, IMG submission 187453) | Subsurface groundwater microbial communities from S. Glens Falls, New York, USA - GMW46 contaminated, 5.4 m (SPAdes) (version 3) | ecosystem: Environmental > Aquatic > Deep subsurface >...
TAAACGTGCCAGTTTGGCGTTCGAATTCCCGCTGGGGAACGCCCGGCTTCGCAGGCGCCATCAACTCAGCGGCTTAGCGATGCTTGCGGAGCCCCTGCGCCACCCCCGACGCAGTTGCCCTTCGTGCAGTGCTCGCCGAATGTGCGCAGAAGCCGCGTACCTCGTGGAGTGTGTCGCATCGGTGCGATCAGTTCCGTTCCGGTCGAGCTACGGGCGCCGACAGACGCTGTTGACGCAGCCTTGACCGCTCGGACAGGCGTTGTCGCATCGGCCGCAGTGATCAGGGTCGAACTGCGGGTCGACGCACAGCAACCCGCATAGCACGCGGCCGATACACGCTCCCATGATGCACATGCCGCGTGCACAGAATTCGTAGCTGCGGCAACTCAGTGTGTGCAGTACCCGCAGCGCCGGACGTCCGTCGAGACGTTTACACAACTGGCACCGCAAGGAACCGTGGGGGGCGGACACTGCGGGACGACGTCGCTGGCTCCGTCGCCGCCGTCGAAGCCGTCGGCGCTGCTTGCACACGCCGACGCGATGAACACACAGAAGGCCAGGCAAGGGTACACCGTACGAATCGAGGACGTGCTTGTCATGCGCGCTCGATGCGCCGGACGCATCGCGTTGCAACCGGCGTTCGGTTCACGCGCCGTGGTAGAGTCGGGTTCATGCTGCAACTTCGCCCCGGCGGTCGGTGCTGTGATCGCGATCTCCCTCCGGACGCGCACGTCGCGACGGTTCCGACGAGCACACGGATCGGGGCCCGAGACCTGACGGGACGCTGACCGCCGCCATGATGGTCACGACGCAGGGTTCGGTGCTCCGACTGCTTGCGTGGCAGTGGCGGCACGCAATGCTCTTCGCTGCCGCGGGTCTGCTCGCGCAAGCGCTTCACTTCGCTCCGGGTTGGCATCACCTCGTGTTGCCGACCATGCCGCTCGCTGTGGTGGGTGCCGCCGTCGGCATCTTCACGAGTTTTCGCACCAATTCTTGCTACGCGCGGTGGTGGGAGGGGCGACAGCTCTGGGGGCGCCTGGTCAACCTCTCGAGGCACTTCGCGTCGCAGGCCCTCACGTCGTTCTCGCCCGACGTCGCGCGAGAGGTCATTGCGCGGCACATCGCGTATGTGCACCTACTTCGCTGCGCCCTGCGCGATCAGGATCCGTGGGGCGATTCCGACGTCGTGCGTTGGCTCGACGAAACCACTCGCGGTCGGTTGCGTGCAGAACGAAACCCTTGCTATGCGCTGTTGCACGAGCAGCGCGAGGTGCTCACGCGGGCGTGTCATGCGGCCGGGCTCGACGAGTGGCGCTACCTCGCGTTCGACACGACGCTGGCCGCGCTGCTCGACGCGCAAGGTGGATGCGAGCGGATCAAGAAGACCCCGTTTCCCCGGGGCTACACGTTCATTTCCGAGCGCTTGATCATCGCCTTCGGCCTGTTGCTGCCCTTCGCGTTGATTCGCGATCTCGGTTGGGTCACCGTGCCGCTGAACCTGCTCGTGTGCGGCGCGTTCACGCTGATGAGCGAGGCCGGCCGCGTTCTCGAGGACCCGTTCACGATGTTCTGGAACGGACTGCCACTGTCCGCGATGTCGACGACGATCGAGATCAATCTTCGACAGCGTCTGGGCGACGAGGACGTGCCCGAGAATCCGAAGCCCGACAAGATGGGCGTCCTAATGTGACGCGCCGCCCGCGGTCGCGGTGACCGGCGGTGTCGCCTGCGGCACGGCCCCGGCGCTTCGCACTTCGACGCCCCGCGAGCCGAACACGACGTCGAATACCGGGAGCCCCGGCGCCAGGTTGGACAACGTTCGCTCGAGCTGCCGCCCTGCCAGGTCTTCGACCGCGCGCGAGACGTCGGCTTCGGAGCCGGCGCGGCATACGTCCAGGTCGTCTTGCCGAAGCAGGAACCGAACGAGCTGCCCACGGAGAAACGCGCTCACCTGCGGATGCGCGACGAACACCTGCGAACCGGCCGCCATGGGCGAAACGAGCGGAATCCTGGAGTACGTCTCGGCTCCGCCGTCGAGCAACACACGAAGCACGGCGCCCTCGCTGTGTCCGCCGGGCAGCACGGTGATCTCGTTCTCCTCGAGCCCCTCCCATCGCAGACCCAGAAAGACGCGATAGAGCGACTGCACCAGGCCCGCCCGCACGCCGTACCCATCCGGATCGACCATCGAGAGTCTCAGGTGCCCACATCCGGTGTGCTGCGGAACGACGAGGTGCTCGAGTACGAGCGCGCGAACGTCGGGCGGGGGTGAGCGAAGAAATCGACGCCACTCGAGCGGCTCGAATACGTTCGATAGGGCCGCGTCGAGCCTTTGGTCCTGCCGCATGGACAAGATGAACGCGTTCGACGCGTGGACGTCGGTGTGAAGACTGAAGTGACCAAACGCATCGAGGCGTCTCAAGAGCAACACGCGCAGGTCCTCGTCGCGCAGCGTGCGGCCGGTCAGTCGTTCCAGTGTCGCCAGGCACGCGATGAATTCCCCCGCGTCGCCCCCGGGCGTGCCGACGACGCCGGCCGCATCGCGCCCATCGACGCAGGACATCCGTCCGGCCACGAGCAACGATGCAAGTTTGATCCACTGCAACTCACCGGGCTGCCCGACATGCCGAACGACATCTTCGCGTGCGAGAAGCTTCTTGGGCGGTACCCACACAGGCTCGTCCCAGCGAATCTCGCCGCGTCGGTCCAGCACCGCCGGATCACGCACCGTCGACAGTCCGATCTGTCGCCACCCGACGATGCCGCCCATCAACGCTGCGACGAATCGCTTGCCACGCGCTTCGAGTTCGCGCGCGATGTCGCTCGCACGCTCACCGCCGCGCGAGACCAGGACCACGGGCGTATCGGCGTCGAGCCGCGCGAGCGTGGACACTGCGTCGTGCTGCGGCACCCACACCGAACCCGGGATGTAGCCTGACGGCCCCGTGATCTCTTCGGCCGTTCGGACGTCGACGACGACGGCCGCGCGACCGAGCCGTGACACGAAGTCGGGCGCCTGCAGCGGCACGCCGCTCGGAGAGCGCAACTCGGCGGCAACCCAGTTCACGCGGAACATGCGCAACGCTGTGGGCACGGAGCCCATCTCGGGGATGCGAGGGTCTCGATCGCGGTTGGCGTCGGTCATGGGCAGCGCGAGTGGGATGCTACTCGACGGGCCGGCGCTGCGCCGGCAGAACCGGCGGGCCGCGGGTCTAGGGATCGTGTACCTCCGACGCGCCGGGGCCGAGTTGATTGGACAAGAACGACGGCGCAGCGGAGCGTCCGAATTCGTGACCCCGGTCCGGGTCGACGTCGACGTGCAGGTGGTCCGACGCGCCGATCGCGTCGAACGCGACACGCGTCGCGTCGAGCAGCGTCCGCGCACGCGCCGAGAAAGCTCCGTCGTGGCCGCCCCACTGGATCATCAGCGCTCGGTCGGAGAGCGACAACGCGAGGTCCTGCATCCCGAGCATTGCGGCCAGCGTGGGCGCGTGCTGGCACGGGTCGTGGATCGGCGAGAACAACTCGGAGAACGGCAAGTACAGCGCGGAGATGACGACGGCCTGCACCGAGGGCTGGATCACGGCGTGCAGCATCGCGCGCCAAGAGCCCATGCTGACCCCAGCGACACCGATGCGCGTTGCGTCGACCCCCGGCAACGATCGCAGCACCCGCATGTCGCGCTCGCCGTCGCCGGCGAGGCGCGCGATGTACGCGTCGGTCGGATTCTGGCTGGTGAGCGACCGATAGTACGCCCCATGTTCCGCGAACCCGAAGTCCCCGAACGTCCGCGAGTCGGGCGCGAGCACGACGTAGCCCAGTCGCCGCGCGATCTCCCGCCCGAGTGCGCCTTCCGGCGTGTTCTCGCGCTCGGCGACGGCGATCTTACCTTCGCCGTGCCCGTGGTAGACGATGACGGCCGGCACAGGGTGGTCGGTTGCCGGAACGAACAGGAACGCGGGGACGCGCAACGCCTGGCCGCGGTAGGTATCGCCGAGCGCGTACGAGATCCGCAGGCGGGTCACACCGCCGTCGATCCGGGTCTCCTGGTGGACCTGCAAGTCGAGTGGCGCGCCCTCCCGCTGGTCGACACCGAGCGCACACCGGACGAATGCGCGCGCCCGCTCACGCCACGCCTGCATGTCGGACAGGTCGCGTAGGTCGTCTTGCAGTCGCAGGCTCGAACGTCCGTCCGCGCAGTGCCGCGCACGCGCCACGCGGGCGTCGAGGACCGCGGGCGTTTCGTCGATCTCGTGCGGATCGATCGGATCGTGCCGCAGCGCCGCGCCCGCGGCGGTTGCGCGCGATGCCACGCGTGCCGGCGTGTTCGGGGGCGGCGAGTCCAGTTCCGCGTGCTCGCCGGCTGCGCTGTGCGTCGTCGGGTCGCCAACCAGTTCGAGTGCGGGCGCGCACGCGCCAGCGACCACTGCCACGAGACCCATCACCATTCGCCGTCTGCATCGACCGTCCATACTGGAGACAAACGGCCAGAAACGGCACGTCTTGATCGCATCTCGCCGACGTGACGGACATCACGACGACGCTGCGCTCGCCGACGCGCGGTTGAGCAGCCGCCCGTGCCGCCGCTTCGCTAGAACCCGCTCACGACCGTCGGCGTCAGCCGGTCGGTCATCGTCCCGTCGCCGAGCTGCCCGACCTCGTTTGCACCCCAACAGTGCACGGCCCCGTCCATCCGTCGTGCGCACGTGTGCCGACTGCCGACCGACATCTCCACGACCGCTTTGCGACCACAACGCGTGCAGGCGCAGACGTCGACATTGCAGAGCGACACGAGCATCTCGGGCCAGGTCTCGGTTGATCCCGCAACGGTGGGGCGAGACTCCGTAGATCGCGGCGTGATCAACGCGCGCGCGACAGGGAGTTTCGTTCGTACGTTTCCGATCCTCGTCGCCACGAACGACGTGAATCCGTTGACCGAATCAAACGCGAAGAATTCGTCGTTGCCGAGCATCAACGTCACCGCGCTTGATCGTCTCGATCCCTGGTAGGAACTCATCGACGTTGTCACCCCAACGACGGAGCCGTGCGCCTATTCCGCCGCGCACGACAACGCGATGAACGCGAACTCTGCGACGACGGACGAGAATCGACGGTTCATCGGCGCAGATCGTAGACTCGATGCGCGACGATCGTCGATGCGGCGACGGGGCGCGGAGTTGGGCGCGCAACCGCACGCGCTACGCCGACGGTTGCGTCCCCGCGCCGCGTAGCACGATGATCGCGCGTGGGCCTGCCCCGCCTTGCGCGCCGCTTCGCGCCACGGCATCCTCGACCCGTGCCGACGCCGAAGATCTCTCACGCCTCTCTGGACCCGCGCGAGGACCCGGACGATCCGCTCGCCGGGATCGAACCGTTTCCCGCGCATCTCGATCCGGCGAAGATTCCTGCGCATCTGCGGGACAACCCGCTGGTCGAGGCGTACGTGGCTCTGACACCTGAGCAGGAGGCCGGCCTCGCCCGACTCGCCGATAGCGACGCGGAGGACGACGAGGCAGTCGCCGCGGCGCTACTCGCCAGCGCGCGGTGATCCTCGATCCCGATCACCTCGTCGCAGGTTATCCGTTTCTCGCGCGTAGGCTTCGACGAGTCTCGATCTGCGATGCGGTCGCGGTCCGGGGATGCTGCGTTCGGGCCGAGGCGCTCGCGGCAGGAGACACCACCGTCGAGCCCGCCGCGATGTTCATGGCATTCGCGGAGAAGCGCCGCGCGTTTCCGTTCGCGTGGAAGGCAATGGCCGTTCACATCGCGCGGTCGCAGGCGAGAGCGAATGGGCTTGAACTCGATGCGAGCGAGGATGAACTCGGGACCTTGTGCGTGAGCGTGCTCCGCCGCCAGGTCGTCTGGGACGACGTCTGCACGTGGTTCTCGACGCGGCGGTCACCGCGCACGCCACGCACTCCGCCGTAGGTTCCTCCTCAACACCGCCGTCGCGGCGTGTCCCGATTGCACGTTGACCTTGACGTCGACCTTGACCTGAACCTCAACCTCAACCTCAACGCCACCGTCTGCAATCCCCCGCCCCCACACGCACACAACCGCGCTCCGCCCCGAAGCCCGAAGCCCTCCTCGCCGACGGACAGCGCACGCACGAGCGCCAGGGCGGGGAAACACGAGCGGATGCGTGTCGGTGACGGCGGCAGCGACCTCAGCCACGGAGCGCTTGCCCACCGCGGCGTCCGCGCACGCCCGAGGGCGCGGACCCCTTGCGCGCGTCGTTCGCAGGCGCAAGGTGATTCGCGAACAGCGCCCGAACGGCAGCGTCCGCGGCTCGCAGGTCGGGATCGTCCGCGGGAAGTCGAACGAGGCCGACGGCCGATCGGATCGGCCGCTCGTTCGCGTCGACGGTGCGGGCGACCTGAATGACGCGGTCGAGCGTTTCGCTCAGGCTTCGGGCACCCGTTGCAGCCTTCCGCGCCCGCAGCCAAACAATGGTCTCGGGACGCAGCGTCACGGAAATCGGTCGCTTGTTCATACGATGAACCTACGAGGACCTGCGCGCGACTGCAAGTCGACGAGGCCGATGGCCTAGACGTCGGTACGCGCGAGAAGAGGCACCCGACGCGAGTCTCGCGACGGGCAATGGCGCATCGAGGGTTCACGGCCTACCGCATGCCGATGGTGTACCTGCGAGTGAGAAGGCACAGGTTCGTTCCGCCATCCGAAGCGTCGCAGGCGTCGGCGCTCGCCAGCCCAAATCCAAAAATCGCCGAGTGCCGGGTCCCTTGGATGCAAATGCGTCCGTCTCGGTTGGTGCTCCCCATGAGCCACGAACCGACGCAGTTGTATGCCGCGTCCGACCAGACCCCGTGGCCGTACCGCACGGTGCGCAACACGGGCGCACCGCCGCCGCTGGTCACCGGGAGGAGTTCGTCGGTGCCGTAGTATCGAAACGGGGCCTGGGTGCGCCACGATGCAGGCAGCGGAAACGTTGCCGTCTCGGCACAGCAGGTCGCCATCGTCGTCGTGGACATGTCACGGAGCGCGATGAGCACTTGCGACGACGCCGCGATCAACGTCGCGTCGTTCGTCGTGTAGTCCTGCGTTGCCGTGTTCATTCCGTCGATCGGCTGGACGAAGACCAGCGTCCAGCCGCCCCCCTCGGTCTCCATGTCGCAGGGCGCGTCGAACGGAGGGTTCGGACCGGCGCCGTCGGAATCGATGCGATAGGTCCCCGACGGATACGTCGGCTGACGGACATGCAAGTCGCGACAACTCGCCGCGAAGCCACATGTTCCCGCGGCGCACACATGACCCGGACACATCGCACCGCATCCGCCGCAATTGAACTCGTCCGCCGTCGTTCGGGTCTCGCATCCATTCGAGTCGAGCCCGTCGCAATTGGCAAAGCCGGAGGCGCAATTGCTGCGGCACATCCCGGCTGTGCACGCTGGCGCCGAGTTCGATCGCGTGGGGCATGCAGCACCGCAGCGGCCGCACTGCGCCACCGATGTCTGCAAGTCGGTCTCGCATCCGTTCGCGGGATCCGCGTCGCAGTCGCCGAACATCGGGTTGCACGAGTTGCCGCAGCTGCCGGACGCACACGACGGTGTAGCGTTGCTTCGGACCGGGCAGCGCGTGCCGCACGCGCCGCAGTTCTGCGGGTGCGTGCGAATGTCGGTCTCGCATCCGTTGGTCGAATCGGCGTCGCAATTCGCCTGACCCGCGGGACACGTCAGCGCGCATGCCCCGAGCGTGCACGTGGCGGTGACGCCCGACGGCGCGCTGCACACGACGCCACAGCGACCGCAGTGCATCATCGAGGTCTGTGTGTTCGTCTCGCATCCGTTCGCGTCGTCGAAATCGCAGTTTCCAAAGCCTCCCGAACACCGGAGCCCACACACGCCTGCCGCGCACTCCGTCGTCGCGCCTGCTCGCACAGGGCACGCCATTGCGCACGCGCCGCAGTTGCGAGCGTCGACGCGAAGGTCCGATTCGCACCCGTTCGCCGGACTGGCGTCGCAGTCGCCGAAGTTCGCCTCGCATCGCAATGAACAGCGCCCGCCCGTGCACACGGCCGTCCCGTTGACGCCCGTCGGGCACACCGTCGAGCACGCGCCGCAATTTGCGGGATCATCGGACAGATCGCGGCAAGCTCCGTCGCAGAGCCCGCCATCGACGCACGGCGCGTCCACCGAACCTTCCAACGTGTCGGGAGTGGCGATGTCGATGTTGGTCACGTCCGCGTCGACAGGCACCTCGGCGTCGGGCGGGACGGAGGCGTCGGCGTCGCGGGGGAGTACTTCGAGCGGCATCGAACAGAAGCCGTCGCCGCCACACGTAGCACCCGTGCAATCGCTCCCGGCGCGGCACCGCAGACGGCACGTGTGGTCGGGTGCACAGCCGGCCGTCGCGCCGCAGTCCGAGTCGTTGAAGCACGACTGCGCCGTGCCCGCCGGAAGACACACCCGTCGGCTCGGATCGGGCGACGCGGTGCAGCGTGCCGTGCCGGGGCAGTCCCGATCGGACCGACACTGGGGTCTGCAAACTCTCGCGGCGCAGACCAGGGGTTCGACGCACTCGTCGCTGAATGTGCATTGCAGACCCGAGTTGTTGCGCGCGCGACAACCCGTCGAGACGGCGAGCGCGAGCAGCGCGAACACGGTGACACACGGAACGCGAAGACAATCAGCGGCGCGCGGTCCGGCGATCCACGGCGTCTGGCAACGCATGATTGGAGCAGGATAACGCGTTTTGGGGACGGCGTGTGCGCTCGAAGCTTCACCCGCGACAGGCCACGAAGTCCGATTGGCTCACCGCGCGATGAAGTCCGTCACAAACCGCCGGTAATCGGTTGGCGCAGTGCCCGGGATGGTGCTGTGATTCGCGCCCTCGATCCGGTGCAGTTCGCGGCGATTCGCCAGCGACGTCCCGAAGCCATCCGCGAGGTCCGCGCCGATGCGGTCGAAGTTGTCCTGGCTGTACCGTGGCTGCACGAAGTCATCCGCGGTTCCGTGAATGAACATCACGCCGTTCGTCGAGTTGTTGGCGGCCACGCGAATCTTGCTGATCGTGTCGAGTCGCAGTCGAGTCACGAACGATCCCGGGACCGCAAGACTGCTGTCCGCTGCGATTGCTGCAGCCGACGTGAATGTCGCTTCGAGAATCAGTCCGCGCTGCGTTCCTGCGAACGCCGCCATGTGCGTCGCGACTGCGCCGCCCAACGAGTACCCATAGTGAAACACTCGCGACTGATCGACGTCGGTTCGCGCGCGGATCCATTGCGTCGCGGCGGTGCCGTCCTCGAAGATGCCGTCTTCCGACGGTGAGCCTTCGGACATTCCGTAGCCGCGATAGTCGTAGATGAGAACGTTTGCGCCGAACGACCACAGGAGCGACACGCGCGTCCAGTAGTGGTCGATGTTGTCGGCGTTTCCGTGGTGGTAGACGATCGTCGGAGCGGTGCCCAACTCGGCGCCGGGGCGGTGCAGGAAGATCGCGTAGAGCCGTAGGCCCGGTGTCGAACGCAGCAAGAATGGCCCTTCACGCAGCTCCACCGGCACGATCTGGGCAGGCGTCAGCGCTCCGTTGGGGAGCTCGTATCGAGTCAACCGGGTCGGACTGAACGCGAAGCCGTCGAGCCGCGCACACGCCGTCAGCGCGAGCACCAGACCGAGACATGCGGCCGCGCGAATGGATCGAAGCGTGGTCATCGGGAACTCCCAGGAACTTCGTAGTTGAAGCCGAGTGCGATGCCCAAGGCCCCGCGGTCTGCCACGGCGTAGTACGGCGCGAACTGGATCGTCCCGTTCTCCGTCGGCGCGTACCAACGCAGCTCGATCTCGAATCCGAAACGGCCGCCGCGGGGTTGGATTCCCACGTGCACGAACGGAACGGGCGCCCACGGCGAGCGTCCGCGCAGCGTGTCGTCGCTGGTGAATGTGCGCAGCCCGTTGTGCATTCCGGCCCCGAGCCAGAGAAAATTTGCGACCCGCCACGCGGTGCCGAACCACACGTCCGCGAACATCACCGCGTCGCGGCCGTTGCTCATGCCCGTGATCGATGCCCCCACCGTCAGCGCCGCACGATGCGACGCGATCGGGTGGAAGGCGGCGCCCATGTCGAGTCCGGCGACGCCGAAGAATGCCGCGGTCGTGTGCACGTCCGCGTGAACGTCGATGCCGTCCGTCACGCCGTGCGCGACTCCGAGCGTGGTCACCGGCATGGGAATCGGCGCGCCCGCGAAGCGCACCATGGGCCCGCCGCCGATGGAGACGTTTCCCCGGGTATTTCCGCGACCGAGCGGGCGGAGCAAATGCGTCGTCGTGCACGCGGTCGCGGGGGCCAGCGCGCCGAGGAGGCACGTACGGAGCAGGAGGGTTCGGAACCGCACGGCGGCGGACGCTACGCCAAGTCCCCAGTGGATTCCAACAGCCCCGCGAGATTTGGGGTTCGCCATCCCGCGAAACCGTGCTATCTGAGTGGTTGCAGGGTGTTCCCCGCGCGGGAGCCCGCTCACGAAACGCGGCAATTGGCCGCGAACTGAGCGGAGTCCGCGCGAATCGCGTGCGCGTCGGCGCGGTTTCGAGCATCCAACCTACCGCTACGAACCCGCGCGCGAACGCGCTGCGGGCGGCCAAAGCGCGAGATCCATGACGACGGAACGGACGGGCGAGTCCTTGGACGAGACAACGAGCGACGATTCCATTTCGCCCGGCGACACGGTCGCCGACGAGGGGTTCGTCTCGGGCGACGCGCTGCGCGAACGCGACGAGCGCGACGAACGTGCGAGCGCGGACGAATCGGTTGCCGGGGACGAAGCGACGTCTGCCGACGAAACGCTCGCTGCAGACGATGGCGCCGCGGCTCCCGCGACGGACGGCGCCGCGGCGTTGGCGATTCCGTCGGGGCCCGAGCCGCCCATCGACATGCAGAGCGCGATCTCGCTGGCCGTTGCGCGATTGAGCGATCGCGCCCTTGCACGCGTCGTGGGTGCGAACGCGTATCTGCGCGGCCGCGTGTACGCGCGGCAGAAGCTCGTGCACACGATTCTCACCGAGGGGCCCATCGCGCGTGCCCGGGTCCACGGGAAGTCGACCGAGCCGTACGACGTGAAGATCGAAGTGAGCGGCGAAGGTCAGTTCATTTCGCTCTGTTCATGCCCCGCGTGGCGCGGACCAGAACGCCATTGCAAGCACATCGCCGCGCTCCTGGTCGCGCTGCGCGATCGCGTTCGACCGCCGCGCACGGACGCAAATGTCCCGCGGCCGGCGCCGCAACAGGCGACGTCCGTTTCGCACGAAGGGCACGGCGATCCACGCAGCCGCCGGAACCGCCGTGGCCGCAGGGACGACGGACATCCGCGCGAAGTCGTGGTCGTGGATCGCTCGGGCCCACGGGTGGTGTCGACGGGCGGCGCGACGACGGTGCAGTCGACCCAGGCCGTTCAGTCGGCGGAATACCGCGCAGGGTTCGGCGTGTGGATCCCGGGAGACGAGCCGCGGAAGGCACCCGAGTACGAATACCGACTGCAAGTGCGCTCGGCGTCGATCGCCATCACGCCCATTCAGCAACAGACCCGTGTAGCGATGACGTCGCACGACGCGCTCGACACGCTCGGCGCGCACCCGTGCATCGATCGCCCGGCGTTGCATTTGCTGTCGAAGCTGCAGCCTCGCGGTTCGCGCAATCCCATGGTGGAGGCGCGGGGCGAGGATGCGGCCGCGCTCATCGGGTTTCTGAAGGGTCGCCGCGTGCTGCTGGAGCCGACGCTGATGGAGCTGCGATACGCGGACGACGCGCTGTATCCCCGGTTCGATCTGGACCTCGTGCCGCCCGCGAGCATTCGGGTGCGAGTGCTCTTCGAGCGTCGAAGTGACGGACGCCGATTCACGTTGTCGCAGGGCCTGTGGCTCGAAGGGCGGCCGTGTTGGCACATCGATACGGCGCAGGGCGTCGCGCGACCCGTGGCCGATTTCGTGACCGACGTATGGCTCGAACGGTTCTCTCGCGCGCCGGCCGTGACCCATCCGACCAGCGACATCGGCCGATTGCTGGGTGAGATCGTTCCGCGCGTCGCGCTGCTGATGAACGCTCCGCTGCCGGACATTCAGAGCATCGTCGACATCGCCGATGCGACACCGACGTTCATCCTGCGTGCGACCGGCGACCTCGTGAACGTCAACGCGACGCTGACCGCGAGCTACGGCGAGATCGAACTGGCGATTCCGCCGCTCGAGTTGCCTCCGCCGCTTGCGATCATCCCGGGAGACTCGCCGCGGCCGCGGTGCATTCGGCGAGACGTAGGTGCCGAGCGCGAAGCCGTCGACAAGTTGCTGGAAGCCGGGCTCGAGGTGTCCGAGGACACCAAGTCGTTCCAGGCCACCGGCGATCGTGCGGTTGCGTTTTGGACCGAAGGTGTTGGATCGCTACCCGAGAACTGGGATCGGTTCATTCCGGACGATCTGGTGGACGTCACGGTCCGCGACACACCGGTCGGAGCGCGGGCGCGCGTGTCGTCGGGCATCGATTGGCTTTCGGTCGATGTCGAGTTCTCGAGCGAGGGCTCGAGCGTCACGGAGGACGAACTTCGTCGTGCACTCGCGGGCGGGCACAAGCTCGTGAAGCTGGCCGATGGCACGTACGCACCGATCGAGCGCGGCAAAGTCGAAGACGTGCTGCTGCGAATGTCGGAAATCTTCGCGCAGGGCAAGAAGAAGCTGCCGCTCGCGCAAGCGGGACGCGTACAGGACCTGGTGAATGCCCTCGACCGCGGCGCGTCGGTCGGCACGTCGGCCAAGGACTTCCTCGCGCGGATGGGCGATCGCAAGAAGATCGACGAAGTTCCGCTTCCGAAAAAACTGAAAGCGACGATGCGCCCGTATCAGCACGAGGGATTCTCGTGGCTGGTGTTTCTGCACAACATGAAGTCCGGAGGAGTTCTTGCGGACGACATGGGCCTGGGCAAGACCCTCGAGGCGATCGCGCTGCTCGCGTGGATCAAGCAGCAGACGAACGTTGCCGACGCGGCGAACGACATCGAAGTGCCGGCGAAAGTCGCAAAGGGCGCGAAGACCGCGAAGGCCAAGGCGGCCGCAAAGGACGCTGCCATCGTCGAAGAGCCCGCCGCGAAGGGCAAGAAGGCCAAGGCCACGAAAGTGGCGAAGGGAAAGAAGGGCACCGAGAGCGCGGACGTGCCGCCGGCCGAGACGCCGCCGACGACATCGCGCGAGGCGCAAGTCTTGGGCGATTCCACCGTGACGATTCGAAAAGGACCGCTCGCACTCGTCATCGCGCCGACGTCGGTGGTCGCCAACTGGGTTCGGGAAATCGAGAAGTTTGCACCGCACTTGAAAGCCGTCGCGTGGTCAGGCGCCGACCGTGAACGGATCAAGGACTCGCTGGCGAAGGCCGATGTGGTCGTGACTTCGTATGCGCTCTTGCGCCGCGACGAGGAATTTCTCGCGTCGCTCGAGTGCGGCTACGGCATTCTCGACGAGGCGCAGCAGATCAAGAACCCCATGTCCGCGACCGCGCGTGCGGCGAAGCGCTTGAACTGCGAACGCCGGCTCGCGCTCACGGGCACGCCGATCGAAAACCGATTGAGCGAGATCTGGTCGATCTTCGACTACGTTTCTCCGGGTCTTCTCGGCGGCCTGTCGCAGTTCGAGGAACGCTACGCGCGGCCCATCGATCGCGGTGACGAAGAAGCGTCGCGGCGTCTGCGCAACGCGATTCATCCGTTCGTCATGCGGCGAACGAAGCTCGAGGTCGCCAAGGACTTGCCCGAGAAGATTGTCACTGAGCTCCTGTGCGAAATGCCGCCCGCGCAGGCTTCGCTCTACAAGACCGTCTTGCGCTCCGTGCGCGACAGCGTGCTGGGCGAAGTCGAACGCGTCGGCGTAGCGAAGAGCCAGATCCAGATTCTCGCCGGGCTGACGCGCCTCCGTCAGGCTTCGTGCGATCCCCGACTGTTGAAACTGCCGGGGACGTTCACGGACGACGATTCGGGCAAGCTCGTCGCGCTGCGGGAGCTGATTTCCGAAGCGATTCAGTCGGGGCACCGTACGCTCGTGTTTTCGCAGTTCGTCTCGATGCTCACGCTCATCCGCTCGGTGTTCGACGCCGACGGAATCAAGTACGAGTACCTCGACGGCTCGACCCTCGATCGGCAGGAGCGCGTCGATCGCTTCAATCGCACGGAATCCATCCCGGTGTTCCTGATCTCCCTGAAGGCCGGCGGAACGGGATTGAACCTCGTCGGCGCGGACACGGTGGTCCACTTCGATCCGTGGTGGAATCCTGCGGTCGAAGATCAGGCGACGGATCGCGCGCACCGAATCGGACAGACTCGGGTGGTCACGGCGTATCGCCTCGTCGCGCGAGGAACGATCGAAGAGAAGATTCTCTCGCTCAGTGCGAAGAAGCGCGAACTGGTCGCGAACGTACTCGGCAAAGAAGAAGAGGGCGCGCTGAAGGGCTTCACGCGGTCGGAGGTCGAGGACCTCTTCGCGACCGAGTGAATGCAGCGGCCCCGGGGGGGACCGCTCGGTCCGTCCGCGCGCAACCGTTTGCGCCGGTGTACACTGCGGCCGATGCTCCTGCCTCGACGCGTTGACGCACCCTTCGTGCTGTTGGCCGCCGCTGTTTGTGCGCTCGGGGGATGCGCGATCAATCACGCGGCGTACGGCGAGCCGCCGCAAGACACTGGACTCGATGCCGCATTCGACGGAGTCCGAGGCGACACGTCGACCGACAGCGTCAAGCCGCCCATCGACACCGGCGTCGCCGACGCGCCGTGCGGGCGCCGCGACGAAGTCTGCTGTGGCGACGGGACGTGCACCGCCAACCTGCAGTGTTGGATCGACATGCGTTGCCGGTGCGGCGATCCCGGGCAGCCATGCTGCGCGGCCGCGACGTTGCCTGCCCGCTGCAACCCGGACACCGAGTGCGTGAGCGAGCAGTGCCGCTGCGGACGGCAGGCCGAAATCTGTTGCACCGGTCGCATGTGCGACACCGGATTCGTGTGCGACGCCGGCGGGCGCTGCAACCCGCCCGTGACGTGTGCGATGCAGACCGAATCATGCGCGGGGGGCCGAGCGTGCTGTGCGGGACTGATGTGCGAACCCGGCAGCATGACCTGCCTGCCGATCCCGACATGCGCCGGCGCCGGGGCGATGTGCATCGGCGGTGTGTGCTGTCCCGGCTTGATGTGCGACGGATCGTTTCGCTGCGTCACGCCGCCCGTGTGCATTCCGATGGGCTCGCCGTGTGGCGCGATGCCGTGCTGCGCGGGAAATACGTGTCAATCCGGGACATGCGCGCCACCCCCTGCGTGCGGCGGCGTCGGACAGAACTGCTGCAGCGGCGCGCGGTGCGCAGCAGGGAACACATGCGTGAGTCCTTTTGGGCTTCCATCGTCGTGCATCGCGTGCGGCGCGCCCGGCCAGGCGTGCTGTGTGGGTGGAGGGTGCACAGGCGGATCCTACTGTCGAATGGCGAGCGCGTCCGGGTTCTATTGCGTTCACGACACGTACGGCCGCGGCAACGGCGAACGTTGCATCGTCGATGTGGGCGCGTACCGCAACTGCTCGACGAACGTGATCTGTCGCGGAACGAACCCGTACGAGCGGTGCCTGTTCTGCGGCTTGCGAAATCAGCCGTGTTGCAGCGCCCTGCGATGCGCGGCGGGATTGACCTGCCGCGACATGCCGTCGGGCAGTCAGATTTGCGTCCTCCCGTAGTTCGTCTCGCAGTGCGTCTCGCGGTATTCGCGATGAACGCTGAGGGCGCTACGGCACGACGTCGACCTCGAAGCTGCAACCCGACGTCCCGCCGCGACCGTCGCGTACGATCACCCAGTGAGTCACGCGGCCCGCGGTTCCGGGCGCCGTCCATGCCGAGTTCCGCACGCCCTCCGGCGCGGGCGTACTCGGGTTGCTGCCGGGGGACCGCGTGCGGTCCGGGTTGAGCGGTCCCACCGTCGAATAGAAGGAATAGAACGCCGCCTCTTCGTAGCGCTGCAGTGTGCCGGAAGCGTCGTACGCGTCGTAGGGCTCGAGCCACATCGCCTCGCTCTCGATGTCCGGCGCGATCACCATGTGTCGCCCGCGTCGGATCGCGACTTCCTGCGGTGGATACGGCACGCAGTGTTCCGCGTCGCCGATTTCCGCGGCCATGCGAATGCGAACGCCCGTGCCCGCGTCGCTCGGTGGGCCGGTTCCCGCGTCCCCGGTTGCGATTCGCAACTCGAACGCGGGGGAGGGTGGGTTGTGGTTCGTGTCGGGGCGGTCGACGATCACGACTCGCTTGATCGCTCGCAGCGGCAGCTGGGACGTTCCGTAGCCTGCGTCGGCGAGCGGATCGATGACCTCGAGTGAGACCGTGACCACCAGCCCGATCGTCTGGGCGATGCGTCGCAGCGTCGCTGCCGACAACCGACTGCCGTACACCGCGCGCAGTCGCTCGAGCTGTTGCAGCCAGTCGGACGGCACGGCGAAGAACGCATCGCGCCCGCGCCCGATCTCGATCGCGCCGACTGCCGCATCGCCGAAGCATCCCTCGTCGGCCGCGGACGTTCCGAACGAACTCGACGCGGTGAACGACGTCGTCGCCTCGGGTCGGGTGCACAGGATCCAGCGGAACGTCGTGCGCGGCGATGCCCCGCCGACGATCGCGTGCAGCGCGACGAGCTGACCCGGTCGTGCTTCCGGCGGCTCAGCGACGATGCCGAGAACGCGCGGAGTCACCACTCGACTCCGCGGGTCGAGCGGCACCTGCGTGCACGCGACTGCGAGCACGGCGAGGAAGGGGCCCAAGGCCTGCCGGCTCACAGCTCGCCTCGGATCCCGATCGTCGGGAGAAATGGCGTTCCTGGACGCGGACGACGACGCCCGGGCAAGTAGTCGTATTGGTAGATCCAGCCCTCGGATGTCTGTGCGTTGTAGACGTTGAGCACGTCGATGAATGCGCCCATTCGCACGGGCCCGAGGCGGAAGCGGTAGTCGAGGCGGACGTCGAGCTGGTGAAACGTCGGCAGGCGGTCGCTGAGCGGGTCGTACTGCGGGCGGTATGCGTCGCTGTCGGAGTCGTAGATCCCGCGGCGAACACCGTTGGTCGGCGTTCCGCTGGCGAGTTGGAATCGAGCGCCGACTCGCCAGCGCTCGGCGAAGTCCCAGGAGAGTGCGAAGTTCAGGACGTGGGTCTGGTCGTAGTCGAACGGATCGATGCGACCAACGGAGCAGACGTTCGTGCTCGGGTTGCACTGCGTCGAGAACCGTTCACTTCGCGAGAACGTGTACGAGAGCCAGCCGTAGACTCCGCGCTCGATTCGGCGTCGCAGCAACACCTCGAGGCCGTAGGCGTTGCCCTCGCCGTCGGAAACGACGAACGCGCTCCGGGGCGTGCCCGCTGCGGAGTCGACGCGATCGGACAGCGGACGGACGAGCTGCCACATCCGACTGAAGTACCCGGTCAACCGCGCTTCGATGTTGAGCGGCAGCGTCACCTCGACGCCCGCCGACGTCTGCCACGAACGTTGCGGGAGCAGCGTCTGACTTCCGAACCCACTCATGAGCGCAAAGTACGGCGGCGGCTGGTGGAAGATCCCGGTCGCCATCATCAACGTCACGTGGTCGGTGATGCGCTGGCGTCCGACGAACCGCGGATCGGTCACGATGTGCGATTGTCCCGTGTAGCGAAAATTCTCCATTCGGATGCCCGCCGTTGCCTCGGTGCGTCCGACGCGCAGCACTTCTTCGGCGTAGGCACTGATCCCCACCTGCGTGATGCCTCCGGTGAGCGTCCCGACCGCGGGATCGAATTGCGGAGCGGGAATCCGCCCCGCGCCGCGGGGCAACGACGCCACGAGCGACACGTCGTACAGGTACGCGAGCGTGTCGAAGCCCACGGTCGTCGTCAGCACTCGGGACGGCGCCCAGCGAATCGACGCGCGCTCGCCGACGACATAGCCATTCGCGGTAATCGTGCGGTCCTGAACGCCGGGGTCCGACTCCTGCGTTTCGGGCCGGTCGAACCCGAACATGCCGGACAGCGCGAAGACCGTGCCCCAGGGATCGCGGTACTCGACGCGCGCGATGGAGCGCATGAAATTGAAACGGAGCGCGTCGCGCGTCACGGAGGCCGAGGCGCCCATGCCCGTGGTCTGCGTTCGGTCGAACGAGTCCGACGAGTAGAACGCGAACACCGACGTGCGGACTCGATCCGACAAGCGGTAGTCGAGTCGAATCTGCGCGTCGCCGTAGTTGAACCCGACGTCCGACGTGATCGCGGGCAAGAACAGATCGTAGTAGCTCCTTCGCGCAGCCACCGCGACCGAGCCACGCCCATGATCGAACGGTACGACGCCGACCGCGCCGGCGCGGAGTAAGTCGACCTCGACTTCGATGCGCGGGTAGTCCGTGGGCGGCGGGCGCGTTTCGAGCGAAATCACCCCGCCGGTGAATCGTCCGTACTGGACGGGATAGCCGCCGGGGTAGAAGTCGAGCTGGCCGACGAGCCGCGACGAGATCACCGCGGGACCGACGCCCAGGTGATACAGAATCAGCACGGGGAAGCCGTCGATGAAGAATCCGGTGTTCTCGAACGACGCGCCGCGAACGACGAAAAATCCCAACCCGAAGGGCGTTCGCGCGACGCCGGGCTGCGACGCAACGATTCGCGTGGGCTCGCCGAACGTCCCCGGCACCGTCGTCAGTTCCTCCGCGCGAAACGACTCGCGCGTCGCGGCGCCGGGTTCGTGGTGCGACCGCACCGTGATCCCCTGCTCCTCGCGGTCACGCGCGCGACCGCGGCTGGGCGCGACGCGTCGAGCGGTCGGGGGAGTCGGTGTTGTGATCGGCACGCGAACCGGCACGGACACCGGCACGGGTAGGGGAACGGGCACGGTCGGCGGAACGGGCAACGGCAGCGGAACGGGCACTGGCAACGGCGTCGCTCGTGGCGGCCGCAGTCGAAATCGAAACTGGATCTGCGCTGCGACGGCTCGACCGCCGACCTCGGCCGGGCGGAAACGCATCTGCCTCGCAGCGTCGAGTACCTGCGCATCGACGTCCCCGCGCACGCCGGCCGTCACCCGTACATCCGTGACGTCGCCACTCGCGGACACGGTGATCTGCAACGCGACCGACGATCGTGGTGCGAGCGAGCCATCGGCCGGGGCCTCGACGACTGGCGCGGAGAGCAACCTCGGCGGCGCGTCCGCGTGAGCGAGGCGCGAGATCGCAAACGCCAGCAGCATTGCGACGCATCGCCCCGCCGCGACTCTCGTCGTGCGTGCACTCGCGCGCGTTGCGTGCGTTGAGCGCATGAAATGGTCGCCGCGAGCGATCAGTGCAGTAGCTGGTCGTCGCGACCGGTGGTGACGAGCGAGACCTTGAGCAGCGCGAGCCGCGCGATGCGTGAGCGATCGATGCGTGTTCCGTTCTCTGGAACCCGAAATCCGTGCACGGTGATTTCGGGCACGAACAGGATCGGGTCGGCCTCGCCGTTGTACCCCAGTTGGACGAGCTGTTCGGGCTGGAACTCCATGCACAGCTTGTCGCAGCAATGGAACTTCTCTCGCACGCGGTAGAACCCCTCGGCCGCGAGCGGATCGAGCGTCGCGGCGAACCAAGCACCTGGGATCGGGACGCCGCGCTGGGAATAGTTCGCGCGGTTTTGCGTCCAGCTTTCCGGGACGTACAAGCCCGCGCCCGGCTCACCGTGGTTGTGGAAATACACGAGCTTGCCCGCGGGAATTTCCTCGAGCTTCTGCGTCGTGCGGTAGATCCCGCAGGGAGGCAGGCCGGTCGATGTCATGCGGTTGGTTGTACGAGGGATGACCCGCGCACGCAACGGCGCGCGGATCCGAGAAACGCGGTTGTGAGAGCGCTGCGCGATCAGCCGCGCGGGACGCACGCGCCGTCGGAGCACACGGGACGAGCAGCGGGGCACACGACGCCGCATGCGCCGCAGTTGGTCGGGTCGGTGCGAAGAACGGTGCAACCGCCGGAGCAATTCGTCGTCCCCATGGGGCACATCGTCGCGGTTCGACACATCCCCGCGCCGCACAGCTGTCCCGTCATGCAAACCGTGCCGCATCGGCCGCAGTTGCGCGGGTCGACGTTCGTGTTGACGCACATCATCGAACATGACGTCAGCATCGGCGCGCACTGACACATTCCCGTGTTGCACACTTGTCCCGCCGCGCACACCGTCCCGCACGCCCCACAATTTGCCGGGTCGAAGGTCGTGTTGATGCAGCGACCGCCGCAGAGCGTCGTCCCGCGCACGCACATCGTCGCGCACATGCCAGCCGAGCAGACCTGCCCCATCGGGCAGGCATTGGCGCAACGGCCGCAATTGGCGGGATCGTTGTTCGTGTTCACGCACATGCTGCCGCATGCGGTTCCGCCGGTGTTGCACATGCACCGGCCGGCATTGCACGTCTGGCCCGCACCGCAGACCGTGCCGCACATGCCGCAGTTCATTTCGTCCGTCGCCAGGCTCACGCAGAGAGCGCCGCACATCATGAGCCCAATGCCACACATGCGTGCGCACGCGCCTGCGGAACAGACCTCGCCCGTCATGCACGCATTGCCGCAGCTTCCGCAGTTCGCCAGGTCCGTCGCGACGTTCACGCAGCGGCCGCCACACGCGAGCAGCGGGCGCGTGCACATCGTGCTTCCATCGCCCGGCATCACACTGTCGCCACCGCCCATCGTGTCGCCGCCGGTCGGAGTGTCGTCGACGACGGCATCCATGTTGTTCACGACGTCTCCGCCGCCGATGGTGTCTCCGCCGCCGGTTCCATCCCCCGTGCCCATCGTGTCACCGCCACCGCCCTCGCGACTTCCGTCCGTCGGCGTCTGCGGCGATCCGCACGCGGCAACGAGCGCTGCAAGGGTCAAGCACATCCAACGACTCGTTCGTCCAAGCATCGGGGTTCCTCCGTAAGTTCCGCGCAGTGACTAGCGCGCGGCCAGACGCAGTCGAGTGTCTGCGCGCTGCGCGTCGCCGTCGTGCACTCGACCGTCGCGACCGATCACCGCGCGATGCTCGGCGCCCCGATTGGGATCGCGCCAGACAACTTCGAACCCGTCGGCCGATGCACGCACGCTCGCGATCGCGCCAACGGCCGCGCCCTCGGTCAAGAGGACGCCATCGCCGATCCGCGCACCGTCGTGGCCGACACGCGCGAAGTAAACGCCTCGGTCCATTTGTACCGCGACGCCCCACTCGCGACCGTCCCACGCAACCGCCGTGCTCCGGGGCATTTCCAGTCCGTCGTGCAGCAGCGTCGGCGTACCGATCGCGTCGCCGTTCGGCCTGACCCGCGCGAACCGCACGCGGCCGTTCGCCGTGTCCGCCCACGCCACGCCCAATTCCCTGTCTCCCACCGCGAGCGATGCGCCGACGGCGTCTTCCTCGTCAGGAATCGCCTGCCGCAGCAACCGTGACGCGGCAAGTGCGCGGCCTGTTGCATCGAGTTGCGCAAAGAACACCCGCGAGCGTTCCTGGTCGCCCCAGGTCACCGCGAAACCCGACTCCGTCCGCGCGACCGTCGCGCCGACGTGGTTCTCGTCGGTGCGGACACTCGCTTCGGCCATCGGGCCACCGCCGCGAAGCGCGACTTCCGGAATCTCCGCCGCGGCGGCCGACGGAGGCGGATCGATCGTGACCGCCGTTCGGCCCGGCTCCATCGTCTCGGCAATCTGTCGCACGGCCGAGCCAAGTGCCGCTTGCGTCTGCGTAGCGGAATGACCGCGATTCGGCGTCCGACTTCTGCAAGCGCCAGCAGATCCGATCGCGAGGATCGTTCCCAACAGCGCGCTGATCCGGTGGCGTTTCGCGGTCATTGGCACCTCAGAGAGGATACGAGCCAGCCCAGCGTAGCCCCCCATTTGGCCCACGCCAACCCCCGTGCAGGACGATTTATGGCATCCCACGTAGGCTGGTGTCGGATTCGATCCGAGGGGGCGCCATGGCACTCGCGGCGGAAACCCGCGTCGTTGTTGAGGTCGGCGTCGGAATCACGAGCTCGACGTTGCGGTCCATGGCCGAGCCGCGATGGTCGCTCGACCAGCCCGCGAGGAAATCCATCATCTGGAGTCGCCGGTATCGCCGCTCGAGGCAGTTCATCGTGTCGAAGTCGATCAGCGTCGCGAAGATCGACAGGGTGCCGTTGCCGTTGTTCACCAGTTCGACGATGCGGGTCTCGCCGGGCCAGTCGGCGAGCGCGCTCGTCTCGATCTCCCAGTATCCCGGGTGTGCGACGTCGGCCCCAGGGATCGGCCGCACGCGGTTGTCGTGTTCGTGACCGACCAGCCACGCGATGACGTTGGAGAATCCCGCAACCGTCCGTTCGATCTCATCGGGAGGTACCGCGTCGGCAACCTCGGCGCCGATTTCGCCCATGCGACGGTCGATCGATGTCGTCGGGTGGTGCGACGCCAACATCACGAGCATCCCGTCCGTCTGTGCGCGCTGAAGCTCCGGAACTAGCCACATCGTGAGCGCGTCCCGGCGAATCATTCCGGACGAGCCGCCGGTGGTGTCACTCGTGTCGATCGCGACGATGCGGAGCAGGTTGGGAATGGCGTCGTACGCGTAATTCGCGCCGTAGCGCAGGTCGGGCATCGACGTGTACCCGTGGCCGACGGGTCCCGGCGTCGCGGCGCCTGCGCGCAGTTCGCGGGCGATTTCGGCGCGCTCGATCAAGCGGCGATCGGGATCCGCGGGCGCGGCGCTCGTCCGCACAGGTGCGTACCATCGGCGGTAGTCCCGGGTGCCCGTGAACGGCATTGTTCCGATGGCGCGGGCGCGGAGCACGTCGTCTGGAATGTTGATTCCCACGACCATCAAGTCGTGATTGCCTGGGACGTAGAGCCACGGGGCCGGGAACGCGGTGGCGACGAATGGATCTTTGGGATCGTTGTCAGGGCCCGGCACTGGATCGTCGTCGGCGCCGGAGTCGGGGTTGATCCGCCCGCCGTCCATCGCGGCGATGAACCAACGCGTTTCGTTCAGCTGGGCACTGTCCGCGCAATCGCCGGTGATGATGCCGAAGTCGTACTGCCGCGCGGGCCGCTCGATGCGCCCGAGCGTGCGGTGCATCGCTGAGATCGCACGCGCGAGGTGACCATCTTGCGGCCGAAGACCCCCCGAGATCACCGGGTTGTCGGTCTGCGCGAGCCGCGCGGGCGACTCGTCGTCGACGAACTGGTAATCGGACACGTGCACAAAGTACGCGATCGATCGCCGCGCAGTGTCGACCACCGCAACGTCGCCGCCGAGGTTCACACGTCGCAATCGAGCGGTGCCCGGTCCGCGACGGTACTGGTCCAACATCATCCCGCGGTAGGCGAGTTCGCCCATCTCCGTGCTCGGGTTCGTCGTCGGGTCCGCGGATGCGACGCGCGTCGCGACCGTATCGATCGTGCCGACGAGCGTCGATGCGACGAACGGCAGGTCCATCGCGCTCCCCATCGGCTCGGTGTCTTCGCAGCGCGGCAGCAGCGTGGCGCGCGCCGTGTCGCCCGGCACGTCGGGCGTGCTCGGCGTGTCACCCGAGGCATCCGCGAGGTCGTCGACGACGCCGTCGAGACTCGCTCCGTCCGAGGCGTCCGGGCCGGTCGAACCCGAACACGCGACGATTGTGAGACTCAAGAGCAGGAGAACTGTGACGGGCGAGCGGAGCGCGTGAGGCAGCGACATGACGGGATGATAACAGAGAGGCGGACGCGAATGGCGCGAAGGAGCCGCGGGCACTCAACGCAGGGCCCCTCGCATCTGGCGCTTTCTCCCCGATGCAGTTGCTTGCCACAACCACCGGCGCGCCGCTCACCGCCGGATTCATGACGGGAACGAGGTCGGTCGAAGCGAGCACGCTCGAAACGATTGCGCTCGTGTGCGAGTAGCTCTCTTCGTGGCGGCGCCGCGCGCGCGCTGCTACGATCGGCACCATGGCCGTTGCGGTCACACTCGATCCGTCGCCCCTCGGACGCGTTCCTGACGAGCAGCGAATGCTCGTGAACGGCGTGCGGTGGAAAGACTACGTGATCCTTCGCGAGGCCCTCGACACGCCCGGTCTCCGCATGACGTTTTGCGAAGGGACGCTGGAACTCATGAGCCCGTCGAGATCGCACGAACTCTGGAAGACGACGATCGCCCGGCTCGTAGAACTCTACGCGCTCGAGCGCGACCTGCCCCTCTACGGATACGGCTCGACGACATTTCGCAACGAGGCAAAAGAGCGTGGCGCCGAGCCGGACGAGTGCTATCGCGTCGGCGGGGTCATGCGCGATGGCGAGCTGCCGGACATCGCGCTCGAGGTGATCTACACCGCGCCGCTTCTCGACAAGTTGCACGTCTATTCGGGCCTCGGCGTGCGCGAGGTCTGGCTGTTTCGCGACGCGGCGTTCGAGGTCTACCGTTTCGCCGACGGGCGATACGATCGAATTCCGAAGAGCGAATTTCTTCCGGACATCGATCTCGAGCTGATCGCTCGGTTCGCGATGCAGGAAGATCAACACGCTGCGCTCAAGGAACTACGCGACATCCTCCGCGCGACGTAGCCGCGGCCCCGCTCGTTCGTGACGTATGGGGAGGCGGCCGCGGAACTCGGTGTCGCGATTGCGCCGTTCCCGAACCCCACGTTCGCCCGCGCTCATGTGGCCGGCGAGTTCGGCGATGTCCAGGAGTGCGCCGCACTCCATCGCCGATCCCCTCGCGATCGCATGATATCGCGCCCGATCTGCGATGCTGGGCTTGCCCGCGCCTTCTGCGATGTTGAGAGAAATCGACATCGCGGCGCGCTTCCACTGATCGCGCAGCTCGCGTTCCCCCGGCGGAATCGAGCCCAGAATCCGGAGGGTTGCTCGCACGAAATCGAGGGAGCATCGGTAGACGTCGAGATTCTCGTGATCGAGGCGTGGGGGTTCGTTCGGCATGCGGGGGTCATCGGTCGAATCGCGCGTTCGGTTGCGGAGGTCGCGCACGCGCACGCGCACGCGCACGGGCACGGCACGCGGAACTGCATGCGTGGGCGGGGCGACGGAGGGAGTGCGGAGCAGGCGGAATCAGTGGCAGGCCCGAGCGGCGCCGGGATCGGCGATGGAGCCGATCGACGCGCGCACGGCCGTGAACGCGTAGCCGACGCCGATGCGGCCGTTGCGCCAGGCGGAGCCCGCCTGCGTCACGCAGGGGTCGCTCGGCGCGCCATCTCCGGGAAGGTTCACGAATAGCCGGACCCACGCCGACACCGTCGCTTCCCAGCCGATCGTCCACCCCTCGGCCAACTGCCAGACCCGGACCACGCCGCCCCAGTTGCCATTCGTCACGCCGCGACCACCGTCGACGATGTTGAACGCAATCCGTCCGTGCTCGCCGGCATACGTCCGCACGACGACCACATCCGTTGCAGGCGACGCCGCGCCCACGAGCGGAATCGCAAACGGCACGTCGGTCCGCACGCGCCCGCCAACGATGGCGCCGTGCGTGCGCCAGCGCGGCTGCGTCGGGTCACCGTCGACAACGCTCCTCACGTCGACCTCGAACCGGCCGTCGCCACCGAAGTTTCCGGCGCACACGCCGTCCGGGTCAACGAGCGCGAGAATCGTGACGTCGACGTCTGGGTCGTCGGTGATGTTGTCGACACGATCCACACGCAGGCCGAACAGCAACTCCGCGCGTTCGATCGACTGCGCGATCTTCGCGCGGATGCTGCCGCGGTCCCACGAATCGGCGAGCGCGAACAATTCCGGAAGTGCGTTGTCCACGCGACCCGAACACCCTCCCGCGCCGGCTGAGCAGCCGGCCGGCGAGTTCTGATCGCGATCGAGCGCGCTGAACGTCGCCGGCTCGCCGCACCGGGCCTCGGACGCGCCGACGCCGCGGCAGTCCAAATCGAACCCCGCGCGAATCACCGGCGCTGACTCCGATTCCGAGTCGACACGCAGCTCCGTCACGACGAAGTCCAGCCGCAGTTGACCCGGACGTGCTGTCGTCTCGGCGCCCGTGACGCACCAGCCCGCGCGACAGGCCGAGCCCGTCGGGCACGTCCGCGCCGCGTCGCAGCGATGCCAGTCGTGAGAAACCAGCCAGCACGCGGGCGCCGCTTCGCGGTTGCCTGCGACGCAGTGAAGTCCACCCAGCGCGACCGTTGCGCCGAGGAGAAGGGCCCCTACGCCACCTTTGCTCTCAACCACGTCCCAGTGTGGCCGCGTGCTTTCGACGTGGCAACCCGACGTCATCGCGAGCGCCCGCGACCACGCGCTCGCAACGTTTCACTCGTCGCGCTAGCATTCGGTGCTTGCTCTGCTTGGACGACCGTTTCGCGCGAGCGCTTGGCGTCGCATGCGCACTCGGGGTGGCCTCCGCCCCCGGCACATCGAACGCGCAGGTCGTCGGTCGCGATTCCGCCGGCAGCGATCCGATCGGAAACTACGGTGGGCCCCTCGCCCGAGGCCGTCTGATGCTCGACGTCTCAGGATGGATGACGATCCACGTCGACTCTCCGTACCGCGCGGCGCGCGCTGCGTGGGGACTGCGGACATACGCTGCCTCGGGCGGTCCGCTCGTCGAGATCGGCTCCGCGCTCTCGTCGCGGGTGACGGTCGGAGCGTTCGGGTGTCTCGGCTACGGTGTCGGCGGAACCAGTCGAGGCGCCGACATCGACACGCTCTCGCTCTGGAGTGCCGGCGTCTTCGCGCGGTTCTTCATGGTGGACGTGCGCGCCGGGGTGGGTCGAATCCGCGTCGGTGTTCACCTCGACGCGGGTGCGACCGCCGCGGCGATGCAGTTTCGAGACGCGGCACTATCGCACACGCAAGTGCGCTGGGGCGGTGCTGCCATGATCGAGTACGGCGCGCCAGCCGTCGCGCTCCACGGCCGAATCGGAGCGCTCGTGTCGCAGTGGCCCGATGCCGGTGGCTGGGGGATGGACATGTCGCTGTCCGGCGTCACCCTCACCGTCGGCCTGTCGGTGCGACCGTGACGAAGATGGGCCGCCACAGCGCTCCGCGCCTCGCACTGCTCGCGTTGTGCCTCGTGATGGGATGTTTCGAAATCGGCAGTTGCTCGGCGCGTCAGATCGTTCGACTCGACTTCGAGTACTGCGAGCGCTGCGGTGTCATCGTCGAGCAGGGCACGGCCGCTCCGGTCAGCGTGCTGCACCCGGGGGAACACGCACTCCGGATGTCCGGCACGACCGTCGTGAGCACGCCGTGGACACCCGACTTCACGCGCTCGACGGATTCGCTCGACCTCGTCGCGCGGTGTGAGTCCGGATCGCAGTTGGTGATCGAGGAGCAGGTGCGGGCATGCGACCAGCCCGGCTCGGAACAGTCGACGGGCTTGGCCCTCACGATTCCCGGGGACGATACGTGGAGACACTACGCGCAGGGACTCAGCCGAATGGCGACGCCCAGGCAGTCGCGCGTCGACGTGCGGTTGCGCTTCGCCACCAGCGGCGCCGCGAATTGCTTCGTGGATGACGTCTCGCTCGTGAACGACCCTGGGCCGATGCAGGTCGGGGACGACGTGACATGCGCGGACGGACGCGTCGGAGTGCTCCGCGCCGCGCGCCGCGGACTGGCATGCATGCAGTCCCCGTCCGGGCGCAGCGGGACGCCACGATGACGCACTCGGCGCAGCCGTGGATGCACAGCGCGCGACGTCGCCGACGCTTAGTGTCGGCGGCCGTTGCGATCGTGATCGCAGTGTGCGCGTCGACCGCGCGGGCGCAGGAGTCGGACGGATTCGTTCGAGTGGGCGAGGCGCCTGTCCCCGGAACGTCGGACGCCGCGCGGGGGCCGGCGCCAGCTCGCGTTCCGCCAGTGGAAATGCCGGTCAATCGGGGTGTCGCGGCGCTTCCCGGCGTCTTCACGGCCGCAATCGGTTATGGCGCGACGCTGGCCGCCATGGCCACACAAGCCAGCGCCGGCGGGCGCGGATGCAATCGAATGTTGTTCGCGCTCGTGCCGGTCGTCGGCGGGATGATCTCGTCAGGCTCGGACGGCTGCATGCCCCTCGGCGCCGGCGCTCTCTCTCTGGTTTCGCAGGTGGGCGGACTCGCGATGCTCCTCGCCGCGGTTCTCGCCGACTCCGTCGTGCCCGTGTCGTCGGAGTCGAACGCCGCGGGCTCTCGCGCAGTAAGGCGACCCGACCTGTTCCTCGTGATGGGAGGCATCGCGCTGCACCTCGCCGGGTACCTCCCGGCGCTCGCGTATTCCGTCGAGGCCGGGTCCAGGACGACCCAGCCGTGGAACTCGCTCGGGGTGATTCCGTTCGTCGGTCCGCTCTTGACGACACTGTCGCTACCGGCCGGAAGCCCCCTCGCACCACTGTATTGGATCGGCGCGGTGCTGCTCCCGACCGCGCAGGTCGCCGGCATCGCGCTCATCGTGTCGGGCTCCGCCGGGCGAGTGGGTGTCCGCCCAGCGGATCTGTCGCGAGCAGCGGGTGCGCGCGCCGTCGCACGGACGGACGCGCTCGCGGTAGCGCCATTCATCGACGCATCGCCGGAGCGCGCGATTCTCGGCGCCGCGGCGAGGTTCTGAGCGCTGCGCGCCGACGTCACACCCTCGCAATCGCCGTCACGCACCTCGTGTGCGAATACGCATTGGCATCGATCGCCGGACACGCTTCATGTGCGAATCCAGATCGAATTCGATGCACTGTTGGCGGCTCATGTGCGAATCCAGATCGAATTCGATGCACCGGTGGCGGTTCATGTGCGAGTCCAGATCGAATTCGATGCAGAACCCCCACGTCATCTGCGATTCGACGAAGTAGCCGATATCCAACCCCAACATCATGTGCCAATGGACGACGGTGTGATCATGGTATCTCTTGTCTATATTGCAATTGGTGTAATAGGAGTTACTCAACTCCAGCAACATGTCCTATATTGGCAAGCATTCGACATTCTACCCCTATGTCATGTGGCAATGCATGATCTCGGCTTGATTCTATACTCAACCAATGTGCGAAATGGCGATCCAAGCTTCACGTTACCGGCGATCGAAGTAGAAAATGGCGCCGTTTGAACGCAACGACATCAGCTTTCTGCCGCAAACACGATCACGTTGGATCTTCAGCCCCCGCCATCGGTCCGCGGCCGCGACGCGAGCGGTGCGCAATCGGCACAATTGCGCGGTTTTTCGATGTCGCATAGGATCTTATCCGACATGAGCCGCGCACCGTACACGATCCGTGATGTCGTCGCCCGCACCGGCGTGAACCCGATCACGCTGCGGAGTTGGATTCGCCACGGGGTCGTCCCGAAGGCCTCGGGTCGAGCCCGCGGGACCCGCTACCGGGAGGAACACGTGCTTCGCATCCTCGCGGTGCAGGAGCTGAGGGCGAAGGGATACAGCCTCGGTCAGGTTGCGCACCGCGTGTGGCGAATGACCGACGAGCAGTTCGCGCAGGTCGCCGCCAGGCGGGGCGACGCGTCCGGATCGACGAGCGCCACGGACGCTGGCGCGGCGAGCGCGGGCGAATCCACGAGTCCGCGACCGGCGCCGCCAACGTACGCGTACCGCGCGCTCGAATGGGTCGCTCTGATGCCGGGGCTCAGCCTGATCGTCGACCCCGGGGGCGGCGAAGTGTTGCGCCGCGTCGCCGACGAGATCGCACGGAACTACTCGCTGCAGCCGACCGCCGCGAAGCTCCCGGTCTAGCCCCGCGATCCGGCCGCGTCGAGCGTGACGTTGCCGTAGATGTCCGCAATCTTCACGTCGCCGCCGACGACGGGGAGGTTCATCGACGCATCGTCGGACGTGAACGCGGTCGCCAGCCACTGGCCCGAGTCCAGCCGCGTGTGCAAGTCCACCCGGCGCTCGCGGTGCGAAATGATCACGTACGCGCGCTGCGCCGGCTCGTGATTCGGGCTTCCGCCTACGCTACCCTCGCGGCATGGTGCGGAGTCGGCTGCATCGCGCGCTCGCGCTCATTCTGGGACTCTGCGTCCCCGCCGCCGTTCACGCACAGCGCTCGACGCCGCCTGTCACGCCTGCGCCCGCAAGACTCGCCCCTCCGCCACACCGCGCTCATGACGGCGGCGCTCGCAGGCCGCGCGGACGCACTTCGGCTTCTCGCGAGACGCGGCGCGTCACTCGAGCTGCTCAATCGAGCGGGTGCCACGGCGCTGCACATGGCCGTCGAGGGCAGTCATCTCGACGCCGTCGTGGCGCTGCTTGACGTCGGTGCGAGCATCCACCGACGGACGACGTCCGGCGATCCCATCATGGGATTGGCCGCGGAGCGGGCGAGCGCCGCGGTCTGCGAGTTGCTGCTCGCACGCAGTGCGCGCATCGACGAGGCGGACGCGGAGGGTGATCGACCCCTGATGCGAGCGGTGATCGGCGACAACGGCGCGTGTATTCCGGTGCTGGTGCGCCGTGGCGTACCGGTCGAGGGCGTCGTGCGCGCCGGGCTGAGCGCGCTGATCGTGGCCGCACGCGAGAACGGACACGCCGACGTCGTGACGCTGCTAGCTGCCGCCCGATGACGAACAGACTGCGAGCGTCCGGACCGTGGACACGTGAACCTCGATCGCGGAGACTGTCCCCATGGCCGACCCCGCGCATGCGAAGAAACTGACCGCCGCGGAGTACCTCGCGTTCGAGCGGGCGGCGGAGGTCAAGCACGAGTTCGCGGACGGCGAGATGTTCGCGATGTCGGGCGGGACGTTCGAGCACAGCGCGACCGCCGGTGGATTCACTCGCGAGCTGGGTGTGTCGCTCGGCGGCGGCCGCATCGCGTTGACCTCGGACATGCGGATCAAGATTCCAGCGACGGGACGCTACGTGTACCCCGACGGTTCGATCGTGTGCGGCGCGCCAATGTTCGACGACGATGCGCGCGACACGCTGCTCAATCCCACCGTCGTGATCGAAGTCTTGTCGGACTCGAGCGAGGCCTACGATCGTGGCGACAAGTTCGCGCAGTACCAGACCGTGCCGTCCGTGAAGGAGTACGTGATCGCGTCGCAGAAGTCGCCGCGCATCGAAGTGTTCACGCGTCAGGGCGACGGGGCGTGGCTCTTGCGCGCGTACGAAGCGGGCCAGCGCGTCGCGCTCGCGTCGGTCGCGTGCGAAATCGCGGTCGACCGGGTGTACGCGGGAGTACTTTCGCCGCGCGCTGCGGCCGGGTGACGTGGGCACCGCTCCTTCGTGACGTATGGCGAAGCGCCCGCGGAACTCTGGGTCGCGTTTGCGCGGTTCCCGAACCCCACGTTCGCCCGCGCTATCCACCAAATCGTTGTCGAGCGATGCCGCGCCAAGGCGATCGATCCCCCTCTGAGCGCGGTGCGCACGGTCGGATTGAGGAGCGACGGCGGATCCTCGTCGTCGTACACGTCTGGATACGCGTACAGGTCCGTCGTGGGCACGTGCACGCGTTGGTCGCTCGTCAACACGGTGCAGTCCCGGCGCCGTGCCTGGACGACCAGCGCTCCCGTTCTACGGACCCGTCGACGGTTCGACCGGCTCTGCGTTGACCGATTTCGCGCTCGCGTGCCACGATGCTGCGGGCACTTCGATGAGATCGTCGCGAGCGGCGGGACCGCGATGGAGCGCGGCCGCGCGGATGCTGGCGACGCTCGTCGTATCGGGCGGGGCGGTCGCGTGCGGCCGAGCGCCCGACCGCGGCGACGCGGCCAGCGACGGCGCCGCGAGCGACACGGCGATTCGAACGTGGCCGTGCCCTGCGGGATGGGTGGGTCACGCGCGCGGCGGCTGCGCACCGGCGTGGTGGGTCTGCGCGCGAGACGCCGAGAGCGCGGCCGATGCGTGCACGGGCATCGATCCATCGCGTCCCGCACTGGTTCCGGCCGAGGACGGCGGCACCGCGCCGAGCCTCTTCGTGGGTGCCGACGGAGGCGTGCGCGGCGCGTGGCCCGAGGACGACGCGCCGAACGCGCCCCCTGCGTATGACTGGGTTCCGGACGGCGGCACGGGAAATACGCCGCTCGAATGGCGTCCAACGGCGGGTCCGTCGTCGTGCCCAACCGACTGGACGCGAGCGGCCGACGGGCGCTGCGATCCGCGACTGCGCTCGGATTGCGGACCCGAGAGTGCGGCGCTTCCCGGTGCAGCTTGCGTTCGCACCGATTCGAGCGGTTGTCCCGCGGGAGAGTACGCCGACCCGGGCGCGGACGCCGTGGGCGCGACGGTCGTGCACGTGCGCGAAGGCGCCGACCCCGCAACCGCAGACGGCTCGGTCGCTCGTCCCTTTGCGACGATCACCGCAGGGCTTGGCGCGGCGGGCGGTCTCGGTTGGGTCCTGGTCGCGGCGGGGCGCTACACGGAAAACGTCATGATCACCGCGGGCGCGCATGTCCTCGGCGTGTGCGCTCCTCGCGTCACGATCGCGGCACTCGTGTCGACGGCCGCGACGGTGTCCGTGGACGGTGCTCGCGCGGTTTTGGATCTCCGTGGCGCGACCATTGTCGGCTCGGCGGGCGGCCTGCGCGCAGGCAACGGCGCACGAGCCCTGTTGCAGCAATGCCGCGTGCAGCAAACGAGCGGGCCGCTCGTGTGGACGTTCGGTGCCGGCTCGCGGATCGACCTGACCGAATGCGTCGTCGGCGACGGTGCGCCCGCCACAGCAAGCGCATTCGGATTGCTCGCACAGACGGGCGCGTCCATCGTGGCCACGCGGATCGCCGTCGAGCGCGCGAGGGAGCATGCCGTGTTTGCGAACGGCGGCGGCTCGCGGATCGAGTTGCGCGATTCGAGCGTCGCCTCGACGCAGGCGGGCGCCGACGGTGCGGCGGGCTACGGCATCGTCGCAGGCGGCGGCGCAGTCGTCCGCGCCGAGCGCGTGTCCTTGCGTGACAATCTCGGCACGCACGCGTTTTCCGGGGGCGTCGGTTCGCTGGTCGAACTGTTCGACGCCAGCTTGTCCGTCATGCGGCGCTCGCCCGTCGGTGGCGACGGCTACGCCGTCACGGCACAGCAGAGCGCCCGCGTCACGCTTCGAAACCTCTCGGTCGACGCGTCGATCGGCGCCGGCGTGTTCGTCAACACATCCGGGCAGATCACCGCGGACGGGGTCACCATCGCGCGCACGCTCCCCGGCGGACGAGGGCAGGGGCACGGCATCGGCGTGGACCGGGCGGGGAGTTTCGACGGACGTGGCGTGCGGGTCTTGCAGTCGATCGGCGCGGGCGTCAGCGTCGCGCAGCCGATGTCCACGCTCACGCTGCGTGACTCGGTCGTCGAGCGCACCGTTCCGCGCGCCGCCCGCGATACGGGCCAAGGCGTGCTCGTGCAGCTGGGTGGACGTTTCGTCGCGGACCATGTGCTGATCGCGGATGCCCGAGCGCAGGGCGTGCTCGTGACGGACGCCGGCTCGAGCGGCCGGATGGTCGACAGCGTCGTGCGCGGCACGCGGCCATCCGATCCGATGGCCGGCTACGACGGAACCGGCGTCATGGCCCAGGAGACCGCGGTACTCGACGCGGAGCGCATCTCCATCGTGGACAACACGGTCTGGTCGCTGCTCGCCGCGACGCGAGCGCGAGTTGCGGTGCGCGCGGCCGTTCTTCGGGACGCGATGCCGAACGGTGCCGGGCAACTCGGCGGCGGCGTCGGAGTCGCAGCGGGCGCGCGCGTGGAGCTATCGCTCGCTCGCATCGAGCGCAACCGTGAAGTGGGAGTGCTCGTCCACGCGGGGGACTCGAGCGTGAGCCTGTCGGACTCGATCATCCGCGCTTCGCTTGGCAGGCCGGACGGGAGATTCGGACGGGGCCTGGAGGTGCACGGGCCCGCGCGGATCGATCTCGCGCGCGTGCGCGTCGAGGAGTGCCACGGAAGCGGCCTGACCGCTCTGGGGTCAGGCGGTGTGGCGATCGCGCGCGACGTTGTCTTTCGCGCGAGCACGGAAGAGAGCCCCGACCTCGGCGTCGGGGTGCTGGCGTACGGGGGCGGCGATATCACGCTGTGGCGCGCAATGGTCGAGCGCCAGCGGAACACCGGTGCCGCGGCGTGGCACTCGGGTGCCGTCCTCCGCGCTCACGACGTCGTCGTGCGGGACATGTCGATGCTCGGCGGAACCTACGGCTGGGGCGTTGCCGCTCTCGACGATGGCCACGTCGACGCAGAGCGTCTCGTGGTGTTGCACGCGCACGGCGTCGGCCTGCTCGCGACACCGGCCATCGGCGGCCGGCGCGGCGACTCGCGGCTGACGGCATCGGACGCGTTCGTCTGGGGCATCACAACTGCGCAGCTCGATCCGCTCAACCCGCGGACCGTGGCCTACGCTGTGTACGCGCGCGGCGGCGGAAACGTATCGCTCGAGCGAGCGCTGCTCGCGCGTGCCGGCTTCGGATTGTTCAACGACGCTTCGACGATCAGCGTGGTCGCCGGCGTCGTCGACGGAATGCTCGACGCGGCGGGGGCAGAGTCTCCCGGCACGGCCGCCGGGGCCACCACGCTGCGTGACGTAGCGCTGCGCGGGAACGCACGCGACGAGATCGTGCGCATCGACGGCCTGCCGGGAACGAGCAGCCTTCCAGAGCCTACGCCGGTGTGCGCTGCGGCGCCGTGTGACTGACGCGCGCTCGGACTCATTCCCCGACTCGCCGCGTTGCGCGCTCTTGACAGAGTCCGCTAGTTAGTCCACAAGTTGGTCATGTTTCGGATCAACATTCACGAGGCCAAGACGTGCCTCTCCCGCGTGATCGCCCGTGTGGAGAAAGGCGAGACGGCCGTCCTCTGCCGCCGCAACGTCCCCGTTGCCGAAATTCACAGGGTCTCGCGCGTGGATTCGCGCCGGCGTCCAGTCGGCCTTGCGAAGGGCAGCGTGAAAATCCCGAAAACGTTCTTCGACCCGCTGCCGGACGACATGCTCGACGCGTTCGAGGGACGCTCGGGCGCTCGGTGAAGCTGCTGTTGGACACCTGCACGTTTCTCTGGCTCGTCGAGGGCGCGAGCGACCTGTCGAGTGATGCGCGAGAGGCGATCGTCGATCCGGGCAACGACGTGCTGTTGAGTTCCGTGTCCGCTTGGGAGATCGCCGTCAAGCACGGTCTGGGTCGGTTGAAGCTCAAGGACTCGCCGAGCGTGTTCGTGCCGCGCGAACGCGAACGCCATCGCATCGCTCCGCTCGCACTCGACGAGCGTGCCGTCCTATCGCTTTCCAAGCTCCCACCGTTGCATCGAGATCCGTTCGACCGGATGCTCATCTGTCAGGCCGTCGAGTGCGGCTTGTCGATCGTGACGCCGGATCCGCTGATTCGCGCGTATCCGGTTTCCGCGATCTGGTGAGCGTCAGGTGAAAGACACCGGGCCGTGCGCACGGTAACCATTCCCCGTCGGCCGCCGTGAATGCTACCGTCCGAGCGGCGTGACACCGCCGCCGAAGTTGACCGACGTCATCTCATGGAACGCGCGCGCGCCCGGTGACGGTTGGCGCGGACGGTGCGCTCGGGGGAGCAAGGCTCGTGTGCGCTTGCTCGCGGCTGGCGGGACCGTGCTGCTGGGTCTGCTCGCGCGGACCGCGGATGCGCAGAGCGTCGAATCGACGCAAGCGAATGCGTTCGTCGTGAACTTCGGTCCGATGATCGGCTTTGTCACCGCGATCTACGGGCGGATCAATCCCGAGTTCCAGATGCACCGCGGGCGCCACTACTATTCGGGGCACGCGCTCAATCTCGGCCCGGCTGTGACGTGGTGGCCGAACGAGGGTGGCTTCGCATTCTCGATTTCGGGACGTTGGCAGTACGATCAGCAACTGGTCCCGGGAACTCTGTTCTACGTATCGCCGTACCTCGGGCTCGAACTCGGCCTCGGCCTTTTCGACATGTACACCGGTAGCGACGTGCGGCCGCGCTTGCTGGCGTCGCCGATCGGCGGAATCGATCTGAAGCTCATCGTGTCGCGCCGGCTGCTCCTGTCGTTTCGCCCCGTCGGTGTGACCGTGCCGATCATGTTCTTCGATGCCGATTTCGGCAGACCGAATTTCCTCCGCGTCGACGTCTGGTACGACGTCGCGTTCTCCATCGGGACGACCTACTGATGAAATTATCGCGCCTCATTTGCATGAGCGCTCTCGCTCTCACGGCCACCGGCGGCAGTGCGCACGCACAGTCCCGCCGCCATCCGAACCCACCCGCCGTCGAAGCACGTCCTTCCGCCGCCGCAACGGCGAGCACGCCGTCGACGGCCGCAACTGCGCCGGCCACTGCTGCATCTCGACCTCCCGGTGCGGCGGCGGCGCCCCACGCTCGGCCCGCGAACGAACCGAGCCAGGTCTTGCTTTCCGGCGCGATCAATCGTCCCGGCTACCACGTGACGCGCGTCGGGTTCGAGATTTTCGCCGGCGTCGGTCCCGGGGCGTGGGCCTGGCCGTGGGGTGGGTTTGTCATGAGCCCCGGGTTTCGATTTTCGATTCCGCTTACGCGCAACGGACCGATCGAGGGGCTCAACAACGATTTCCGTCTGATGATCGGCGCGCAGATCTACTTCGACGTGCTGAATGGAATCACGCCGTACTGGTGGCTCAGCGCGCCGGTGACGGTGCAATGGAACTTCTTTCTCAGCGAACAGTGGTCGGTGCTGTTGGAAGCCGGCCTTGCAGTCGACGTGTTCATGCCGATCCCGGCCCTCGACTTTCTCAATTGCTACAATCATCCGATCTACTACTGCGACCGGGTGTACTTCCATCCCGCGGGCGCGCTCGGGCTGCGGCGACACTTCTCGTCGGGCGCGCCGGGCAACGGCGCCGTGTCGTTCCGTTTCACGTATCCCGCCGGGGTGCAGGTTGCCCTCGGTTTCTGACCCACATGTCGCCCGCGTCCGCACGTTGTCGGGTCGACTTTTCGTGGCGTCACGCGCAGCCTCTGCGCAGGCCGTGCAACACTTTCGCCGATTGTGGAGTTCCGATGCCTAGGCGTACACGCGTCGGTCGGTTCTCGGCATCACTGCTCGCAACTCTCGCGATGCTCGCGGGGTCGTGCACGCGCAACGCCGCGCGGATCCCGGACCCGACACCGTACCCGTCGGATCCGTTTCCGCTTGGCCCCGGCTGCGACGCGTTGGCCGATCCGCACTGCACGAACATCTTGAATCGCGTTCTCGTGCCGATGTACCGCGGCTCGAACCTCACGATCCGCGACGAGGTCAACTCCGAGTTGTGCCGGCGGATGGCCCTCGATCTTCTCGGTCGCATTCCGACCGTCGAAGAGAACGCGCAGTGCACGAACGAGACGGCCGATCAGATGGCCGAGCGGTTCATGAACCTGCCGGAATATGTACGGCAGCAGCGACGAAACTGGGGCGAGCGGTTTTACAACCTCGACGAGCAGTGGTTCAACTACGCGGTCGAAGTCGACACGATGGTCGAATGGCTGTTCCGTGAGCGGCTCGGCTACGCGGACTTCATGACGCAGCTGATCGTGCATCCGGGGTTCTACGCGACGTTCCGAGGCGACGACTGGTCCTCGAACGTCATTCGCTACGCGCTCAATCGCAATGCACGCGCAGACGAAATCGCCGCGCTCCGTCCGCTCGCGCGCGTGTGGCAAGACCGCCGCTTCTGCGACGGCACGTTGTGGTGGAACGCGCGCACGCGGCGCAACGGAACCAACGACAGCGCGGATGGATCGTGCGGTCGCGACGAGTTCGGCGTGAACTTCTGTCGCTGCCGCGGCGGCGACGGGGTGAGCGTGTGTCGAACCGACGCGTTCGGAGTCGTCGTCGACTTTGGCGCCGAAGGCTGCGGCAATCCAAACGATCGCAACGACGACTCGAACATGCTCCGCGTGACCGAAGTCGGCGCCGGGCGTGGGCCGGTGTGTCCGGGATTGCCCGCGTACAACCAGTGTCAGGACCGCGCGATGGGCGACAACGGTCCGACCGGTCAGTTGGGGCGCCTCGGCGGGATCTCCGACGGTCAGCGCGATCGGCTCTACTCGCTCGGCCGCGCGCTCGTGGCCCGCGCCGATTTCTGGGAGGGCGCGGTCGATCGGGAACTGCGGCGCTTCCTGGACTACTGGCAGGCGGGATTGCGTCGCCCCGACTACGACATCCCGATGGTGCGCACCACGCTCGCGAACGAACTGCGGCGCACGGGAAGTTTGCGCCAGATCCAACGGCTGATCGTGACCAGTTTGCTGTACACGGCGCGCGCGGAACTTGCGCCCGGAGAAGCCGCCCCCACGCCCGCGTTGCCGGTGTGGGCGATCGGACCCACGCGGATCATGACCGCCGAGCGCTGGCTCGATTCGGTGTTCTACGTTGCCTTCGGCGTGCCGGCGGGCGTGTGCGACTTCCGCTTCGTGACGGAGAACTACGACTACCGAATGTTGATCAACCGGTCGCTTGCAATGCCGAATCCGTCCACGAATCGGTTCAGCGATGACTACCGGGACTGGACGCAATCGCTCAGCGGCTGTTCGTCGATTCAAGGTCGCGCCACACGATCGACGCTTTCGATCGTGACCGCGCAGCACGAAATCGCGCAGACGCTGTGCTCCGCGGGGCCGGAAGTTCTGGCGAGCAATACGCCCGACACCATGACGCCAGAAAACTACGCGACGGCCGTGACGAGAATCTATCGACGCGCGCTCGGAAGGGATCCGACCGACGACGAGCGCAACGCTGCGGTCACCGAGATGAGTGCGTGCAACACGGAGGGCGGCGGAATGGGCTGCGCGTCCTCGGGTCAGGCCGCGATGCGCTGGTTCTGCGCGCGGCTGTTGGACTCGGCAGAATTCGCCGTCTACTGACGCAGAGGGCACAACATGAGTCGAGACGACGACAGCCGAGACGACGACACCTACGCAGGCAAGGCGCGGTTCCTTCTGCGCCGTCGCGATCTGTTCAAGTTGGCGCTCGCGGGCGGCGCGGCAACGTCGCTCCTCGCGCTGCCGTGGTGGATGCGCGGCGCGATGGCGCAGCGTCGGCCGGACGCCACCGCCAATCGCGCGTTGATCCTGTATTTCTCGGGCGGGATGCGCTCGAGCGTGGCGTTTCACGCGAGTGCGACCGCGCGAAAGTACAACCCGTGGGGGGTG
>Ga0209726_10001417_pt1 | contig 38867 bp, 31 predicted proteins | sample Subgrocontami54m_FD_187453 | JGI IMG/M metagenome (GOLD analysis project Ga0209726, IMG submission 187453) | Subsurface groundwater microbial communities from S. Glens Falls, New York, USA - GMW46 contaminated, 5.4 m (SPAdes) (version 3) | ecosystem: Environmental > Aquatic > Deep subsurface >...
GCGGACGCTGCGCGCGAGCTCCTCGAACTCCTCCGGCTGCATGGCAAAGAGATGGTCCGGGCCTTGCTGCCTGCGGTCGAGCGTCAGGTGCTTTTCGATCATGCAGGCCCCCTGCGAGATGGAGAGAACCGCCGCCAAATGCCCCAAGCTGTGATCCGAGAACCCCACCGGAACCCCGAAGGCCTCCCGCATCGCCGCGATCTGCCGCAGGTTAAACTCCTCGGGACGGCAGGGGTAGTTCGCCACGCAGTGCAGCAGCAGGATCTGCTCGTTTCCCGCCCGCCGGGCCGTCTGCACCGCCCACTCGATCTCTTCGGCATGAGCCATCCCGGTGGAGATGATCAGCGGCAGGCCGAATCCGGCCAGCGCTTCGATCAGGGGGAGATTGGTGATCTCCATCGAGGCGGTTTTGAGCGCCGGGAATCCCAGTTCCATCGCCCGCCGCGCCCACTCTTCGTCATGCACCGCCGCGAAGGCGATCAGCCCCTTGGCGGCGGCGTAGTCGCTTAGGATCGGGAACCACTCGGCCGGAGTGGCGATGTAGCGTTGGAACACCTCCAGGGCGGTCGCCTCCCGGTACGCCGACCAGCCGTAATCCTTGGGAGCGAGGGTGCGCGGGATGATCCCCTCCGGGGTGTAGAACTGAAACTTCACCGCGTCGAGCCCGGCCTCCGCCGCCGCGTCAACCAACCGCTTGGCGGTCTTTAAGTCCCGGTTATGGTTCGATCCGATCTCCGCCACGATCAGGCAGGGGTGGCCGGCCCCGAGCACGCGGGACCCCAGGCGAATCTCCCTCATGCCTCCACCTCCTCCATCATCCGTGCCAGCTCGCCGCTCAACCGCCGCAGGCCCTCCACGGACAGAGGATAGGCGCGCTGTCCCAGTCGGAGCGTCTTGTCCTCAGCGGCAAGCGTGAGCTCCAAACCAAATTCCTGCCGGAGCTGCGCCAGAAGTTCCTGCCACGGTACCTCCTCAACGCCCGCCTCGAGCAACTTCACGAAATGGTCCACAGAGTGACGCGCCAGGAGCACCGTCTCGCTCATCTGCAGCTCGCTCTCAAGGGGGCCAAGCCGGCGGTTGGCGTCCAGATCCATCGCGTAGGGGCCGACCGCCAGCGCGTCCACGCAGCCCTCGAGGAAATGGTCCAGCGCCTGCCGGGGAGCGCTGATCGTCGCGATGCCATGGCGGTTGAAGCTCGTGTTGAGGAGCATGGGAACGCCCGTCCGTTCGTAGAAACGGCTGATGAGCCGGTGGAACAGCGGGTTATCCTCGGCATTAACCGTTTGAACCCGAGAGGTGCCGTCCACGTGGACGGCCGCGGGGACGGCGGCCCGCTTCTCCGGCCGCATCCGGAACGCGAACTGCATGTACGGCGACGAGAAAGATCCCTCCACCCACTCCGCTGCCCGCTCCTCAAGAATGGCAGGCGCGTAGGGCATGAACCATTCCCGCTTCTTAAGCAGCTGATTGACGCGGGCCTTGATGGCAGGATCGCGCGGATCGGCCAGGATCGAGCGGTTTCCGAGGGACCGGGGGCCGTGCTCGGCCCGCCCCTGAAACCACCCGACCACCTTCCCGGCGACCAGCCGCTCCACCGCCCACTCCACAAGATCCTCCGGCTGGGTATGAACGATCCGCATCTCCCGGACGAGGGGGCCGATCTCCTGTTCAGAAAACGAGGGCCCGATGTACGCGCTCTGTTTTTTCGGCCGGGGAACACGCTCGCCCCGTTGAGCCCGCTCGTAAAGGAGCTGACCCAGCGCCAGGCCCGCGTCGGAGGAGGCCATGGAAACGTGCACCTCGCGAAAGAGCCCCGAGTCCGCGATGCGGCGGTTCACGGCGACGTTTTGAAACAGCCCCCCGGAGAGGACCAGCCGCTGCGCGAGCGTCTGCTCTTTCACCCGCCCAACGAGCTCGAGCGTCAAGTCCTGCAGCAGGCGCTCGCCGGTCGCCGCCACGGTGTGCGGCAAAAAGGACCGGCAGATGCGAAAGACGTTCGTGTCGCTGGGCACGCAATTGAGCACCTTCACGCGCCGGTAGCCGTCCACCTTGACCGCGCGCAGCGCGTGCGGTGAGGGCTTGTAGCGCGCCCGTTCGAACCGCCATCCTGCCTCGTGGCGGGTGAACAGATCTCGCAGCTTCTGGTAAAGCTGGGGGGACACGGTGCCGTAGCTGGCCAGGCCCGTCGTCTTGTAGTTGTCTCCCAGCTCTCCAATCGCGTCGGTGATGTAGGCATGAAACGAAGCCAGCGTCAGCAGCCCGTGGGCACCGCCCATCACGTTGAATTGGTCGTCCTGAAAGGTGCCAAACACCATGTTGCGGAAATCGCCTCCGTCGCCGCCGCCGTCCATGCTCAGGAAAGCGCAGGAGTCGAACTCGGAGGTATAGACGGCCACGGCGCTGTGGGCAATATGATGCGGGACGAACGCCAGGCGCCCTTTCAGCCAGGCGGCGAACTGATCGCGGGGGCCGGTGTACGCCTTCACAATATTAAAAAAGAAGAAGTACCAGTGATCCTCCGGGATCTCTTGGGAGGGGGTCGGAAAAACCCACAGATCCACTTCCTCCATGGGCAACCGCAACTCCCGAAAACCGAAGAACAGACTGCGCTCCGGAAACTTCGCGGTGGGCTCTTGCTTAACCGTGCTCAGCTTGTCCTCTTCGTAGGCGTAGAGCTGCTCCCCCTTGCAGAGCGCGGCGCTGATATCGTGGCGGTCCTGCACATCAAAGGGGCATGGATAAAGGGAAACGATGTTCATGACAGCCCTTTGTAGACCGCCTCGAATGCTTCGCACACCGTTTCCGCGTCCTCGGCCGTCAGGCGCACGTGCATCGGCAGGTTGAGACAGCGGGCGCATATATCCTCGGCCACCGGGCATTGCCCCTCTCTCGTCCCGTACAGATCCCGGAAGACCGGCTGCAGGTGGACCGGGGGGAAGTACGACCAGTTCACAGAGACGTTCCACTCCTGTTTGAGCCGCGCCTGGATGGCCGCGCGATCGATCCCCTTGGGCAGATTCACGGTGAACTTCCAGTAGGCATGCCGCGTATCGGGCGGACAGCGCTGAAACTCGATCTCGGGATGCTTCGACTCGAAGAAGCGGGCGTAGACATCGGCGACCTCCCGCCGCCGCGTCAGGAACTCCTCCAGGCGGCGATGCTGAACGACCCCGCACAGCGCGGAAAACTCCGTCATCCTCACGTTGTGCCCCGGCAGAACGAACAGCTCCTCCTCCGGACGGGTGAGGTCCATGCCGCGCGCCTGGTACATCCGCGCCAGGCGATACACCTTCTCATCGTTCGTCGTGACGACCCCGCCCTCCCCGGTCGTCAGCACCTTGGTCGCGTAATAGCTGAAGGAGGCCGCGTTCCCCAGCGACCCGGCCGGCCGGCCCCGGCGCGCGGCCCCGTGGGCATGGGCGGCATCCTCCACCAGCTTGAGGCCATGCCGCTCGCACAGCCCCAGCAGCTCATCCAGGCGCGGGCTGATCAAACCGCCGTAATGGACCAGCAGCACCGCCCGGGTGCGGGGCCCCAGCAGCGCCTCCACCGATGCGGGAGCCAGGCAATGGGTGTCGGACTCGACATCCCCGAAAACAGGGACGGCCCCGACGTTGCGGACCGCCATGGCGGTGGCGATGTAAGTCTGCGCGGGCACGATCACCTCATCCCCCGGCCCGACACCTAAGGATTTCAGCGTGATCTCCAACCCAGCTGTGCAGGAATGGCAGGCGACCGCGTAGGCGGTGCCGGCCATCGCCGCCGCGGCTTCCTCGAGGCGGCGCACCCAATCACCCATCGCGAGTACGCCGCGCAGGATCTTGGGCACCTCCTGCTGAATCTCCCGGATATCCTCATCCGAGAACCACGGCTTCGCGGAAGTGATCGGCGGCCGCGACGTGTCTTGAACGCTCATGGGCCTTGGAATACCGGTTCGTGAAGCGCCTGGGCGACGATCTGAAGGGCATCCCGGTAGACATGCAGGGTCGTGTTGATCTCCGCCTCGCCGTGCCCCAGGCACATGTTGTGGCAGCCCGCGAAGAGGACTCCCCTCTTGCAGCACTCCTGTTCGAAAAGAGCTTTCAGGGCGAGCGACTCCCGGCCGGTCTCATCGCTGAAGCGGATCACGGTCCGCGGCGGCAAACCGACGCAGCGGGCGCAGCGTTCCACTTTCAGATGCCGGGCCAGCACGTTGAACCCGTCCTGCAGCCGCTTTCCATAAGCCCATAAGTGCCGGAGGACCGGCCGAGCGCGCAGCTCGGTCACCGTCGCCAGGGCGGCCGCGAACGAACGGCTTTCGCCGCCGGAGGTACCGGGGGGAACGACCGGCTCCAGCCGGTCCATCACTTCCCGTTTTCCGACCAGGGCAGAGAGCGGCAGGCCATTCGCCATCGATTTTCCGAAACAGGCCAGATCCGGCGTCACGCCGAAATATTCCTGGCCCCCGCCAACGGCCAACCGGAATCCGGTGAGCCGCTCGTCGAAGATCAAAAGAGCCCCTTCCCGGCGGGCCAACTCCCGAACCTCTTCCAGGAATTGATTCTGCGGTTCCGCAATCCCCATCGGCTCCATCAGGACGCCGGCCACCTGGCCCGGATTTTCCCTAAAAATCTTCCGGAGGTTGTCCAGGTTGTTGTACTCGAACGGAATTCCAGGATTCTGCGCTGCGGTTCCCACGCGCCAATCCTGCCACTCAGAATCATCGCACCAGGCAATCTGTTCCCTGCCGGTGGTCGCCCGGGCTAATCGCACCGCATCGCTGATCACCTCGGAGTCGTCCTTGCCGAAGCGCACCCTCTCCGCGCAGGGAATGATCTGGGTCAACTGTTGGGTGAGCTCAACCTCTGTGGTTTCTTCTTTGTGCCGGCGTTCCACGGCCGCGGTGACCGCCGGGTGGTTGTAGCCCAGGATCATCGGCTGCAGCGCGGAGGAATAGTCGATGTACTCGTTTCCGTCCGCGTCCCGCACCCTCGCGCCCTCCCCTCGGGTCAGGGAGTCCGGGCGCGAGGAGCGCGTCCGGGGCGCGATCGGCGGGTCGTTGAGCAGCGACCGGTAATAGCCCTCATTAACCGTGCTGTCCTGGTTGATCGCGGCCAGCTCCGGCTCTTCCCGTACAAGCTGGAGAACATCTTCCCAGTGGAAGATCTGGCCCTGGGGCGCCAGGCGCTGGTAGACCGCTTTCATAAACGCCATGTCCCGATCGGTGTCGACCGACCACTTGAGGGCGGAAAGATTCTCCGACCGCTCCACACTGTGGATCCTAAACTTGTCGGTCAAGCGCAGATAGGGAGTGACGTGCTCCCGCTCCGAAGCGCGGGTCACCTCCCGCCAAGCCCGTTCCAGCGCGCGGAAGGAGAACACCTCCACCTCCAACCCATCCGGGAAGGTGCGCCGCACCACGTTGGAGGTGTAATCGTACTTGCCCGAGAGGTGCGCTTCGACCACAGCGTCAATCAAGGCCGGATCCGTCAGCGGACAGTCGGGGGTCACCCGAACAATCTCATCAACGCCGAATCGCTTGGCCGTCTGGTAGAACCGGTCCATCACATCCATCTCGCTGCCGCGATAGACGCGGAATCCCCGCTCGCGGGCGAACTCCACGAGGACGTCGTCACGCGGCTCAACCGTTGTGGCGATGATGATCTCCCGCACATGACGTGAGGCGCGCACGCGATCAATCAGCCATTGGAGCATGGTCTTGCCGTTCAGGTCCGCCAGGGTCTTGCCCGGCAGCCGGCTGGAGCCCATGCGGGTCTGGATGATCGCCGCTAACATGCTTCGGCCCTAAAGGTCCGCGTGAGTCGCCCCACGGACCGCGGGCTTCTCAAGGGGCTGCTCTTCACCGGTGTGAGGATGCCGGACGGTGTTCTGGGCGCCGAGCTCTTTGATCGCGGCCCAGGAAAGCTCAATCACCTCTTCATCCGAAAGGTCGCTGAAGTTGGTCCGGACCTGCTCCCCCTGCTCTCCGAGGCGGACCAGGTACTCCTCGATCATATTTTCATCCGCAGGCCCCTTCACGCCGGTCACCGCCTTGGCGATCAAACCCTTGTCCAGCGCCAGCTGCCAGAAGGTGGTGGCCGGATAAGCCGTCGTGAAGAAGAAAACCTCGGGCCTCAGGCCCACCTTCTTGCAGAACTCCACGGTCTCCTTGACGGTCGTTTTGCTTTCGCCTGGAGACCCGAGCATGAAGGAGCAGTCGGCGTACCCCATGATCCGCTGCGTCTCCTTGACGGCGACCTCCATCTTTTCGACGGTCTGCCCGCTCTTGTCAATGGACTTGAGGATCGTGGGGCTGGCGGACTCCACGCCATAACCGGCCTGGCGCATTCCCGCCTCATGGGCCTGCTCGAGCATGTGCGGCCGGCCTTCTTTCTTAGCCCGCTCCACGTCATCGGCGATGATGTTGGTGCGGCAGGTCCCTCCCCAGGTGATCTCGAAGCCGGTCTCCTTCTTGCGCCGGCGCAGCTCGTCGGAGAACTCCAGCGCCCAGCGGTAATCGGTCATCATCAGGTCATCCAGGAAATGGATGTAGGTCAAGCCGTATTTTCGCTGCAGGAAAGCCATCTCGTCCGCGACATCCTTCGGGCTTCGCAGGCGGTACTGCTTGCCGAGGTAGGCCGCGTAGCAGTAATCGCACGCCACCGCCGCGTAGGGGCAGCCGCGGGAGGCGATCATGGATTCCGAATACTGGCCCGGCTCTGCCGGCGCCCCGTCGATCCATTTCGTTTTCCAGTTCAGGTGCCCGACCGGGTTGACCTTGTAGATGTCGTCGATCGGCCACGGGCCCCGGTAGGGCCAAGGCAGCGAGTCCAGCCCCGCCCCGCGGCTTTTCAGCGACGGGCGCAGCCCGTTGTCCCGGTATTCCCACTCCGAGGAGCCGGCGCGGGCCCGGCGGCGGTAGGCCACCCCCTTGACCCCCTCCAGCGAGGCGCCGGTCTCAATCCGGTGGAGAAGCTCGGAGAAGGTGGCTTCCCCTTCCTCCTGCACCACGGCATCGAGCCCCAGGCGCTCCACCATGAAGATCGGCAGCGAGGAGGCGATGCCTCCTCCCATGACCACCGGGACATCCGGATAAATGGCTTTGCACAGCCGGGCGATCTGCCGGATGCGGCTGTATTGCGTCACGATGCCGCCCAGCCCTATGACGTCCGGCTTTTCCTTGGAGAGCGCCGAGGTGACCCGTTCCTCAACCCAGCGGGCCATCTCCTCACTGCTCATCTTGACCGGTTTGCGCCGCTCGGCGTTCAGGTCCAGCACCCCCACCCGGTGGCCGTCCATGAGGGCAACCGCCGCGACATACCCGTGCCCGAGCGGCATGATGTTGGGGTAAGACCATTCCCGGATCGGGGCGTTGATGAAAAGGATCTTCGAGCCCTTGGGCCGGGAGGGGAACTGTTTCAGGGACTCCTCATCCGTCAGGCGGGGCCACGCGGGATTGAGCGCCTCCCCATCCTTGAAGCGCTGATAGAAGTAGGGCGGCGCTATTTCCATGCGGCTCCTCTCGAGATCGCTCCCCATTCGGTTTGGACCCTCTCCAGTGTCCGATCCACATCCTCATCGCTCATCTTGGGATACAGCGGCAGCGTCAGGGCCCGCTGGTAATAGGCCTCCGCCGCCGGAAAATCCCCGGGCCTGTACCCGAAACTCTTTTGATAGTACGAATGCAGGTGGACCGGGAGGTAATGGACGTAGACCCCGATCCCCGCGGCCCGCAGGGCCAGATAAAGCTCCCGGCGGTCCTGCTCCGGCCGGTCCGATTGCAGCTGCACCACGTAAAAGTGCCAGGCATGCCGGACTTGCGCGTCATCGAACCGCTGGGGGATCAGGCAGGACCCTTCCAGTTCCCGGCCATAGCGCAGAGCGATCGCGCGCCTCCGGGCCAGGAATCCCTCCAGCTTCTCCATCTGGTTCAACCCAAGCGCGCATTGGAAATCGGTGATCCGCCCGTTGCACCCCAAGATCTGCATCTCGGACCGCCACGGCTCCGGGTCCTCTTTCCCCGCCGCTTTCGAAATGCCGTGATGGCGGAAGGCCCGGAGACGGTCCCGCAGGTCCACCCGGTGGGTCAGCACCATCCCCCCTTCGCCGGTGGTGATGTGCTTGACCGGGTGGAAGCTGAAGACCGCCATGTCCGAATGGCTGCAGCTGCCGACCTTCTCCCACTGCCCGCCGGAGGTCCTCCACTCGGCCCCCAGGGCGTGGCAGGCATCCTCAATGACCGCCAGGCCCGACTTCCGGGCCGTCCGGGCAATCCGCTCCATGTCGCACGGCAACCCGCCGAAATGGATCGGCAAAAGAGCTTTCGTCCTGGAAGTGACCGCCCGGGCCATCCTCTCCGGGTCCACGTTCAGCGTCTCAGGGTTGATGTCCGCGAAGACCGGCCTGGCTCCCTGGTAAAGCACCGCGTTGGCCGTGGCCACGAAGGTCATGGGGGTGGTCACCACCTCGTCCCCGGGCCCTATCCCGGCCGCCGAACAGGCCGCGTGCAGCGCCGTCGTCCCGCTGGAGAAAGCGACCGCGAACCGGGCGCCGCACCGGCGAGCTACCTTCTGCTCAAACTCCTCAATCAGCGGGCCCTGGGTGATCCAGGCCGAGCGCAGCGCCCGCGTGACCCGGGCGATGTCCTCCTCGTCCAGCCAGTGCAGGCCGTAGGGGATCATCTCTTTGTTACCAGCCGTTTTCACTCCGGATCTCTCCATTCAAGCCGGCCAACAGCTGATGCAGCTGGGGCTCGGTGAGCCACTGCGTGTTGGAATCGCTGGCGTAGACGAAACCGTCCGGAACCGGCTGGGCCTGTTTCCAGTTGGTGGCCTGCTCGCGGAACTGCGGGAAATCGGGCTGGATCACATAGAACTCCGGCAGCTCCACCGTCCGCCGGGAGTCGTCCACGGCCACCAGGACCTCGTGCAGCTTCTCACCGGGCCGGATGCCGACCTCCTCGTGCTTGCAGTCGGGTCCGATGGCCCGCGCCAGATCCATGATGTTCATGCTGGGCACCTTGGGCACGAAGATCTCACCGCCGTGCATCTTCTCCAGGCCGCTGATCACCAACGCCACCGCCTGCTCCAGCGTGATCCAGAAACGGGTCATTCGCCGGTCGGTGATCGGAAGCCGGCCGCCCTCTTTCATCTTAAGGAAGAGCGGGATCACGGACCCCCGGCTTCCCACCACGTTGCCGTACCGGACCACGCTGAACTTGGTCCGGTGCTGGCCGGAGTAAACATTCGCCGCGATGAACAGCTTGTCGGAGCAAAGCTTCGTGGCCCCGTACAGGTTGATCGGGTTGGCCGCCTTATCGGTGGAGAGGGCCATCACCTTCTCCACGCCGCGGTCAATCGCCGCGTCAATCACATTGGCCGCGCCCAGGATGTTGGTCTTGATCACCTCCAGCGGGTTGTATTCCGCCGCGGGGATCTGCTTCAAGGCCGCGGCGTGGATCACCACCTGCACCCCATCGAAGGCCCGCTGCAGGCGATCCTTGTCCCGCACATCCCCAAGGAAAAACCGCAGCCGCGGGTCGTTGAAATGCCGCGCCATCTCCGACTGCTTCCATTCATCCCGGCTGAAGATGATGACCTTCTTGGCCTGCCCGCTCCCCAGCGCCGTTTCCGCGAACCGGCGCCCGAACGAACCGGTGCCCCCCGTGATCAGCACAACCTTATCTTTAAGAACGCTCATCTCTTACCGCTCCTATGCTACGGAACCAGACTGATTCGGTCGTACCGCGACCGGATGTCCCATCCCAAAATCAACCGCATCATGAACCTTCCAAACCCATAGTCGTCCTTGCGCCAAGGCAGCGGATCGCCGAAGGCCGCCGGATCCTTCAGCGTCACCCACGTATCCGACAGGGCCTTCGGCGATCCGCTGATCCGCTCGTCCGCCGCCAGCCAATCCTTCAAACGGTCCGGATCCGGCTCCAAAAAGTACAGTTGAGAGAGCCACTTCCGCGCCGAATCGGGGCGCCCCCTCTCCCTTTCCGCCGCGGAACGCTCGACCAAGCCGACCGCGTAACCAAGAAGCTCTTGATCCATCGCCGCCCGGACCCTCTCCCCGGTCCCGTTCGGAATCCCGGGCCAGCTCCGGTACCTTGGCTCCAGCTCGTCCAACCACCCCCGCAGGCCCCTTCCATCCGTGATCCATCGAACGTCCGACAAACGGCAATCCCCCAGCAGGTAACGCAGCAGGAACGGCCGTTCCCCCGCTGTCGGCGGATCCTCCGCCCGAAGCTCTTCGTAGACCAAGTAGGTGTTCGCCATCTTGCCCCGAAATATCGCCAGCCGGATCGCCATGAGGTTCGTCAAACAAAAAGCCGCCAGCGCCAGGACCCAAACCGCCCCGCGGACCCTTTCGCTCCAACCGGCCCGCTTCCCCAGACGGTCGGCCGCCCACCAGCCGACCGCGCAGAACACCCATGCAAACAACGGGGAGAGATAGACGAAATACCGGGAGGGAATCCGGATAGGAAAGCTGCTGTAATGGTGCAGGATGTGGATTAAGCAAACACCGTACCAGACCGGCCACAGCCAAAGCCCCCTCTTTTCGGCCGCGAAGACCCGCAGGAAGATCCCCACCCCCAACGCGGAGAACCCCATTGAAAAGAGACTGATCTGCCCCGTCAGATAGTGAAACGGCTCGGTGGACTTCACCGCGAGCGCGCTCCCGAACGGATCGAGAAAGGAGGCCCAAATCGCCGCCCAGGGGACCATCAGGTTGTAGGGCAATAGGACCTGACGGTGATCCTTCAGAAACAGCGCAACCCACAGCGCCGGAACAGCCGTCCACAGGATGCGGCGCCACGGCCACGGAGAGCGGCGCCTCAGCAGCGCTCGAAGCAAAAAGAGAACGGCTATCCCGGGACCGATCAGTATCGCCACCCGGACCCAGGGGGGGATCGGCAGGCGAACAATGACGTTGTTGATGAACGGGTCTCCCACGAAAGCAAGCGCGAACGCCGGGTAGATCATGAACAGCAGGAAGAACGGCATCCACCGGTCGAACCGGCGCCGCCGCTCTTCCGGGGAGCGCGAGACCACCAACAGATGCCACAGGATCAGGATCGGCACCAAAATCGCCGATCTCTCCAGCGAAGCGGCCGCTCCGGCCGCCAACGTCAAAGCGAACAGCCCGCGCCAGCCGGGCCGCGCCGCCGCCGCCCCCTCCTCCGTCTTCAGATACAGCCAAAGCACCCCCAAGATCGTAAAAACAGCCACCAGATGATGAAAAGCAGTCGGCCAAAAAAACGAATGAAAATGGGCGAAGCAACTCAGATAAACCGCGGCGGCCGACCGGCTGACCCACCGTGACAATCCCAACAACTGACCCACACTGCCGACGAGCCATGCATTGAGCAGATGGAATCCTATGGCGACCCCAATGAGCATCGGAACCGACCATCCCCAGATCCCCGCGGGCGCCAGAAAGATTTTCAGCAACGGCTGCCCGAGAAGAATCGGCCCCGGGCTGAACAGGAACCCCAAGCCCTCCCACAACGGCCGGCCTTGGAGGCGGTCCCGCATCAGCGGCAGCATCCACCAAAGATCGGTCTCCGGCGCCGCGGTCCGAATCACCGGCCACAGCAGGGCGATGAACAGCCCTGCCGCCGCCAGCGCGGCCCCCGCCGAACCCCACCGGATGCTCATCCGCCGATCGCCTCGCCGCCCTTTTCCGTCAGGCCATCGCCTTCTTTTGGGACTCGAACGACCAGCGGGAGGGAACATAGTTCTCCCGTTTCTTGATCGGGACGCGCCGCTGCAGCCGCGGGTTCATCCGGTTGATGATCCATTCGAACGGGAAGAGCGGCAGGAACGAGATGAGCAGATTCCCCAGCAGGATGCTGGCCAGCTGGCAAATATGGAGCCACTCGCTCGGGTGGAAATACCACTGCGCCCTCAGCTTGAACCAACCGGGCCCGTGCTTGCGCTTCAGGACCCCCCACAGCACATGGGGCCTCAGCGTTGAGAGCAGGTTGTACCGGATCACATCCCGCGTGAGTTCCCATTCGGAGCTGGTCTCCGGGACATACGGGAGGGGCTTGCGGTTCGTGAGCGGCAAGCCCATCTCCGACAGCGCGCTGCAGAAATTCTCCCAGTACCCCACCTTGTTCATGCGGGGGGAGGCTTTGACGTCCTCATAAATCGGCGTTCCCGGATAGGGCATCAGGTTGTTGTACTTGATGAACGTCGGCTTCATGCTGTTGGCCAGCTTCACGGTCTCCACCCGGTCCCGGTGCGTCTCGGTCGGGAAGCCGAAAATCATAAAAAGGGCCACGTCCAGGCCGTGCTTTTTCGCGAGCGCCACCGCGTCGGCGTGCTGCTGCAGCGTTTCGCCCTTATGGATCTGTTCCGCCAGCCGCGCCACACCAGTCTCCATGCCGAACCCGACCGATTTGAAGCCGGCCTCGGTGAGCATCGGCACAACGTCTGGGTAGAAGTTGTCGGCGCGGGTCTGCAGACTGAAGGAGCACTTCTCCCCCAGCTTGGACTCGATCAGCGCGTCGCAGACTTCCTTGACCCGGGACTTCTTGAAGCAGAAGTTGTCATCCATGAAGAAAATCTGCTTCGCGTGGAACTGGTTGACCAGCACGTCCAGTTCGGTGACGATCGCTTTCGCGGACTTATACCGGTAAGTCGAGCCGGTCATCATCCGCTGGCTGCAGTAGCTGCACTTGTAAGGGCAGCCGCGCGAGGTCATGATGAAACCCCAATCATAGGAAGCGCGGACGTTTGTCTTCTTCAGCATGTCCACGAACATCTCGTACGGGAACGGCGGCAAGGTGTCCAGATCCTTGATCAGAGGCGTTTCGCAGGTGTGGACGATCTGTCCGTCCCGCACAAAGGAGAGGCCGTCGATCTTGGAGAAATCGGTCTGCCCGGCCCGGATCGCCTCGTAGAGGGAGAGCAGCGTCCGCTCCCCTTCCCCTCGCACCACGAAGTCAATGGTGTCCACCGCCTTCAGCGCCTCTTCCGGCGCCGCGGTGGCGTGGTAGCCGCCCACCAGCACCTTGCAGTCGGGATACTTGGCCTTGAGCAGCTTCGAAAGCTCCAGGGCCCGGGCGACCTGCGCCGTCAGCACCGTGATCCCGAAGACGTACGGCTTGGGCAGCCCTTCCATCACCTGGTCCAGGTTGTCCCAGGTCAGCTTCCCCACCTCCTCGTCAATGAGGCGGGCGGGATGGCCGTGCGCCTTCATCATGGCGGCCAGGCATCCGATGGACATGGGAAGGGACAGCGGGGTGAAACGGCTCAGCGTCCCACCGTATTCCGAGTTCGCCGGGTTGATCAGCAGCATGTCTGTCTCCTTCGGGTGGATTCGATCAATAATTGCGTGAGGTACACGGCGCCCCACTGAAAGACCTTGAGTTTCCTCTCCCCTCCGACCCGCGCCGGCTCATCGGCCGGGATCTCGCACCACCGGACACCGGACTTGAGCGCCCGCCAGCTCATCAACGGGATCCAATCCACGCGCGTCTTGAAAAACTTTTCCAATCGCTCGAACGGTTCCGGCCGATCGAGGCCCAAGCGCTGGGGCAGGTCCTTCCGGAGCGCCCGCAGCATGACCAGCGGATCGGTCATCCGGGCGCTCCCGTTCTTCCGCAGCAACAGGTTGGTCAGCGTCCGGAACATCCAGTTCCCGAACGCGGTCACCGGGTCGTCATCGTCCGAATGCGCGCCGCCCAAGTAGCGGGAGGCGATCACCAACTCGTACCCTTCCTCTACCTTGTCGAGGAGCTGGGGAATCGCTCCCGGAATGGAGTTTCCGTCCGGCGTAAAATAGACTACCACGTCCCCCTGAATCCGCGGCCACACCTCCAGATAGGCGCTGCGGAACCCGGGCGCTTTTTGCACATAGACGTCGTAGCCCTGCTCCTTGGCCCACTCCACGGTGCCGTCGGTGGAACCCCCATCCAGCACAAGGATCTGGTCCACCCAGTCCCTCTCGACATGAGGCATGATCTGCCTCATCCCTTCCACCTCATTGAGCGTCATCACCAGCAGGGTGGTCCGGAACCCGCGGCGCCGGATTTGCTCACCGGCGGTGGAACTCAGAGCGGTCATCCGGCTTTCGGTCAACGGAATCATCCTCCCGGGGAAACCGCCTCGTTCAGGACCGCGCTCTTTACAGCCGATTCATCCTCCACGCCATAGAAGATGATCCGGCTCCCGTCGCTTTCGAACTCCACCGGCACCTGCAGCAGCCCATCCAGCCCCTGCCGCACCGCCTCTTGATTTTCCGGAGGCACGAACAGGAGAACAAAACCTCCCCCCCCCGCTCCCAGCAGTTTCCCGCCGACGGCCCCGTGCCGCAGCGCGGCATCGTAAATTTCATCGATCTTCGGCGTGGAGACCCGGTCCGTGAGACTGCGCTTCAGTTTCCAGCTCTCATGCAGCAGACGGCCGAACTCCTCCAACCCCTGCCCCCCCTGAAGGATCCGGATCCCTTCTTCCACCATCCGGTGCATCTCCCGCAGCTCCCGCTCCTTGCTGCGGGTCGCCTTGATCTGCTCCCCCGCGATGTCCGACGCGGTCCGGGAGAGCCCCGTGTAAATCAGCATCAGGTGGTCCTGCAGGTCCTGCAGCCGCTGCCGGTCAATCAGGATGGGGGCGACCCGGATCTCACCGTTGGGGTCGAAGTTCACGCGATTGAAGCCGCCGAACGCCGCCATCACCTGGTCCTGCGAACCGACGTTTTCCTTCAAGCGCTCCTGCTCCACGTGGATCGCCTCTTTCGCCAGGCGCATCTTGTTCGGCATGATCCCCTTGAGCCCGTAGAGCGCGTGTAGGAGCCCCACCGTGAAGGAGGAGCTGGATCCCAATCCGGTGCGGGCCGGCAGATCGCCGTCGTGGTGAAGCTCGATCCCGCGGCTGACATCCAGGTAGCTCAAAACTTCCCGGACCGAGGGGTGCTGAATCTCCGTCCGGTCTTTCACCAGCTCGATCTTGGACCAGACAATCCGGCTCGAATGCTCGAAAAAGGGCGGCAGCCACCGGCAGCTGATATAGCAGTACCGGCGGATCGTGGTCGCGAGCGTTGATCCGCCGTGCTCCCGGTACCAAGCCGGATAGTCGGTCCCGCCGCCGAAGAAAGAGATCCGGAAAGGCGTCCGGCTGATGATCATGAGGCCACCTCCTGCCGTTGGCCGCCGGGCGCGTGCTCCCGGACCAACCGGACCGAGGTCATCCGCCGGATGTGCGTCTCGGTCTCGGCTCCGAACTTGGCGCGGACCATTTCCAGATAGCGCGGTGATTCAAAGTAGGTGTGGAACGCCTGGTCCCGGAAGGCCAGCACCTCGCCGGCGCTCAGGTATTTGGTCGGCAGCGGGAGCGAGTCCACCGCGTGCTGGGAATAGCCGTTCCAGGTTTTCGGCAGGGGCCAGCCCTCCCGCAGCGCCTGCTCATACAGAGGGGAGCCCGGATAGGCCATCGCCGAATAGAAATTGCCGAACTCGCAGTTGAGATCCAGCGCGAGATCCAGCGTTTCCTGCATCGTTTTCAGGTCGTCTTCCGGCAAACCGAAGATGTAGTTGCCGATCACGTGGATGCCTTGCTCCCGCACCTTCGTGATCGTCTTGAAGATCTCCGCTTGGCCGAACCCTTTCTGCACATCGCCACGCACCCGCTCGTTGGCCGACTCAATGCCGAAGGCCAGCCAGTTGACGCCCGCCCGCTTCAGTTTGTCGAGCATGGCGTCCTTCACCGTGTCCACGCGGGCGTAGGCCCAGATGTTAAGCTTGAGGCCCCGCTCGATGATGGCGTCGCAGATGCCGCCCACATGGCCCAGGTTCAGAACGAACATCTCATCGGCGAACTTCACGTTGCGGACGCCGTGCTCCTTCACCAGAAACTCCAACTCGTCCGCCACCCGCTTCGGGCTCCAGAAGCGGTAGCTGTTGGTGGCCTCCTTGTAGCCGAGCAGCTTCTCGCCCGACTTGAAGGGGGCCTGGATGCAGCAGAAACTGCAGTGGAACGGGCAGCCCAGCGTGGTGTAGATCGAGGCGTACGGCTGGCGCTGCAGGTCCCCGAAACAGTGCCAATTGTGCGCCCGGTACTTTTTCATCGGCAGCATATCCCAGGCCATGCCCGGCATCTCCTGCTCCGGGTCTTTGACCAGCGGGGCCGGTTCGTTCGCGCGCAGCGTGTCCCCCTCCAGGTACCAGAGGCCATGCACCTTGGAGAGGTCCCCCGACCCGTTCGCCTTGAGAGCCTGCGTCAGCTCCCACAGCGTCACCGGCCCTTCCCCGCCGGCCACGAAATCCACCGACTCCTCCCGCAGCGCCCGCTCGGGCAAAGAGGCCACGTGTCCGCCCGCCAGGACCACTTTCTGCGCGGGGTCCGCCTGCTTGATCGCCCGGCAAACGGCCCCCGCGGCCGGCATGGTCTGCGTGGAGGCGGAGGGCTGGTGCCCATAAACGATCACGGCAACCAAAAGCGGCTTGAGGGCCGTCACCCGCTGCGCGGTCGCTTCGGGAGTCAGCTCCTCCGCATCCGCGTCGATCAGCTCCACGCCGAATCCTTTCTTGCGCAGGTAAGTGGCCATGAGCCCCGCCCAAACCGGCGGCTCGACCGCCGACAGCTCGGAGCCCAGCCCCTGGTAGACTTGGGCCCGGTTCCCGGGATGAATGAGGAGAATATCCGTTCCGTTCGATTTCATACGTTGGCGTACTCCATCCGCCGGATGACCTGGTATCCCTTGATCAGTTCCGCGATCCCCGCCTGAAGCGAAACCTTCGGCCGGAACCCGGTCTTCTCGATCTTCTCGTTGCTCACGATGTAGTTCCTCTGGTCGGGGTCCGTCCCGACCTCGGCCTCCGCGAAATAAAAATTGGGGACCTGTTTCTTGATCTCCTCGCAGAGCTCCTTCTTCGAGAGGTTGGCGTCGCTGAGGCCCACGTTGTAGGCCTGGCCCTTCATCGTCTCAAAGTTCTTGATCGCGTGCAGGAAAGCGCCCGCCACGTCCCGCACGTGGATGTAGTTGCGCTTGAAATGGGCCTGAAAGAGGACCACGAAGCGGTCGGTCACCGCCCGGTAGACGAAATCATTCACCAGCAGGTCCAGCCGCATGCGGGGGCTGATCCCAAAGACGGTGGCCAGCCGGAAGGTCAGGCCGTTGCCGCCCGCAAGCACCGCCTGCTCCGCTTCCACTTTCAAACGGCCGTACAGGGAGATCGGGTTGAGCGGCGTCTCCTCGGTGCAGTGAACCCCGTTCTGCCCCACGCCGTAGCCGCTGTTGGTGGTCGGGAAAATGATCCTCTGCCGGCGCGGGTCCCGCATCTCCACCAGCATCTTCACGGCGTCCCGATTCACGGTCTGCGCCGCCACCGGGTCCCGGTCGCACAGCGGCGCCCCGGTCAGGCAGGCCAGCGGGATGATGAGGTCCGCCCCTTCCAGCGCCTTGGCGATCCGCTTGGGGTCCCGCGCGTCCCCCCGGATGACCGACAGCCCGGAATGATGGCAGCAATCCATCAGGGAATTCTGCTGGTACATGAAGCTGTCCACCACGACCACCTGATGCCCTTCGCCCAGCAGCGCCGGAACCAGGATCGAGCCCAGATAGCCCGCCCCGCCGGTCACAAGAATTTTCATACGTGCACTCCCTGCTTGCTGAGGAACCACTCGTAGGTCCGCTCCAGCCCGGCGGCCAGAGAGGTCTTCGGGGCCCATCCCATCGCCCGGACGCGGCCCGATTCCAGTTGTTTCTCCAGCGCCCCATCGGCATGGGAAGAATCCCACCGGATTTCGCCGCGGAACCCGGTGACCCGGGCCACCTGTTCAGCCAGCTCCCCAATGGAGCAGGCCTGGCCCGATCCGACGTTGATGGGCTCCTCCGCGTCGTACCGCTCCAGCAGCAGCTCGCAGGCCTCCGCCAGATCATCGGAGTAGAGAAATTCTCGCCGAGGTTTCCCGCTGCCCCACAGGGTAACGCAGGGCTGCGACTGCTCTTTCGCCTGGTGAAACCGGCTGATCAACGCAGAGAGGACGTGGCCCTCTTTCAGGTCGAAGTTGTCGCCCGGCCCATAGACGGTGGCCGGAATGGCGGTGACGTACCGCACACCGTGCTGCGTCCGGTAGGCCTGGGCCAGTGTGAGGCCCGCCCACTTCGCCATCGCGTAGGACCGGCTGGTCGGCTCCATCTTTCCGGACTGCAGGTCCTCGGACCGCATCGGCTGGGAACATTCCTTGGGGTACATGCAGCTGCTGCCGAAATTAAGCAGCTGCCGGACCCCTGCCTTCCAGGAGCCGTGGATCAGGTGGGCTTCGATCATCAGGTTCTCGTAGATGAATTCCGCCGGGCTCGCGGAGTTGGCGGCAATGCCCCCCACCCGCCCCGCGGCGATGACCACCGCCTCCGGTTTCTGCGCCGTCAGAAAGCGTTCTACGGCGCCCGCATCCAACAAGTCGAGTTGAGCCCGCGCGGCCGTGATGACCTGGAGCCCCGGGCGGCCAGAAAAACGCCGGGTCAGGGCCGAGCCGACCAACCCGGTGTGCCCCGCGATGTAAATGGAGCGCATCTTAAAAGGGCCCCTTGAATTTGTGCTCATAGCTGTAGAAGGACTCGGTTCCCAAGTCCGATTCCCGCAGGCCCAGCATCCGCTCCGCGGTCCGGATGATCTCCACCGCCGAGGGATAGAAAGCGTTTTCCAGCGGACGGGTGGTCGGGCACGGCACATGGGCGAAGCCCAGCCGCTCCACCGGCTCCTTCAGCCGTCCCAGGCAGGCGTGGCTCACGCGCGCCGCCAGCTCCGCGGAGAAACCGCAGAAGACCCAGTCGTAATCGGCCACGATGCAGCGGCCCGTCTTCATCACGGAGGCGATCAGCTCCTCCTCCTGCAGCGGGGCGATCGTGCGGACGTTGACCACCTCCAGCTGCACGCCCCGCTTGGCCAGCACCTCGGCCGCCTTCATCGCCTCAATCGCCATCCAGGAGGTGCAGAGGACCGTCAGGTCCTTCCCTTCCCGCAGGATGGCCGGCGGGCCCAGCGGGATCTTCTGCCCCTCATCCACCGGGCCTTCCACATCGTAGAGCCAGCGGTGTTCGATGAAGATCACCGGGTTCTCGTCCCGGATGCTGCTGCGCAGCAAGCTATAGGCGTCCTGCGGCGTGGTCGGCAGAACCACCTTGAGCCCCGGGAAATGGGCGAAGACGCCGTGCAGCGATTTGCTGTGCTGCGCCGATTGCCCCCATCCCCGGCCGATCACGGCCCGGATCACCAACGGGACCTTGAGCTTCCCGCCGGTCATGTAGCGCAGGCTGGAGATCATATTCACGATCTGGTTCATCCCCAGCAGCATGAAATCCACGCGGATGTGCACGTGCACAGGGCGCAGGCCGGAGATCGCGGCCCCCAGCGCCACGCCGGTCATCGCCTCTTCCGACAAAGGAGTTCCGAAACAGCGTTTCGGGCCGAACTTTTCCAGCAATCCGGCCGTGCTTCCGAAGATCTTCTTGTGGTCCGGCACGTCCAGGCCGAAGACGAAGACGGAGGAATCGGCTTCCATCTCCTTCTCCAGCGCCAGCGCCAGCGCCTGCCGATAAGTCTTGGTGGAGCTCATATCAGCAGGTCCGTGTAAAGCTCGGCCGGAGGGGCAAACGGCGCCTCCCGCGCGGAGCGGACCGACTGGTCAATCTGCTTCTCCACCTGCTGCCGGGTCCGCGACAGATCCTCCACCGAGCACCCGGTTTCCTGAAGTGTTTTCTCAAAACGGAGCAGCGGGTCCAGCCGCTCGAATTCCTCGGGGGTCGGCCGGCGCCGATACCCCACCTGGAAATCTTCCTGCGGGCCGACGTGCTCCAGAAAACGGAAGTAGGCGCAGTGCAGGAAAGCCGGCTTCGGGTCCTCGCTCATCCGGGACAGCAAAAGCCGGGTGCTCTCAATCACCGACAAAAGATGGGCCCCCTCGGCCTCGGCCGTGTGGCACCCAAACGGCCGCACGGCCTCGAGGATCGAGCGGAACCCCTGGCGGGCCGCCGCGGCGGTGTGGATCGCCAACCCGTTGTCCTCACAAACGAAGAGAATCCTTAAGCCGCGCAGGCAGGCGAAGTTCAAACTCTCCCAGAAAACCCCTTCCTCCACCGCGCCGTCGCCGAAAAAGGAGACCACCAGATGGCCGTTGCCCTGATATTGATTGGCCAGCGCCGCCCCCACCGCCACCGGGATCGTGGTCGCCACAACGGCAGAGGTGGCCATCAACCCTTTTTCGGGAGAGCACATATGCATGGAGCCGGCCTTCCCCTTGCCCGGCCCGGTGATCTTGCCGTAGAGCTCGCCGAAGAAACCGTCCGTGTCTCCGGTCAATGCGAGGTAGAGGGCGTGGTTACGGTAGGTCCCGAAACTGCGGGTCCCCGGCGGCAGCGCATGGCAGACCCCCACCGGGATCGCCTCCTGCCCGATCCCGAGGTGGACCGGCGTTTTCATCTCGTCCTTGGCATACTCCCGGCGGATCCTCTCCTCGCAAAGACGGGCCAGCAACAGCCGCCGGTAGAGGAGCATCAGCTCCTCTGCTCTCAAGCTGCCGTTGCCGGAGGCCGGCTTACCTGCGGAAATAAGCCCGGATGCTTTCAGCGGCGTATTCAATGTCTTCCTCGGTCAGGTATTGATGAACCCCAAAGTGCAGCCCGGTGGTACCGATCCTCTCCGCCACCGGAAAAGATCCTTCCCGGTAGCCCAGAAATTTAAACGCGCCATGCTGAACCGGCAGGGATCCGAACAAGGTCTTGCACTGGATCCCCCGGTCCTCAAGAAATTGATAAAGACCTTCCGCCGATTCCTTGGGGTCCCGCAGAACGATCGGCATCGCGTGAGGACAAGTGATTTCACCCGGGCCGTCGCGGTAAAGGATCAACCGGTCCTCCAAAGGCCTCAGCAGCTCCCAGAGCTGCTGAAGATAGACCCGGCGGACCGAGAAGGTCCGGTCGAAACTCTCCAGCCCCTCCAGGCCGATCGCGGCTTCCAAATCATTCATCTTCGAGTTATAGCCGACGCGGTCGAAGTGGAAGTAGAGCTGCCCGCCCCGCCGCCCGTGGCTGCGGATGGAGCGGCACAGCAGCGCCAACTCCGGGTCGTTCGTGGAGATCATCCCCCCTTCGCCGCTGCAGATCATGTGGGCGGCGTAAAAACTGAAGAGCCCCATCTCGCCGAAGGAGCCGACCACCTTGCCGTTCAGCGTGGCGCCGTGCGCCTCGCAGCAATCCTCGATCACCGCCAGCTTGTGCTTGCGCGCGATCCGGAGGATCGGCTCCATCCGGCAGGGCTTGCCCATCGTGTGGACCACCTGGATCGCCCGCGTGCGGGGGGTGATCGCCTGCTCGATGAGGTCCGGGTTGATGTTCAAGGTCTCGAGTTCAACATCCACGAACCTCGGCGTGAGCCCGGCGGCCAGGATGCAGTTGCCCGTGGCCACGAAGGCCAGCGCCGGCGTGATCACCTCGTCGCCCCGCCGGGCGCCCCGGTCCATCAGCGCGGAGATCGCCACGATGCCGGCATCCGTGCCGGAGCTCGCGGCAACCGCGTGGGCGTAGCCGAACCTGCGGGCGAACTCCTCTTCAAAGCGTTTGACGTTCGGCCCTTCCGAAACCCAGTTGCGGTCCAGCGCCTCATTCAGCAGCCGCCGGCCGGTCTGCCCCACTTCGATGTGGCCGAAGGTGATCCGGTAAGAGCGTTTCCCCGGCGCCGCCGGAACCGCCGTTTCCTTGATCATCCCGCCACCCTCGTCTCCGCCGATGCGAACGATTCCAGCACCTCCCCCGCCCGGCCGTAGGTCTGCGGTGTGCCGATGTCCAGCAGGCGCCCCTGAGAACAAAAAACGCCGGTCTTGCGCCCGTTCAGCAAAACCGGCAGGTTGGTTTCCAAACTGTAGGAGCCGACCGGCCAGGAGCCGACCATCTCGCGGCTCAGGTAATAGCAGCCGGCATTGACCCAGCCCTCTTCCACATTCTCCCGGGTATCGAATCCCAGCACGCCGCCGCCGGGCCCGATCCTCCAAACCCCCTTCTTCAGAGCTTCCCCTTCCACCTGAGGCGCGGGAACCGCGATCACCGTGAAGTCCCTCCGGAGACGCGCGTGCTCCTGCAGCACCGGCAGCAGCGGCTGGTCCACCCAGGAATCGCCGTTGAGGACCAGGAACGTGGGGGAGGAAGCGTACTCGGAGGCATGCCGCAAAGCCCCACCGGTCCCGAGCGCCTGCGGCTCCACAACCAAAAGGATTTCGTCAAACCGGCCCCGGTTCGCCTCCACAAATCCCTGGAACTGCTGAGGCAGGTAATGAGCCGCGAGGATGAACCGGCGGAAACCTTCCTCTTTCAACCGCAACAGCAGGCGCAGCAAGAACGGCTCCCCCGCCACCGGCAGCAGCGGCTTGGGGACGCTGGAGGTCAGGGATTTGAGCCGGGTCCCCCGGCCGCCGCAGAGAATCACCACATCCACGGCCCCAGGATCCGGGACCGTCCCGGTTCCAAGGCGGTTCTTGTGAGGAAGAGCGTAGCTCGCGGCGCCGGGCCATTCCTCGCCATCCCGCTTGCGCAAGACCCCGGGATCTTCCGGCAGAGAGATCATCCGGCGGGGGTCCACTCCCATTTTGGTGAGCCGATCCATCTCCTGCCGTCTCGATTCCATGCTGGCAACGATCACCCGCTCAAAATCCAGGCTTTCAATTTCGGAAAGGGGCTTGACCGGCAGGTTAAAGAAAGAGCCGGCCGAATCATCCTCCCCCACCACTCCGACCAAGGTGAGCCCGACCTCCTGAATGGTCAGATAAGCCAACTCGGCCATCTCCCCCGTCCCGTAGAGAAGAATGCGCCGGACCCCTTCCCGGGCCAGCGCCAGAAGCTGCTCCTTCAAGAAACCCCGGACGGTCCGGTACTGCTTCATGGACTCGCCCAGGGATTCCGAGAGGAAACGCTCTTTCTCCAGCAAACCTTTGGGGGTGATCAGGTATTGGGTCCGGTTGTGCCCTATTTCAGCGACGCGCAGATGCCCCGCGCGTGAAAGCCGCTGCAGGCGCAGGTTGATGAGGCCCAGCGCTAACCCAAGCCGCTTAGCCAAATCCCTCTGGGTCAGATGGGAATCGCAGGAGACCTCATGCAGGATCAGGAAGTCCTGGTAATGATTCGACTTCATGAGGGGAGACGGGGAGCGTTCATCTCGTGAACATTACCGGATTTTGGGATGGGTGTCAATCGGAATTTAGGGAAGGAACGGTCAAAACGCGGTGAGGGCGATCTTGCCTGATCAGCTGTCGTCCCCGTCTCTTGCGGTGTTTCCGAGGATGCGTCCCCGGCGCACATCCCTCTCGCTGGTGTCAAGATAACGCCGGACGTTGTTGGTCCGGAAGGTGCGGAAGAAGGCCTCCGACTGCCTGTAAAACGGCTCCTTGGCGTATTCCTTGAGGAAGTCTGTGTACTGGTCAATCGAGTGGACCGTGAACCGGTAGGTCCGCGGAGCCGGCAATTTGAACTCCGAGAGGGTCCCGTGGTAATCCTTGTTGCGCCACGCGGTGAGGTCGTACGGGCTGGACAATTCCACGTCCCCCTGCGGCGGCTCCCAGTAGGGGATGACGATGGCGCGCGCCAGCTTCTTCGCGAACTGCATTTCCTCCTGGAACTCCGGCAAACCCTCGGCGCCGGTTTTCTTGAAAAGCAGCGTCGCGGCCGCGATCGTCTCATCCAACATCCGGTCGTGATTCGAGGGATGGATCAGGTTGCCGCTCATGATCTTGGGGAGAACAAACGGGCTCATGAAGCCGATGTAATGGTCCGCGTTCCCATTCTCCGAGAATTTCTTCCGGAAGGCGGCACAGGCCTCCTCCCGGGTATTGAACAGGTTCTCTCGGAGTGAGGCCTTCAAACTCTCGGTCTGCTCCGCGAAGAACGGGTAAAGGGTGGGATTGCTGAGCAGCTCGGTGATCAGGTCGGTCGCCCGGACCCCCCGGTTCGCCCACACATAGACCATCTCCTTCAAGTAGCCGCAAAACATGAAGAGCAGGAAGATCACGACGAACAGCTGCGCCCGCATGTAATCCTCAAAGCTGTAGTCATTGCTGCTCACGGCGAAGACGTCGGTGTCGATGCTTTCGAAATCCCCCACCTTGGTAAAACCGCGCTCGGAGACGCCGTAGAGCACCTTGTAGCCGTTCTTCTTGATGGACTCCGGCTGATTGACCTCGGTCTCCTTGAGCATCATCAGCGTCGAGATGGCGACGCTGTCGATGCGCATCTCCACCAGCCGGTCAATCACCTGCATAAAGGAAGCGTAGCTCTCCCCGGGAAGGCCGAAGATCAGCTCCGTGGTGGCGTTGAGGTTGTTCTGATGCGCCCACTCGATGGACTCCCGGAACTTCTCCAAGCTGACGTTCTTCCGCTTGATATTCTCCACCACCGATTCCGACAGCGTCTGAACGCTCACGTTGACCGGGATCAGGTCGCTCAAAGCCAAGGTGATCCCCTTGATGGTGTCGTTGACGTCCTTGTGGGTGTAGGAGCGGAAAGAGCTGGGATAGCCCGACTGCGCCCGCTTGCCCGCGATGTATTTGGCGATTTCCAGGTCGCGAGGCAGGATGCCCCAGTTCTCATCGGTGAGACGGATGCCCCTGTTCTTCGCGTAGGCCTCCAGATAATCAATCTCCCCCCGGACCCGCTCCAGGTCGAACCCGCGCACCTTGTTCCAGGCATCCTTCGCGGCCACGCAAAAGGTGCATTTGAACGGGCAGCCCCGGCTCGTCTGCACAATCGGCACCAGCTCGCTGTTCGCGAGGAAATGGTCGAGGCAGCCGCTGAGATACGGGGAGGGAAAAATAGTGAGGTCCTTGGGGATGGGAAGCGGCCGGCCCAGCATAGTCTGCTGATCCGGCGCCAGATAAAACGCTCCGTCCAGCGGCGCCTTGAACACCGCTTCCCTGCCGCCTTCCACAAAGGCCTTCAGCAAATTGACAAAGGGGATTTCCCCCTCGTTGGGGACCAACACCTCGATGCGGGGGAAGGCCTTGAGATCCCGCAGGAGATCTTCCGGCTTATCGGGGACATTGGCCCCTCCCGCGACGGTGATCACCTCGGGAAACCGGGATTTGATGTGGTCGAAGACGTGGGGGGTCAGCGAGCCGTTCCAGCTGTACCAGGAACACCCGACGATGTCCGGCTTTTTGGACTCCATGGCCTGATACAGCTGGTCAAAGGACCGGAACAGCCGGATATCGATCCCGTTGGAAAGCTGGGAGGCCGCGTAGGCCTTGAGATACCCCGTCGCCAATGGAATGGTGGAAGGACTGAAACCAAAATAGCTGTGGGATAAATCCGCGAGATAGACCGTGACGTTTCTGCTCATCTTCTCCCTATATTAACGGAGGATTTTACTACGGGCGGACCGCCCGGCGCAAGAAAATTCATCGCGTTGGAGCGGCAGGGCGCAGGAACCCGAAGGCGATGACGCAGCTCAAGAGGGGCTCGATCGCCAGGCGATGGCGGCCCTCGATGTAGAATAAACTTTGCGCCGCGCCGATCACGGCGGCGAAGAGCACGAGGAACCAGAAGGAAGGCCGCACCTCGTCCGGCAGAGTCCTCCCCTTCCAGAGCCCCCAGAGCCCGGCGCAGGCCGCAAAGAACCACCCCGCGCGGTACAGCTGAAACCATTTTTGGGAATACAGCAGGCCCGCCTGCGGGGTGAACCACCAGAAGTAGACCCACTTCTCCCCTATTCTCCGGAAAAATCCCAACGGATCGGAAACCACGTAGGACCAGGCCGCTTCGCCGAAGAGGCGGTTCTGAGCGAGCTCATCGGCCGTCTCAAGTTTCTTTAAGAGTTCCGGAGGGGCCCGTTGGATGACCGGCCGGCCCTGCCGGTCCAGCGCGGAGCCGGTCGCTTGGGGGTTGTTGCCCAGCCAGAAGACGAACGGGGTGTTGCTGCGGGTCAGCATGAATTGATGGTGGACGGCGTAATTGCGGAACACCCAGGGGCTGAGAACGGCCCCCGCGAGCATCCCTACGAGAAGAACCCGTTTCAGCCGGGTTTGAAAAGAGCCGCCGGTAGTCGCCCGCCACAGCCACCCGCACACCAGCGGCACGGCGATCACGATCGTTGGGCGCGTCAGCGCGCAGAGCCCGCACAAGAGGCCGATCCCGGCGGCTTTCCGGGCGTTGGGCGAACAAGCGTAACGCAGGCAGGCCCAAACAATGAGAGTCAGGAATAGGGAATCCAGGACCAACGGGTGGAGCTTGGTCGAATAGAGGATCAGGCCGGGATGGGCGGCCACCCCCAGCCCGGCCAACGCGGCGACGCGCCGGTCCCCGGTGACATGCCATCCGCACTGGGCGGCGAAGACCGCGGTGGCCGCCGAGAGAAGCATCTGCACCACGACCAGGGCCGGCTGGCTGTGCCCGGTGAAAAGATAAACGGCCGCGGCCAGTCCCGGGTAGAGCGGCTCGGTGTAGGACCGGTAAACCGTGTTCAGGTATTCGTAAATGAAGCCCTCTCCCGCCAGCAGGTGGTTCACGATGATTTCCTGCTCCCAGGTTTCCGGATGCCAGAGCAAGCCGGTCTTTATGGAGAAAGCCAACCGCAGGAGGAAGGCGATCCCCCCGATGGCGATCAGGAGCCGACGGGAAGGGGGGGCAGTCACGGGGCTCGGGACGCCGCGCAGAGAACAAATTGGTACGCGAAGAGCTTTTTCCAAAGGAGGCCGACCGCGCAATAAACCGCTTCCAATCCCACGGCGATCCGGCGGCCGGTCCCCGCCCCGCAGAGATCTGAAAGGGGCGGCGGGGTGATCCAGGTTTTTTCCACGCGAAGGCCCGCCCGCCCGACCAGGTCCTGAAGGGTCCCCCACGTGAAAAATCGAAGATGACCCCGGTCAAAAAGACCCCGATCCTCCAGAGGAAAGCGGCCTAAAAGAATGTTCAGGCGCATCCATCCATGGCCGCTGTTGGGGACCGACAGGAGAAGGCGCCCCTGGGGGGCGAGCATCCCGGCCAGTTTCTTGAGGACTCCCCAGGGATCTTTCAGATGCTCCAAGACGTCCGCGCAGAGGATCACATCAAACGGCCCCATCGAAGGGGCGGGCTCCCAGCTCTCCAGATCGGCCCGGACCATCTCGGAATAAACGGGGCGGGCGATTTCGGCGGCGGCGGGATTTTCCTCGAGGCCCGTGAGACGGGTGAACCCCGCTTCCCGCAGGGCCCGGCCCAGATACCCCTCGGCGGTGCCCACTTCGAGGATGCGGATTTCCCGCGGGCGGGCGGCGAGGTATTTGAGGATCCGGCCGTGGCTGCTGAAAGGACTGCGCTTGATCCGGTACGGGCTAGCGGGAGAGATCAAACTTGGGAACCTTCCGCCAGTTCCATTGATGGAGGCGGTAAGCGACGGCGGACTCCAGGCAGTGGTAAGCGTAGCTCATCCCGTTCACGTAGCAGATTTCATCGCCGTAATAAGTCGGGATGGAACGCTCGGCGATGCGCAATCCGCGGGCCAGGAATTGGATGAGGATCTCGGTGTCGAAGTGCCAGTCGTCGCTGCAGAGATCAAACGGGATCTGCTTCAAAGCGGCGCAGCTGTAGACCCGGTAGCCGGAATGAAACTCGGACAAGTTCATCCCGAGGATCTTATTTTCCAGGCCGGTCAGGATCTTGTTGCCCACGAACTTGTAGAGCGGCATGCCTCCTTTCAAGGGCTGGCCGCCGGGCATCATCCGGGACCCCAGGACCATATCCGCTTCTCCGCGCTCGCAGGGCTCGAGCAGCTGCTCCATCACCTCCGGCTTGTATTGCCCGTCCCCGTGCAGGAGGACCACGTAATCCAGGCCCCGTTCGATCGCGTAGCGATAGCCGCGCTTCTGGTTCCCCCCGTACCGGAGGTTCTTCGGATTGCGGAACAGCGTGACCTTCCGTATCGGCTCCCGGTCTAGATGCTCGCGCATCCGCTCGTAGGTGTTGTCCGTGCTGTGGTCGTCGAAGATAAAGACCTCCTCGAGGCGGTCCATCAGGGCCGGCGGGATGCGCTGGATGGTGCGGGCCAGCGTGTTCGCCGCGTTGTAGGCGACGACCAACACGCCGATGCGGGCGGTCCGGGTGGCGCGGGGGGGAACCTCCGAAAGATTCATGGGTGGCAGTATAAGGCTTTTCTTTTTTGGAATAAAGCGCGTCCTCTACCCTCTACCGGCCCGGAACCCATCGATCGTCTTGGAAAGCCCCTCTTCCAGGGGGACTTTCGCTTCCCAACCCAGCTCTTTGGAGGCCGTTCGGATATCGGGACAGCGGACTTTAGGGTCATCCATGGGCAACGGCTTGAATTCCAACGGGCTGGAGGAGCCGGTGATCCGCAGAATCCTCTTCGCCAGCTCCAGCAGGGTGATCTCAGCGGGGTTGCCCAGATTGACCGGATCGTGGAAGCCGCTCCGCATCAACCGGGAGAGCCCTTCCACCAGATCGGAGATGTAGCAAAAGGACCGGGTCTGGGACCCGTCCCCATAGAGGGTGACCGGCTGACCGCGCAGCGCCTGAGTGATGAAGTTGGGGATCGCCCGGCCGTCCTCGCTGCGCATGCGGGGGCCGTAGGTGTTGAAGATCCTCGCGATCCGGGTGTCCACCTGGTGCTCGCGGTGGTAGGCCATCGTGAGGGCCTCGGCGAAACGCTTCGCCTCATCGTAAACACCGCGCGGGCCGACCGGATTGACATGCCCCCAGTAACTCTCCGGCTGGGGGTTCACCTGCGGATCGCCGTACACCTCCGACGTGGAGGCCAGTAGGAACTTGGCCCGCTTGGCCTTGGCAAGCCCAAGCGCGTTGAGCGTCCCCAGGGAGCCCACCTTCATCGTTTGGATGGGATACCGCAGGTAGTCCGGCGGGCTGGCCGGGGAGGCGAAGTGCAGCACGTAGTCCATCGGATCGGCGATCTCCAGCGGCCGGCTGATGTCGTGCCGGATCAGCTTGAAGGAGGGATTCGCCGCGAACCCCTGAAGGTTGGATTCTCTTCCGGTGATGAAATTATCGACGCAGACAACGTGATGCCCCTCGGCGATGAACCGCTCGCAGAGGTGGGAACCGATGAAACCCGCGCCGCCCGTAATCAAGATTCTCATTGGCCGCTGAAACATTTATTATAGTAGATCTCATGCCACCCCGTGATTACGATCTGGCGATTGTGGGGGGAGGGATCCTTGGCCTCTCTGTTGCGCTCGCGCTAAGTGAGCGCTTCCCTGCACTGCGCCTGGTCCTGCTGGAAAAAGAGCTCCGTCTGGCGGCCCACCAGACCGGCCACAACAGCGGCGTGATCCATTCCGGCCTCTATTACCGGCCCGGCAGCCTCAAGGCGGCCCTCTGCGTGAAGGGGGGCCGGATGCTGAAAACCTTTTGCGAGCAGCGGGGAATCCCGATCAAGCGATGCGGCAAGGTGATCGTGGCTCTTTCCCAGGAGGAGCTCCCCCGCCTGCGGGAGCTTCACCACCGCGCCATGGCCAATGACGTGCCGCAGGTCTCCCTCATCGGCCCGGAGCGGCTGCAGGAGATCGAGCCGGAGGCGGCCGGCCTTCAGGCGCTGCACCTGCCGGAAGTCTGCATCACCGATTATCGCCGCATTGCCGAGGCCTATGCCGGAATACTGAAAGAGCGCGGCGTGGAGATCCTCACCGGCGCCCGGGTGCGGAGGATCGACAGCCGAAGCCGGCTCCTGCGGCTGAGCACAAGCGCCGGTCAGGTGCCGGCCCGGTTCCTGGTCAACTGCGCCGGCCTCCATGCCGACCGCCTCGCGGCCGCGGAGGGCGGCAAGAGATCCCTGCAGATCATCCCGTTCCGCGGGGAATATTTCGAGCTGGTCCCCGAGCGCCGGAATCTCGCGCGGGGACTCATCTACCCGGTGCCGGACCCCCGGTTTCCCTTCCTTGGGGTCCATCTCTCCCCTCGCGTGGATGGGCGGGTCGAGGCCGGTCCGAACGCGGTGCTGGCCCTCAAACGGGAAGGATACCGAAAAACAGACGCCAGCCTGGCAGACATCGCGGAGATGCTCCGCTTCGGGGGATTCTGGAAGATGGCCCGCCGCCATTGGAGGACGGGCATGGAAGAGACCTATCGGTCACTGGTGAAACAGGCCTTCGTCCGGTCGGTCCAGCGGCTGGTGCCGGCGGTCCGCTCCGAAGACCTGGTCCCGGCCGGCTCCGGCGTGCGGGCGCAGGCGGTCAACATGGAAGGAGATCTGCTGGACGACTTCCACGTGATCCAGCGCGGCCGGTCGCTGCATCTGTGCAACGCCCCTTCCCCGGCCGCCACCGCCTCACTGGCCATCGGCGACCACGTCACCCACCTCGCCGCCAAGCAGTTCGCCCTCTGAAAATCGGAGGCGTTCCAAATGGTACCGCCTAGCTTATCTGGGCTCACCTCTTAGCCCCGATCCGGGCCGAGGTTCACTCGCACTCCCTCCTCGCCTCACTTAGAGGTCCCCGGCTCGTCGGTCAACGCTCGTTCACCCCGGCCCGGATCGGGGCTAAGGGCGCTATGGACGTCGGAGAGGGGTACGTGTCTTAGCCCTGTCCGGGAGGGGGTGAGTGAGCGTTGAGGTCCGGGCGGCGTTTTTCATCCAGGAGTTCCTTCTACCCGCCCGGACCGAGTGCGAACGAACCCGCTCCCGGACAGGGCGAGGGGGCGTGAATCCGCACACAAAGCTGGAGGCGTTCCAAATGGTACCGCCTAGCTTATCTGGGCTGGCACATTTGGAACGCCTCCAATGCGGAGCAGACGCGGCGGAGCTCGGCCGGCGTGAGCTCCGGAAAAAGAGGCAGCGCGAGGACTTCGCGGCAAGCCCGCTCCGTTTCCGGAAGATGAACCCCGCGGTTCGCGGCGCGGTGCAGCGGCTGGCGGTGAACAGGGACGGGATAGTAAACGCGGGAGGCGATCCCGCGGTTTTCCAGCGCGCGGCGGAGCTGTTCCCTGCGCCGGCTTCGGATCACGTACAGGTGGAACGCGTGCCGGGCCCCGCGGGCTTGCGTCGGGCAAACGATCCCGCTTAAGGCCGAGAGCCGCCGCGTGTATTCCGCAGCCAATGAGCGGCGCTTCGCCACCCAGGACCGCAGCCGGTGCAGCTTGACCCGCAGGAGGGCCGCCTGCAGCTCATCGAGCCGGCTGTTCCGCCCCAACGACATTTGTAAATCCCCTTTCCCCCGGCCGTGGACCCGCAGCGAGCGGATCTTTTCCGCCGCGGCGGAGGACCCGGTGACTACCATGCCGGCATCACCGAACGCACCCAAGTTCTTTGTGGGAAAGAAACTGAAACAGCTGGCATCTCCCAAACCGCCGACCGGGCGGCCTTTCCACGCCGCGCCGGCCGCCTGGGCGCAATCTTCCACCACAGCCAGGCGATTCCGCCTGGCCACCGCCCGGATCCGGTCCATGTCGCAGGGATGGCCGTAGAGATGGACCGGGAGGATTGCCTTCAGCCGTTTTCTCTCGGAAACACTCAACCGGCGGAGGCGCTCTTCCAGATCCGCGGGGTCCATCGTGTAGGTGACAGGATCGATATCCACGAAAAGAGGCCGCGCGCCGGCATGCAGGATCGCGTCGGCGGTCGCCAGGAAGGTGAGGGAGACCGTGGCCACGATATCTCCGGCTTGGACCCCCACGGCCCGCAGCGCCAGCTCCAACGCATCGGTGCCGGAGGCGACGCCCACCCCGAACCGGGAGGAACAGAATCGCGCGAATTCCTTTTCAAACAGGGCGACTTGAGGGCCGAGGATGAACTCCCCTCCCCGAAACACCGCCCGCGCGGCCCGCTCCAGCTCCGGGCGCAAGTCCTCCGTCTGGCGGGTGAGGTCCAGAATCGGCACCCGGCTCTTTCTCATTTGACGATCAGGCAGTCCCCGACTACCAGCGCATCCAGGCCGGAGCGGACAAACGTGGAGTAGGCCTCTGACGGCGTGTTGACGATCGGTTCTCCTTTGAGGTTGAAGGAGGTGTTCAGGATCACAGGGACGCCGGTCGCCTGGCCGAAACGCTGGATCAGCGCGTGGTAGCGGGGGTTAGCCGCCTCTTCGACCCACTGCAAACGGCCGGTCCCGTCCACGTGCGTGACGGCCGGGATTTTTTCGCGCGCCTCCGGCCGGACCGTCGGGACCACCAGCATGAACCGGGCCGGACCCCGGGCCTTGTCCGGCAAGTCGAAAAACTCCTGGGCCTGCTCGGCCAACACCGAGGGGGCGAACGGCCTGAACGGTTCCCGGAACTTGATCTTCCGGTTCACGATCTCTTTCATTTCCGGCCGGCGGGCGTCCCCCAGGATGGAGCGGTTTCCCAGGGCCCTCGGTCCCCACTCAAACCGGCCCTGAACCCATCCCACCACTTTGCCGTTCGAGAGCAGCGAAACGGTCCGGTCCAGCAAATCCTCCTCCCGCTCGAACAGCTCATACCGGATTTTCTGTTCCCGGCAAAAATCGATGGTTTCTCCGTTGGAGGCCTGGGCCCCCCAGTAGGCATGCCGCATCTGGAATTTACGGGGCTGTCCCAGCAGGCCGTGATACAGATAAAGGGCCGCCCCGAGCGCCCCCCCGGAATCCCCCGCCGCCGGCTGGACAAACAGTTCCCGGACCGGCGTTTCTTGCAAGATCTTCCAATTGGCCACGCTGTTGAGCGCCACCCCTCCGGCGTAACAGAGCCGGTCCATCCCGCTCTCCTTGAGCGCCGCGCGGGCCATCCGGACCACGATCTCTTCCGTGGCCTGCTGGATGCTGGCCGCGATGTCGCAATAGTGGGGATCCAGTTGGTCGGCCTGCTCCGGATCGCGCGGTTCCCCGAACAGGCCGGTGAACTTCCGGCTGTAACTCCGCTCCGTGGAGCGGTAGAAATCGAAATAACTCAAGTCCAACCAAAGGGAGCCGTCGTCGTAAAGGCGGTACAGACTCTTAACCCTGTCCAGATAACGGGGGAACCCGTACGGGGCCATCCCCATCACCTTGTATTCCCCCTCGTTCACCTGGAATCCGAGGAAGGAAGTGAAGGCGCTGTACAGCAGGCCCAGCGAGTGAGGGAAACGCATCTCATGCGTCAGGTGCATCTGGTTGCCGCGCCCCCAGCCCAGATTGGCGCAGCACCATTCGCCGACGCCGTCCACGGTCAGGATGGCCGCGTCGTCGAACCCGGAGCAGTAGTAGGCGCTGGCCGCGTGAGATTGGTGGTGGTCGGCAAAGAAGATCCTGTTCCGGGGCACGCCCAGCTCGGCCCGGATCTTTTGTTCGACCCAGAGCTTGTCCAGCAGCCAGCTCTCCGCCGCCTTGCAAAAGAGATCCCGGGAGGCCGGAACCGTCTGCAGCGTTGTCTTGACGAGGCGGTCGAACTTGACGAACGGCTTCTCGTAAAAAACCACGTAATCCAGGTCGCTGGACCGGATGCCGGCCTCCTGGAGGCAAAACCGGATCGCCTGGTAAGGGAAACCGCTGTCATGCTTGCGCCGGGAAAAACGCTCCTCCTCGCCGGCGGCCAAGAGGTCTCCGTCCCGCAGGATCACGGCGGCGGCGTCATGGTAAAAGCAGGAAATCCCGAGGATGTGCATCGGCTAGAACGGCTCGCGGAGGGTCTCAGCCCGGTTGACCCGCTCCGGGCGCGATTGCCAATTGGTGTTCGCCGGAGACCGCCGGCGCAGCCAATCCTTCCACAGCAGGGAGACCGCCCCGACCGGACACCACACCAAGAAATAAAACAGCGTGAAGAACAGGCGCATCAAAGACGGGAGATTTTCTTGGAGCGCCGGCCCAAATTCCTGAGGGCGTTGCGCGTGTCGAGGATCAAGCGGGAGTGTTTCGCCACCAGGCGCTTGTCCAGCGCCTCATGGTCCGTCACAATCACCACGCAATCGGCGGACCGGAGCGTCCGGGGCGTCAGCGGAGCCGAGCGAAGCGTTGTCCCGTCGGTCCGAAAGGAGGGGACGAACGGGTCGTGGTAGCGCACCCGCGCCCCCTTCCGGATCAGGTGGTGAATGATCTCCAGCGCCGGAGACTCCCGGACGTCGGTCACGCCCCGCTTATAGGCGACCCCCAGGATCAGGACCCGCGATCCCTTCAGCGACCGCCCTTTCGCGTTGAGCCCCTGCGCCACGCGGCTCACCACGTACTCGGGCATGGCGCCGTTGACCTGCGACGCCAGTTCGATGAACCGGGCCTCAAACCCGTGGAGCTTCGCCTTCCAGGAGAGATAGAGCGGGTCGAGGGGTATGCAGTGCCCGCCAATGCCCGGACCCGGATAAAAAGGCATGAAACCGAACGGCTTCGTCTTGGCCGCCTCGATCACCTCCCAGACGTTGATTCCCATCCGGTCGCACATGAGCGCCAGCTCGTTCACGAGGCCGATGTTCACCGAGCGGAAGGTGTTCTCCAGCAGCTTGACCATCTCCGCCACGTCGGTGGATGAGACCGGCACCAGTTTCCGGATGACCTGGCTGTAGAGGAGCTCGACCGCTCTCCGGCAGGCCGGCGTGACGCCGCTGATCACCTTGGGGATCGTGCTCGTCCCATAGGTCGGGTTGCCCGGGTCAATCCGCTCGGGCGAGAATCCGAGGAAGAAGTCCTTCCCCACCTTCAGTCCGGTCGCTTCCAACATCGGCAGGATCACCTCCCGCGTGGTGCCCGGGTAGGTGGTGGACTCCAGGATGATCACCTGGTGCCGGTGCAGGTGCTTGGCCAGCGCCTCCGCGGCGCTGACGATGTAGGAGATGTCCGGGTCCCGGCTCTTGCGCAGCGGGGTCGGCACGCAGATGACCACCCCGTCGAGATCCTTCAGGACCTTGGAGCGGGTGGTCGCCGAAAGAAGCCCTTTCTTCACCAGTCCGGAGAGCTCCGAGCTGGAGATGTCGGTGATGTAGGAGCGGCCCGCCTTGATCCGCTTGACGCGGCCGGCGTCCACATCGATGCCGGTCGTCCGGAACCCGGCCTTCGCGAACTCCGCCGCCAGCGGCAGGCCGACATACCCGAGCCCGATCACGCCCACCCTGGCTTTTCGATTTTCGATCTTCTTCCGCAGTTTTTCCGGCAATCGATCACTCATCTTCCCTGCACCTTTGACCCTTCACCCTTCACCTTGTTCTTCAACGGACGCCACCAGGCCTCGTTGCTCCGGTACCAGCCGATCGTTTCGTCCAAGCCCGATTCAAAGGAATGTCGCGGCGCCCAGCCCAGCGCTCGGAGCTTGTCCGAAGAGATCGCGTAGCGCCGGTCGTGCCCCAGGCGGTCCGTGACGTGCGTGACCAGCGAGCGGGGCTTCTCCATCTTCTCCAGGATCATTTCCACCACGTCCAGGTTCACCCGCCGGTCGCCCGAGCCGATGTTGTAGACCTGCCCCGGTTCACCCTTCCGCAGCACCGTGGCGATCGCCTCGCAAAAATCCTCCACGAAGATCCACTCCCGCACGTACTGCCCGTCGCCGTAGACCGGCAGCGGCTCATCCTCCAGCGCATTGGTGATCAGCAGCGGCAGAAACTTCTCCGGGAATTGCCGCGGGCCGTAGTTGTTCGATCCCCGCACGACGACCGCCGGAAGGCCGTAGGTCACCTGGTAGGCCCGCACCAGATGGTCCGCCCCCGCTTTGCTGGCCGCGTAGGGGCTGTTGGGCCGGATGGGGGATTCCTCGCCCGCCTCTCCTTCCTCCAGGGAACCGTAGACCTCATCGGTGGAGATATGGATGAACCGCTGGAGGCCTACCCGCCGGGCTTGCTCCAGCAGCACGTGCGTGCCCTGGATATTCGTGCGCAGGAAGTCGGCGGCGTCCCGGATGGAGCGGTCCACGTGGGTCTCCGCGGCGAAGTGGACCAGCGCGTCGCAGCCGGAGAGCGCCTGCTCCACGGCAGCCGGGTCCGCCACGTCGCCCCGGACAAACCGGTAGCGTGAGCCGTTCTCCAGGCCCTTCAGGTTCTCCGGGTTCCCCGCGTAGGTCAGCTTGTCGAGGTTGACCAGCGAGAGGCCCGGCTCCCGCGCCAGGATCCATCGGACGAAATTGGAGCCGATGAACCCGGCCCCTCCGGTGACCAGCAGTTTCATGCTATACGCCTCTGCGCCGCCGGCGCGCCACCAGCTGGCTGGCCCGGAGCAGCGATTCGAACGTGCCGCAATCGGACCAGTAGCCCTTCAGCACGTTGTAGGTCATCTGCCCCTGCTCGATGTAGCGGTTGTTCACATCGGTGATCTCCAGCTCGCCGCGGCCCGAAGGCTTGAGCGTTTTGATGATCTCAAACACCTGAGAGTCGTAGAGATAGATCCCGGTGACGATAAAGTCCGACTTGGGGCGGCGGGGTTTTTCCTCAATCCGGGTGACCCGCCCGCTCCGGATGCTGGCCACGCCGAACCGTTCAGGGTCCGGCACTTTCTTAAGCAGGATCTTAGCCCCCTCGGGCTGCCGCTCGAACGCCCTCACATAGGGGGAAATATTCTCCTGGAAGATGTTGTCCCCCAGCACCACCGCCACCTTGTCCCCAGCGGCGAAATGCTCGGCTAAGCCCAGCGCCTCCGCGATCCCGCCCTCCCCCTTCTGATAGGCGTAGTTCACGTGCTTCAAGCCGAACATCGCCCCATTCCCGATCAGGCGGAGGAAATCGCCGGAGCTGTTGCCGCCGGTCACGATCAGGATATCCCGGATGCCGGTGTCCACCAGCGTCTGCATCGGGAAGAAGATCATCGGGCGGTCGTAGACCGGCAGCAGGTGCTTGTTGGTGACGTTGGTCAGCGGGCGCATGCGCGTGCCCAGTCCCCCCGCGAGGATGATTCCCTTCATGCTATCGTCTGTTTCCAATCGAACGGGATCGCCGAGTCGAAGGGGTCGTGTCGGTGCTCGTCCGGTGTGGTGTAGTTATAGGGCTCAGTCGGGATGTTCATGATCATCGTGTCGACAGCCGGGTCGGCTCCCGAAAAACCATGGTAAACCAGCACCGGGATCTTGATGAGGAACGGCGCCTCGGGCGTCATGATGAATTCGTTGGTCAGCCCGCGCGTCGGCGAGTCTTCCCGGGAGTCATACAGGCCGATTCTCGCGCGGCCGGCTAAGCAAACCCAGTGGTCGGCCTGGATCTTGTGGTAATGCCACGCCTTCACAACGCCCGGCTTGGCCGTCGTGACATACACCTGCCCGAATTTTTCAAAGATGGCCTCATCCGAGCGCAGGATTTCCGTCAAGCGTCCACGCTCATCCGGAATCACCTTAAGCAGTTTGATCTGGACACCGGAGATCAGTTTCTGTTTCGCAACCACCGGCCCGCTCAAGCGTCCTTTCCCCGACCCATCGCGGCGTACCGGAAACCCAGCCGCTTGACCTTGTCCGGGTCGTACAGATTCCGCCCATCCACCAGCACCGGTTGGCGCATCCGCTTCTTGATCCGGGCCAGATCCAGATCTTTGAACTCTTGCCACTCGGTCACCAGGATCAGGCAGTCGGCATCCTTTGCGAGATGATAGGGGTCTTTGGCGAGATGGATCCCGGGACCCAGCAGGCGCTTCGCCTCCGGCATCGCCCGCGGGTCGTAGGCGTGCACCTGGGCGCCCCCCTCGCGCAGCGCCGCGATGATCTCCAGTGCGGGGGCAAACCGCAGATCATCCGTATCCGGCTTAAAGGAGAGGCCCAGCAGCCCGACCTTCTTGCCTTTCAGGTTCCACAAGAGGCGGGTCACCTTCTCCACAAGGATCCGCCGCTGGTCCTCATTGATCTCTCTGACCGCCTTGAGCAGCTTGAAATCGTATCCTCTCTTCTCGGCGATCCGGATATAGGCCTCGAGGTCCTTGGGGAAACAAAACCCGCCATAGCCGATTCCGGCGTTCAGGAACGACGGCCCGATCCGGGTGTCGCAGCCCATGCCGCGCGCCACGTTCTGCACGTCGGCTCCCACCTTATCGCAAACCACGGAGACCGCGTTGATGAAGGAGACCTTCATGGCGAGGTACGCGTTGGAGGAATGTTTGATCAGCTCGGCGCTGGCGATATCGGTCACCACCAGCGGCGCCTTGAACGGTTTGTACAATTTTTTCAGCAGTTCCTTTGACCGGTTTGACTCCACGCCGAATACGATCCGGTCCGGATGAAAGAAATCATGCACGGCCGACCCCTCGCGCAGGAATTCCGGGTTGGAGGCCACCTCGATGGGGGCTTTCTTGCGGTGCATCATCTCCAGCGCCTCCTTGATCCGCTTCCCCGTCTCCACCGGCACCGTGGATTTCTCAACGATCAGCCGGTAGCCGTCGGCATGCTGCGCGATCTGCCGGACCACCTGCTCCACGGCCGTCAGGTCCGCGTCCCCGGTGGGCAGCGGAGGAGTTCCCACCGCGATGAAGAGGATTTCCGACTCACGGACCCCTTGAGCGACGCGGTCCGTGAAGAAGAGGCGCTTCTTCTTGATATTCTTCACGATCAGCTCTTCCAGGCCGGGCTCGTAGAACCAGGCCTTCCCTTTGCGGAGCAAGGCCAGCTTCTTGCGATCCTGGTCCACACAGACCACCCGGTGGCCGATCTCGGCAAAACAGGCTGCGGTGACCAGGCCCACATGACCGGCCCCGACGACGCAAATTTTCATGGGATTCCTTTCCCGGGCAAGAAAAAGAGATTATATCATTGCAGCGGCGTAACCGGTGCCGATGATGGGATCGGCTCACCGGGCCTTCGGAAGTTCCGGCCCGCCTTTGGCCGGTGGTAGCTCCGTTCAAACTCGAATGGAAGCTCCGGCGCCGCCTTGAGCCGGAAAAGCAGCAGCAGGGTCTGCCCCTGCCCCCTGCGCACGTTGTAGACGAGCTCCGCGGTCCATTCGTGCAGATCCCGGCGCAGGCGGTACTCGACCTCAGGGAAATCGTAGATCTTCTTGACGGTCCGGTCACCGGTCGTGCTGGTCTCGGTGACGAACCGCTTCACATCAAACGCCTGGTAGATGCCGGCCCGCCATTTGC
>Ga0209726_10001420_pt1 | contig 38813 bp, 33 predicted proteins | sample Subgrocontami54m_FD_187453 | JGI IMG/M metagenome (GOLD analysis project Ga0209726, IMG submission 187453) | Subsurface groundwater microbial communities from S. Glens Falls, New York, USA - GMW46 contaminated, 5.4 m (SPAdes) (version 3) | ecosystem: Environmental > Aquatic > Deep subsurface >...
TACAAAATTAGGGGTTAATTTATCAATAATCAAATATTCTGCCTCGTGAAAATTTGGCTCCATGGATTCGCCCTTTACATAAAACGGCTGGATCAAAAAAAGCCGAATGGGCAAAATGATCGCGGCGGCTATCACAAACACTTTCACAAATTCTGCCAAAGAAATAAGAAGCGCGGTAAAAAAAGGAACTTTTTGTTCCTCCGGCGTTTCGCTTATTTGCTGCTCCTCTTGTGGCTGCTGAGGAGATTTTTCTAATTCTTCGGGCATAGTAATTTTAAGATATTGTCGTACGAGTAATACTTACACACATCACACGTATAATTTGTCATATAATGCAGGAAAATTAACCAAAGAAATCGCGGATAGTACGCGATCTTTCAAAAGTTATGAACAGTTTTTAGATTATACACCAAAACAAGAAATATGAAAAGCTACTCCAATTATCTTTAAAAACATCAAACCCCTGAGGTTTAGCCCAGGGGTTCGGTAAAGGAACAAATCTCTAATTAAACAGCAACTGCATCTACTGAAACAGGAACGACTTTCACAATACCAGCATCAAGCAAATTTCTCACAAGATCATCGCAGTGATCATGGATATTGTCACAAAAGTCATCTAGTCTAGGGAAATACCACGTAACTTTTGGGAATTCAGTCATTAGAAGTTCTTGCCACTTACCACTATATTGGCCGCAACATTGTGGAATCACCAGCACGGATGAAGGATTATTCTTTCGTACATACATCTGAATATACCCTTCCGGCTCAAGCTCATTCCCGAAGTCCCACGGCATGGTTCTATCAAATCCCACGGCATCAGAACACTGAGTCTCAAGCATTACCTCAATATCATTTACAAACACAAGTTCAAACTGCGGCACAAACGAAAGCTGCAATTGCGAATTATCTTCACTGGTGCGCCTGCGAACTTTTGTACCTTCACTATCTTCAACAACAATACGCGAATTGAGCATCAAAAGAAATTGATTTCCTGTGTGACTATGCGAGTAGCTCATCGCCGACTCCTCTTTTTTTGGTTTTACGAATTCATCGAAGCATGCGGCCCGGATGAGAACTCAACCGGGCCACCGCAAAAGTACAAAAAATTAACTTGCTACCGCAGTCATATCAGTATCGTCACAATTATTACCAGTAACTTCAATCTGCTGACCCGGGAATGGGATCACCACCCGTTGGGCATATTTATCAAACAGCTCATGGGCATACGAAAGCGTTTTCTCAGTTCCGTGCGTGAGCGCAAGAACTTTGAGCTTTGTTCCGCCACGCGCCGTAACCATATCCTCAACAAATCTCGCAAAATCAAAAATGTCAGCATGTGCAGTTAAGTGATAGCGCGCCACAAATGCCGCAATATCAACTTCAATAATCCCCTCTCGTTCGTCCGAGATTTCAACCGTAAAGCACTCGTACTTTTTCGAGAGCTTCAGGATGCGATCTCCGGTCGAGCGAGGCGTGAGATACGAGGTGAAAAGAATCGCATTGTTAGGATCCGCACCCCATGCACGAAGATAGGAACCAATCGGCCCACCATCTCCCATGCCTGAGGTCGTGACCACCACAACAGGCTCTTTGCTCTTCAGCAAATGCTCCCGCTGTATGCGTCCTTCCGGCCCCTTCTCAATCACCCGAATGCGATCAAGGGGAAAATCAAACTCAACATGCTGCGCATAGGTGCGCATCACAGGGCCAATGGCGCCATCGATATACACCGTAAAGCCTAATCGCGCCAAGCTTGCCGCAATATGCTGGCCCCTGCCATGAGCAAACGCAGGAATAACCACCTTACCGCCACCCGCAAGCACCTCGGCTACCTTATCACACAACTTTTGCATCTCATCATCGTAATTCAAACGAGGATGATCAGCACCGCCATGCGTAAAGTCTGCACCAAACACATGGTTTGGCAACCACTCCTCAGGTAGTACCTGAGAGCAGAGGCTCGTGCCAAGGGCAATCGGCTGATCATGCAATGCGATATCGCCTGTGATAATTCCCTTATCACCATTCCCAAGATCAAAGATAAAGGAAGCTGCGCCAAGCAAATGACCTGCATCCTTCACAAAAATCTTCAAGCAGGGCAAAAGCTCAAACTCACCATATGGCACCACGGCACGCCTACTAAGCGCCTCATCTTTTTCAAAAATATCAAACAAGTACGGAGAGTTTGTGATCGTGTCTTCAAACACATGCTCCAAAATGTCAGATGAAAGAGTCGTGCTCCAAATCTTGGCATCATCGGTCATGTATTCTAGAAGCATCGGTAAACCGCCGCAGTGATCCAGGTGATTATGTGTCACCAGCACCGCATCGATCTTTTTGACCGCAAACATTTCAGAATCAAGCTTTGGCGCAACAACCTTACGGCCATAAAACTTCTTAAGAAGTGGACTATCATCGCCATCCCACTTATCAAATTCAACGCCAAAATCAACCATAACGCGATACCATACACTTCCACAATACCAATCAATCAAATAACAGCTAGAACCAAGCAAGGCACCGGTAATATAGGTAACAACCGTTTTGTGTTCCACGGTGTTCTCCTTATTTTTTCAAGAAAATAACAACTATAAATGTCAAAGTACGTATAATTAAAACAAATTCGATCGAATGGAGCATACCATAGCTCTTGACAAAAGTCAATACTTGTGATACACTTTTCTTCAAATCAGGTGTTGACACTCTTGCCACTTCGGTGGCCGTGCTCTTGAAAGGAGCTATAGAGATGAACTTGGCGCAAGTCAAATCGTTGTACAACATGCTCAAAGGGGGGGAGGCCACGCTGGCCGAAGCCGAAGCCGACGGGGACATGGGTCCCATGCTTTCGACCTGGCGGCAGTCGCTCGACGACCAGGGGTCGAAAACTTTCCAAGGGTTAGCGTCCCTCGCCCTCCGGGGTGTGGACGAAGCCACTGGGAAGGGTTACGACGCGGACGTGCTCTTCTCGATGATGAAGGGGGAGCGGAACGGATGGTTCGTGCAGTTGACGACCCAAGTCCGCGAACTCGCCGCGGCGGTCGGGATCTCGCAGGCCGCACTGGTCTGGGATCGGAGCCTGGTCGGCAAGATGCTCGACCAGTACGACACGGCACACCCTGTCGACCCGGCGGCGGCACCGGCGGCGGAACTGGTCGGCGACGATCTCGAGGCAGACCTGGAAGCGATTCTGGGCAACCTCGAAGCCGGTCAACCGACCTTCCCGGCCATCCGCAAGTGGCTCGGCCGCGACCGTGCTCAGCACGCCGCCGGAAACGGCAATGGCGACGCCGGCACCGGCCCGCTTCCCGAGCGTCCGCGGAAATTCGGGAGCATCGTCGGCAAGTAGCCTCCCCTTCCCACCCGTTTTAGTTAAAACCTGTTTTTTTGTCCTTTGGTTGACTCGGATCTGAATGTTGTAAAGCATTACCCTGCTAGACAACACCAAGGTCCGAGTCTTTGTTTTGACCAAAAGTGCAAAGTGTGCTATTATTTCACTATATTAATGACCACTATTTTGTTATAGTATGGCAAGTAAATTTTCTCGGGTAACCGGTTCGGGCGATACGCCCCAACCGCAAGAACAGCAGCAAAAAAAACCAACCATTGAACACGGCACGCCTTTTAAAGTATTTGCTAAACTTGAAAAAGAAGATCTTAAAGATCTCACCAAACTTACTCTTTCTGAAATAGAAGCGCTTTGTTCAAAGCACCCTGGCGAACCGCTCAGCGGCGAAGAACGGGAATACATCCGATCTCGGGTTTCTGCATCTCTCAATCAAGATACTCCCCATAAAGAACGAAAAAAACTTGAAGAAATGCGATCACTTCTTCAGACAGAAATTCTCAAAAAAGCAGAGAAAAATCCTGGCCATCCCCAAAAATGGGCTGTGCAGGCAAACCTTGAAGCGCTTGATATTCTTCTTGGAGCTGAAGAAAAAAATATCGCAGAAGCGCTTTTTTATCTTTATAACGCTACTTTTCCGCCTACCGAACCGCATGCCATACGAGTAGGAAAATTAGACCCACTTGCGACATTAGAAAACATGACAAAAATCTGCGATGAGTATGCCCTCCAGCGCTCAGCAGGAAAATTCTCTCTAAAAACTGGCTTGGCCACCTCCCGTAAATTTGCAGGTCTTATAGGAGACCGGGAAAGCAAATCAAAAGATGAAAAAAAAGAAACGCAAGCAAAGGTGTATGCAAAAATTCTTAATCATTCACTAGAAACGGTTGAGAATTTTTTACTTGAAAAAGACGATGACCCTCAACGAAAAGATGCGATCTTAACACGGCACGCACGCATTCAAATTGAAGAAATTCACGCTGGGCTTACCCTGGATGATAAGGGACGATTAGACACGAGCTTTCACGCAGGACTTGAAACAGGTGAACAGCACGAGGAACGACTTACCGCCATTCGGAAAAATCTTTTGGTGCGTTTTTTTTCAGCACATGAAATCTCGCCCTATACACTCGATAGTATTTTTGCGAATCAACACATTTTGCAGCAGGTCCGCGCAGGAAATAAAGAAGGAACACTCACCATGGCTGAGGCGCTTGCAGCATCCCCTCTTGAGCTCACAATGGTTGACGCGCTTTCTTTTGACTGGCGTGCAAAACATTTGGCTGAAGAAGTGGGTGGGCTTGAGGATACATACCACCACCTCATGTCTGATGCAAACCCTAATCTTTTAGCAATCAAGAAATTAAACGAACAAATCTCTGCACTTATTGAAAGCACAAGTGCAGGTAAAGCGCCTCAAAAAAAACCTTTCGGCACTCGGACAAGAAAACAAGAGGGCGCCAGCGATGATACTGAAAAGAAAACTCCAAAAAAAACGCGCCAGCCAAAAGAAACTGCTAGAAAATATTTTAGTTCTATTGAATCCGGGCTCCGCACATTGCATAGTAAAATCGAAAATCTTGGAAAACAGCCCCAACAAGCAGACGAACCAAAGGAAGCAAATCCAAAATTTAAAAAAGTAACAGGAAAAAAAGAGTAACCCCTATTTTTAAAAAAGAATTATGGCAAAAGCAGACAAAAACCAAGCCCAAGCAAGACATATTGAGCACCAGCAAAAAGTAAAAGACACGAGTGATTTTCGTGATCTTGTTGTAAGTGCGCTTACAACCGGAAATATTGCTGAGGCCGATGATCTTTTTACAACTATTGGGTCTGAGCAGGGCTTTATGTCAGCCGAAGAATACGCAACATTAAAAACAACGCTTCATTCAGCAGAACTAGGATCCGAGCAATCAGAAAAACCACGAAATGGCTCTGAACAACCAAATGAACAGCAACCAATGCATCAGCCAGATCAATCAACAACGCAAACCCCTCGATCTAGTAAGTTTAGTGACGTATTAACTGCTCAGCCTATAGAAAAACCACCTATCGAAAAATCTGAGAGCAAATTTACAAAGGTTCTTGAGGCACAATCAATGGAAAAACCACAACCAAGCAAACCACCAGGGAAATTTGATCGTATTGTCAGTTTTCAGCCGGGAAGCATGTTACATTCATCGGATGACGATGTAGCAGCAGCAATGGCAGTAAAAGAATTTTCACATGAAGTTCGCACCATTGAAGATGAAATTGGAAAAATTAAATCCCAACGGCGACGCGAACGCGCAGAACAGCGCCGCGCGCAAGAAGCAGAAGCTGAGCAGCGCGCACATGAAGAGGAAGTGCGGCAAAGAGAAGTGCTCTGGGAAACAGTAGGCAGGCCACTCATCAGTAGATTAGCAGTTATGACACCCGAAGAGCGAGATCGTTTTCTTTTTCCTCCCGAATCTGAATCGATCATGCGCGAAGTTACGCTCCAGGTAAATAGAATTCTCGGGGAACGGCATATTTATGAAACTCTTGAGCCACTTGAAAAAGAAGCGCAGATAATCTATGAAAATGCAAAAAAATATTATGAGGAACATGAAGATGCGTTGAGTGATGCCGTTATAAATAACTTAATGACAACCTATTTACAACCCCTGCGAGCAAAGTTCCTTGAAATTAAAACAGCACACGCTGAAATTTCAAACAGGAGTCATGAATTTAATCCAGAGTCAAGAAAACAGATACTTTTTCAAGATGATTTCAATGCAGTACTTGATGACCTTTTTGATTCAATTCTTATTAAGGATGATACAGTTGAGTTGTGGCTATATGCATTTCAGCAAGCCTACAAACGCACCCAAGAACTTTCATCAATCAGTTTTATTATTGATGAGATGAAAAAGTCTGTTGAGCTTGCAAAAAATCAAGAACTTATTTCCGATGAAGATGCTGAGGAACGCGTTGAACGGCTCGACTCAATACTTGTGCGGATTTCTGTTGCTTTAACAAACCCTGAACATGTTATTGAATTGCGCACACTCCTTGAAACAAGTGAATATACTTAAAAAATTAACTAACCATAAAAGTTAAATTTATGGCAAAAAAAGGAAACTCAAAATTCGATGTTGTTACAGACCCTCAAAAAGCTGCTGAAAAAGTAGCTGAAATTGAAGGTAAGGAGGCGGGTAGTGCACCAAAAGCTGCTTCGGGCGGACCGAAATCATCAGATAGCGGACCGAAACGTACACCAGATAGTGCGGAATTAGACAAGGCAAACTTGCGAAGAGTGATTGCTGAACTTGATTCTTCAATTGCAACAGGCGGACTTCCAGATGCATCTCTTGCTATATTAAAAAGGGAACGAGCGGGCAGACAACAAAACCTTGAGGAAATTCTCGCACAATTTCCAGATAGCGGGGCGTCAGCTACCCCTCAAGCAAAACCTGATGTTTCAAAACTCAAAGCGGCAGCAGATGCGCTGCGAGCGGCAGGGTTAACAGACCAGGCTCAGGTGGCCGAAGCCAAGATTAAAGAACTTGAAGGCGCAGCTGTGGCTAAACCTGCTGAGAGCGCAAAACCAGCGGAAGCGGCTAAGCCAAAAGAACAAGAACTCACCGATGCCCATAAACATGCTATTAGCTTAGCCGAACAAACATTCAAAGGAAGTGCATGGGATGCGACAAAACAGCAAATTATTGCTAATATTAAAACTGCGGATGCAGCACGGCTCGCCCAGATTGAACAGGAGATAGGTTTTACAAAAATGATTCATGGTCTTTAAAGTAAACTAATTATTTACTATCCCGCACCAAACTAAAGTTAGTGCGGGGCAAGCTTACTACTTACACCTTAATTTTTATGGCATTTGGCAGATTTTTTGATGGGATACGGGAACGAATTGTTGGGCCGGAAGGTCCCCTTCCCAACCCGATAACCCGCACGGTTCCTGAGATTATGACCGGGTTTACCCGGCCACTTCAAGAACGAAGCGAACAGTTAGTACAAACACTTGCTCAAGATCGGTTTGATGCCACTAATAGAGAAGCTGCCCAGCAAGTAGAGCAGATATTCAATAGCCCCGAGCCAATAGATGCACTCTTTGGCACCCCCGCTCAGCAAGGCGCTTTAACGCCTGGAAATCCTAATTTTGCCCAGTTTCGAACGGTTGCCATGCGTACACCGAATTTTTATGGTCGCGTATTAGAGCTTTCTATTCTTAAGGTCGTTGAAACAAGCCCGAACCCACAAAATGTTCTTGACCAAATTACCAATCCCGCTAATCCAACGCATGGGCAAATTCCTCAAGCAATCCGCAATGCACTTTTAGGCGGCCCCGGCGGTGTTCCTCCCCCAACCCATACAGAACTTCGAGATGCTTTACGAAATAGGCTTTCTCTCCAGCGTTCACTTGGCGAAGTTGATCCCCTTGCCGCATTAAACAGGGAACGCCGTGCGGGAAACATAAATCTACCGAATGCAGAATTTAATGACATGCGCGATACGGTGCGCGAAACAGAAAACTTTTTACGAACAGAAATGGGTTGGGATTTTACCAACCTTGGCGTGAATTTAGCGGCTGCGCCCGCGGGTGGCCGAGCAGGACGTGGCGCAGCACCCCCCGGCACCATTATCCGTGCACCATCAAACCCTGAAGATGCAGCACGCGTACGTGAAGCAGGATCCGTTGCCTATCTGCATCGCCTACAATATCACCGAGGTGTTCAACAGTATCGCCAAGCGCGCCGTGAGCGCGACCAGGGTGTTATTACCCCACAGGAAGCAACCGCGCGTATGCAGGCAGCGGAAGCATTTGCCAATAACGCATGGATTTCTTTTGAAAATGCACTTCATGAGGTGAAGTCAAATGTCTTACATGATATTTTACAGAGAAAGATGCGCTCCATGGGCATGACCGAGGATCAAATTTTGCAAGCAAATGATCCAAGACGCTTTGGCATGATGATAGCAGCTGATGTAAATCGATTATATGCCAATATTGAAAACATGCGCCGACTTGAGCACTTGCCACTTGCAGGGGAAGAATTTGAAATTCGCGAACGCTCGGTGTGGAAAGCGATGATGGAACGATGGCAGCAAATACCTGCACCATTGCGTTTTGCAGCCGGTGTTGCTCTTTCAACGGGTGCGTTTATAGGTATTTCAGCGGGACTTGCGGCGCTCTTCCCTTCCGTTACAGTATTTGGCGGCGGTGCTGCCATGATAGCAAAGTACGGTGTTGGTGGAATGGTTGCGGTTCGCACGGCTCGTGCTGGGTTAGCAGCTGGATTTGCGGGACTTGGCAATATCATTTTGAATCATACGCATAGTCCTCGACGAATTGAACAAAAATACGATAATGAACTGCAAACACTTTTACAAAATAATCAGGAAGCACTGTTGCGTGATCCTGCGGCACGGCGCGACCTTATGCGCCAGCTGGATGAAAATCGCCTTAAAATGCGACATGAACTTTCTGACAAATTAAAATCACGTGGAAGATGGGGACTCCTTGCAACACTTCTTATTGCACCTGCACTTGCTCTTGGCTCAAGCGCGCTTATCGAGGCTGCGGGAAGCGGGTGGAATTTCACCACAAACCCAAATACGCCACCCAGTACAACCGCACCTGCGACACCGGGTAGTGGAGCTGGTGGCCCCCACCCACCTGGTACACCAGCGGTGCCTGGCTCAAATATTAATACCGGGCCATCAGGCGTTAATCCGGTTGATTTAGCAAAAGATCCTTCTAAATTTTTAGGTGCTGCTGAAAAAGTATATACGATTCGCTCAGGAGATAATTTCGGTGAGGTATTAAAAAATCATAACGTCTTTGGCTTGTCAGCCGCCGACAAGCAATTTGCATGGGATCACTCGTTTATAAAATCTGGGCTCGATGGGAAAATATATCCAATAAATGGCGTTTCACTTACGCACCCTGGCGATCATGTTCACTTGATGAAAATGGCTGATGGGTACCATTATGTGGTTACGCCGGATTCTGGCCAACCACTAGGGCATACTGCTGGTTATCACAATATTGTAGTGGATCATGGCAATCAACCGCCTCCCTGGATGGAAAAATCTGTCCACGGACACAATGTAAATCATTTTCCCGGTTCTCATCCTCCAGTTCATCATGGTGGGGGCGTAGGTGATAAGGTATATGGCGGTGACCCGTATGGTGGAAATGTATATGATACAGGTTCTACAACTGGATACGAGAAGGGCTGGAATACAACGGTTGAAGCTCCTCCTGCGCAAGGCGGCGTACAATCACCTGGTGGCGCGCCACAAGTGCCAGAACCTGCCGCAACGCCTGGCCTCGGGCAACCGGAACGCCTTCCCTCAAAATCCGGTCTTGCGCCTTTCACACAACTGACAGTTGACCAATATATTGGCGCTGCAAAAAATGGCGTTTCAGCAGGAATTGGCGCAGATACTGCAGCACAAGCACAGGCAGATGAATTTGGAAGAAATGCGGCACACCACAAATCACTTGCGGGCGTATTTAGCGAACATCTTAATAAAGACGTTTCTAAAAATGACACCGTAGAACAGGCGTTAAAAAAACTTAATATTAATCCTCGCAATTAACATATGTCCTCAAAAATATCTAAATCAGTTATTCAACAGTATCTCACGCTCAACTTACTAGAAGAGCTTGGGATTGATAAATGGCCGCCGGAAGAACGCGACTCATTTTTAGAATCCTTTGCGGATATTATCCACATGAAAATTGTGGGGCGATTGATTGATAGTATGACCGGGGATCAGCAGCGTGAACTGGATGAACTCTTAGCACAAAACCCTTCCGATACCGTTCTTGCGAATTCCATTTTAAAAATTATTCCGGACTTTGAAACACTCGTACAAGAAGAAATTGCAATCTATAAAAAACAGTTATTAGATGATATCACGAGTTTAGTGCAGAAGAAAAAAGTGTAACCCGTAACCGATAACTTGTATCTCGTAAAATAAATACAAAAAAACCGCTAACGCGGTTTTTTTAGTACTGGACATATATTCTTTTTCTGGTAGGATTTGGTAATACTTTAATGCCCTATTTATATGGAAAATAATCCTGAGGAAATACACCTTATTGATTTTTTGAGATTGATTATAAAAAGAAAGAACGTTATAATTTCAATTGTTCTTATTACTACACTGGTAAGTGCCGTAATCTTTTTATGGCGAGAAAATAGCTACAAAGTACAGACAATAATTCAAATTGGTAAAATAAGCAGTAACGGATCATCTGAACTTATTGAATCTCCAACTATATTAGTCCAAAAAATAAAACTAAAAACTTATAATGAATTGGTAGGTAAAAAATTATCGATTCCAAAAGATTCATTCCCAAAGATTACAGCAGAAAACCCCCGGGACACATCCTTAATTGTTTTAACAACTCAGGTAAAAAATAAGGAGTTTGGAAAAAAAGTACTAGAGGAAATAATTACTACAATTACACAGGAATATGAAAAAATATTTCAATCAAACATACGCTCTATTCAAACTGCAATAAAAACCGAAAAAGATACAGCATTACGCATTAATAATAATATAACAAATCTAAAGAAAACACTATCAACCGATAATACAAAAACTTTGACTGGATTAACAATGCTCTCAATATATGAAAATGAGTTAACAAAAATAAAAGCGAATTTAATTAACTTAGAGAAAATACAAAATACCTCATCTAAGACCTCTGTTATCAAAGATATTTCGGCAACATCTAATCTGAAAGCATCTTTATTACTATTATATATTTTTCTTGGACTCCTTATCGGGACATTTGGTGGAGTATGTTATTTAGCATGCTTAGAGTGGTGGAAAAAATCAAAAGATGAGTTTTAATATCTTATTTAAACCGTATACTCAAAAATGGTTTTTCAATTAATACATATGAAAAAATGGAAAAAATGAGTGATACAAGTATAAGAATGAAAACTCTTACTGGTCCAATAAACGTATAGTGAGAAAATATAAGACTGTCCAAGGCTCGATAAATAAGAAGGTGCCAGAGATATAAACTAAAACTTACTATTCCAATAACCCGCAAAATGCTCGATGAGAGCATTTTTTTCATATATCCATTACCAACCATATAAGATACAATAAACAACGCCCAGAGACATCCAAATAAGATAATGTGGTTATAAAAATAATAGGGATTTAAAATCAATAATCCCCCTAATTTAAAAAAATTCCAAACGTCGGGAATAAGTAATAATACTATTGAAAAAAGAATAAAACTTAGTAATTCAAAAAAATATCTAGTATGTTTACTAAATTGTATTGATTGAGCTTTACTAGTGACAAGTGCCAAAAATGAACCAAGTAGAAAAATAGAAATGTAATCAAAAAGATGTATAGAATCTAGTATTATGGTAGATGATGGAGCGTAGTACTCTTTAATAAAAATATATATAATAATAAAGAAGAAACTGAAATATATATTTCTTCTTAATATAAAAACGATTGTAAAAATTACAAAGGGCAACAACAAGTAATATTTAAACTCAACGGGAATTGCCCAAAATACATCTTTACCATCTAAAAGGAATAAGTGCATTACTAGTTCTTTTAATGAAATTGGTATAAAAGATACACTAAAATAAACGAAAGGAAAAAGAAAATGGAAAAAAAGAACAATGGTATAGAGCGGGTATATCCGCAAGAATCTTCGTATAAAATAGCGCGCCCAGGTCCAAACTTTTTTTAACTCATTATCTTTTTTATAAAAAAATGGAAGTGAAAGTAGAAATGCGCTAAGTGAAAAAAATAAAAAGACTCCGTATTTTGCAGAGCCATTGAAGCTAAACTGAGAAGTGAGATTGCCGCTATGGCCAAGAAGGACAAATAAAACCGCGATACCCCGAAGACCATCAAGAGATTTTATTTGGATATCGTGGCTTGATTTTTTATCTAAAATTGAATTAAAAAACTTGACTATGAGAGGCACAATTTTAGTGTTTCGGCGATATAGGCAATTTCTTCTTCGCCCAATTTATGATGAAATGGAAGTGCAATAGTTCTTTGTGATATCGATTCTGCAATAGAAAAGGATCCTTCTTGATACCCAAATGTTTCACGATAAAATGGTTGTAAGTGAATGCATTGAAAATAATTGCTGCATTGGATTCCATGAGATTGTAATTTTTTTAATACATTATCTCGATTGGATGAAGAATAATGATTTGATAACTGTATTACAAAAACAAAAGGAGATATATTTACATGATTCGGATATGATTGAATACTTATTTCCGATATATTTGATAAGTAAGTATAGTATAATTCTGCAACTTTTTTTCTTTTTTTAATAATTTCATCAATGCGTGCTAATTGCGCATTGCCAAGCGCGGCATTCAGTTCACTCATGCGATAATTATAGCCAAGACGCACATGTTCAAACCATTTTCCATCCACAACTCTCCTTCCCTGGTTCGACATACTTTTACATGCATCCGCCAGAAGTGCGTCGCCCGTAAGCACCATACCCCCCTCCCCAGTGGTAATTTGCTTATTAGGATAAAAACCAAAAACCGCAATATCACCAAATGATCCGCATTTTTTATTTTTATACTCAGAGCCAAGCGCCTCGCATGCATCTTCAATAATTTTTAAATTATGTTTTTTTGCAATACAAGTAATCTCATCCCATTCAGCAGGATGTCCAAAAACATCAACTATAATAAGCGCTTTTGTTTTTGGTGTAATAGCCTGTTCAATGCGTGAGGGATCAATATTAAGCGATGTTGGTGAAATATCAACAAACACCGGTTTGGCTTTCTCAAATAGGATACAATTTGCAGAAGCAATAAAACTAAACGGAGTCGTAATAACTTCATCACCTTCCTGGATATCTAGTGCACGAATTGCTAAATGCAACCCTGCGGTACCCGAACTCACGGCAATTGCATGCGATGTACCTATATATTCTTTAAATTTATTTTCGAATTCTACAAGTTTTGAACCAAGCGACAAATGTGGGGTTTTAAGAACTTCCAAAACAGCGCTTTGTTCAACCTCGGTGACATCCGGATATGCAAGTGGTATATTCATATACTATTCTTTTATTCATTGAATTACGTAAGTATAAATTCGGGATTTGATTTTTTTATGAATAAAGAGTGTTGAGTTAAATGTAAATCCCATTTTTTCATAAAAGTGAATTGCATGCAGTAAATTATCCCCAACAACAACTTTAAATTTTTTTATATTTCGTTTGGACATTTCAGTGATAAAATTTTTAAGAAGTTCTTGCGCTACTCCCCTGCCCTGATATCTTTCTTTGACAGCAATTGTAAGCAACTCAGCTAGTGGAAGTTGTACAGACTTCTTTTTACGCACTATATATTTCAAGGTTTCAATACATTTTAATAAAATTGCTCCATTCAGTAACGCATGAAGCATGTACGGGAAAAGTTGAAACACTGATTTTCTGAGAAAAAATGTGTAGAATTTTTTTAGGTTACTACTTCCACTCACAAATCCAATTACTTGATTATTTTCTCTTGCAACAATAATAAATGTATCATCAGATTCTATCATGATACGATATAAATAACAAAGGAAAGAATGGCCCAACTGCCTTAAAAAACCTGTTGTAATTGCATGAGCATGAAGACTTGCTATAGACTCAATATCTTCCTTATGTGCGAGACTGAGAATCATAAACTAATTTTTTTAGTATATTCAAGTAACTATTCGCAAGCTTACTCCTATCAAAATGCTCTTTTACAAATTCATATCCATTCATACCCAACGTATCGCAAGCTATTTTATTATTTTTTAAATAGTCAATTGCTTGAATAAATTTTTCACAATTTTTTGGTTCCACAAAAATTCCGGCTCCCGCTTCATCAACTACAAGTTTTCTCACAACTCCATCAATAGGAAGGATAATCGGTTTTGCACATGCCATATAGTCAAAAACCTTATTAGGAAATGTGGTAGTAAATATAGAATCAAGAATAGCAGTACATACATCTGCTGCATTGATATAATCTGTTATTTCATTCTTTGGCACTGAATTTAGAAATTGCACATTTGAAATATTTTTTTCTTTTACATATAACTCTAGTTTTACTTTTTCCATCCCATTTCCTATTAGCACAAATAGAATGTCATACTTATCAGCTATTTTTTCAGCAACATTAATTATGTGCCATAAATCATTTGCAACTCCATGTGCGCCAGTATAGAGAATAATAAATTTTTCTCCCCACGCATATTTTTCTCTAACCAAGTTTTTTTTATTACTGGGCACACATAGGTCTAAATCTGCTCCATTTGGAATATAAATAATTTTCTCTTTTTGAACTTTTTTTTCATTAATAAGATATTCTTCAAATGCCGGAGTTAATACATTAATCAGAGCTGATTTTCTATAGATAAAATCCTCAAGCCAATAAGCAAACCTGATGTACGCCTTATTTTTTAAAATATGTAAGTCAATTGCAAATTTTGGCCACAAGTCCCTCACTTCAAAAATAAGCGGGATATGCATAATACGGCTCGCAAGGTAGCCTGTAAACGCAACATAGAGCGGGGGCGAAGTTGCTATCACAACATCATATCCTCGAATATAAAATATCACTGCCCAACATGAGGAAAGTGTAAATGAAACATATCCCCAAAGCCTTCCTAAAAAGCTCTTATTATAGGTGCTCGCAACAAAACATCGTAATACCATTACGTTATTTTCACCCTTTTCTTTTACTATCCATTTTTTTACATATTTTTTCTTTTTTTCCCCACTTGCATAATCAACATTTCCTGCAATAACAGTAACGTTATGTCCTGCTAAGCTCCAAAATTTACAGAATTCATTAAATCGAGATCCACCTGCGCCATCCTTTTCTAGAAAATACTGATGAATAACAAGGATTTTCATACTTAATAATGAATGAGTTTAAAACATGCTTTATATAATTGACTTGTCATGATACAAAAAATATTTTTGCTATATTTTTCCCATTTTTTGCAGTATATATTAAAAGTTGGTTCATTCGTTAGTGTATACAGTATTTCCAACTGTACAATATGCAAGGCATGATAAAAACGACTCGCAATCATTTTCATACGCAAGCCGGAATGTTCATATAATGACCAAAAACCAATATCAAATGTGTGTAAATTATTTTTTAAGGTATTAACATACGCATTAAATAGTTCGCGTACTTTTTCATCCTTTGTAAGTAGGTAATAATCCCATATTCCAAAGAGTGTCCATAAAAATCCATTTAATATATGGGTGGGTGGGTCTACAATTGTTTCTTCAAGCCACTTATTTCCCCTTTTATCAATATATAATACTCCGCCCTTTTCTATCGGAATTTCTAAAGATTTAAATGCCTCTTGTGCAGCATGAAAATATTTTTCCTGTTTTGTTTCTTTATATATTCTCACTAATAGCGATATGCCATTTCCTTGGGCCAATGCAGAATACCAGGGCGCTTTTAACAATGTTCTATATTCCCAATCAAAATGATGCATCCATACCCCTACTCCATAGGTATTTGTTTCCAAATGTGCTACGAGCCAGTCTGCCTGCTTGAATGCGATTATTAAATTTTTTTTAGTTCCATTCTTTTTGTAAATATTAAAGTGACCCAAACCATATTGTGCTATCGCAATAGGGTTATATTGTTTACCGATAGTTCCTTGGTAATCTAATAATGGGATTCCGTTTTCATCAAATAAACCTTGATACTGTGTTTTATCAAAAAAAGTCATGTAATACTGGTCGGGATCATTTTTAAATGCATCTGTATTAACCATTGGTTTTTCATGCCAAAAATTCAAATGACTATTCTTTCGGAGAATATATGCCTCAAAAATTCTTTTCCAGTAGTTTATTTTTTTTTTAAATACAGTTGACATGGTAAAAAATAGTTAAATAAATGGTTACTTTTTTGCAATATAGAGATAGGAACCTGAAAAAAAATCTGATTTTGATAATATACTATCAATTCTCTGTAGTATGAAAGATGGTATAAAAAACCAAAAAATTGGAGGAACTGCATATCCACCCATACTTGTTATTTCATGAAATCCACTTTTTTTTAACTCACTTTGTAATTCATTTTTAGACAACACATTTCTTTTTCGGAATAACTTATTAAACCACATGTTTTTATTTCCGTCTTGTACTATAAAAAATGCATCAGGAGATATGCTTGGAGTAAGTAAATTTAGTAATTCCTTAGTAGGTTGCATGAGGTTAAATGAAAAAAGCGAATATACTACATCAAAGGGGCCGTAACGTGGATAATTAAAATTTAATGCGTTTGCTTTTATAATTGTAATAGGCAATGTTTTTTTTAATATATGTTCATAAAATTCTTTTCGTAATCGTAATATTCTTAATGAATCATCGTCGGTATCCAAAGCTATCACCTCCCCTCCTAAAATTGAAAATAATAAACTCTGTGTTCCTATTCCACACCCGAGATCTAAAATCTTTTTATTTTCAATTCCCTCTTTATGTAGTAAAGAAATGACCGTTGCGAGTTTATAGGAAAAATGATGGTGAAAAAATGATTTTTTTAAGGGATTATCGTATAAACCCGCATTTCGATAATAATTACTGATAATTTGTTTATCCTTGTTGGTAAGAAAATTTGATTGCAATTCAATTTTAATATTATCATACCAACGTACAATATCTTGATATTCTAATGCTTTAATATTCTTATTGGGAAGCCAAATTTTTTCCATATTATTCATAGTAATTTCCAACGAATTGTCTTGTTATCATAGCATTCCAGCCCAATCATTGTTGAAAATAAATACTTTGAGTCACTTTCATACCTAGGTAATATTATATTACCGTATTGAAATAAGTGTGGATCCCATTTATCCTTTTTTGCTTTAAATAGTAACTGCCAATCAAATCCATTTGTACTTCCCCACAATGTTGCATAAGGTGATATATTAACTTTACTTGGTTCAACCCCTGTGGATACGAAATATTTACTTCCAAAAGAAATACTATAAAAAGAACTTCCCAGTATTTCACATAGTTTTGTTAGCTTCTCACTTGTAAAATCAAAATGTTGTATATAATTTTGTTTTAAAGGCGTATCTGTTGGAATAATCAGCCCTTGTTGTATCGGGATTAGTGAAACTGCACGCGCGTCTTGATTTCCAGAAATAATTGTTTCAATTGTTTTAAAATTATCTTTGGTAAGTAGAATACTGCTCTCGTGATCTTCGTCCCCCGTTAGGATGAGTATGCCTTTTCTAAATGGATCATAGATTAGCTTATGGATATGTCTGATTGTATTTTTGGGAAATGTATAGACAATACTCCATGTTTTCCCCTCATCATATGAGCCATAAATACAAACCTCCTGCCTTCCAGTATTATTAAAATATTCACCAAAATATAAAAAATTATCCGGGGTCTGCAAAATATTTAATGGTCGAGTACCATTTTTAAAACGGTGAACTATTTCAAAATCATTACTATTTGTGGCACGGATTATATAATGAGGAATAACAGTTATTAAACTTGAGTTAGTATTTATTAATTCATGAATACCCCCTCGTATAAGTCTAGTACAAAGTCTAGAATTTTGAAAAAGATTACTAAAAACCGAATGGAAGGATTTGTATTTTACAAATGTAGTGCCCTCATCTTCACTTACAAGGATGTTGTTTTTATAGCTTGTCCAGATTCTATTTTGACTAATATAATGAACCCGATACCCAATGGGCAAAATAAATTTATTATGAATCACATTAAGTATTCTCTATTATTTTTTTTAACACTTCTTTCCTTTTTTGTAACGAAAAAAATTTTTCAACTCTTTTCCTACCTCGAATCGATAGATCATTTCTTATACCATTATCTTTGAGTAGTCGTACAGCCGCATCTGCTATACCATTGATGTCTCCCGGTGTTACATATATACCACAATTATCGACAATTTCATATACTGCGCTATATGCACAATTACTCGTAATTACAGGGATACCACATGAAAGTGCCTCAACAATAGCATGGCCAAAGGCTTCTTGTCGAGTCGGCTGCATATAGATAGTTCCTTGAGAAAGATATTGAATTTTTTCTTTTTCATTTAATTCTCCAGTAAATGAGACTAGGTCAAGTACATTTAGTTTTTTTGCCAATGTATATAAAAAATCAAATTCCTTAAATTTTCTTCCAATAATAACCAGTTCAATATCTGGAATTTTTTCTTTAATATGTGGCAAAGATTCAATTATGTCTATTAATCCTTTCACAAATACTCCCCGATATCCTATATCAGCTATCGAGATTATGACATTTTGCTTTCTTTGGCTACTTTGCGTAAAAAAATATATATCCGTATCAACACCCAAAAAAACTACAGATCCATTTTGCATCCCAAGTTTTTTGCATTCGACATAACATGTCTTTGACATCACACATACATGGTTTGCAAATTTCAATACAAGCCGAATGCATAATTTTTGAAAAATTGATTTACACTTATAGTAGCCGGGGGATATGAATTTCGTACATGAATCTGAACCTGACCAAGGATAATGAGAGGTTTTCTTTTTAATTTTGAAATAAAAAATGGCACAATACTTCCCGCTAACCACCATGAACAATACAAATCGCAATCCCATGGAATTTCATGTGGTCGAGTTGCTATAACCACATTATTACTAAAGAATTTTAATAAATAAATATCATTTTTATAATAACTAATAAATTGAAGTGTTCTTTTATTTTTTTCGGAGGTGAAGAAACAAATTTTTATTTCCTTTTGCATATGCTATACAAAAATTCTATTAATAATCGTATTTTTATTTGTTATACTAGCGACTGCAATAACTACAAAAAAAATAATGAACACGTACATAATAATTGGTCCAAAAAGTCCGCCTCTTAAAATTGGAATAAGTGAGGTAATAAATACTGCATGAGTTAATATTGCAAATTTATTAGAACGATGCTCTTTTAGATACTGATACGAAATACGCGAAACGATCCCGAAAAAAAACATCCCAATGATTATGCCGAGAATTGCAAGATTCATATAGAGCTCACCTAAAAGGGATGGTGGTATTGTTTGAACATGATTTATTGAATTCTGATTTATAGCTCGGGTAAAAATTACTGCGGATCCAGGTGATTTTTCAGGAAATATACTATGTGGAATAAATGAAGTAAAAAGCGGAATAAGGGTTTTTCCATATTGAAAATCAATTACTGCCGGAAATTTATCTATCGCTAATATAAGTATATCGGGAAGAATAATGAGTGCCCTAAATCTACTGACTATATTTTCTGTTACAGTAGTAGTATTTGATTGATACGGATCAGCAAGAACATGTCCAAAAAAAATATATTCCCGAAAAAGTGCTGTAAAACTAATAAGCACTATGAGAACTACAGATCCAGAAACAATAAACCATTGTAATCGCACTTTTCTTATCATGTAATGCCTGATAACGAAAAGACTTGTTAATAAAAATAATAAACTTGTCCTTATACCTGTTAATATAAGTAGAAAAATTGAAAAACTAATAAATAAATAAGTATATAAATTTGATATTCTTCCCTTCGCATGAATAAAAAATAAGTAAGATGCAGGTATAATTAAAAGTGTCCCCATTACAAGATAATATTTACCAACAAATGCTTCTCCACGCCTTAGGAAAATATCTTCCCAGCCAGCTACACTAAATCTGAGTAGAACAATACAAACTATTGAAATAAATGTGAATAGACATACTATCAACAAAACTCGTTTAGTAATCCATATATCATTAATCTCTGGGATTTTTTTTGCAAGAAGCGAACCAATCTTAATATAATAACCAACATAAAAAGCAAGTACCGCAATAATTATTGATACTATCGCATAATTGATAAGAAAGTGTATTTCAAATTCGGTAACAGATGTATTCCAATAACTTAATAAGAAATGCTTCTTTTCAAGGATAAAAAAAATAAAGCCAAAAAAATAAAAGATTAGAATTGAAATATTAAGGAAAATAACCGGCTCGAATAAATCAACGTTAGTAATTTTATTCCGATATAAATATATAAGCGGAATACTAAGTACCAACAAGAGAATGCTTAGGAGTACCAATGACATACATGAATAATTAATTATTTTCTTGCTTGATTTTTAGTTCAAATAATTTACAAAGTTGAGGTAATATCACGTGCGCATCAAACTTTGCCGATGATTTAATTGCATTATGCTGTATACATTTTTTTTCATCCGAAGATAAATTTACAAAATTTTCGATAGCATTCTTTAACGAATTTATATCGGTAGGTTTAAACATGAAACCATTATAGCCACTAATGATGAGTTCATGTAATGAATTGAAATTACTTACAATTGCCGGCACTCCACACGTTAATGAATCAATCACAATACCGGAAAGGCCCTCATTATAATATATTGTTGGCACCACAAGTGCATCGTAACTAGGTATCTTCAATAATAATTCGTTATGCGTTAGATAATTTGCCCTATGCTGAATACACCCCCCACTGGCATTAATCCCATTAATAAGTATCTCTTCCACATCTTTAGCAATTGGTCCATACAAATCAAGGTATATTTTTGAATTATTTTCATTAATCACTGCCAATATAGCCTCGATAAGGGTATCTATTCCTTTTACTAGACATATACCCCCGGCGTAAAAAAATTTAGTATCATTTCTTGGCCTATTAGGGGAGCATATACTTTTTGTATAGCGACAATTGCTTGATATTGAGAGATTTTTTGGAAAATATTTTACCAATCTTGCGTAGAGTTGATTGGTCTCAAGTATAATTAAGTTAGTTTTGTTAAGAAAAATTATTAATCCTTTCTTTACTAAACGATGTAGTGAATCCAAAAGAAAATCAAATTTTCCACCATAAATTCTTACATATATATTTTTTTTAAGCAGCCTTGCAAGAGGAATAAAAAAAAATGAAACAAATACAACAAAACCGGGGGAACCAAATATAATAACCTTATCGCAAAAAAAAATATATTTAGTGAATAACCACATGAGTTTTGTTAATCTGAAAAAACTATGGGGCAAAAAAACTGTTGCCCATGTTCCATTACTTGATTGCGTATCTATTATGCGTATTTTTTTATATACACAATGCTTCTGAATATAGTCTATAGTTAGTTTTGTTGGAATACTTGTGCCATCTTCAGGAGAAGAGTAGGGCCCTATACACAATAATCTTTCTTCTCGCGAATTAATCATAAAATAGTACGAGGTTTTACGCTCATTAATTCATCAAGAATTGCAGTCTTAGGAGAAGATAATAAGTAATTAAAGCACCAGACGTACCCATGGCATCTTATTTTTATATAGTTATTTTTCAAAAAAATAACAGAAATACATAAAATGAGCAGTTTTATAAATACGGTAAAAAACATAATCATATAGTACACATAGAAATATATTTTTGATTTATGTTTTTTTATTATATACAGCTTACTTGCATGTGAAGCAGCAATTCTTTGTGGTATATTTTGAATTGTTGCCTTACCATAATGGTGTATAATTTTACTACTTCCATACACATATACTTTGTAGCCAAGTTTTTTTGCGCGCCAACATAAATCAATATCTTCGGCAAACATAAAAATATTTTCATCAAAACCCCCGATAGTTCTTAGTACTGACTGATTAATCATAAGTGCAGCACCAGGAACCCAGTCAATTTCCTGAGTATTCATTCTATTCCATGTGCCATAAAAATGCTTTCCAAACATACTTTGCGGAAATCGAGTATCCAATTGGAATGAACTATAAAGAAAACTCGAAATTGTAGGAAATTTACCACCATCATAATGCAATTTATCTATCTCGCTTATCAAACGAGGGGCACAAATCGCTGCACCGCTTTGGCGCATAAACAGTATGAGATTACTTAAAGCATCATCTACTATATATGTATCGGGATTTAAAAAAAGTACAAATTCACCAGTTATTTCTTTAAGAATTACGTTATTTCCTGCCGGAAATCCATAATTTTTCTCTAATGGTTTATACGTTACTTTTGGATACTTCTCCACAACCCTATCTATATCACGATTTGGAGATTTATTATCAACAACAAAAATTTCAAACGAAATTTCTTTTGTAAAATCATAAATTGACTTGAGACAGATATCTAAGTCACGGGGAGTATTATAGTGAACAATAATTATAGAGAGGTCTATTTGATTAACTTTCATACTTGTATCCCCTTTTTATGTAAATGGATGAGGGCAAACATAATAGCAATAAAGCAAGAAAAAATCATGGTATGGTGATAGGTATAGAAATAAGGTTCAAACAATGAAAAAAATAATCCTCCTGCAAGCGTGCAAAATATCGCGATAATTTCTGGGCGCTCGTGCTTTTTAATACTACTATACCCATATCTAAGAATCAATAATATAAATAGAATTCTAAAGATTAGGGCAATAATACCACCACTAATTAATTCTTGAAGCAGTATATTTGCTGCCATTATATTTGAATCAATAAACTCTACATTATATATTCCTGTTCCAAAAATAGGATGTTGATAAAAATGTTCTAATGATTGATTCCACAACTCTAATCTCCCGCCCCAAAAACCTCTAGTAGTTTGTTCTAATTCTAGAAACAAAAGACGGTCAAATTGCGTTTTAAGGATCCCTGAAAAAAAGAGAATGACAACAGCACTACTTAGTGCAAAAAAAGAGGCAATTTTTTTTATCCATGTACCATTTGAAATACTAATATACATACACAAGCCAAAAAAAACTGTTAAGATTCCATTGCGTGAATTTGTAAAAAAAACAATGCTTAAGAAAATAAGCGAACCCATATAATACCAATGGGATTTTTTTTGAATTGCAAACACGATAGAAAAAATTGCAAAAACAGACGCAACACCTGCAGCAGTATTATTTACTCCAATAGGAAATGTAGCAAATCTCCCTTTTATCACTTCAAATAAATTAATTCCTAATGTTTCTGCAACCTGCAACGATACCAAAAAACCCGATACTAAAAACGCAATAGCCATCACCGGTAACATTTCAAAAAACTTGAAATTACGTAATGAAGGTTTATAGACAAGTAATGAACTTATACTCACAACAATTAATAATTCCTCATACAGCAATGTAATCCCGCGCAAACTTCTTAAGAGGTGTTCGGAAAATAAGAATGAAGAAATTAAGTGAACTATTCCCAATAAAGCAAGAGCAAATAATACTGGCCTGGGCACCGGACATACAATTTTTTTAAAAAAAAGGAGAGGAATGAAGCAAAAAATAACGATAAAAAAAAGAATACCTTCTGAAAAACTAGTCACAAATATCTTGTCAGTAAAAAAAAATCTTATTTCACTGGAAATAAGACTCACAAACAACAACTCGACGAAAAAAGTCTGCAAAGAAATTTTTTTTAAAGCGAGTCTAAAAAAACTAATAGCAAAAAGTATCAAAAATGGAAAAGAATAATATAATTGGTTCTCAAAATATAAATACCTAAAATCAGATTCCATAACACTATATCTAAATCAACTACGATCTATTTTTTAATATTCGCATACTGATAGCCCGCCACCAATGATTCTACTGTAGTAATCATTGTTTTTACATCATTTTTTTCATCAAATTTTTTAAGTAATGCGACGTATAATTCAGGATTATTATTACTAAACCCAGGATGTGTTTGTTGGGCTATAAAAATTTTTTCTAATTTTGTTGGAATTTCATTTTCTGACAAGAGTTCTTCAAATAATTTTTCTCCCAGCCTTGGTTTTGAGAATATAATAGGAATATCACTATTGGGTTCATACCCTGCAAGCCGAATCATTTCATGGGCTAAATCAACTATTTTTATAGGCTCACCCATATCAAGAATGAACGTTTGACCACCCGTAGTGATTGCAGCAGCCTCCATAACTAATAAACATGCTTCTGATGTCATCATAAAATAACGTTTCATTTCAGGATGTGTTATTTCTATTGGTTTTTGATTTTTTATCATCTCTTGGAAAATTTCAATTACATTACCTTGCGAATCAAGTACATTACCGAATCGGACAGCACAAAATTTCTTTCCATTTTTATTGTTACTCAAAAAACACATCATCTCACCAACTCTCTTTGTTGCCCCCATTAACGATGTCGGCCGTATTGCCTTATCTGTTGAAATAAAAATAAATTTTTCTGCTTGCGGGTGTTTTAAAAATATTTCTGCGAGCGTCGATGTTCCTATGATGTTATTTTTTATGGCTTCATAAGGATTTTCCTCCATTAATGGGACGTGTTTATAGGCAGCTGCATGAAAAACCACATGAATAGAATTTTCTTCAAAAACAGTATCAAGCCTTTGCGTATCACAAATAGTTCCGATATAAAACTTCATGATGCTATTTGGAAATGAATCACGAAGTCTTCGCTCTAAATGAAAAATTCCAGTCTCATTTTGATCAAATGCAATAAGTGCTTTTGGATTGAATTTTAAAATTTCTTTACATAATTGAGAGCCTATTGAACCTGCCGCACCGGTGACAAGTACTGATTTTCCTTGAATAAATTCCCGGATCAATTTCATGTCGATATTAATAACGTCACGACCAAGGAGATCCTCGATGGTAAGGTTTCTTATATTTAAAATGGATTCGCTCTGATTTACAAGCTCTCTATGTGATGGAATGATTTTAATTGAAGTAATCCCGGCTGACTTACATATTTGGTTAACTTTCCAAATTTGTTTTTTTTCATCAAGCGTAATAATAACACTTTCAATGGTATATTTAGAAATTATATTTGTAATATCATCAATTGTTCCGAGTATCTTATACCCATGAATATGCATTCCTTTTTTAAGTGATGTTTCATCTACAAGTCCGACTATTGAATGGATTTCTTGCCTTGTGAGAAGTCGAATTAAATTCTCACTCATATCACCCGCTCCAATAATAAGTGTTCGTATCCCTAACGAGGACTTATATTTAAAAATTTCAAGACAAAACCTTTTACTTAATCGTAAACCACTTATGCCAAGAAGTGAGAAAAAATAGTATATAAAAATAACAGATCTTGGAAACCCAGAAATATATTCACTATCACGGAAAATAAAAAGGAGAGCTGAAATGCTTATGGTAGAAAATGTTACTGCTTTAATAATTTGAAATAACTCTCGTAATCCAATAAATGAAAGGCTCGCATGATACAACCCTTGGGAATAAAATATGGGTATACTAACAATCACTGATAATACTATCAGTGTGTACACATTTTTGAGTTGTGCAAATGGAATAACCCAATCAAATCTTACAAAAAAGACTATGCCTGGAATGCTCGCAAGAAGAATGGCATCAAAAATTAGAAGTAAAAATCTTTTATTTCTTGGAGAAAGTTTCATGATAGATGAGCATTTAAAATGAAAATAATTTTCTTATTGTCAAACAAATAATTTTTAGATCAACAAAAAATGATTTTTCGCGCATATATTTTAATTGGAGTTGTTTTTTTATTGGAAGTATTTCCCTGATATACATTTCTTCGGGATTCAAGCTACCTCTTAGCGCTTCCCCTTCGTTAAAATCCCAAAGAGTGGCGTAATCGGTAATCCCTGGTATCAAATTTAATATAACTTTTTCTTCCTGCAAATAAAGCGCTATTATTTTTTCAACATCAGGCCTTGGCCCTACAAAACTCATTTCACCTCGTGCTATGTTAATGAATTGCGGGAGTTCGTCAAGTTTATACTTCCGAAGAATATGCCCAACTTCTGTAATCCGTGAGTCATCCCCTGCTGTTGCTGACCCGCCTAGCTTTTCAGCATCTACAACCATTGTTCTAAATTTAAATATATGAAAAATTTTTCCATGCAGCCCAACACGTCTGCCTTTATATAAAAGCGGTCCTGGCGAATATATTTTAATGACAATGGTTATAAAAAAAAATAAAGGCGCAGTTAAGATTAGTACAATGCATGCAAATAAAATATCAAATATGCGTTTTGCCATATACTTATTTATGAATGAGTACCGCTTATTTCATATATATAAAAATCAGACCATGATTCATCTTCGAAATTATATGTTTTCAAAGGATATTTGTTATGAATTATTTTTATTAATTTCCAATCAGGCGCATATGTCTCAATCCAATCAGTAAATTTTCTATGTAATACATGTTTTAATTGATATTTTTCTTGACTAGTAGTGTTTGAAGAGTAAATAATAACGTATTTATTTGCACATAAGAATAAGTCATTCATGTACCTACTAAATACTTCGTCATTGACAAGATGGTAAATAACATCAAGTGAAAGCGCTGCGTCAGACTTAAAAATATCATGGTTATCTATAAAACAAGAAGGATGGTAGAGAAAAAATGATTTTTTATTATCTTGATTAAATTTTTTTATACATAACTCAATGCTTTTATTTGAAATATCAAGTCCAATATATTTTTTAATATTAAAAAGATCTAATTGGTTTCCGTCACCACATCCAAATTCTAGTACCGAATGTATTTTTTTCTCTTCTACAAAATTATTAATAACTTCTGCTTTAAAAATTGCTAATTTCCCAAAAGAACCGCTACCAGAATTACCATGTTTATATCTTTTTTCCCAATATGTAAAAATATTAAATATGCCAAAATTCATAAACCAATAATATACTGGCACTAATATTTGATTAAGCACCTTGTTTTTTTTAGCAAAGATTTTAATTTTTTTCATTACATCAAATATCATAATCTTTTATTTAATATTTTCTTTGCTCTTTTTTAAAAACTCTTTTACTTGAATAGCAACATCTTTATTGTAAATAGTTAATTCGTCTAAGGCCCTGCGTGCATTTTCATATTCTCCAGCCTTATCATATAAAATTATAATACTTGCCATAAATAGTTCAGAATTTTTACGTTTTTGCAACTCTTTAATAAGAAAAATTATTTTTTCTGCTGCTTCTTTATCAATCGAATATGGAATATACGTGGTAATAAAAAGATAGAGAAATTTTGATTCATTTTCAATTGGGTAACCAGTATTATATGCTAAGTATAAATCATCGATTCCTTCTCTCCATAGACCTGCACGAATTGTAATAGTTGCTTTAGTCCATAACGCTTGTTTTTTCGAATCATCGTCGATCGCCACCTCAACTGCACGCTGCGCCCATTTACGTGCGCTTTCAAATTCTTTCCGCTGTGCCTCCACTTGTGCAAACTCATAAAAAACGTCCTGCTTATTTGGAGCCAATATAATCGCCTTTTGCATAAGTTCATAAGAACGTAAAATTGCATCTTGATCAAATTTGTGCGCAGCGCGATATATAAGAGATCCAATGAGATATTGACGAAGATCATATGGGTATTTAGTAATATTTTTTTCAATCTCATCTTTCAAAAATAACACCCACTTTTTTTGTTGTTCATTAGGAATTGCTTGCTGATGAATTGATGCTATTAATACATTCGCGGCTACATGACGAATTTCACGATTTGTAAAATAATTACCATCAAGCGCGTATTTAAATAGTATTAAACTTTCATCGAATTTTCCTTTTTCAGCAGTATTTTTTGCCTTTACTGCAAGTTGGCTTTTTAAAAATGGTTGGATTGATGTTTGAAATAATATGGCAAACAATACTATACCAATGAGTGGTGTAACTATAAAAATATACTTGCCCGGCATTCTATACCTATCATTGATTTCCAGTGTAGTATTCTCACATAAAATAAAATAAAGAAGTGCCAGCATGAGATAAAATATAATAAGCGTTACAGGGGTATCAAATATGCTTAAATTCTGAATGAAATATGAAAGGAAGGCAATTGAAAGAATACCAATAACTTTCTTTTTTTTTGTGTTTTCAGTAGCGATAAATGCTACTCGTAAAAACCATGTGATACAGAGCCAGAGAAAAAAATAGGTAATAAAACCAACTATTCCTGATAACGCTAATACATCAATTACTTGATTGTGAGATCGATCAAACCAAACTGAATTTAGGATATTTTTATGCTCAGATGCATTAACATATTTGTTAAAAACAATATTAAAATTCTCCCAACCCCACCCTATTAAAGGACGTTCATAAAAACCATCTAACCCGAGTGACCAAATCGTGACACGGTCTTGCAGGCCTTCTGAAAAAAGATAGAGAGTTTTTTGAAAAATAAATGGCAATTTTTTTTCCCCAATTTGTCTACCCTGAGGGGTTGTAAACCAAAATAGACTTATTGATAATAATATAATAATTCCATACAAACTTATTCCGGTCACCTTTGCCTTCAATGAAGTCTTGCCAATAAAAAAAAGTAATGGCAGTAAAATAATTCCAAAAAATAAAACGATAAGTGGCGTACGTTCCCCGGTCAATAAAATTGTTATAATAGCAATGAGTGCCGTAAAAATTGCAAAAAACTTCCCTATATTGTTTTTTTCATAAAAAAACAATATAAGCGCTAAATAAAAATGAATGAGTGCATAACTCCCTAAAAAAAGTTGGTTACCAAGCGTTGATGTTATATGAACTGTAAATCCTTGCGAAAAACCAAAAAATAAAATAAAAATCGATACCCCTAATGACGCACGTAGTATATTTTTCCATTCATATTCAAGCGTATACGTAGTAATTAATATTATAAACCACACATAAAAATGGAGCAGAGTAAAAATCCCGAGCATCCGTTCTTGTGATGACCATAAAGAATTTGAAAAATCAACACCAAAAATAGCAGTTACCAATAAGCTTACTAAAAATATAAGGGGGGTTAGGAGTAAGGGATGTTTCCAATTTGGGCGATACGCAGGATTTTTCAGTGCAAGTAATATCCATGCTAAAAATGAAATTGTTACAAAAATTTGAAAAAAAATTATTTTTGGAAAAATAAAAGAAAACATGGTTGACTTTGTTACTAAAAGTGGTAACAATAGTATCAATACACTACAGATAGTAATAGTAGATTTTAGGATTTTTTCACCCATAATGTCTTAAAGTGTAGCTTATTATTCACTTAAATACAATGACGCTTGAAGAAAAAATTTCATCACACACAGCAATAGTTGCCATTATCGGACTTGGGCATGTCGGCTTGCCATTGACGTTTACTATTGCAAAAAAAGGATTCCCTGTTATTGGCATTGACACCAATAAACAACGCATTAATTCACTCATCAAAGGAATTAGTTTTAGTCCTGATGTGAGCGATTTGGAGGTACAGGAACTTTCCCCCAATTGCCAATTTATTACGCCCCAAAATGCACATCTACTGCAAACTTCCGATGTTATTATTATTTGTGTTCCTACACCGCTTGATATGTATCGCGTTCCGAATTTGGAGTATATCACAAACGCTTCAAAACTTATTTCCCAACATCTTCACAAAGACTCACTTATAGTACTTGAAAGCACCACCTATCCGGGCTGTACCGAGGGATTAGTAAAACCGCTTTTAGAACAATCGGGGCTGGTGGCAGGGAAAGATTTTTATCTTGCCTTTTCTCCGGAACGCATCGACCCAGGAAACAAAGAGTATCCACTCGCAAAGGTTCCCAAAGTGGTTGGCGGCATTGATGAACAGTCAACAAAACTAGCCGCGCTTTTTTACGGTCAAATTGCGCTTCGCGCGGTAACCGTATCATCCGCGCGCGCTGCGGAAATGACAAAGCTTTTAGAAAACATTTTTCGACTCGTCAATATTTCCTTTGTAAATGAATTAAAGTTACTCTGTGACAGGATGGATATTGATATTTGGGAAATCATTGAAGCGGCAAAAACAAAACCCTATGGGTTTATGCCCTTTTACCCCAGTGCTGGCATTGGCGGGGAATGCATTCCACTTGATCCGTTTTACTTGGCATGGAAAGCAAAGGAATATGGCTTTTATGCACGTTTCATCGAGCTTGCAGGGGAAATTAATACTTTGATGCCACATAATGTAGTTACACGTGTCATATGGGCGCTTAATAAGCGTGGGAAGGCGTTACATGGTTCACGCATCCTTGTTTTGGGAGCTTCGTATAAAAAAAACGTGGGCGACCTACGAGAAAGCCCAAGTTTAAAGGTAATGGAAGAGCTCATAAAAAAACACGCATCTGTTTTTTATCATGACCCGTACGTTCCATCTTGTACGATTACAAATACTGAATTAAGTTCGGTAGAGTTAACAAGTGATGAAATAAAAAAAGCCGACCTTATAGTAATTCTTGTCGACCATTCAACTATTGATTATGATTTTATTGTGACACATGCCCAACTTATTTATGACACAAAAAACGCCATAAAAGCAAAGTTTAATCATGTAATTAAATAAGAAGCTATTTGCTTTCCAATCCCTATCCGAACATGATTAATCGACGGCGGACAAGAAGAAACCATATTATGGCAATCGACAAGCGTTTTAATATTTGGATATTTTGAAAAATCAATTTCGTAATACCTATCATGATTCATTGCCAAAACTATTGTATCACTTGAGGTAAGCACTTGTTCTTGATCTGAAAGCTCGTACCAAAAAGAGCTCACAAAAGGATCTGTTATTTGTAACTTTCTATTATTTCCAAGAAGCCTATTAATAATTCCCGACACAGGCGTTTCGCGGCAATCACCGATATTTTTTTTATACGCAACACCTAAAATCCCAATAGTACACCCCGGTTGCGTTGCCTGTAAGGTAATATCAGCAATGCGATGCGGAACCGTATCATTAATTTGTCGGCATAATTCAATAAACTTACTTTCAACTCCCCCATCAAGTAAAAAGTAGGGATCGATCGGTAGACAATGCCCACCCACGCCTATACTTGGCTGTAAAATATTCACCCGAGGGTGCTTATTTGCTAATTCTATAACTTCCCACGCATTAATGCCGATTTGTTCTGCGATACGCGTAATTTCATTTGCAAAAGCAACATTTACATCTCGATACGTATTTTCTAAAAGCTTAGTACACTCTGCTGTTAAAGCATCCGTGCAATGAATTGCACCTTTCACAAATGACCCGTATAAATTTTTGAAAAATTCTCTATCTTCATCTCCACACCCGACAATGCGATCATTTTCAATCATTTCTTTAAGCGTATTGCCCGTAAATGCCCGTTCTGGACAATGAGCAATTTTGATATTTTTATTCGTTTGTACTGCAAGTTCTGCAATAACAGATGCGCATGTTTTAGGTGGCACGGTTGATTCAATAATTACCTTGTCACCATCTCGTAACACTTTGGCAATTGCAGCAGCCGCCTGCTTTACCGCAAAAAGATCCGCGCGTTTCCCTTCTGTGTCAAGGGGTGTTGGAACGGCAATAATATGAATATCTGCCTCAAGCGCTTGAGTGGTAAAAATCATCTGCTCTGCCACAGATACAAATAATTCATCGAGCCCCGGTTCACAGAACGGTAAAACTCCCTTTTGTAATTGTATAATTCTAAATTCATTAATATCAATGCCATATACTCTATGTCCGGCACGAGCAAAAAGACACGCTGTTGGCAGGCCAATATACCCCATCCCATACACGGCAATTGTTTTTGGTGAATTTGTATTCATAGTAAGAATCCTTGCGATAAAGGCACATCTAGTGTATACTGATCTAATCGTGGCGTCAATGAATTGAAGAGTTATTCTATGGAACGAAAAATAAAAGTAAATCTTCTAAATCTTTGCGCTGAGCTCCCATCGCAATCGCGTTTTCGTATTAATCCACTCCTTTTGGGAATAGTGGTTCTTTTTTTTATTGCCGGTGCTGTTGTGGTAACTGCACAAACGATTTTTTATCCGAAAGAACATAATGAGAAATCACTTCCCACATTTCCTGAAAAAATCACTCGTTTTTTTCTCCCCTCGTTCCCCCGCTTTGATACACTGCTTCCAAAACGCCTCGCGGGCCAAGAACAAGACCGCATTAATATTTTACTCCTGGGTATCGGCGGAAAAAATCATGATGGCGCCCAACTCACAGATACGATCATTATCGCAAGTATCCAGCCATCAACCAAAAAAATTGCATTTGTTTCAATCCCGCGCGACCTTCTTGTTTCACTAGGTGCCTATGGCTGGCGAAAGATAAATAATGCCAATGCATTTGCAGAAATGAAAAACCCAGGGTCAGGCCCTGAGTTTACGAAAGAAATTATTCAGCAAACATTTGCCCTGCCTATTCATTATTATGTACGCGTTGATTTTGATGGCTTTGCAAAAATTATTGATCTTGTGGACGGGGTAAGCGTTAGTGTTGATAAGCCATTTACTGATTACCAATACCCGACCCTAAATAAAAAATACCAGACTATTTCCTTTCAGGCAGGTACCCAAACTATGGATGGTCAAACCGCTCTTAAATACACGCGTTCCCGCCATAGCGCCATGAATAATGAAGGTTCAGATTTTGCGCGAAGCAAACGACAGCAAAAAGTATTAGCGGCTTTGCGTGAAAAACTTTTTTCAAAAGAACTACTTGTAAAGCCTGGTACGATTGCAGAAATTCTTAAAACATTAGAAGAAAATATTACTACAAATGCCGAAATTCCTGAAGTAATCCAGCTTGCTAACCTCGTAAAAAAAATTGATATTGAATCGCTTTCACCAACGGTTTTTGACAGTGAATCAGGTAATTTGCTTAATTCTGATGTTATTGATGGTGCATATGTATTGCGCCCACGCGATGGCACGTTTGATGAAATGAAGGCAGTTATTTCGCAAATCTTTGACACATCGGTATCAACCATCAAAAAAGAAGCTATCGCATCTGAAAAGCCGCATATAAGCATTAAAAACGGCACACTCACCGAGGGTCTTGCAACTAAAATTTCAGATAAGCTTAGGGGTCAGGGTTTTATCGTCGATAGTATTTCAAATGCAAAAAAACGCGATTATACAACCTCCATCCTTATTGATCTTTCTCATGGAGATAAGCAAAAAACACGAGAACTACTCGAAACAACCTTTCATGTGCAATCAACAAAAAACTATGATCCACAAGAGCTCTACAAGCTTCCTCTTTCAGATTTTCTTCTCATTTTAGGCGATGACATTGGAAGAGCTTATTGATTTATGGATCCCGCATCAAGTGCGGGATGACAAGTTATTTACTCGATAATTTTAATCTTATACAATCCCCTTTTTGTATCCTTTGACCCGACTAGATACAGTTCTTTTTTAGATGAATCGAATTTGATTAGGGTAATATCAGTAACATCGGGAATGCGGTATCGTTGATTTCCCGTAGTGTCCCCAACCCGCACTAATCCTGCATACCCATTGCTGTAAACAAAAACAATGTACGGTAATGGTTGTATAGTGAATATATCGCGAAGGACGGTACCCTCGCGAGTCAGAAGATTTTTTTCTAACATGCCTTTTGGCATTTTTTTGAATTCAAATATTTCAAACTCATTCATCCCGTAAAATGTATCAGAAAATGATGGGATGATATGAATCATGTTTCCAAGAGGAATTAATTGCGGCGGGTTCACACCCCGATCAAATAAAAATTTTTCAGCACCTTTTGAAAAGATCGGGTTTGAATCCTGAAAGTATTCACTTAATTCATAGGTGGCTGATATATCTGTGATAAATCCCCTTTTTTGTAATATTGCGTCGGAATACAAATACAGTTTTGTGTGATCTTTTTCTTGTATTTGATACCACACGTTTTTTCCTATAATACTTAACGAAAGAACGTTTTTTGATAGTATCTGCTTGTAATTAAGCTCTGAGTTCACAACAATACGTATAATACCCAAACTGTCTTTTGCAATGATATCACTTTGGCTATCCCATACGAGTAATTCAAAACGTCCACTCACTCCCCTTAGTTCACGAAGTATGTAAGATTTTTTGAGCTCAAGAATAAAATCACGCGCACCCGTGCCCACTAACACATTTTTTTTATTTGGTGCGAGCTGTAATTTTTTTAATGGTTCTTTTAATGTAAGAATAGTTTGGGCACTTCCTTTTTCCTGATCAAAAAGAATGAGCTCATGTGATGTTGCGATAAGAACAGATTTTTCAAGAAGTTCAACATAGCGTATATCTTCATTGAGATACGTGCTTTCTGCCTTTAACTGCGGCAGAAGTATAATTGAATCAAGAATAAGCGTCTTTCCTGCTTGGACATGAATAACCCCATTCCATGGCTCGTACCCATCTTTTGTAACCTGTATATGATACTCGCCTGAAAGTAAATTGATAATACGGGCAGGAGTTTTTACCGTTGTTTTTCCTAACAGCCATTCCCACCACTCAAGGGGAACTTGGTCATTTATCCTCACAAGCGCATCTTTTGGCTTACTTATAATTGACACTTGCCCTGTTTTTTCAATTTTTTTCTTTTGAAAATGGTACTGGTACCCGCTCCCATAAAAAACAATCAGAAAACCCGCAACAATAAAAAAAAGCAGGAAAAAAGAAAAAATGATTCGACGTAATAATTTAGACATATTAGAAATTAGGATTTTTCCCTCAGTTGCACCTTGATATGCGTTCGCGCTAAACTTGTCTTTACAAATGAAAGCCAATCAATACTTGGTTTTTTTCTATTTTTTTCCAAAATAATTTCAACCACATCACCACTTTTTAATTCGGTATCAAGCGAAGAAAAAATCCCATTCACGCGTGCACCAGTACACATTCTGCCAATATCACTGTGGATATGATAGGCAAAATCAACCGGTGTTGATTCGTCCGGCAAATTAATTACATCCCCTTTGGGGGTAAACACGAATATTCTATTTTGAAAAAAGTCGAGCTTGAGCGACGTGAGATATTCATTGGTATCAAGTGTTTGTGGCAGTGCAACAATTGCAGAAAGCCATTCCATGTTTTTTCCGATTTTTTGAGATGCCTTTCCCGCCTCATCATAATTCCAGTGCGCAGCAATACCAAAGGAAGATTCATATTCCATTTGTTCGGTCCTGATTTGAAATTCTACAATTTCTCCTGTGTCACAAAAAACGGTTGTGTGAAGTGACCGATAATTATTTGGCTTGGGTTGGGCGATATAATCTTTGATCCGGTCCGGTAATGGCTTCCAATGATGATGAACAATGCCTAGTACCGCGTAACAATCAGCTATTGATTCTACAATGATTCGCATGGCGACAAGATCATACAATCCATCAACCGATGAATGTTTCTTTTCATTCATTTTTCGATAAATGCTATACAAACTTTTTATCCTACTATCGATCCGAAGCACCTGAATCTGCGCATCGCGCAAATAGTTTGCAATGTGTTCTTTGAGTTCACATAAATATGCATCTTTTTTATCGAGAAGTGGCGTTGTTGTTTCATGTAAAAACAAGTACTGTTCGGGGTGCACATATTTAAATGCGCCTTCCTCGAGCTCTGTTTTCGCATACCCAATTCCGAGCCGATTAGCAATAGGGGCATAAATTTCAAGAACCTCATTTGCTATTCGCTGCTGTTTTTCTTCCGGGAGCGCATCAAGCGTTTGCAGATTATGAATACGGTCGGCAAACTTAATAATTATGATGCGGATATCATGAGCAATGCTTACAAACATTTTCCGTAAATTTTCTGCATATTTTTCCATGCCGCGGTATTTGAGCTTGCTTAACCGCGCGACACCTTCAACGAGTGTTGCCACTTCACTGCCAAATTGCTTTTTGATATCTTCAATCGTTTGTTGTGTCTCATCTGGTATTTCATGTAAAAGCCCTGCGATAAGGGTGGCATCATCCATGCGCATTTTTGCCAAATAATAGGCGGTCCCTAAAAGATGTGTAATAACTTCTTGGCCATTTTTACGTACTTGCCCCTTATGCGCCTCTTTTGCAAAATCAAACGCAAGCTGAATCATATCTTGATCCACCTTTTGGTTATACTCTTTTGCGATATGAATAATGTCTTTTAGTTGTATATCTTTCATACTAGGTATCTAGTACTTTATCAGTGAATTTCATTCTTGACAATGAGGTATTTCTACTATACTCTATATATTATATATGAGATATATTTGCCCGCCTTGTGGCTATATTTATGATCAAGAAAAGGGAGACCCTGATAGTGGTATTGCTCCCGGTACTCGATTTGAGGACATTCCAGATGATTGGATTTGCCCCTTATGCGGTGTTGCCAAATCACTCTTTGAACCGTACGAAGAATAATTATTAATTGAATTTGCTATGGATTGCTGTAAACAAGATTGCTCACCCTGTCCTACTGAGGATTCGCAAGAAGACGTTGCTTGTTGTAAAGAGATGCCATTCGAGGAAGAAATGTGTGAAAGCGTAACTATTGGAGAAAAAGTTCCCCATTGCTCATTTGATATCTATCACAATGAGGATATTAAAAAAGGAGTGAGCTTAAAGGATTATAATGGAAAATGGCTCGTGCTTTTCTTTTATCCTGCAGATTTTACGTTTGTCTGCCCCACTGAACTCGAAGAGCTTGCAAACTGTTATGCGGAATTTCAAGCACTTGGCGTTGAAGTTGTAAGCGTAAGTACCGATACGGTCTTTACTCATAAGGCATGGCACGATATCTCCCCCGCAATTAAAAAAATTACCTATCCAATGGCGGCTGACCCTACGGGTATGTTAAGTAAAACATTTGGTACCTATATTCCCGAAGAGGGCCTTTCACTACGCGGAACATTTCTTATTGATCCAACGGGAATGTTAAAAATTATTGAAATTCATGATAATAGCATTGGAAGAAATGTAAAAGAACTGTTACGCAAAATAAAAGCTGCACAATTTGTAGAAAAAAATCCAGGAAATGTGTGCCCCGCATCATGGGAACCAGGAAAAGAGTCGCTCAAACCAGGACTTGATCTTGTAGGAAAAATCTAAAAATTCATAAATCTTCCCCTATGTATACTGCAAAAAAATTCGATCATCTTTTAGGAACGCCGGGGTTTTCTGATACTCTTCTAAAAAACCATTTCACTCTGTATGAAGGGTATGTAACGAACTTCAATAAACTCAATGATCTTTTAGTCACCATGGAAGAAGAAGGAAAGGTTGGAACGCCCGTAGATTCAGAATTAAATAGAAGGTTTGGCTGGGAGTTTAATGGCATGCGGCTTCATGAATTGTATTTTGAAAATATAGGCAAAAGCGGTTCTCAACTCGGAGAAAATGGATTAAAGGAACATATGATTAAGGAATGGGGAACCATGGAAGCATGGGAGAAAGACTTTCGAACCATGGCTGCAATGCGTGGAATCGGCTGGATAATTGTCTATTATGACGCTTGCGCAAAACGACTTTTTAATGTGTGGGTAAATGAACATGATATGGGGCATTTCGCTGGCTGCGTTCCCCTACTTGTTATGGATGTCTTTGAACACGCGTATATCACGGATTACGGTATCAAGCGAGCAGACTATATTGAAAGCTATATGAAAGCAATAGATTGGTCGGTTGTCGAGCAACGATACGAAAACAGTAATAAGTAGAAAGTTTCTGGATCCCGCATCACGTGCGGGATGACAACTACCAAAAAAAACCGCGAAAGCGGTTTTTTTGTATCTATACCGACTACTTACTATCTGGCAAAGCCGGACCCGCCTCTGGCGGACTGTCTACTTCCCCTTCCCCTGGTTTTGTCCAAGAAATAAATTTACATTCAGGATAACGTGAACAGCCATAAAATGCTTTTCCACGTTTACTGCGCCGCTGAATAACGGAACCTGTTTTACATTCAGGACAAGAAATATCAAGGGTACGTTGGCCTAATTTCTTAATATACGTGCATTCAGGATATTTCGAGCATCCTAGAAACGCTCCGAATCTTCCCCGTTTCTTTACTAGCGCGCTTGCGCATTTTTCGCACACGCCATAACTTTCTTCACTCTCCTCACCTTCGCCCTTTTCACCTTTTTCATTATCAAGAGATTTTGCGTTTTTACACTCCGGAAAACCAGTGCATGCTAAAAATTTTCCAAAACGGCTCATTTTAATCTTCATGGGCTTGCCGCATTTTTCACAATCAATACCAGAGTCTGCTTCCTTGGTAATATCTTCTTTTGAAAGTTCTTTATCTTTTATGTTCAAATTTTCCTTAAATGGAAAATAGAAATCACGAATTACCGGTACCCATGCCAAATTCCCTTGTGCAACCTCATCGAGCTGATCTTCCATTTTTGCAGTGAATTGATAATCAACAACCGCACTAAAATGTTCTACCAAAAGATCTATTACTAAAAATGCGATTTCTGTTGGTTTGAGCTTACGCTGTTCGCGAATAACATAATTCCGCTCAATAAGCGTACTGATCGTTGGCGCATACGTTGATGGGCGCCCAATGCCGAATTCCTCCAAAGCTTTTACGATTGTTGCTTCTGAATATCTTCCCGGCGGCTTTGTTGCATGTCCCTCGGGCTCAAGCGATTGACATACGAGCGGTTGATCTTGCGTAACGTGGGGTAAAATAACATCGTCGGTTTGCAAGAGATATACTTTTGAAAATCCATCAAAAATACTTATAATTCCACTTGCACGAAAAAACGAATCTTTTTTTTCT
>Ga0209726_10001425_pt1 | contig 38740 bp, 34 predicted proteins | sample Subgrocontami54m_FD_187453 | JGI IMG/M metagenome (GOLD analysis project Ga0209726, IMG submission 187453) | Subsurface groundwater microbial communities from S. Glens Falls, New York, USA - GMW46 contaminated, 5.4 m (SPAdes) (version 3) | ecosystem: Environmental > Aquatic > Deep subsurface >...
GGTTAGCTCCTAGAAACCGTCCTTGAAAATACTCGTCCTCGAGAAAACTGCGGACATCTCTGCTTTCCTGCGAAACGTGGCCGCTGTCTTGCTATCGCGTCAATCAGGGGAAGTCGGTCAATCGGCCCAGGCCAGACTACTTCAATCGGTACGGACACACCGATGGGGTTGGACTTGCATTTGATCGTGGACAACTACGACACCCACAAGCACCCGCGCGTCGTGTCGTGGTTGAAACGCCATCCCCGTTTCCATTTGCACTTTTTCCCCACCTCCAATTCCTGGCTCAATCTCGTCGGGCGTTGGTTCCGCGAGATCACCGACAAACGACTCCGCCGAGGAACCCTTAAAAGCGAGTGCGCCTTAATCAAAGCGATCATGGGCTATATCGACAATCACAATCAAAACCCCAGGGCTTTCGTCTGGAAGGCCGTCGAAGACGTCATCATGAAGAAGATCGCCGTAAATAAAGAAGCGTTAGACGCACTATACTAGGCACAGCGTCGTGGCTCGTCTGATTTACCTGGGAATTGTGTTCCCGTCGGGCGTTCCATCCATTCCCGGTAAAGCTGGGGATAGCGGATCTCGATCTCCTGGATTTAGGAGCTGGGCGATAGCGGTTTAATCGCAGGCCCGTTCAGCACTTTTCCATCGACATCGAACCGGGAGCCGTGACACGGACAGTCCCAGCTAAGTTCTGTAGGATTCCAGGCCACAATGCAGCCCAGATGAGGGCAAACCGCCGAGAGTTCGTGCAGCTCGCCCGCATCGTCGCGACATACAGCTACTTTAAAAAGGCCCCGACGAATGATCGCACCCCTTCCCCGATTAATTTTTTCCACCGAGGGCACGTCGCCAGGTGTAATCCACTCCATGTATTCACTGGCCACATTTAAGTTTTCCGCCACAAAATTCGGAGCGGCGAGAAGCGTCTTGCGCGAAGGATCGTAGAGGCTGGCCCATTTGTTCTCACGGCCGAGTATCAAATCGCGCAAAAGTATTCCCGCTATCGTGCCATGCGTCATACCCATTCCGGAATCGCCCGTGACGATGTACACGTTCTCGTCGCCGGGATTCCGGCCGATGAATGCAAGATTGTCCATGGAATTGATGACCTGTCCCGACCATTGAAACTCAATTTCCTTGACGGCTGGGAAGCGGCTCTGAGCCCACGCCACGAGCCGGCCAAATCGGTCTGCGACGTTTTCGGCTTGTCCGGTCTTATGATCCTCACCGCCAACAATTAACAGATCATGGGAGGCCCCTTTGCCGCGCACGCGCTGCAGCCGCACATAATGGAAAGGAACGCTTGTATCCCAATACAGCGCACTGGGAATCGAAGCAGCCGGCACGGGAAGACCGACCACGTAGGTTCTGTACGATGCCTGTTTCGTGTGGATATCCACCCAATCGTTCACTGGAGTGTTTGTCGCGACGACCACCGCACCGGCAGTGATTCTTGCTTTCTGCTTTGTGGTGACCTCGGCGGTCAACCCGCCTTTGATCTCGGTTGCTTCCGTATTAGCAAAAAGGCGGCCACCCAGGCGTTCTATTGCCTTCACCAGCCCGGACAAATATTTTAAAGGATGAAACTGAGCCTGCTGCGGGAATCGAAGACACGGTCCCAGTTTGAGACCTGCCGGGCCGCTTTTCAGGTATTTCACGGGAAGACCGGCGCCTTGCGCTGCTTTCAATTCGTCTTCCAGTTTCTTCTCCGAGTCATCGGGAGCAAGAAATAGATATCCGTCCAAACGCTTGAAGTCACACTTAATTTTTTCTTCGGCAACAATAGATTCAATCTGGTCGATCGCGGACGTGTGGCTTTCTGCCGCCAACCGAGTGCCTTTCGCGCCATGAAGATGCTCGATCTCAGTGTAAGTTGCATCCAGAAAGTTGGAAAGATGGGCAGTGGTGTGAGAAGTTTCGCCCTGGCCTATCTGATTCTTATCCAGCACTACGACGGATTTACCTTCGCGCGCGATGAGGTAGGCGGTAGTCATTCCCGCTATACCCGAGCCGATCACGCATACGTCCACGTGAAGATTCTCTGCGAGCGCAGGCGACGAGCGAACTTGTGCTGTTGCTGACCAAATGGATTGGTTCTCAGATTGACCAGATGTGGTCACCGCAGCCTCCTTTTCCGAACATCGCTAGCGTTTACGATATGAACTTACCTTTGAGACAAGCATAAGTCATCTACTGCGTGCTGGCGCGTATACGCTGCACTCTTGCCGTGACCTCGGGAGCTGGGACGGTGCTGGTGCCCGGCAAGGAAGATTCGCACGGCTCGTAACCTGGATCAATCGAGCCGGAAGCCGATTTTCACGGTCACCTGGAACTGCTTTACCTTGCCCTTCTCAATCAGCCCTCTCATATCACAGACTTCAAACCAGTCAAGTTTACGGATCGTCTTCGCGGCCTTTGCGACGGCGTTTCTGGTGGCTTCGGCAAAGCTCTTGGTCGATGTGCCGACCACTTCGGTTTTCTTGTAGACAGGGTCCATCTAATTTTTCTCCGTTGATGTTGAACAGGATTTCTACTTTACCCTCACGCCTACGGGGCCATAATGTTCCTGATCGCCTCGATTGAGTCCGTTTTCTTCATCCTTCTATTCCGCCCCAAACAAATATACTGTGGCAAGCCAGACGTTGTCCTGAGGGATCATCACAAGGGGATTGGTTTCGTGCCGTAGAAAAACTCCGGCACGCAGTGTAGGCCAAGCCTAGCGCCAATCGGAAAAATGAATTCATCCCGAATGAGAGGTGGTCATTGCTTTCGTTTCAGTCGGGCGAGTTCGAACTGCCTTAAGGTGCTCCTTGCAGTGGATACAACCGGTGTTCCATGTGGGCGTTAAGAGATTGCATTGTAGGCACGGAACTTCAGGCATATGTTGGGTATTCATTTTTCTCCTTTAGGCGGCTCTGCGGATTTTCATAAACTCTTGCCATGGCTCTAACTTGCGGCTCTGGGCGACTTCTTCGTGGCGAGCGTGCTCAAAGCAGTTGACGTGGGAATAATCGTAATTCTACTCCTCAAGCGCTTGCCTGGAGTGTTCGTGTCCACCTCCACGTAAGCGGACGTTATTCCTTCTTGCCTGATACAAGGAGCACTATGCCGCCAATCAGCGCCGCTGCGCCTAATATGGGAGGCAGCGGCACGTCGTGTGTCTTTTCGTGAGTAGCATGAATCGGTCCGATGTCGATGACCTTTTCGGTGGTGGTGTAGGTAAAACCTCCCCAGGCAAGGCCGAACAAGCCAAGTACAATAAGAATAATCCCAAGCGTTTTGTTCACGGTGCCTCCTTCGGCGGCGGAATCGAAAAGTCCGGCGGTTGGGCGTGCCCCGAATCAACGATGGGGCGTTAGGGTTTGTTCCCGGTCAACGGCTTTTGTGAGGGTTCTTCCTTCGAGTCAGATTGGTCCGAGTGCACCGGAATTCCGGTGATAAGACCCTGAAAGTTCGTCATGCGTTTGCCGAGGATAACCAGGCCCTTGGACGTGATTTCATATTCGCGAATATCCTTGGCATGATTGCCGCCCCGCATCTTGATAACGGTCACGATCTTGCGAAGCTGGCCATCGATGGATACATATCTGAGCCGGAGGATATCATCAGTGAGAAAAGAAATTGAGTAGGTGCTGAACGGAAACTCGGTAAAAGACTCAATCACTTCAACCGTGCTTAGAATCGTCACTCCGATTCCCGTCAAAGCGAAGATCATCCGGTAGAGCGATTCGCGAAAATCGGCGCGGAAGCCGGGCGACAAAGCCATCTCAAAGCCCGCCAGGGAATCGATCACCAGGCGCTTGGCCCCAATCTTCTGCACCGCGTCGAGAATCGAGTGCATGGTTTCATCCACCGAGAGATCGAGCGGACGGAGATAGAGGATTGTGAGTTTCCCGTCTTTCTGCGGCGTTTCCAAATCCAAACCTAGACTAACGGCCCGCTCCGCGTACGCCTGCGGGCGTTCTTCAAAGACCGCCACGATACCCGGTTCCCCCTGGCGTATGCCTTCAGCAATGAATTGGGATGCCAGGACCGATTTTCCAGTTCCCGACGAACCTGCTACGAGGACGCTATCACCTTCGCGAACGCCCCCATCCAGCATCTTATCCAACTCCGGAATGCCGAAGGAAAGGCGCCGATGGCTGGACGGATTTCTTGCGTGTCCGCTTAACCCGAAAGTGCGCGAGAAAGCTTGCACCCCGGCATTGGTTATACGGAATGTGTGCAGTCCCGGCACGGAATCCTGACCGCGCAGTTTGATAATCTGTAACTTCCGTACAATTGAATTTCGCTCTGCTGTTTGGCGCAGCCAAAACAGTCCATCGGCGACCGTAAATATTGGATTATCACGTAACTCCTCCTCCGCGTATTCACCGATCAAGAATGTTGTAGCTTGCCAACTAGCCAGAAACAGGGCTAAGCGTTGAATGAAAGATTGCAGGCCCATGTCACTTTCCTGCTTCCGAACCATGGTGCGGAAGGAGTCAACAACCACGACAGCGGGGTTGGCCTTTTCCACTGCTTTGGTAATCTCCTCCAAAACCGCGCCCAAGTCCTTCTCTAAAACAGTCTGGCTCAGATTGATAAAGCGAATGGAACCGGGCAGCATGGCCGGGTTGAAGAAGGTGTACTGCTGCTGGTATCGCAGCATTTTTATGGCGGATTCGCCGAGGACTGTGAAATAGAGAGCAGGACGCTCCGGGGTTGCATTGGCAAACACGAACTGGTGCGCCAGCGTCGTCTTCCCGCTTCCTGGGGCGCCGGCGATGATGTTGAATGAAAATTCGGGGAGACCTCCGCCCGCGATTTCGTCGAGGCCGGGAACTCCAGTCGGCAGTTTGTGTATCGCCACTTTTTCTTGTGTACTCACGCTTTTCTCCCGTTCTCCGAATTGCGATCATCAAATGTTGCACCGGGCCACGCATCCCGCAGCAGGCTTAACGTTAAAGCTTCGCCAAGGAAGATAAACAGCAGGCCGAGTAAGTGGGCGGTGAGAATAACTCCACCCTCGCCAGCCGGATACTCGCCAGCCCGATCCTTGTCAATGTCGATATGAGGCTCAACCTCGTCCAGTCCCAGTAAATATCCATCCGACGTAACCTGCGCCTCGTTGAGAATAGGAGTTTCCGATCTGGCCAACACCAAAGCACGAGAGGCGAGCGACTGAAAACCGGCAATTCCAGCAAACGCCATAATACTCTGGCGAAGCTTCTCGTAGACGCGAAGGGTCGCGCTCTCCACTGGCTCGGAGGTCTTGCCCGCAACGGCTTCGTAAGTAAGCAGACACTGAACCAAATCTCGCATTACCGGGGAAGCCGTCATGTTCAACTCTGCATTGATCGAGGTAATAGATTCAAATAGCCGTTACACGCTTCGTAGGATGATTCGATCGACGATTCCGTCATTTCGCAAGCGCATCGCGGGTGAGGCGTTCTACATACAGAACCGCAAGTGGGGCTCTGGAGGCAGCACTGGCGCAACTCACATCACATAGCTCGTCGCTTGTTGGATCGGTGCATCTTCTTGCGTATCGCCAGTCTTGCTTCGGATGTGTATGAAAACGTCCAAAACCGTAGCAATATTACGAATGTTCTCCGCAACACTCACAAGCCCCTGTTCCATACTGGAATGTTTTTCCGCCAGGGTATCGAGACGTTCGCTCATGCTCCTCAGTTGGTCAGATACCAACAAAACATCCTCGAAAGGTCCGGACTCCCTCGTTGCTATCGTGCCCAACTCCGTTTTGACCTCAACCTGGAGGCGTATATCTTCTATCAACTGTAGCGATGTTGCTTCGCCCAGGAAGGTAAGAAACAGCCCGAGTAGCTGCTCAATTAGAATGACTCCGACGTCGCCGTCCTCATCCGTACCCGTTTGGGATTCAACTTCGCTAATGCCGCTCAAGCCTCCATTCGCCGTGACCTGCACCGGACTGAGCCTGGGAGATTGGGACCTAGCCAGAGACAAAGCACGAGAAGCGAGCGCCCGAAAACCGTCAACTCCCACGAGTGCGCATAGCTGCTGGCGTAGCTTCTCATAGACGCGAAAAGACGCAACCTCGGTTTGCGCCGAGGTTATGTCAGTAAGAGATTCGTCAGCAATGAGCTTACGGGTCCAATCACGAATTATTTGTGGAGGAGGCATCGGTTCCGTCCTTATCTTGCGCCCTGCACCGCGCCTTGGGAATGAGGCGTCTTAAGCAATGATTCTCCCGTAGTTAGGTGATTTGACGGCGAGATTTTCTGGTGCGCTCTACCAGACTCCATTTTTAACTTCACCCAATCCATCATAGTTGAAGTATTTCCGGAAAGGTGTGCAAAATTGAACAGTAAGGCCCTGCCGCAGGTGTAATTTTGTGCTAAAGTTGTTCAGCGAGCAGAGGAAGATTGTAATGCCAAAGAAAATTGCTATGGCAAATAAAAAAGGCAGAGATGTCATTAAGCAAAAGGCCACAGTCGTGGAAAAGACAAACGGCCACTCTGTCGATTGGGAAACCCTCCTCGGTGGCCTCAACGGTGGAAAATCCGTGCTGGAATATGGCGCGAACCGCAACATCTTCATGCAGGGACAGCCTGCAGATTCTGTATTCTACCTCCGGCGAGGCAAGGTAAAATTGTCCGTCACAACCGAACAAGGCAAGGAAGCGATCATCGCCACTCTGAACGACGGCGATTTCTTCGGCGAGGGATGCCTCGCCGGTCAGCCATTGCGCATCGCATCGGCTATCGCGCTGACCGATTGCACGCTAATGAGGATTGATAAGCAGACCATGACACGCATGCTCCACGAACAGCAAGACATCTCGGAATTGTTCGTCACGCATCTGCTCTCGCGCAACGTTCGATTTGAAGGGGATTTGGTCGACCAGCTTTTCAACAACAGCGAGAAGCGTCTTGCCCGAATTCTGTTGCTGCTATCCCATTTTGGCAAGGAGAGCAGGACAGAGACTGTGGTTCCCGGAGTCAATCAGGAAAGCTTGGCGCAAATGGTCGGCACAACCCGGTCGCGGATCAGCCATTTTATGAACAAGTTTAAGCAGCACGGCTTCATCGATTACAAAACCAGCGGCGAGCTGACGGTCAACAGTGGCCTCCTCAGCGTAGTCCTGCACGATTAGTATCTCTCCACTCCTCGGTCGTCTCTACCGGCCCCACACCGGAGTTCCCCACCTCTCAAAAGCAGGGATGTGCAATATTGAACACAGGCGTGTGCAATTTTGAAACGACACGCGAATTACCCCCACGATATAAGGGACTGTCGGGGCGGATTCATTGAGCGTCACTCTGTTGCGCCGCTAGGAACGGATGTTGTTGGCGTCGGCCCCGCTGGATGAAAAAGCGCAGTGGAGAGGCGAGCTTGGCCTGGTAGGATTCATCAAATTTTCCCAGGTTGAAATGATCGCAAACTGAAAAACCTAATTAAAAAGGAGAAACGTCACTTGTCTAAACAAGCAGCAGAGCATCACGTGAAGGCGGCAGAACATCACGAGCATGCGGCTCGTCACCACAAGGAAGCGGCAAAGCATCACCAAGCCGGCAGCTATGAGAAGGCCGCGCATCACGCCCACACGGCTTGTGGACACGAAGAGCACGCGGACTTCCATTCTGGCGAGGCTGCAAAGGCCCACACGCAAGAGCACGGCAATAAATAACACAAGCTACAGACGGGATGTTTCAGTCTGAAACGCGCTGGAGCCTGGGCGAGGGCTTCGCAGCAAAGCCGGGAAGGCCATCAATTCATCGCCGAGACCGCAGCGGGCTCGGATTTTCTCCCTGCGATTTCCGCGGGCTCGGCGGTGAAGGTCATCGAAGCGTGCCTACGCTCTCCTCCACTGGTCCCGGTCATCCGTCACTACTTACGCCATTCTATGGGCGGCGTGGTGCGGCCAGGAGTGAGGCTGCTGGCTCAAGTCCCTCCGGAGGGAGGACGCGATTCGGCTGGCCAAACGGACCCGCACAACACCGGACGTAACTGCGACGCGACGCGTGGGGAGGCAAGCTTGGTCTCGTCAGCTTCATCGTGGAGCCACTCGTCAACCGGACGTTCGGCAGAAATGTGTCCGGCCACTGGAGACACTCGAAATAGTCCGCTGAAGATCAACGAAACATTCGCCTTAGAAAGGAACCCTTCGATGCCGAGACTCCCCAAGGTTGCCCTTTTGACAGAAGACGCGTTACAAGCGGACGCACTGAGAGAAATGCTCCAGGAACACCTCGCCTTAACTCACATCACAAGTTTTCTGGAGTTGGAAAAGCGCTCATGGGATGGCCAAATTGATGCTCTCTTCTGCGATTGGCACTTCGGGAAAAACGGTTGGAAAGAGGCTTTGGAGAACGTTCGAGCACGGCACCCGGATTTGCCGGTGATTTTTCTGTCGCGGACCGGCGGGGAAAGAGAGTGGATGGAAGTGCTCGATGCGGGAGCCTTTGACCTGCTGGTTCCTCCTTATTCGGCAGTGTCGCTACTCGCAGTTGTGGAGCATGCCGCGGCATCACGCATGGCGAGGCAATGGCAAAGCGAGACTCTGATCGGCGGCGGGAGGAGAGCCTGAAAGAAGCATGACCGATTAGAACGGGATCTTCTACGAAGGAAGGATAGCGCGGCCTCAGTGAGCTTAATGGACGCCGATGGCTCTAGCGAGCCTAGTCTCTCTCCTACCCGTCGGTAGTCTCCAACAGGCGCCACATCCTTGCGACAATCGAGTGCACAGGGTTTTACCTTCTCTCGGTTCCGATCGAACCTCAACGGCGCAGAGGCAATCCGCCAAACAAGTACATTACCACCAGAATGATCGCGACCACGCCGACGATCCCGACACCTCCGCCCGTCCCCCATCTGGAATACCCGTAATATCCACCGCCGCCGCCAAACAAGAGCACCAGGATAATAATCAGCAGTAACATTAGGAATCTCCTTTCAGGTTGTGTATTGACATTGCTGAGACCAGGTAAATGAGAGAAAGCTACAGCGCGGGGCCGCTCGAAGTTACGAACCTTTTGAAACGGCCCCCACGTACCGGCCGCACTATTTTTCGAAGACTTTCTTTATCTGGCCGACCTTCTTCTGAATTTTACCGTCGTTCTTTTCATCTTTGCCTTCAGCTTCCAAGTCGGGACTGTTCGTCAGCACCCCCGCCAACTCCTTGGCCGTGCCCTTCACTTCGTGAAATTTGCCTTTTACCTCATCCTTTGTACTTGTCTTCATGATTTTCTCCTTTGTCATTTATGCGAATTCAAGATTGCAGCCCTTGCCGTGCGCGAATGCCAGGTAGGCGTGATGGCTGGCCTTCTCATGGAGGTTGACCTGGTAATGTTTGGCTGCATGCCGATGGTGGCCGCCAGCGTCTAAAAATAGATACGCGACGCCAACGGCCTTCCTAGCGCATTCATGCAGGCCACGAGGGAATCATCAGCCCCAATGGCTTTGGTCATGGCGGTCTCCAGACGGCGTCATTCATCGCTTCAGGTACGCCAGCTATACCCTCCACTATGGAGTCGCAATCGCATTCTCACCTGGAGCGCGCCCCTCCAACTTGTTGAGCAAACCAACCCAGCCGGTCCCTGTCGGGAAAGGAATCGGCATCGTTCCAGACTCTGCTTCGAGATGCAACCCTTCGGCCAAACTATTCGGGATCGCCGGGACGTGATATTCAACGCCATGAAAGCGCCCGCGAATCGTCATTGCGTCACCTCGCTCATTGAGATAGACGTCCATACTCGACGATCCGGTGAAGTGGTCAGTAAGAAGCAGGGGGACTCGTCGCCCTTTCAAATCCGGTAAATCCACAGGCGGAAAGATATGCAGGCCAACCCGCGTGATAAACCACCAGACCGGAGATAATATCTGATCGCTCGATCCATCTTCGTTAGTGGTGAAATCGGTGATTCGGCCGTGTTCCCACCAATCCCAAGGACCACATATCAGGGCAATCGCAGCATCAGCGTCCGTTGTCCCATGGACGGTCATCAAAGTCTCACAGTAGATAGGACCATCCTCACGCAGGTAACGCTGCCGGAAGTGTTCGTCTAAATGACTTTGAACCCAGTCGCCTGCTGCATTGTCGAATAGGTCATCCCGGAAATTTAGCTGATCCATTTGAGATTTCTCACAATGATTCAAATCCAAACTTACGGCCAAACGTCAACTCAGGCTCTCAGCGTTCCACGCCATTCTCGTCCCCCAACCGTTTCAAAAGGGCAAGCAACAGCTCGGATGGGCATCTCCAAACGCAGTATGCCGATCCCGACTTAATGCTGGGGAGCCAGACGTTCTTGGTCGAACTGTCTCCACCCAAAACTCACGAAGCGACCAAAGTTGGCAATGATCACTTCCAGTGCGGCCAGCGCAAAGCACTGGATATCCTGGATGTTTAACCGCCTTCCGTGAGCGACTGGACCGGCAAGGGTATCCGACGTTGATCGCGCTCGGCCTATCGGTACTTGATCTCAATATTCCAATCTATTTTCTTGAGAAACGCATCGTAACTGCGCCTCGCCAGAAAAACCCGCAAAGCGAGCGATTGAACTACTACCAAGCGCGCGGATTTCGAATTCCAGTTCCTCGGCTACGCGAAGTCCGTGCAAAGCACATCGCGTTATTGAGTCCTTGAGGTAGCCTTTTGTTCCTTGACTTGTAGCTCATTGACCGTCTGTTTTACGTTGGGCACGGAGGAGGCCAACTTTTCGAGATCGCTCCTCTTCTTCTGACTGTTCACTTCCCCTTTGAGCGTTAGCACGCCGTTTTTGGCTGCGTAGGTGATGTCTTTATCCATTCGTCTGGCAATCAACTCCGCTTCAAAACTCTTTTCGATCGCGGTATCCAAATTGGAATCGATTTGTTTTGCCTCGCTCGTAAATCCAGCAGGCCTCACGCCGATCTGGTTCGCGATCACAAGCGCACTCGATACGGAGTGCGTTACATCTGCGGCTCTTTGCTTTTCCTCTTCCGTTGCCACCTCCCCGGAGAGTGTGATGACGCCTTTGTCCCGATCTTGGGCGACCGTAACGCTGGTGTAACCTGCCTGGCTCAATGCCTTTTCTACGGCATCCTTTACATCGGGGCTTTTCTGACTTTGTGAACATCCCAGAATCAGTAGCGTCAACGTGAATATAAAAACCGAGGGCAATATTTTGACTTTCATAGTTGATTAATCTCCTTCCTCAATAACCTTACGAGCCCGTATTCGACCTGTCTGTTCAATTGTGCTCATATGTGACAAGCAAGTCGTCCCGGACGGCTGAAGCACGACTCAAACGGCGAAATCTTCCCGCAATGAGAACCTGCGGAATACGTGGTCTACCTCCGGCGAGGCAAGGTAAAGCTCTCGCTTACATCCGAACAAGGCAAGGAAGCGATTATCGCCATTCTGGGTGCCGGCGATTTCTTCGGCGAAGGCTGAGGGCTGCCTCGCCGGTCAGCCGCTGCGCATAGCCACGGCTATCACGGTGTGCAATTTTGAACAAACGTGTGTGCCAAATCGAACTGACTCGCAACCGCCCTCAGCTGTATTAAGAAGTGTGGAGCGCTGTAACTAGGCGCAAAAAGAGTTAGTCCAATTTCTAATTTGAAAAGAGGATACAGGATGACAAACACGCTGGAGGCGCATAAATCAAGGGTTCTGGCGGCAGACACTCTTGCAGGCAATACGGTCGTGAATGATAAACAGGAGGATCTCGGAAAAATCGAACATTTGATGATCGACCTGGAGAATGGCCGCATCGCTTATGCGGTTCTTTCGTTCGGAGGATTCCTGGGCATGGGTGATAAGTTATTTGCGATTCCCTGGAGTGCCCTCACCGTAGACAAAGTTGAAAAAAGATTCATCCTGAACGTCGATAAGGAGGTGCTCAAGCGCGCTTCCGGTTTCGACAAGGATAACTGGCCCAACATGTCTGACCGCACCTGGGGTGCCGGAGTCTACACCTATTACGGCGCCAAACCCTATTGGAATTAATTCAAACCAGGGAATCGAGTTCGATTCTGGTTTGTAAAATTACAAATCCGTCGGGGGCGGGTAACGGAACCCCGCCCCTTGCGAATCAGGCAATATGCAACGATAAGGAGAAAACAAATTATGGCACTCTCCACACCTTTACCCTCGGCCGTCCACCGGCAATCGGGATTTGCTGAGACTTCAGTCAAGAATGAGGCCTATTCGTCTGGTGTGTCTTGGGCGGCAGTAATTGGTGGCGCATTCGTGGCCGCCGCGTTGTCGCTAATCCTACTCGCGTTGGGCACTGGGCTCAGGTTATCCTCCGTTTCGCCATGGTCAAACGTCGGTGCTTCCGCCTCGGCGGTCGGTAGTGCAGCCATCGTCTGGCTGATTATTACGCAAATCATCGCTTCGGCTATGGGCGGCTATCTGGCAGGCCGATTGCGCACAAAATGGGCCAATGTTCACACGGACGAAGTGTATTTCCGAGATACCGCGCATGGGTTTCTGGTGTGGGCCGTAGGCCTCGTAATCACGGCGACTTTTTTGGCGTCCGCAGCCACCTCCATGGTTGGTGGAGCGGCGCAACTGGGTGCATCGGCGTTATCCACTGTAGGCGGGCCGGGGATTGCAACGGGTGTCCAGGCCGACGGGCGGATTCTTGATCCCAACGAGTATTTTATAGATACCTTGTTTCGTTCGGATCGTCCAAGCCCAGACCGGAATGATGCTTCGGTGCGCGGCGAAGTCGGACGCATATTTGCTAATGCGCTTCGGCAGGGGGGCGTTCCGGCAACAGACAAGACCTTCCTAGCCGAACTGATAGCTGAAAAAACGGGGCTGAGCCAAACCGACGCCGAGAAACGGGTGTCTGAAGTTGTTGCGGATGCTCGGCAAGCTGCAGATATGGCCCGCAAAGCGGCAGCGCACTTAATGTTGTGGATATTCGTTGCTCTTTTGATTGGAGCGTTTTGCGCGAGCTACGCCGCGACCATTGGGGGCAGGCAACGGGACCATGTTGTAATTGTTTAGTGGTTGTCTCGGGTTCTGATCCAAGTTTCATTAGGGAGGCTTACGATGCGTTCAATTATACTTTTGATGCTTGGCATCCCCATCCCCATTGTCATTTTGATCGCGCTTTTCGTCCGTTAAATCATGAAAACGCCGTCAGCCCGATTGCGTTGCGGGAGATCAATAGGCTTACCCTCTAGCGCCGCATACGAAAAGAGGCAACTGGGCGGGATCAGGCCCTATTCCCCACGATATATATCCCACTTAGCCGGGTGGTTATGCGGAGTTTTCGAAGTCGCCTAACTCATGCAACGTAAAATCGGGCATGGCCCAAAGCTGATCTAAGACCAACTCAGGCCGAAGCAGATAGCTTGCGAACTGCTTGCCCAAGCCGGGATCTCTGGGTGCGGTAAACAGCGGAGAGATGGCGAACCAAAACAGCGCGGAACGTTTGCTCTGGCCGATCACAATTGGCTGCTCGACTAGTTCCATGAGCTTGCGCGCCCGAGATTCATTCGTGGTTTCAATGAGCACGGCCCGGATGGGGTGTACACCTAGGGCCTCCCGGTGCTTTTGCAACCGCTTGATGAAGTGATAGTAGGCACGGAGCTTCTTGAGCATGTCATCTAGCGGCATCGAACCGCGATCAGCCTCGTAACAAAAATGGACCAGCTGAGCACCTGCCGCTCGATCAGGAAAGCGGAGGCTGAACAATGCATCGGGCTCTACGGGAATGTTTTGTATTCGGTCCTGCTCCTCCCAAAGGTATTCGTTGCTGCCTTCAACTCGGCGGGCTTTAATCTCAGGAACCGGGGCTTTATGTCCGCGTAACTCTGCTCCCTGCTGCCAGGCGGCCAATTCCACCTTGCCGGCAGAGTTCCGACAGGCCATCTCCAACATGAAGTGCAGGCGGGAGATCATCAATGCGTGTTTCAGAAAGCCCAGCTTCATGTGCTGGCCGGATACAGAGGCTTCGGCATAGCCGGCTTCTCGATTCAGCCGGACTTCCTGCTGCATCTGCGGATGGATATCCGGTAGCCTTCCGTGTCCAACCAGCAATTCCAAAGTTTGGGGCCGTTCCAGATAATAAATAAACTCGCTGTGAGTGCGAATCCCCGGAAACGCAAACCGGGTTATATACTCGCACTCCCATAAATACCGCAACCGGCGCTGCGTCACGTCTTCATTACCTCCCACGAGACGCACCAATTCCGAAGTGGGGGAGAAGCGATAACGCAATATCGCCTCGATGATGTCCAAGTCGCGCTCGCTGACGACTCCTGGTCGAGGTTGTTCAGGACGGGTGAATTTTGAAAACAATGTGGCCATAAGAAAATCTCCGACTGAAACTGGCTAAGGGGAAAATATATTCGGTTGGCTAAGAGAAGTGATTGCAGAAAAGAAGAAACGGTCCCCAAAATCTCCATCGTGAAACGTAGGAATGAGCAAATCCACAACGAACCGATGGTTGCATTTGGTTGCACTTCCGGGCAGTTTTTTGGGAGAAAAACCGCACTGAAGTTGTTTGTTTGTAGTTAGATAGATGCGGCAGATTTCAGCCCTGAAAAGGCTGGCGTCGGCGGTTCGATTCCGTCCCTGGCCACCATTTGTTCAATCACTTACAGCCACCCAAAACCTCAGTTTCATTCCATTTCATTCCAATAACTTGGTCCGTCGAGATTCGCCTCAACGGGATAAGACTGGTTTTTGGGGCCTTCTAAGGCTGGAAGTCTTCTATAAACTCCATCCGGCTTCGGAAAGATAAAACTGTGAAACAGCTAACGCGCGAACAAGTCGAAGGCCGAAAGGAAAAGGCGGCTCGTTTTGTCAGAGATGTACTGGACGATCCAGATAGGGCCGACGAGATCGAGGACGAGAGTATTGACGACTATGCTAAACGGCGGAAATTTCAAATCATCAATCCGGGAAGGAGAAAAAACGTTATGGCGAATAAACAAGAATTGGAAGAGCGCATCAACGAATTGGAAGAAGAGAACGAGCAACTGCAATCCCGGCTCGACGAGATCCTGGATATCGTCGCCCCATCCGAAGAGGAGGATGAAGGAGAAGAAGGCGAGGATGAAGACCTGGGGGAAGAGTAAACGCCGCACGGCCTGAGTGCGGTTCGGACTGGCGAAAGCCACAAGACGCTATCACCGACCGGGCGCACCGATACCGGGCGCAACGTTGTATCCCAGACGGCCCGCGCCGTTGTGAGCTGTGCGGCTCAAAACGTTTTCTAACCGTAGATCATCGCGATGGAGACGAATGGAATGACGATCCATCGAATCTTCGCTACCTGTGTAAGTCCTGCAACACTCGCGAAGGTCTCGCTATGGCCCGAGCAGGCCAAGGACGACGCACCAGGCAATTCAATCCGGGAGCCAGGACGCTCGGAGAATATGTTGCCGCTGCCGCACGCCACCATCGAGGCGGGCACGATGCCGGCGGCAGGGTCATCCACGAAACATCACCCGAAAGGCGGAGTAAGTTCGCTCGCCAGATTTGGGAAATCCGCCGACAACGCGGCACCGATCGGCCGCCTCGCTAACCAGTAAAGAACATGAAAAACCGGCAAAAATCGACAATCGCTTTCTACGATTCTTGGATCGCCCCACCATGAAACCGATAAAAACCGCCAAAACCCGATGCAAAAAATCGCGGGAAAAATCTACAAGAATCGATTTGTGAGGGTTTATGAATGACGAATCGTATTCAGTTAGTGAGGCGGCACGGAAACTGGGTGTCTCGATACCGACGCTGAAGCGAATGGTCGCCGATGGTGAATTGCATTCGTTTACAACACCCGGAGGGCATCTCCGAGTGCGGGCAGAAAGCATTGTAGAGTTGCGGGAAGGAAATCATAAGCGCAGCACACGCCCCGCGCCGCCATCTAGCGTTCTCACAAATCGCCGGGAAAGAGTAGAGGAACTCGGCCTGGAGGCCCAGGAACTCAGGGCGAAACGGGAGATTGCGAAACTCAAGGCGGAAGAGGATGCCGAGGAACGGCGGCAGCAGGAGGCATTGGAGGCCCGCGAGCGCGAGGCGGAGCTTGAGGCCGAAGCGGAAGCGCAGAAGCAAGCGAGTTGGAGACGGGAACAGGCCGAGCAGCGCGAGCGGCGAGAACAACAACGGCAACTGGCGGAGTTTCGTTCCCGCTGGCTGAAGAAAGCCGGGGAGGTCCTAGCGGACACCCGATTTGCCTGGCTTGCGGGTCCCCAGCGAAAAGAAGTGTTAAAGGTGGTTGAAGAAGAAATCAGAGAGCGTCAGCCCGACGAAGAACCCTGCATGTTGGAAGTAGTCAAGCAAACGATAGCCAATGTAGGCACACCGTGGTATGCCGAGTGGCAATGGCAGGTCAAGCTCAAGGAAGCAACGGAGCGTGCACTATTGGGTTTGCCTTACGGAGCGTCTGACACGGAACGTGCGAGGGCTATCGCGGCGGTACGGAAGGCGTTAGAGGGCCTTGCCAGGAACGCAGAAGAGTTCGAGATTCGGGCGGCCATCACTGAGGCCCTGCAACCCGTGCGACAAGCGGTCGAAAAGAGGAATTTGACACAGCTATTGACCCTGTGGGTAGTTTGGCAACTGCCCTGGAGCCGTACCGAATCAGACGAACGCCGTATCCGGCGGGAATGCGTTGAGATTCTGGCTGAGCTTCCCGATGACATATCCCAAGAGGACGCAAAGGAGGCACTGGAAGCAACCATCCAGGTGGGGAAGGAGAAAATTGAAGAACGGGAGGCCGAGACGAACCGAAGGCGGCAAAAAGCAGGTCTAATTCAACAGGGATTAGCGGAGGTTGCGAGCTATTTCCTCCGGTTGAGGCAGGAGGAACTTATTTCGAGTGAAGAATATTGGGATTCAGACCTAATAGCGGGTTTGAGGGAGTCCGTGGAGGAGACGCTTAGCGATGAATTAACCGGGGAAGAGAGCCCTAAGCAAGTAAGGGATATGGTGCATGAGGTAATTGACTGCGAACTTGAAATAGAGTGACCTGCCTGCAACGGAAAGGACCCTGTCCCAAACCCCTCGGCCTGGCCAATGGAAAAAGTAGTGTGCTGGAATTCCCCGATGGATGAAACCTCTGATGATGTTGGGAGCTACAACGGGAATTCCGGTTTGATATTGCTGGATTTTGCTTGACAAGCAGGCGGGGGGGGGGGGGGGTAAACTTTCACTGCACGAATAGCGAATTACAATTCACGTCACCGTCCAACCACCCAATCGCCCTCGCCGTTCCGCTTCATCACGAGCAGCACCCGAGGCACAATGGAGAACCCCATGCTGAATTCCATCTCCCGCCTGTTTCGTTCGATGCTACAATGGTTTCGTCCGGCCCGCCGCATACCCGAAGAGCCAGCCATCTCGCCCGAGCAGTTTCGCAAGATGCTTCAACAAACCCTCACCGACCCCGAACAAGCCCGCCTCCTGCTGCGGAGCCTCGTGGGCACCGCGTTCCCGATTCAGGGGGCGACGTGCAGCAACGCCAGCGACATTGGAGGAAGCAGCACCAACGATAAAACGTTTGGGTATAATTGCAGCAATCCTGATTTCTACTTCCCCAGCAAGCTCGGCATCGGGACAACCAGTCCAGCGGGTGGTTTGCACGTGAAGTCAACTGGCTCAGTACAGCCATTTTTTGAAGCATCGTCAGGTAATAGGGTGATGATACATTCCTTGATAACAGGTGTTAGGGACTGGGTGTTTGGTACAGATGGTGCCGACAGCAATAAGTTTAAAATTTCTTCCGCAGATGATGCCTTTGCATCGGCAAGGTTAACATTGCAAACAGACGGCAACGTCGGCATCGGGACGACAGCACCGTTAGGGAAATTGCAAATTGGAACATTAGCAGGAGGAGAACCAACTTACCGTGGAGATGTAATAATAAACCAGTCCGCTGTTACAGAAGCAAGTACTGCAGGTCTTGAGTTCAAACCTGACAATAGCGGTCCGAGCTCTTCGGGATATGGGTCTAGAATTCTGAACGTATTTGATGGCAATAATGCCTACGACCTGAGATTTCAGAATCGCACTGATTCTCCAACTTGGTCGACAAAAATGACGCTGACAGCCGCTGGCAACGTCGGCATCGGCACGACGGGACCGCTCAGCAAGCTGGATGTCAATGGGGGCGCGGCGGTCGGTTCGTACGCCGGATCCAACGCAGCGCCTAGCAATGGTTTGATTGTCAGCGGCAACGTCGGGATCGGGGCCACAAGCCCGGGAGAAAAACTTGAGGTGAATGGCAATATAAAGATCAGCGCTAGCTCGGGAAAGGGCATCATTTTTGAGGACGGTTCGGTCCAGACGACTGCACCGGTCTCCTCGGGAGCCGACAACTACGTCCCCGTATTCGATGGAACTGACGCCCTCGCGCCAAGCACCATTCTCCAGGATGGTGACAACATCGAGGTCGGGAAGCTGAATCAGATCGTGTTCCTCAAACCAACCGGCTCGAACGACCACACTCAAATCCAGGATGCCATTGACGGCCTGCCCAAGGGCGGGATCATCATGCTTGAGCCCGCGTTTGACGGGAGCGGCAATCCGATTGCCTATGACCTTGCGAGCAAGCTGACGGTCGATCACACCGGCATCAAAATCCGCAGCTACGGAGGCACAGACCCGGGCAGCGGTCTCCCGTTGGTCAGCTTGAAATGGAACAGCTCAGCCACCGCCGGCGAAACGATGCTCGAACTAAAGGCCGCTGGAACCAACACCCAGATACAGGACCTGGAGCTTTCCGATCTGACTATAGACGGCAACAACAGAGCAGGTATTGGGTTGGTCCTCGACAGAATTCTGAATTCGAAGTTCCTGAACGTGCGTGTCCGGAACGTAACGGGGACACCCAGCGTAGGAGTCAACGCGGGGATCAAGTTGACGACCACGGCGGACGGAGGCACTGATCACGACAACACTTATCAGGGAGACAACATAGGCACGTCATGGAATCACTTTGAAAACTGCTCTATTTTCGGTGGCACGAACGGATTGCAGTTAACGAGCGAAACAACTGGCACGAGCGGGAGCCCGCCCCATGCTTCCCCTGCTGTCGCAAACACGTGCCACAATACTTTTGTATCGTTGAACATCCAGGGATGCACTGGCTCGGGAATCCTGCTGAGCCAGTGCGACAACAATTCTTTCTATCGCACCCTGACCCCTGGCACCGCGACCAACGGCGTACTTGTCGAGGACCCGACGACCGCTTATTCCAACTACTTCTACCACCTTCAGCCGGGTGGTGCCACCTACGGTGTGAAGGTCGAGAAAGCACATTCCCCTTCACTCGTTTATAAATATAAGAACATGTTTTTTGGCTACGACCTTGCAAATGACGAAAACCCTCCTAGTGCATTCGATACCACGGTCACGCCGGTAGTCGACGTTAACGCGACCGACTTTCTTTTCTGGACCGATTCCAAAGGAACAACCTACACCGGTGGCGTCGGCGCTAATCCCACTGATCCCCACCTCGGGATGGCAATCGGGACGGCGACTCCTACAATGAGGCTCACTGTGGCCGATACAGGCGCGAATTCTCAAATGAACCTCGTTGGCGGAGCGTCGATACTGGAGTTCTGGAAGGATGGCGGCACCGTCCCGTCGAAAGCCGCCGCGATTGGCCTAGCCAGTCCAGGTAGTGCGGCTGGAAACGATTTGGCGCTGTCTACGTGGGATGGAAGCGCTTGGTCCCGCCGAGTCACCATCCGAAACAGCGATGGAAATCTCGGCATTGGGGATGCAAATCCCGGCGAGAAACTGGTGGTGAACGGTAATGTGTCGGTATCGGGCATAAAGATATCCGGATCGGCGACATCCGGGGAGTACCTTCGTGGCAACGGCACTATATTTACGAGCAGCGAGATTCAGGAAGCCGATATCCCGCACACGCTGAATACCTATCTGAACACGGTGGGCGGGGCCAGACTGCGAGCGTTCTCGCAGTCGTCCCGGCCGACGATCAATGATGAAGAAACGGCCTGGTGGTACCGCGAAACGGACGCAAAACTCGGTCTGATTCGGCGTGCCGGCAGCCAATATACATTTGCCATATTTGCCAGTTTCGAGGATGTATCATGACCCCCATTTCGGCGCGAGGGAAGAGTACCTTTACGGAATGGCGATCGGAACCGTATAGGAGATGGACGATGCTAAGAGCTTTTCGCTACGGGCGTTTCCTGGCGGTCACCGTGGCGATGACGGGTTTCGCGGTAGCGGTGCTTGCGCAGTCACCGCCGCAACTTGCCTTGGATTCGCTGCCGGTGGGCCTCACGCCGTTGGGCGTAGATTATAATGCAGGCTTCGCATTGGTGGCGAACTCCGGGGATAATTCGGTTTCAGTCGTACGCATCAGCGGCGGTAACGGTCCCAAGACCATCCGGACGGAAGCCACGATTCAAGGAATCCCGGCTCCATACGCCGTTGCTTCCTGTCGCGGGGCGACGCCATCCATGCTGGTAACGTCGCCTTCGGATAATTCGATCACGGTGTTTCCATTAGGGCTTGAGGCGAATCAGCGAACTATCAAGGTCGGAACTCAGCCGTATTCTGCGGCCTGCTACGGAAGCGGAACGGCCGGTAAATTGGGAACGGCTGTGGTATCCAATGGCGGCGATAACAGCCTCTCCGTCGTGGACCTGGATTCGGCGGTCGTATCCACGATCCCGAATGTCCCTGTAGCCCGTGGCTTACATGGCATCACAATTTACGCAAATGGCGGACCCCTAACGGCCTGGGTGGCCGGTACCGATGCAAACGTAGTGACCCTGGTCGACATCCAAAACGCTAGGGTGCTCGGCTCAGTTCCCGTCCGGGGGCCTACGGCAGTCGGTCTCAGTCCAACAGGCGGGCAAATCCACGAAATCTACGTCGCCAGCGGCATCGATAACTCAGTTACCTTCTTCAACGCTGAAACCCTTCAAACTGGCGGCCCCACCACCGGGATTCCGAATCCGCAGGATTTCGTTATCTCACCGCTTGGCGAGTTCGCAGTGGTAGGCGGACGGGATGCCGTCTGGAAGGACGGAGCGCTTCTTCCCATTCCAGGTGCAACAGCTCTCAGCGCTGGTACGTTCAGTCTCAACTTCACCCTCCGAGCTGACGCTTTCGTATTCGTAACGAGCAAAACATCAAATAGCGTCTATCTCATTCAGCAGCAGCCGACGACCAATCCCCGTGATTTCACCGTCTCCAACGCAGCCAGCTTCGGCACCGCCCAGGTAGCACCCAGTACGCTGGTGAGCAGTTTCACCTCAACCGGCGCGAGCCAGACCTTCTTTGCTACATCGTTCCCTCTGCCAATGACACTCGGCGGAGTCACGCTCCGCGTCGGTGGAACCTTGAGCTTCAGCGCTACGTCCGGCTGGACTTATTCCCCAACCGGCTCGCTCCAAGCCGGACTGCTTGCGGTGAATTCCACACAAGTCAATTTCCAAATCCCGCCCGGCATCGCTCCCGGCAGCGCCGTCCCCGCACAACTGATGCGGCCCGACGGCACATCTTTGCTTACGACGCTCAATATCACGCCAACCGCGCCCGGCATCTTCAGCCTGTTGCAAAATGGCCAGGGACAAGGAGCGGTCCTCAACCCCGATTACTCTCTGAGCGGCAATCCGCAGTCCCTTGTCGGCGCGAAACCCGCGCAGCGCGGCAGCTATATCCAGATATTCGCCACCGGAGGCGGCGACACCACTCCTCTGCTCCTCCCCGGCGAAGCCGCGTCCGCCACCGGCAATCCGCTGGTGACCACTAACCTCCAGCCCACCGTAACCATCGGCGGGCAGACGGCGCAGGTCCTCTTCAGCGGCATCGCTCCCGGCTACGCGGGCCTGTGGCAGATCAACGCCATCGTCCCGCAAACCGTCACCCCCGGCAACACCGTCTCGCTGAGCGTCACCTCCGGCGGAGTCGCAAGCAACACCGTCACCATCGCGGTGCAGTGAACCTGTGTTATCCGTCGCATGTTTGTGCGTAATGCTGTCGAGATGCGATGGTTCCAACTCGTCACACTCGGACCGCTGAATACCGAGAAACGCGCTTCTTAGGCGGCAAAATCGCCGCAAGAGTGACCCTATCTGATATAGTCCCAAGTGAGTACACCTGTGACAACAAACTCTCCCGGTACTTTCCAAAACAACGATTTTCGCCAATCGGTTGTGAATCTCCGAGAGAAGCTAAATGCGCTTCTTAAACCGATTAAGCAATGCGCTGACGTCGTGGACCGTATCAACGAGCTTAAGAATCTCCACGATTGCGAACAGTTTGCCCTCCCTAACCCATATATAAAACTGTCTCCCGAAGAGACCGAGCTGGTCACCCATCGGAAACAACAAATTGACGACTGGCAGAAGGAAATTGATGTTCTCTACAAGCCATTCCCAGGAACCGAAAGGGAAATCTATTCTTTTCTCGGAGAGCTTCAAAGGATCTTGAACGCCCTGCCAGTCGAGCCGCCCCAGCTACGGGATATCCGCTCCGAAATCGAGAGATTGGATATTTGGGCAGCCGCCCGTAGCCGATGCCCGTACATGGGACCCGGCTATGCAGATTTGCAGATCGTAGACCGAAGGCTTATGGAAATGCTGGTACACCTCGCGCCGGAAAAGAAACCAATCGGTTTCGAGGGTCTCAAACAAAAGAAGCAAGACTTGTCGCGATACCTAGACGCAGCCGATCTTACGCAGCGCCAGAATCAGTGCCTCTCCATGAAACTGGAATACGAGCTTTCGTATCGGAATATTGGGCAGCGCCTCGGAATAAGCCAAAGCACAGTAGACGAACACATCCGAAGTGGGACCGCCAAATTAAACCGCAGAGGATTCAAGCCAAAAGTCATCCGGTCATCGAACGAAGAAATCGAATAGAAGCTGGCAATTCTATCCACCCCCTGACAGTTTGTTCTCGTTATAAGCCTCCCGCTAAACTACTTCAATCCCGAATTCAATAACTTGCAACCCTTACATACCCTTACGTCCGGGCCTTAGGGTAGGAGCTTCCGGCAAAGGTATGCCCGAAGAGTAAGCGTTCAATGAATCCACTCGACCGAGATTTGATTTCGCCGGAACTTGACACGCGTGCTATCGTTTTGGTCGAGGCGCATCTTGGCGGACCATCGAAGGGAGTTGAAGCGATGGCCCGCAGAAGATGTCAGGATCCAAAACCCAGGAAGGAAGGCAAGTGGTGGGTTCTTTATTACTACGAAGATGAAATCGTCAACGGAAAAAGAACCAGGAATCGAAAGCGCAGACCGCTTGCATCGAATACATTGCCGGAGCGGGAAGTCCGCAAGATTGCACTGGAATTTCTCCGGCCCATGAATCAGGGGCTCAGTCCGATTGGTTCCGCAAGCAAGTTCGAGGATTATGTGGAGATTGTTTACGATTCAACAATCATGCCGCTGATGGCGTCGAGCACCCAGGAGCGCTGCCGGAGTGTGATTGGAAGATATCTGAAACCTGCTTTTGGCCAGCTATGCTTGAGAGACCTCACGGCATTAACAGTTCAGCGTTATCTTTCAGGCATGGCAAAGTCCGATCTCTCCTACGAATCCAGGGATAAAGTCAGGGATGTACTTTCGAGTATCCTTGGTTCTGCGGTGAAATTCGGATACTTGGTCAAAAACCCAGTTGAAGGGCTTAGGTTGCCGCCGAATAAGACCGGTAAGCGGCAGAAGCCTTATATTCGCCCCGAATACGTGTCGGCATTGCTGGAGCTGATCCGGGAGCCCTACAGTACGATGGTGTTCGTAGCCGTCTATACCGGTTTTCGTGTCAGTGAACTGATTGGCCTGCGATGGTGTGACATTCACGAAGATTCAATCACGATTGATGAGCGCTATTGCCGGGGAGACTGGGGACAGCCGAAAAGTGAATCCAGCAACGCTACAGTCCCCGTCAACAAGAAGGTCATTGAGCGCATTTTAAGGCTTAAGACTTTAGTGGTTGAAGTGAAGGCCGGGAGTGGAATGCGTCGCTATCGGTTAGTTAGGTCAGACGGCTCAGACGATCTCGTGTTTCAGTCTCTCAAGTCAGGCAGGCCGATGCGGGATAACAACATTCTCGTGCGGCATATAAAACCAGCGGCTAAGAAACTTGGAATCGGATGGGTCAATTGGCAGGTGCTCAGACGGTCGTTTGCAACGTGGCTCAAGCTTGTGGGAGCCGACGTGAAGGATGCTCAGGCGCTAATGAGACATTCCAGAGCAAGTACCACGCTGGATATTTACCAGCAGTTCGTTCCTGAATCTCAGCGCTTAGTTGTAGGAAGATTATCGGAACTGGTGAACTGATTTTTTCATTCCGATAACATTCCAATAGTTGGGTGGTTTGGAAGGCGGAAAATGCTAACAACAGCTTGTAGCTTAATCAGATACGAGCGGCTGAGTCCGGCCCTGAAAAGGCTGGCGTCGGCGGTTCGATTCCGTCCCTGGCCACCATTTTTCTAAAAGACTTACTTGCCACCGCTATATCAGAACGCCATTCTGTGGAGTCCATTCGGAGTCCAAACTCAAAATAGGGCACAATACGTTCACTATAGGGAGAGCACCCGACGGATTCTTTCTCCCGGCCTTCGCGGGAAAGTAAAGTACCTGTAAACGCACTAGGCGGACCCGCCAAGCATGTAGGGATTGCTCCGCCAATTTCCTTGTGATAACTATATCAGCCGAGACGAAGAGGTCGCTCGGCGCCGAAATGAACCCTCTCGAAAGTTATCTTCACGCCCTCCGGGACATCCGCTCCACGGGTGCAGGGGTCAAGGAAACTTCTTACTATCCGGCGTTGTCGAACCTGCTCAAGGAAGTCGGCAAGAGCCTGAAGCCCAAAGTCCTGCCCGTAATGCCCCTGAAGAATGTTGGGGCCGGATTCCCCGACGGCGGACTGTTTACCAAAGAACAATTCAAAGACGACGAGCCGCTTCCCGGCCAAATACCGGCACGCGGAGTCATCGAGGTCAAGTCCACCGGCGATGACGCATGGCTGACCGCCGATGGCGAGCAGGTTTCGCGGTACTGGGGCAAGTACCGTCAGGTCTTGGTGACCAACTATCGCGATTTCGTTCTGGTCGGCCAGGACGCGGAAGGAAAACTCGCGAAACTCGAAACCTACCGTCTCGCCAAGGACGAAACGTCTTTCTGGTCCGCCGCCGCGACGCCCCAAGCCTCCGCCAAGAGGCACGGCGAGCGATTCACCGGCTATCTCCAGCGCGTCATGCGCAATGCCGCCTCCATTGCCACGCCCGAGGATGTGGCCTGGTGGCTGGCTAACTACGCGCGCGACGCCAAGGCGCGGATCGAAGGAGTGGAGATACCCGCATTATCCGCGGTGCGAAGCGCACTCGAAGAGGCCCTGGGCCTCAAGTTCGAAGGGGAGAAAGGCGATCACTTCTTCCGGTCCAGCCTGGTTCAGACTCTTTTCTACGGCGTCTTCTCGGCCTGGGTCCTCTGGGCCAAGCAGCACCCGCCCGCCTCGAAAGATCGCTTCGACTGGAACACCACCGCGCGCTACTTACGCGTGCCGATGATTTCCAAGCTCTTCTACTTGGTAGCCGATCCCAACCAACTCGATGCTCTCCGGCTTTCGGAAGTTCTGAACTGGACCGGCTCGCTCCTCAACCGCGTCGCTCGTGGTCCGTTCTTCGAGAAGTTCCAGGAGGCGCACGCCGTCCAATACTTCTATGAGCCGTTTCTGGAAGCCTTCGACCCGGAGCTTCGCAAAGAGCTTGGGGTCTGGTACACGCCGCCCGAAATCGTTAAGTACATGGTCGAGCGGGTGGACACAGTTCTACGGGAAGAATTGCATATTGCGGAAGGTCTTGCCGACAAGAATGTTTACGTTCTGGACCCGTGCTGCGGAACGGGTTCCTATTTGGTCGAGGTTTTGGACCGAATCCACCGCACATTGCGGGCGCGCGGCGAGGACGCGCTTCTGGCGGAAGACTTGAAAGAGGCCGCGCGCAATCGCATCTTTGGTTTCGAGATTCTGCCCGCTCCCTTCGTCGTCTCACATCTACAACTTGGCTTGTTCCTGCAAAAAATCGGCGCGCCTCTCTCCGAAGCCAAGAACGAGCGCGCGGGAGTCTACCTCACCAACGCCCTTACCGGCTGGGAGCCGCCCAAAGGCCCCAAACAACATTTGATCTTCCCGGAGTTGGAAGAAGAGCGGGATAAGGCCGAGCACGTCAAACGAGACGTGCCTATTTTGGTGGTTCTCGGCAACCCGCCGTACAACGCTTTTGCCGGTGTCAGCCCCACTGAAGAGCAAGGCTTAGTCGAGCCTTACAAAGAAGGATTGATCTCGGAGTGGGGCATCAAGAAATTCAACCTCGACGACTTGTACGTCCGGTTCTTCCGCCTTGCGGAGCGCCGCATCGCAGAAAAGACCGGCAGGGGCGTGATTTGCTTTATCTCGAACTTTTCCTACCTTGGTGATCCATCCTTCGTGGTCATGCGCAAACGGTTCGCGGAGGAGTTCGACAAACTGTGGTTCGATTGTCTGAATGGGGACAGCCGAGAAACAGGCAAGCTCACGCCGGATGGCAGGCCCGACCCTTCCGTTTTCTCCACAGAATATAATCGGGAGGGAATTCGTCTGGGAACCGCTATCGGCCTGTTCGTTCGCAAACAAACGAAAGCCGACCAACGGGCGGTGAGCTTCCGCAATTTTTGGGGTGCGACAAAACGGTCCAATCTTGTCGCAAGCCTTCAAACCGCCAATTTCAACGCCCAATATCTGCAAGCAACACCAACCAAGCAAAATCGATATTCCTTCCGCCCGCAGTTAGTGGCTCCAGAGTATTCATGTTGGCCCAAAGTTGTCGATCTTTGCGCGAATGCACCCATAAGCGGATTGCAGGAAATGCGCAGGGGCGCTCTGATGGATCTAAATCGAACTACTCTGGAAAAGCGCGTACGCTTATATCTTGATCCGAACACAGATTGGCAAAGTGTCAAGCTCTTGGGCGCCGGATTAACTGAAGATGCAGGAAGATTTGACGCCAAATCTGCGAGGCGCAAACTCGTGGAAAGAGAAAAGTTTGAGGCAACCAGAATAGTGCCTTATGCGCTTTACCCATTCGACGTACGCTTGTGTTACTACAGCACTGTCCGTCCGCTTTGGAATGAACCGCGCCCTGCCCTAGCAGCCCAATGTTGGCAGGGCAACAAATTCTTCGTAACGCGAATGATGGCTGAAAGACCCCATGAGCAAATCGCGATGACAATGACCCCTCGGTTGCCGGATTATCACCTGCTTCGTCCGAATGCTGTTGCTATTCCCATCCGGCTTCGAAGAATCTCGAAGGAATTCTCAAATCACGGCGGTGCACAAAAGGATTTCTTTGAAGGGAAACACGCGGAGAATCACCAGCTTGCCAATCTTGCCCAAAATGCCCGAACCTATTTGGGCAATTTCGGTATCCAGAATCCCGATGCCGACGCTGAAAGCGCTGGACTAATCTGGATGCACGCCTTAGCAATCGGCTACTCGCCGCTATATCTCACCGAAAACGCCGATGGCATCCGCCAGGACTGGCCGCGCATTCCACTTCCCGACAGCAAACAAGCCTTACTCGCATCGGCAGAGCTTGGGAAACAGATCGCGGCCCTGCTCGATACGGAAGAGCAAGTAAAAGGCGTCACCAGCGGAGAAATCCGGCCGGAGTTGAAGTCTCTGGCCGTGCCTATGCGGGCCGGAGGAGGCGCACTGAAGGAAGAGGATTTGAAACTGGAAGCGGGCTGGGGTCACGGCGGCAAGGGCGGCGTCACCATGCCGGGGAAGGGCAAGGTGATCGAGCGCGACTACACCGCCGCCGAGCGAAGCGCGATTGCGGCGGGAGCCAAAGCGCAAGGCCTCACCGAAGAACAGGCCTTCGCGCATCTGGGCTCGGCGACCTGCGACGTTTACCTGAACGATGTGGCTTTTTGGCAGAACGTTCCGATGAAAGTCTGGGAGTACACCATCGGCGGCTACCAGGTAATGAAGAAGTGGCTCTCCTACCGCGAAAAGAAAATCCTGGGCCGGTCGCTGACCAAGGAAGAAGTGCGCGAAGTCCGCGACATGGCCCGCCGCATTGCCGCGATCCTTTTGCTGGAACCTTCCCTCAACGAGAATTACCAAATCGTAAAGGCCCACGCTTTCCCGTGGGGAAGCAGAGCAATCTGAGGATTGGAGCACCGTAGCGGTAAGGTGCGACCGCCAGCCGACGGCACCCACCGGCAGGGTGCGAATCTCCGCACCGCACCGGATGAACGTTAAGACCATTCGCGTGTTCGCGGTATCCAAGCTGAGTTGGATCAAGCAGCAGCAGAAAAAGGTGATCGAGCAAGACCGTGAATCGCCGCGTGAGTACATCGAACGCGAGAGCCACTACGTGTGGGGAAAACGCTACCTGCTGAAAGTTGTTGAAAAAGATAGTCCGCCACAGGTCGAACTACGTCACAACATTATGGTTCTCCAGGTCCGCCCCGCGACGAGCACCGAACGTAGGCAGGAAATTCTCGATGAATGGTACCGCGTTCAGCTTAAGGCAGCCGTCCATCCACTGATCGCGAAGTGGGAGCCGGTCATCGGCGTCAAGGTGGCCGAGTGTTCGTTCAGCGCATGAAAACGAAATGGGGGAGTTGCAGCCGGGAATCCTCCAATATCCGGTTGAACACCGATCTGGCGAAGAAGCCTACAGAATGCCTGGAGGACATCGTTGTGCACGAAACGGCGCACCTCATCGAGCCAACACATAACAGCCGTTTCATAAATCTGATGGACCGCCTGATGCACAATTGGCGGTTCTACAAGGATCTTCTCAACCGTCTGCCGGTCAGGCACGAGCACTGGGACTACTAGTCGAGGGATCGTCCTGTCCTTCGCCAAGATTAGATCTTGCGGCCATATGAGCGGTAACCTTCATACAGCGAGCTTCAATCCTATTCCTCGATGAGGGGTACCTCGCAGAGATCGATTAACATCGAATGGTGGTGGTAGGCGCTCGATGGGTGATCAAATCCACATATCAGAATTGACCCAATCGTTAAGCAAGACTTTTTGCACCGTCGATATTCGGTGCGCAGCGATGAGAGAACAGTGCACGTTGACAATGATATCGGGTCTTATGGCTCGCTGCTCCACGACTTACGGGTGTGTGGTTCGATTCAACGCAACTGCAAATCGGGGGGAGCCTTGGCGATGGCATCGCCTCCCAATCTTTGTTCCTTCGATTGTTGGTTGAGCTTGGTGATACGTTCTACATGCTGGTACATTCTCACGGCCATTTCCTGTTCAAATTTTCCTTGACAGCGCAGCAGACTGGGAGTAGGATCAGCGCCAGTTGGGGATTTCACTCCGAATTTAAACATATATCTCAAAACCCAAAGTTCGTCAAATCAGTAAGGTTTTCGACGAGGTTTTTATGGGTCGGTGAAACAGAAGCCGACCTTCACTACAGTGTAGGAAGAGCGCACTCGATGCCCTAATCCAGGAGAATGCGCGTTAGGGGCTCATAGGGAGGATTGGTGCGTCCGAGCGGGAGCGGAGCATGTTGGCGCTCCGGTGTGGGTTAGGAAGGCGATCATACGACCACTTGGCAAGGCGAGGAAAGAAATGAGCCATCAAACTGCACTGTTGAGAGCGAAGCAAGATCTTTTGCCAGGAATAAATTGGGCAGCAATCATGAAAATGATGTGTTTGAAAGGAACCGCCAAGGAAGGCGCGAAACTTTATGCGCAACGGTGCGCATACTGCCGCGGGCCAACCGCGGCAGAGGGCCCGACCCTTCCGGGCGCCGCTAATCTTTGTTCGTACTCAGGTGCAGGCGAACGCCTCCCACCATCTTTGGTGGGAAGAAGCCGATCGTCGACGGGGCAATGAGATGGTATCAACCGCAGCATGGCACCAAAAGCAGAGGGATGGCTCAGCACGGACGGAGTTTACGTTCTGACCGCCTTTCTGCTCTATCGGAATGGCGTCATCCAGGAGACTGACGTCATTGACGCCAAAAGTCTCCTGAAGATCCAAATGCGGAGACGCACAGAATAGATAGCAGGAGGACAGACACATGAATCCCATAGAACGTGGTCGCAGGCGATTTCTGAAGGAGAGTGCGGCGCTGGCCGGCTTGGCCGTGGGAGCCGTAGGATCCGCCAGCGGCCAGACCCCCGGGACCGAAAAACAAGTCGATCCCAAAACCCCCTACGGCGAGCGCTCCCGTTTCGTGAGCTCGGCACGCACGGCTCGCGAGTACCCATCCCACACTCCGTACCCAAGCCGCATAATGGATGCAGCCGACGCATTAATAGTCACTCCGCTTCAGGATTCCGCAGGGATCATCACGCCGTCCCCGCTCCATTTCGTAGTTTACAACGCTGGCTATGGTTATCCCCGGCTCCACCCGGACATCGACCCCCGGCAGCATCGTCTCCTGATCCACGGCTTAGTGGACCGTCCGCTGATTTTTACTATGGAGGAGTTGCAGCGCCTGCCTTCCGTATCCCGGACTCATTTCCTCGAGTGCGGCGGGAACAGCCGCAATTCCGTTTGGCCGGGGACTCAGGGGACAGTCCAGCAAAACCACGGACTGACCAGTTGCAGCGAATGGACCGGGGTGCCGCTGTCCCTGTTGCTCCGGGAGGCTGGCGTGCAAAAAGAGGCAAGCTGGGTGCATGCGGAAGGGGCGGATGCGCATAAGCATTCACGAAGCTTTCCGCTGGAGAAGGGCATGGACGACGTTCTGGTGGCCTATGCCCAAAATGGCGAGCCGATACGTCCTGAGAACGGTTATCCCGTGCGGCTGGTGATCCCCGGCATCGAAGGAAACCGCAGCGTGAAGTGGCTGAGGCGAATCAAGGTGGCGGACCAGCCCTACACGAGTTGGTCCAGCTTCGCGGCGCACGAGCAGGGAGTGAAATCGGTAATCACATTCCCTTCCGGCGGACAACGGCTGCCCGGCCCTGGATTCTACGAGATCACCGGGTTGGCCTGGTCCGGCGGGGGCGCCATTCGCAGGGTCGAAGTCTCGACCGACGGCGGCCGAACCTGGAAGGACGCGCGGCTTCAGGAGCCAGTGTTTCGAAAGGCCCATACCCGGTTTCGCCTGGACTGGACTTGGAAGGGAGAAGAAGCTGTGCTCCAATCCCGCTGCACGGATGAACGGGGCGACGTTCAACCGACGCTGGCGGAGCTAAGCAGAATCCACGGCGTAGACTTGGACTGGTGGCGTTCAACGTCAGTTCATTTCAGTCACTTCCGTCCCATTTTCCCATGGAAGGTGACTCGTGAAGGGAGCGTTCACAATGCGATGTATTAATCTTCTCGTGTCAGTGATGGCCTTGGTGGCCTGCGTCGCGGCGCCGGCGCAGACGCCCACCTATAATCTGGGCAAGACCCCGAGCGCAGAAGAAATCAAGGCCTGGGACATCGCTGCTATCGGTCCTGCGGGAAAGGAACTCCCGCCTGGGAGCGGAACCGCCAAAGAAGGCGCGACGATTTATGCGCAGCAGTGCGCGTTGTGCCACGGACGAACCGGGACAGAAGAGGGTCAGGGCATTATGAATCGACCTGCTCTAGTAGGAGGCAAAGGCGAGGGCAGCTCTCTTCACCCTGTGCCGACTGGCATGAAGTATAGGTATCCGTATACGGAGATGTGGGGCTATATCAACCGCGCAATGCCCTTCTATGCACCGGGATCGCTCCGCGCGGACCAGGTTTACGCTCTAACCGCCTTGTTGCTCTATTGGAACGGCGTCATCCGGGAGACTGACGTCATTGACGCCAAGAGTCTTCCGAAGATCCAAATGCCAAAACGTACACGTGGAAACGTAAAAGCGGGGGAGGCGGGGGAGGAATGATATAGATTCGTTCTCGTATATCCGTCAGCCTCGTTGCCGGGCGGAACTTGCCCTTGAAGGACTGCTCGGGGGGTGTGTTCCCGAAATGGCGCAACTGTTTGCTCATAGAAATTAACGCCGAGCCTAACGATTCGAGAGACCCGAACCGGCGGAGGTCAGGCCCCTAACGAGAGCTATGATTCCTGAAATTGGCAGAGGAGGATTTGGGCATGGTTATGAAGCTGTTCAAGCTTGGTTTTGCAGTTTTGGGTGCCACTCTCGCATTACATTCTTACGCCCTCGCGCAGACTGCTACCGGTTCTATTTCCGGTGTAGTGGAGGATGAAAGCGGCGCGGTCATACCGGGTGTCAACGTTACCGTTACGAATGTGGACACGGGGATCAGCCGGTCGCTCTTGACCGATGCTTCTGGCCGGTATCACGCTCCGACTTTGATTCCGGACCATTACGAAGTTCAAGCGCAGAGGGAGGGTTTTGAAACCGGTATCCGTAAGGGCATCCAAGTGACGGTGGGCAGCAACTTGGAGATTAATATGGCGCTGAAGGTGGGACAGGTCGCGCAAACGACAGTCGTGACCGCAGAGGCTCCGATTGTAGAGACGGCCACCAGCACCATGGTGGGCCTGGTAGATGACAGGACGATTCGCGAGTTGCCGCTCAATGGGCGCAGTTTTGACCAGCTCATCGCCCTGCAATCTTCCACGCCCACCGCTCGCGCACGCACGCGCCAAATAGTCAACGGAACGGCAGATTTGTATAGTGTCAATGGCGCAAGAGTGCAGGCGAACATGTTTTTGATTGATGGGACTGAGATGCTGGGAGCGGGAAGCATAACAACATTGCCGGGCGGCGCGCTGGGGAAAAACATGGGAGTGGACGCTGTCCAGGAATTTACGGTCTTGTCGGCCAACTACAGTTCGGCTTATGGTAAGAAGGGAGGAGGCATTGTCAATATTGCGACCCGGGCCGGGACTAACCAGATTCACGGGTCGGCGTTTGAATTTCTTCGCAACTCCGCTCTCGATGCGAGAAACTTTTTTGACTCGACTCCCCAACCTCCGCCATTCAGGCGAAACAATTTCGGGGGGGCCTTAGGGGGTCCGATTCGGAAAGATCACAGCTTTTTCTTTGGCAATTATGAAGGCTTGCGGGAAGGCGTAGGGTTGACCCAAATAGCCCTCGTGCCGGATGCGAATGCCCAGCAGGGCCTCCTGCCCGACCCGAAGAATCCCGGCCAATTCACCAATGTAGTAGTCGCTCCGGAGGTCAAGCCCTACTTGGCGGCCTTCTTCCCTTTGCCCAACGGGCGGAATTTTGGCGATGGCACAGGAGAATTCCTCACCAACCCCCAGCAGATCAATACCCAGGATTTTTTTCTGGCGCGGTTCGATCAGAGAATTTCCGATAAGGATTCGCTTTTTGTCCGGTACAATTTGACCCGAAGCAGCCAACTCACCCCGGAGACAACCACCTTTTTTAATGATCTCACTGCAACCCGCGAGCAAGCCTTGACCCTGGAAGAGAAAAGAGCATATGCGAGGACCGTCAATGTGCTTCGGTTTGGGTTCACCCGTGCGTATCTATCGAGTACCATTATTTCCACCGCGCCTATGGATCCAGCGCTGCGCTTCCTCCCGTGGGCGGACATTGTAGGTACGATGAGGTTTAGTGGAGCGGGAGGCGCGGGGGCCTCTGGAGCCCTAACTGTAGCTGGGCCCGTTGGGTTCAATCGGTGGTATGTCGTCAATCAATTTGATGTGGCGGATCAATTGTATCACTACCGTGGGCCGCATTCGCTGCAATTCGGAGTGCAGGTGCAGAGGATTCACAACAATCAGAATGTGATATCCGAACCTGGGGGCACATTTCAGTTTACCGATCTAGTAAGTCTTCTCGCGGGCAAACCGTTGCGATTTTCGGGCCTCGTTGCTGGCAATTACGACCCCACCAAGGCCTACCGCCAACTCTATTTTTCTTCTTTTATTCAGGATGATTACAAAGTGCTTCGGAACCTCACGCTCAACCTGGGATTGCGATATGAACTATTTAGCGTTCCGGTCGAAGCCAGCGGCAACCGAATCTCCAATTACCGCCTCCAATTCGTAGACGGGTTCATGATACCGGAAAGCTTGCCCACCCTGGGGAGCCCATTTTTCCAGGGCAACCACAACACATTTGCGCCGCGAATCGGCTTTGCCTGGGATCCTTTCAGCGATGGAAAGCTCTCTGTGCGGGGAGGGTTCGGAATATTCTACGATGAAATCGATTCGGATTTCCGCTTCCAAGTTAACAGCAATCCTCCCTTTGTCAGAGTCCTGGAGGTCAGCAGTCCATCCTTTCCCCATGCGTTTTCCGGAGCGGCTGGGAGCCCTCCTCTGCCAACTGCGAATGGAATGGATTTCAACTTGAGGGTTCCAACTCGACTGCAATATAGCTTTGGCGTCCAGCGCCAACTCACTTCCAGCAGGGTGTTCAACATAGCCTATGTGGGCTCTCACTCCTTTCATTTGACGAGAAAAACAGATCCAAATACCGCGCGTCCGCAGTTCCTTCCCGGGGGAACCGTATTTTATCCGGCGGGTTCTCCCCGTCTGAATCCGGCCTTGGGAACAGGAAGTATTGTCATAACCGATGCGGATGCCTTCTATAATTCCGTGCAATTGGAATTTAATCAGCGGTTGAGCCGCGGAATACGCTATAAAGTGTCCTACACCTTTGCGAAGAGTATCGATGACGCCTCCTACACCGTTTCCTCGTTCTACGGACAGGCCAATGACATCCAAAATCCGTATGACCGGAAGGCGGACCGCGGGCTCTCGGCCTTTGATATGAGGCAAAACCTGGTGATGAATTTTACTTATGAGGTCCCCTGGAGTAATTTGTCCGGAGTTACGGGAAGGTTGCTGGGGGGCTGGCAATTGAGCGGGATCGCTACTCTATCGGCAGGCACTCCCGTTACTGCCCTAACGAGTGTTAATAGGTCTAGAAGTCTGGCGGGTACAATCCCGGATCGACCAAATCTAAAGGCCGGGGCAAGCAACAATCCCGTTTTGGGAGGCCCGGACCGGTATTTTGATCCCAGCGTTTTTGAGCTTCAGCCGGCAGGCTTTTACGGCAACCTTGGCCGGAATACGCTCATTGGGCCGGGTTTTGCGAATGTCGATTTCACTCTGGGCAAAATGACTTCTGTCAATGAGCGGTTAAAGTTGGATTTTCGGGCTGACTTCTTCAATCTCTTGAATCGCGCCAACTTCGACCTTCCGAACAACAAATTGTTCACCAGCAGCGGATCCCGTTTAGGGGCAGCGGGGAGTATCAGGTCCACCATTTCCACCTCCCGTCAGATCCAATTCGGCCTGAAGTTGACATTCTAGCTATCAGCGCGGGAGTTTCCGCAGCGATGTGGAATTTCAGATTGGCAATTCCGGATCAGGGAAAATCTAGCACTGGAGGCAAGGTTTCATGAAAAGAATCGGTTCTTTTGGATGGTCGATTTTGTTGGCCCTGGTTTTTCTTATGGGTCCCGTGACGGTCCAAGGGCAAAGCCTTGCTGACATGACGAAGAAGCTAGAGCGCCTCAATGCCTATCCCGATCTCATTGTTGTCAACGGCAAGATTGCTACGATGGATGCACAGCTGACCCAGGTGCAGGCCATGGCAATCAGGAACAGCCGGATTGTGGCGCGCGGGAGCAATGATGAGATTCGATTTCTGGCCGGCCCGAATACGGAGCTTCTGGATGCCAAAGGCCGGACAGTGCTGCCGGGCATGATTGATCTTCACACTCATCCGAACTCGCAGGGCCTTGCGCACTGGTTAGGCGCAGAAGGAGATTTTACCTCGAAGAAATACAACGATCCTCAACTGAAGATCGTCCTGGCCAAGGGAAATGACCAGGTCGAGGTGTTGCGGTCGGTGGAACGGGTTGTTCGACAGCGGGCACAGGAATTAGGTTCTGGGAAGTGGATTTTAGTTCTGTTGTTTGGAGGAAACAGCTTTACCGAATCCCGAGAGATTGTGCAGCCCGTGCTACGAACTATTAACCGAGAGTTTTTAGATAGGCTTGCGCCAGACAACCCGCTGGTGATCTCTGGCAGCGGGCGCATTGGGATCAGCAGCTCCAATAGCAAAGCCAAAGAGCTAATGGAAAAGTTTTTAAACCGCGAAGAATTCGGTGGGTACACTGGAGCTACTGCGCTAGTTTATGACATTCTTTTCCGGGGGCGAACGGAGGAAAAGCTCGATTTCTTCAAGCGGGAGTTATTGGAATGTCTGGCTGCCCAAGGAATCACCACTTATGGTAACTATTATTACGGCCAACCCTCCCTCATGCAGATCCACAACCTGCTCTACCAGCGGGGTGAACTGCCTGTCCGGTGGGCGTGGTGGCTAGGTGGGGGACCTCACGACCCGATACGAGTGTATGACGACCCCTCCCTCGCGGGTCACCAGGCCAAGCTCTTTTATGAAGACCTGGGGGACTTCCGGGGAATTGGGAACGATTACATCTGGAATGCGGGCGTTTCCAATGAAGAATTTGCTAGGACTCTCATCTGTACCACTGCCGAGCCAGTCAGTCCCATTGACCTTCAAGCTCCTCGTGGTGTGGGAGTCGACTGGCCTCGCCCAGACTGTAATCCTGCCAACTACGAGAAGGATAACGGCTATGTGGTTGTGCGAGCAGCGCTGGAAGCTGGCCTGCGAATCGGCGCTATGCATGCCTACAGCGATGGAAGTTACGATGCGTTATTCCATATGCTTGATCAAGCGATGGCTGAGGGCAAGCTCACTCTGGAGCAAATCCGCGCGCTCCGGATCACTACGGAACACGTGCCCATTATTCGGCCCGATCAGATCGCAAAGATTGTCAACTATGGGATCAGGGTAGCTTTTACCCCTTACATGGTGCAGGGGAACATTAAGGGTGGGGCGTTTCTGAAAGCCTATGGCCAGGAGCAATACATGTCCTGGATACAGCCAATGAAGAGTCTGGTAAACGCTGGGGGACACCCGGGGTTCGGCAGCGATGCGCATTTCCACAAAAGTTCTGTGGAGTGGCAGGACATGGATTTCCCGCGTCAATGGGATGGCAACCTCTGGGCCCATATGGAATTTTTCGCGACTCGGGTTATGCCGGATGGGATCACGTACAACAAGGCAGAAGCGATCGACAAAGTTACCCTCATGAAGGTGATGACCATTTGGGGAGCCGAGCAGGTACTGAACGAGAAAAACATCGGCTCGCTGGAGGTGGGAAAGCTGGCTGATTTTATTGTGGTTGACAAGGACTATTTCACGATTTCGGAGAACCAAATTCATACGATCAAGGTGCTGTTGACCGCCGTGGGCGGGAAAACGGTGTATAAGGCCCCGAGCCTCTAGGTCTCAACACGGTCGCTTCCAGTCACTGAACTTTAGCCTGCATTATTCATGAAGGTTCGCCGGAAAGCTTATTGTAAGTTTGCAGGCACGGTATACAAGCATTGCGGAGGAAAATTCGGCCAGGGGAGAGCGATTGGAGGGCCGGGACGATCCAGGGACGACATTCGGCGAGGGAGAAGCAGACACCTCGATCCCCGGATGCGTTCGGGAACCAGGATGTTTGGGAGCGGTTGGCAGGATTATCCCGGGCTGGCGTCCAAGGCGAGTGCGATCCGGCGGAAGCTGGCCAGGAACGGGAAGGAAGCGGGCAGATGAACAACGACGCGGCACACCGAGCGCAGCACCCGCGCGCCGAGCTTCAGCAAGCGCTCCCGCAAGGTCCAGACCTGGGCGCGGGCACACTCGGTCCTGGCGGCCCGCAGGCGCAGTTCTTGGAGCAAGACAAAGGCAGCCGCCGTCAGCAACACTCGGAATTGATTGGCCCAGAAATCCGTGCAACTGGTGCGGCCGATCTGGAGTCCTTGGTGCAGTTCCTTGATCCGGTTTTCGACGTCCCCGCGCTAGCAATATACCCGTTCGTAAATCCAGCGAGGTCCCTGCGTCTGATTGGTGACGACGAATCGCGGGTTGTCTTTGGGGTCCTTGCCGGGCTCCCGAACCACTTCGGCTTTGATGATGACGCGGCGGCGGTGCGACCACGTTCCCGCGGCGTAATGGGTTTCCGCGTAGACGTGCTCGGTTTTCCCGCTGCGGCGCGACCAGCGGCGAGCCTTCCGCATGGCCCGTTGCGCTCTGCGCTTCAGGACCGCATTGCTGGCCATCGCCACCACATATTCGACATCGGGCGCAGCATCGAAGAGATCGAGCAGATCGGGGTGCGCAAAGCCGCCGTCGAGGCGGATCCGAATCTTCGCTCCGGGAAAGAGGCGGCGAATGCGCTGCAGAATGCGCCACAAAATCCCCGCCGCTCCCAACGGCGCCGGCGCATTGCCGGGGCGCAACACGGCGGTGACCAGATACTGCTCTGGCTCGTCGTTGAAGCTCACAAACCCCAGCACCGGCAGGTAGCACCAAGTGTCGTAATGCCCGTTGAACAGCGCCAACTGCTGCTGGCCATGCGTGGGATCGTCGGTGGGGTCCAAATCGATGGTGATGCGGCGCGCCCGTCCGTGCAAGCGCCGCGCGTGCCGCTCCATCACGCTGTCGGCCAGCGCTTCGCCCAGCCGGTACAGCTCTTTGCGATCCACCGCGTTTTCAAAGCGCGACAGCGTCGGCTGCGAAGCCAAATCCGTTCCCTCGATCGGATCGCGCCCCAGCAGCAGTTTGTGAATCGGGTCTTTCGACAGTCGGCCGGCATTATTCGCATCCGGATACCCGCAGGCCATGCCGTACACCCGCTGCTGCAACAGTTCTCTCAGTGGATGATCAATCCTGCCGGCCTGCCGCTCATCGGTCAGGCAGGCGGCCATCCGTTCCGTCAACCGATAACGCCGGTCCGCCGCTTTCAGCAAAAGGGCGCCTCCGTCGGAACTGCCCTCCCGCTGATCGAACTCGACCACGACTGG
>Ga0209726_10001436_pt1 | contig 38535 bp, 32 predicted proteins | sample Subgrocontami54m_FD_187453 | JGI IMG/M metagenome (GOLD analysis project Ga0209726, IMG submission 187453) | Subsurface groundwater microbial communities from S. Glens Falls, New York, USA - GMW46 contaminated, 5.4 m (SPAdes) (version 3) | ecosystem: Environmental > Aquatic > Deep subsurface >...
GGGCCAGGAGCAGGCTCTGAATTTCGATCTTCAAGTCGGCGCCGTGGAGCAGGAAGTCACTGTGACGAGCGCGGCTCCCGTGGTGGAAACGACCACCGCTTCGGTCTCCGCGTTAGTGAGCCAGGAGCAGTTGCGCGAGTTGCCGCTGAACGGACGCAGCTTTACCGACTTGATTACGTTGCAAACCGGAGCCGTTGCGCCCACCAATGCCGCGCAGGCTACCACCAACTATGGCAACGGTCCGCAGTTGAGCGTTGCCGGCGCGCGTTCCGACGCCAACAATTTCATGATCGACGGTACCGACATGAGCGGAGCCTCGAACAACACTCCCGGAAGCGCCGCGGGAGTGCAACTCGGCGTGGACGCCATCCGCGAATATCAGGTGATCGCCTCCAATCCCAAGGCGGAGTATGGACGCAACGCCGGCGCCGTCATCAACGCCGTCAGCCGCTCTGGGACGAACGATTGGCATGGAGGAGTCTTCGAGTTTTTGCGCAACAGCGCGCTCGACGCCCGCAGCTTTTTCGACAAGGGTAGCGCCCCTCCCTTCCGCCGCAACCAGTTCGGGGCTACCTTCGGCGGCCCGATCAAGAAGGAGAAGACGTTTTTCTTCCTGGCCTTTGAAGGATTGCGCCAGTCTCTGAGCCAAACCTTTGTATACAACGTTCCCACCGAGGCGGCGCGCCGGGGAGTTCTGCCGGCCGCGACCGTGCAACTCAATCCGAGGATCGTGCCCTATCTGGCTCTTTACCCGCTTCCCAACGCCGGGGAAATCGGCGGAGGCGTAGGTCAGTACATTACAGCGGTCGTGCAGCCAACTGAGGATAATTACGGCTCCGGGCGAATCGACCATAATTTTTCCGCCAACGATTTCTTCTTTGGAAGATATACCGTCGACCGCGGCCACTCGAATGCGGCCAGCCAATTCCTTTCCAATTTCGATTTGAACACCACCAACCAATATCTGACGCTGCAAGAGGATCACATCTTCAGCGCCTCGATGTTGAACACGGTGCGGGCCGGATTTAATCGGACCCAGAATCTGGGGCTGCCCGAGCAAGTGCCGGGTGGCGAAAAATTGGGCTATGCGCCGGGGCAGCCCATAGGCACGCTCATTGTGACCGGCGCCTTTTCCACCTTGGGCCCCGGTCCCATTCTCCAAGTGGATTCCGTCCAGACCGCCTTCCAATACGACGACAACCTCACGTATACGCGGGGCGCCCATACCATGAAATTCGGAGCTTTGGCGGAGCGCTTCCAATGGAACAGCTACAAGCCGACCTACATTCAAGGCACCGTCACATTCAACAACTTGCAGAATTTCCTGCTCGGCGGGCCTACCGGCTTCAGCTCCACGCTGATGCTGCCGCAGTCGGACACCTACCGCGGCATTCGCTCGACCTTGCTGGGTTTCTACGGCCAGGACGATTACAAGGTGACGCCCAACCTGTTGCTGAGTTATGGCCTGCGTTGGGAGTTCACCACCGGCATGAACGAGGTCCAAAACAAAATGTCCTACATGGTCCGTGGCCCTCTGGTCTCGAACCTCAACGACATTCAACGCGGCTCGTGGGAGAACCACAAACTCAATTTTCAGCCGCGGTTGGGCTTCAACTGGTCTCCCGGTGGGAATCAGAAGACGGCCATCAGCGGCGGCATTGGCATCTTCCACAACCAGCTCTTGAACAATACGCAGGTCTCCTTCCGCTCTCAGCTTCCTTTCTATTTACGGGGTGCGGCGACCAACGCCAATGCCTCGCAGACCTTTCCGGATTTGCTGGCATTGTATAAGGCCAACAACGTTCAGTTCCTGGAGACCCGGCACTTCGATTACTACAACTTCAAGACGCCGACGCTTTACCGCGCCAACGTTACCGTGCAGCGGCAGTTGCCCGGGGAGATGGCTGTTCGTGTGGGCTACGTGGGATCCATTGGGCGGCACCTGGCTCGCCGCCAGCAGCTAAACGTCTTCCCGCAGCCGGTGAAGCTGGCGGACGGCTCGCTGTTTTTCCCGCCTGCTCCGGCACCGCAAGTCATCAACCCCAATTTTCAAGGGATCGAGTGGATGTCGAGCGACGTGAACTCCTCCTACCACGCTTTGAACACATCCCTGGAAAAACGTTTTAGCCGCGGACTGACTTTCAAGGTCAGCTACACGTGGTCGAAATCCCTCGACGATCAGTCGGCCTCGGAGAGCAACTATACCGGCAATCAGGTGGACGGGCAGTGGAGTCCGGACCGAACGCTGGACCGCGGATACTCGTCCTTTAACGTGCCTCAGGGGTTCTCGGCGAATTGGGTATATGAACTGCCGGTCGGATCGGGCAAGCGGTTCGTCAACACGGGAGGAGTCGCCAACGTTGTCCTGGGCGGATGGCAGCTAGGCGGTATTTTCACGGCGCAACAGGGCGTCCCGTTCACGGTCACTTTCAGCGGCACCTACCCAGGGTATTTCTTCAATGCCATCCGTCCCAACCTGAAGTCGGGAACCGATGTGAACGGGCTCACCGGCGGGCCGCCGGAAAAGTATTTCAACACTTCGGCGTTCTATGTTCCGGCGGCGGGCACGCTGGGCAACTCCCAGCGGAATCTGCTGCGCGGGCCGGGCAGCACCACGCTGAACTTCACGGCGAGCAAATACTTCCCGCTGGGAGAACGCTTCCGTCTCCAGTTCCGCGGAGAATTCTTCAACCTGCTGAACCATCCCAATTTTCAAATTCCAGCGGCGAACGTCTTCAATAATACGGCTGGAACGGTCACGCCGACGGCCGGGCGGATTACGGCAATCACCGGCACGTCGCGGCAGATTCAGTTTGCTTTGAAGCTGAATTTTTGAGGACTCTGCGGAAGGCCAGGCTTCTCTCCCGCAACCGGGTCCGCAGGCCCGGTTGCGGGAGGAGCTACAAAGGGCTGGCTACGATCCGTCTCACCGTTACCAATGCCAGACTTGGTCGTATAGTGAAAAGAGAGCCGCCAGCTCGTCTCTGCCGACGAGCGTGAAATCTTTGACCAGGCTATCGAGCGCGATCCCGCGCTCCTCGGCATCTTCCCGAACCACGTGAACAGGAATGCCGGCGTTCTTCATCTTGAGCAGGTCATTTTGCGGGAACGGAGGTCGCTCGATCATCAGCTTCCCGATGACAATCCCGGTTGGGTCCTGGCTGCCTACGGCATAGTTCACGGCATTTCCGCGTAATACGATTCCCATCGTGCCGCCCGCGTTCTTCAGAGCGTGGGTCAGCCAAAGCGTAGCGTCATCCTGCTCTTCCTGAGTGGCTCGGTAAGGGGTTTCGACGACACACAAAATCTTTTTCATCGTGCGCGCTCCTTTTACTTCGTAGGGATAACGATGGTGGCGTCGGACTCCTGCACCCATTTGTGGAGGTCGGGAGGACCGCCGCGCCGCGGGCCATCGATCCAGGTTAGCGCTCCCCGCTCGTCCGCACAGAGACCGCAGTTGATCCAGTCGAGCTTCACGCCCTTTTCCTTCGCCAGCTCGAACAAGCTCGCCACGAAATCCTTCGTGGTGGGATGCTTCTCCTCCTCGACGGACGTTCCGTGGACCGGGTTCGGATGGGCTTTTTGGTCTTTCAGCACTAGGCCGACAGCGCCTTCGTAGGCGAACACGTTCACGTTGATTCCCTGGCGAAGAGCCGCATCGATTATCCGCAGAGAGGTGGTTGAGTTAGCCGACTCGTAAGGGGGCTGCATAATGGAAATTGTCAGTGTTTTTGCCATTTTTCCGTACCTTCCTCAATGCCAAAGAACCTTTGTTGCTGGTTCAGCCATAACTTTGTCCACCAGTTCACTGATGTTCGAGCGCTTGATCGAAGGGTGGCGTTCGGAATCCTGGATTCCCCGCTCCTGCAGCGCAAAGGAATCCACCAGAACCTCGATGTTGCGTTTCAGTAGTTCTCCCAGCGGATTTTGTTTGGCGTTCTTTCTGGATGCCAATGCCCCGTTTTGCACCAGGAACAGGGTCACCTGCTCGCCTGCCGCGGCCAGGTCCGAGGCCATGCCGTAAAAATATGAAACATCGCGGGACTCAAAGGGATCCCGAGACTCGATCATCACATAGCGAGCCATCTTTGCCTCCGTCTTCTCCAATCTGTTAGACCGGCTCCCGGCTTACTTTAGACCGAATCGCCGCGTCAAAAACGATGGTGGGCACTCCGATCCTGCTCGGTGGGAGAAGAATCTGTTTTCCCTGAAGGCTGAGTGGTCCACACGAATGGTCTAGTTCGCCTCTTGCTTCGCGGTTCTCGGGCATTATACTTCGGAACCGCGTCGCAAGGTCAAGGACCAGAGTTGAGAACGGAATGAAATGGGTGGAGGTTAAGATTTGGAATACGGCTTAGGACCGTTTCGGCGATTGGAAACCTAGGCCACCTTCTCCGGGCCGGGCATGTATGCGCTGACTCGTTCGTGCACTTCTTCCAGGGCCTTCTCCCTGCCTTCCTGAATCTCCCAGATGGAGATGATCGGGAAGATCTTGGTGAAGAGCACATAGAACAGAATAAATGTGGCCAGGAATCCCAGCGTAATGAGGATCTCTGTAATGCTGGGGTAGTAAATGCCCTGAGATTGAACCAGGCGGGGCTGCGAGAGCGACGGCACCACGATGATGAAGCGCTCCAGCCACATCCCAACCGTGATGAAGGCCGAGGCCACCACCGTTCCTTTCACGCTGCGCAGACGGGGCTGCGAGAGAATCGAAACCGGGACGATGAAGCAGCAGACCACCATGGTCCAGAACAGGGGCGCATACGGACCGCTGATCTTCGACATCAGGATCCGCATCTCCTCCGGACTGGAGCCGTAAAACGTGGTGAGATGTTCCGCGAAGGTAAAGTAGAACCACAACAGCGCCATCACCAGAAGCAGCAATCCCAGGTTGTTGAACTGAATATCCTTCAGGTACTGCTCGAGGTGATAGACGTTGCGGATGATGGCCAGGGCGATAATCAGCGCGGCGATGCCGGAAAATATGGCTCCGACGACAAAATAGGGGCCGAAAATGGTGCTATGCCACATCGGCTGCACCGTCATGGCGAAGACCCAGGAAACCACCGTGTGAACCGAGACTGCGATCGGTATCACCACAATCGCCATTACGGCAATCGCCTTCTCGAGGATTCGCTTTTGGCGTTCCGTGCCGGTGTATCCCAGGGCCAGCGTGCGGTAGAACCAGACTCGCTTCTTGCCGCGATCCCGCAACAACGCCAGATCCGGAATGAGCGGAAGGAAGAGATAAACGACGCTTCCGGTGAGGTAAACGGTGATGCTGCACATGTCCCACACCAGCGGCGAGCGGAAGTTGGGATGAAAAATCATGTTCAGGGCGCGATCCGGATGCCCCAGATCGACGATCACGCTCCCGGCGCCGAATAACAGAACCATTACCGTGATGACCTCGGCCGCCCGCGTGATGGAGCGGCGCCACTCGGCGTGGCAGATGCGCAAAATGGCGGAGATCAGCGTGCCGGCATGACTGATTCCAACAAAGAACACAAAGTTGGTGATGTAAACGCCCCAGTAAACGGGGATGGTGAGGCCGGTAACGCCCAGTCCCTTCCACAACTGCCTGAAATAGACGCCGAGCATCATCATGGTGAAGCAAAGCAGAATCGCCGCCGTGATGTAAAATCGGGGCGTGGTTCGCTCCATCGGCTCAAACAGCACTTCGTCGGTCATGGCGGGTTCAACCGCCGCGCTAGGATACATTGGAGCCGCTCCGTTCTACCTCGGAGAGGTAAATCACCTTCGGTTTCGTGCCCAGCTCTTCGAGCAGCCGGAAAGCGCGCGGACTGCGCGAGAGCTTCGAAACCTCCGAGTTGGGATCTTCCAGGTCCCCGAAGAACATCGCTTTCGGGGGGCAGGACTCGACGCACGCAGGGATATATTCACCCGGCGCCAGCGGCCGTTTTTCCGCAATGGCCGTCTCGCGCGCCTTTTGCAGGCGATGATGGCACAGCGTGCACTTCTCGACGACGCCTTTGGGCCGCATCGAAACATCGTGGTTTTGAGCCTCCGTCATGGGCTCGGGCCAGTCCGGCTTATACCAGTTGAAGTAACGCACGGTATAAGGGCAGGCCGTGGTGCAGTAACGGCATCCGATGCAGCGCGCGAAGATTTGGCGCACGATGCCGTCGGGCGTGATATTGGTGGCGTCGACCGGGCAGACCTTGATGCAGGGCGGGTTGTCGCAATGCTGGCAAGGCAGCGGGAGGAAGCGCGTTTTCGATTCGGGATACTTGCCTTCCTGGAAAGCCGTCAGTTTGATCCAATAGATGCTGCGGCCCATCTGCGCCTCCGACGGTTTCATGAAGGCGACATTGTTTTCCGTCTGGCAGGCCACCACACAGGCTTGGCAAGCCGTGCACTTATCGAGATCGATCACCATTCCCCAGCGAGCCATAGACACCCCTCATCCTGGTTCATGCCTTGTACAGTTTGACGCGAGTCACCGCACTGCTTCGGATGCCCAAAACCGGGTCTGTATTGGGCGCGAGAATGTCGGCGAGCGGCGGTTCGACGGTAGCCCACAAGCCGGTTGTGGGAGGGCCGCCCAGCGGTCCTCCGACCACTCCCGGCATCGCTCCGTCGATTACGATGGCGCGGCGGCGGATCTTGCCTTTAGCCGATTCCACCCAGATTGTGTCGTCATTGCGGATGCCCAGCCTGCGGGCGTCTTCTCCGCTGATCTCGACCCAGCTCAGCCATCCGCGTCCGGCGCCATACGGAGAGCATATCTGCTGCAAGTACGGGATGGCCCGGGCTCCCGACCCATAAAAGGACAGCGGCTCGTACGGGTCCAGCAATAACGGGAATTCCCGCGCATCGCCCACCAGCGCCAACTCCACGTGACGCGGAAGAACGGAGCGGTCCCGCTCGCGTCCCGCGGACGCCTTGTCGGGCGACAGTGCGGCGAGACGTTGGGGATAAAATTCGAAGCGGCCCGAGGGAGTCGGGAAGGTGCGTTGCGGCTCGGCGGGCCAGCTCAGCGGATTCCACCAGCCTCCCTTATCGCGAATTCCCTTCCAGAACTCGTCTCCCGATTTCCAATCCGGATTCCACCAGCCGCTGCGCTCGAGCAGCCGCTCCCATTGTTCATCCACTTCGCTGCCGAACACGTATCCGTCCTGGCGCGTAGCGAGCGGCACCGCCGCGGCTTTCAAGGCTTCCGAAAAATCCTTCCACGGCAGGCGGGCGGCGACGGCGGGATCGAGCGACCGGGCCAGCGCAAGAAGCGTTTCTCCCCAGGGGCGCGATTCGCCCCGCGGCTCCAGAACGGGCTCGGAGACCGAAAGCAGCTCGAAGGGGTATGACTCGGGCGCCTGCCCTTCCGACCAGCTTTCGAGCGGTGTGCAGTCGGGAAGAACCAGGTTGGCGACCGCGGTGGTGCTATCCGCCATCGAGGCCGACGTCACCACCAGCGGAATGCGGCTCAGACTTTCCCGCTGTTCCGAGTTCATCATGTCCAGCAGCCAGCTTGCTTCGTCCAGGATCAAGACGTCGGGACGCTGCGCCACGGCGCGCAGGATTTCTTCCAAAGAGCCGGAGGTCTTGATCTGTTCGGGATCCTCGGGCAGCCGCCAGCCGTTGTCGGGAAGCAATGCGACGCCTCCACGCGCTCCAACGTTGCCGGCCAAAGCGTTCAAGGAATGAACCGCCAGGGCGTCCGAGAGGCTGCCGGGCTGCGAAGGAGATTGTTGCGGTCCGATCGCAACGCCTCCGGGTGAGTTGACAAACTCGCGGGCCACGCGCACCAGCGTCTCCGACGGAATGCCGGTCAGCTCGGCGACGCGCGACAGCCGGTACTCCTCCCGAACCAGTGTCTTGAAACCGATATGTCGCTGGCCTCCGGAATCGGTCCAGTCTTCGAAGCCGCTGGTGCAGTTCTCCACGAATTCTTTGTTGTAAAGGTCTTCGGAGATCAAAACATAGGCGAGGCCCAGCGCTGCGGCGGCCCACGCGCCGGTCTTCAGTGAAACCCATTCATCGGCCCGCGCGGCGGTGACGGAGAACCGGGGCCCGAAATGAATCAGCGTGGTTCTTCTTCCACTGCGGCTGCTGTCGCGCCAGCGGCCAAAGAGCCAATGCGTGTGGGAAGGCGTTCCCCAGCCTTCCAAAAGGTCGCAACCGAAATTCAGCACGCAGCGGGAATTTTCCAGGTTATATGCCATCCGCGTCGCGCCGCCGTCTTTGGCGGAGCCCGCCATGAACCCGAGCGCCTGATGCGCCGACTCCAAACCCGTGGGAAGGGTGTAGACGGTGTCGGTTCCATACGCGGTCAGGAGCCGCGAAAGCAAGCGTTGAGCCACGCCCGGCCCGCGGCCGGAAACGACCACGAGACGGTTCTTGCGGTCGGCTGCGGGAATTTTTTGCATTGCGCCGGCGAGGGTATGGAGCGAGTTGTCCCAGGAAGCCGTTTGCCATTTGTCGGCGGCCTTGTCGCGCCGTTGCGGGCTGAGGATTCGGTCGGGGTGATAGAGCCATTGAGGCAGGGCCTGGGCGCGGGGACAGACGCCGCCGCGGTTGACCGGATAGAGGGGATTGCCGTCCACTTTTACGACTTTTCCGCCGACGGTACGGACGCGCAGACCGCATCCTCCGGAACAGGAACGGCAGATGGAAGAAGCAAATTTTTCCTCGCCCGGATCGGAAAGCGGCTCGGAGGCCAAGGCTTCGTTTAACAGGCCGATGCCTTTCAGACTGATCCGTCCCATCGCCGCGCCGCCCACAGCACCGCCGCCCAGAAAGAGGAAATCGCGCCGATCAAGCTTCATTGCTTGCCTCCCTCCGATGCCGGAAGCGCCGCCTGTGCGGCCGGCTTTTGAATGCTTTCGAGATACGCCAGCGTATCGGCCAGCTCCCGGCTGTTGAAGACGGGCCAGGACATGGCCGCGCTTTCCATGTGTTTCAGCATCGTCGGACCATGGTTCCACATAATGCGGGCAATGGACTCCGGCGTGAGCGCGCTCTGAAGCCGAGTGAGGTTGGGACCGATGCCGCCTCGCTCGCCTTCCTTCACGGAATGACAACTGGAGCATCCCTTGGCCGCAAACGTGGATGCGCCCGCGGCGGGGTTTCCGGACCACCGCATCGAAAGCGAGCTCAGAAACGCGAGCACATCGGCCAGCTCCTGGGTTTGAAAGGTGGGATAGGGAACCGCCTGCGCTTCGGCAAGCCGGTTCATCTGCGGGGCGTGGTTCCACATCACGACGGCGATTTCGCCGTAGCGCCTGGGCAGGGCCACTCGGGTCAGGTCCGGCCCGACCTTGTTGCCTCCCGGAGCGCCGATGCTATGGCAGCGGATGCACTGCTTGGACTCGAACAGATGCGAGCCGTTCTCGGCCGAGGGCGGGCGCAGATAGGTGCGGCTGTTCGTTTCGGCCCCCGCGCGGAGCCGGATGTAGCTTTGCAGGTCCACCATCTCGGTTCCCTGAAAGCGCGGGAATTGAACCCCACGCTCGGCCAACGCGCGAAACATCGCGGGAGCATGATTCCACATCGCGGTCACCCAGGCCACCGGGTTGCGAACGGTGGCTACCACCGCGAGGTCGGGGCCACGGCGGCCTCCTTCTCCACGGATAGAATGGCATTCCACGCAGTGCTTGGATTGGAAAAGCTCGCGACCGGCGTCGGCGTTGCCAGGTTCGTCGAACGAACGCACCAGGGCCAGGAAAGCAAACAGGTCTTCCACCTCATCCTGCTTGAAGGTCGGCAGGACAACGTGTTCCGCCTGCATGCGCTGCCACATCTGGGGAGCGTGGCTCCACATGGCGGCGGCCAGCTCCAGAGAGTTGGCGGTAGAGGGCGAGCGGCTCAAATCCGGCCCTACGTTTCCACCCTCTCCCAACACCGGATGGCAGCGAACGCAGCCTTTATTTGAGAACAGCTTCATCCCGGCCTTGGGGTCCGGGTTCCGGGCCAGCGCCACCGAACTTAGCGCCAGTGCCAGGAGCGGAATCCAGAGGATTCGAATCGTCGTTTTGTAGCGCACATTATTTATCTGTGGCATGTGTCACAATCCACGCTGGCGTTATTTTTCTCATGGCAATCGATGCAGGTATTCATCTTCCAGGCAAACCGGGGCGCGGTCGGCGGAGTGGTCGCCTTGCTCATATCTCCATGACAAGTGGCGCAGGCGATTTCCCGGCTGGTGGCGTGAGTCTTGTGCGAAAAATAGAGATGGGACGGGAGCTGGTTGATTTGTTTCCAGATCAAGGGCTTCGATTGCTGCGCCAAGTCCCGAATCTTTTGCTCTTCCGCGCTTTGAGTCATCGCCGTCTGATGGCAGGTCATGCAAGTATCGATCTTGGGCAGACCGGCGAAGGGAGAACTGGCAAAGAGGGTGTGGCAATCGGAGCATTGTAATCCCGCCCCAATATGCTTTTGATGATTGAAGCGGATAGGCTGCTCCGGACGGGCGCCCATCGGCCAGACGAGCGCCAGGAGAAGAGCTCCCAGGAATCCGGCTCCTGCCAGAGCCGCTTCCCGGCGTTTGAATCCACCGATTGTTTCATTGCTTTGCATAGGCCGCTCGCGTCTCGCTTGTTGGTTAAGATCAATACCTGGATTTCAGTTCGGCGATCAGATGCCTCGCTGGGCTTCCCTTAACTTCTGATTCTGGGCACGTCAAAGACCAAAGCGATCTTGAAGTAGACTCAAAGAGTTGCGGAGAATTAGCTGTCTGGAAAGGAGGGCCTGGGTGTCAGGATAATGGACAGTTGACGGATGCGGGAGCGGTCGCTCGGGATCGGGTCGGGTTGGAACTGGAATGTTTTCGCGTAGGGGTAGACGAAAAGATCCGTGATTGGCCGACGAAAGACAAGCAGATCCTTCCCCTTCGGCAAGCTCAGGATCAGGATGACAGCCCCCAGAGGGGCAACTCGAGGAGCGACGTGTGAGCCGGAAATGGATTGAAGCGTTAATTACGGAACGCAGACGATGAATCCATTTGACAAAGAATTCACAGGGAATTCAGGAAGGCCATCAAATCCACCAGTTCGGTTTCGTCGAGTGTGGGCCACGGAATGTTTTTGTCCTTCATCTTTTGATACATGGTCGGACCATGACTCCAAACGGTATAAGCCATCATGGGCGAGAGATACTCCATGCGTCCAGCCAGGCTGGGTGCGAGGCGGCTGCCGTGTCCGTCCGAGCCATGACAGTTAGCGCAATGTTTTTTGTTAAAGACCTCTTTGCCTGCATCCACCCTTCCGGCCGGCTCCAGATAACGAACGACATAGAGATAAGCGATCAAGTCGGCCATTTCGCGCTCGGCGAATTGGGCCCGGGCCATCACATTCTGATCCATCCGCTCCATCATTTTGGGGGAGTGATTCCACATCAGGCCGGCAAATTCGGTGAGGGAGGGCGGAACGCGGTGCTGTGAACCTAGATCCGGCCCTCCCTTTCCTCCCTCGCCGTTGATGGTGTGGCATGCAATGCAGCCTTTGTCGCGGAAAATTCTTTTGCCTTTGACGGGATCGGCCGGGAACAACTCGGACTCCTGGCGGCGGCCGGAGCTGATTTGCTGGACGTAAGTCAGCAGGTCGATCATTTCCCCATTCCGAAATGTAGGCCAGACGAGGTTTTTTTCCGACATCGCCTCCTTCATGGCGCGGCCGTGATTCCACATCCGCTGTGCCCACACAATGGGAGTGTCGCCGCCCAGCTTCGCGAGGTCGGGTCCGACCGACTGGCTGGTTTCGGAAGAGAAGTGACAGCCGGCGCAATGTTTGGAGGTGAACAGCGCCCGGCCTTTGGCGGCGTCGCCGGGCTGATCCACGTACCGGATCAAGTAGAGAAACGTCAGCAGGTCCAGCATGTCGTATTCGGCAATGTGCGGGATGCCGAACTGCGCCTCCCGCATCTTTTCCCACATCGCCGGACTGTGGCTCCACAAATCGGCAACCAGTTTCACCGGGTTCCAGTTACCGGTGGGCGGTTTAGACAAATCGGGTCCAATGCCCGGTCCGGCTCCAAACAGCGAATGGCAGGAGTTACATCCGTAGCTGGCAAACAAACTGGCGCCGCGATGCGGATTGCCCGCCAGGAAGGAAAGGGGAAGATTCTCGCCGAATCGCCGCCACGGTTTCAGCCAGAGCAAACCAATCAGGATGGCGCCCAAAAGAATCGCCCAGAAGAGAGCCTCCCGTTTGCGGGTGCTGAAAAACCTATGCTTGCCTAGCCCTCGATTTGCAGTTTCTGCCATGACGGATTCGACGGTTTCCCGCCCTCCTTCGTGTTCACGCCACACTCTGGTTGTTCTGCCGGCGCCGGTTCCCGAAAACAGCCGAGACGCTCTCGGACGCTCCGAGCCGTTTACTTTCCGGTCGCTCTGCCGATTGCGCTTATCAGTCGGAAAGATAAGCAAGCCGCATACCAGCCGTCATAATGGCGTTGCGCTGCTACAGAACAAAGAGTTTTCCGTCAGGGGCCGAAGGAGAGATACGCTACTAGGCACGAGCGCCCCTGTCTCATTCCGAGGCAGTTGACAGTACTTCGGCAGGTTCCCGGTAGGATTGGCCTTGCGGATTTCGCGCCCAGGCTGCCATCGAAATTGCTTCCGCGACGCGCCGGGCTGATTGGATTGTCCGTGTCTGGCGGTGCGATGGCCGGATAGCGGGATAGGAAGCGGACCTCAAATGGGAATTTCGTACTGCTTCATCTTGCGGTAAAGCGACTCGCGGCTGATGCCCAGAATTTCGCTGGCGCGGCTCTTGTTGTTTCCGCTCAAGCGCAGCACCTGTTCGATAGCGTATCGTTCCAGGCGGTCGAGCGAAAAGACGGAAACATCGACCACCGGCGAGTCTTTTTTTTGTACCAGGTCGGGATGGAGATAGGGGCGTATGTCGCGGTCGCGGAGCAGTTCCTGACCTTCATGCGTGGCCATGACGCCTTCCACCAGGTTCTCCAGCTCGCGGACGTTACCAGGGAAGGGGTAGCCCGAAAGCAGCGCCAGGGCGTCGGCATGGAACGTGGGCCGGTACCCGTATTTCTCTCCATAAACGGAAAGGAAGTGGTCCAGCAACAATGGCAGGTCCTCGGTGCGCTCCCGCAACGGAGGCAGCTCGATGGTGATTCGGGCCAGGCGGAAGTAGAGGTCCTGGCGGAGCGCACCGCTCGAAATCGTCGAGACCGGGCGATTGGTTGCGGCAATCACGCGGACGTTCACGGGAATCTCTTCGATGGCGCCGAGGGGCCGCACCTTTCCTTCCTGCAAGGCGCGCAGCAGCTTCACCTGAATGTCGGGAGGCATTTCGCTGACTTCATCGAGCAGCAGCGTCCCGCCGGCGACGGCCACAAACAGGCCGGGACGGTCCTGCTGCGCTCCGGTGAACGCCCCCCTCCGGAAACCGAAGAGCTCGCTTTCCACCAGTTCCCTGGGCAGCGCCCCGCAATTGACCGGTATGAATGGACGCGACGAGCGCTCGCTGTTGCGGTGTATGAGGCGCGCCAGAAGCTCCTTGCCGGTGCCGGTTTCTCCCAACACCAAGACGGGAACATCGGTGCGGGCCGCGGCCTCCGCCAGGCGAAGCGCGCGGAGCATCTTCGGTGACTTTGTAACGACGCCCGTAAACACGGGCTGTTGCTGCTGCGAGTTTTCCAGCTCCGCGACCTTCTGACGCAAGGTCTGGAGTTCGACGATGCGGTGAACTTTCTTAAAGATGGTGGCGCGCTCGAAAGGCTTTGTGATGAAGTCCTCGGCCCCGCGTTTGACGGCATCGACCGCCGTAGCGATGGTTCCAAACCCGCTCATCATCAGGACGGCCAGGTCGGGCTTCTGCTCTTTCAGGCGCTCAAGCAGCGTCAGCCCGTCCATCATCGGCATGACCAGGTCGATCAGCACGAGCTTGAGATTCGGCGCGTGGGCCACAATGTGTTCGGCCTCGGTTGCCGAGGTGGCCGCTTGCACGGAGTATCCCTGCTGCCGCAACAGATCGGCAAGCGTCGAGGCCATCTCGGCGTCGTCGTCCACAACCAATATGGAAGGATCAAGCTCCATAAATTCCCTGCTTGGAGCTCACTTGGTCGGCGCAAACTTGATCGGCGCCGGCAGGACAGGTCTCGGTGATGCAAAGCAATGAGCGATCCGAGTTGCCGTTTCCATTGCCATGGCTTCGCCCGTGGCATAGCGGAAGGCTGACCTCCACGGTAACGCCGCGCTCCGGGTTGTTGCTCAGACGAATGCCGCCGCTGTGCTCGCCGACAATATTGTGCGCGATGGAAAGCCCCAGGCCGGTTCCGTGGCCCGCTTGCTTGGTGGAGAAGAACGGCTCGAAAATTCGGCCCAATTTGTCTTCCGGCACGCCGCAGCCGTCGTCGCGAACCGAAAGCACCACCTGCTCGCCCTGAACGATTCCATCCACGGAAACCTCGCCGCGCGCCGTGAGGGCGTCGAGCGCATTCATTAAGAGGGCCGCAAAGAGCGCCTCCATTTTATTGCGGTCGGCGACTATAAAGGTTCCCCGCAGTCGGCGTATGTCCCAGGCGAGCGTTTGGTTCTTCAATTGAAACGTCGGCTTGAAAAAGGTGCAGATGGAATCGACGAGTTCGGCGACCTCCACGCACCTCATGGCGGATTCGGTGGGACGGCTGTATTGCAGCAGCTTTTGCACAAAATCCTGACAGAAGCGCGTGCTCTTTTCCAGCCGCACTAGCTCTTCGGTGGAGCGGCCGTCGCCGGTCTCGTCCTTGAGCATCTCGATCCGCAGCAACATGGCGGCGAGCGGCGTGTTCAGGGTGTGAGCGGTGCCGGCCGCGAGACGGCCCATGCTGGTGAGTTTTTCCACCTCCAGCGCTCTCTGGCGCAGTCGAATCTTCTCACGCAGGTCGGCCGCCATTTCCAGGAAAACTCGCTGGCCCGTCTCCACGTCGGGAAACGAAGAGATGCGGATCCCCACATCCGCCCATTCTCCCGAACTGGTGCGGCGCTTCGTCTCCACTTCGATGGAAGCTTCCGATTGCCGAAGCCGTTGCAGAATGGAGCGCAATTCCTCCTCTTCGGACGGGCCCAGAGTCGGCATCACCTGGCCCAGCACCGCTTCGCGTTCGTAACCGTAGAGCGCTGCGGCGCGAGGATTCCATTCCAGAATCCGCAGATTGCTGTCGAAAAGTACGATCGCGTCGGCGGCATGCGCCAGCATGGCTTGATAACGCTTCCACGAGCGGCGCAATTCATCTTCGGATTTTCGCCGCTCGCGGAAAACAAACCACACGGCCCAGCCGGCAAGCAACACCGAGGAGCCCACGCCCCGCGTAACGTATAGAAAATGGAGCTGGCGAAAGTCCATGTCGCGATAAAAGCGCTGTTCGATCAGTTCCCAGACCGCAAAAATGAAGGTCAAAATGGTGATGCACGACAGCACCAAGGTGACCCACAGCCAGACGCGGTCCTCACGCTCCTGACGATCTTGAGAAATGGGTGTCATTGCCGAGTTACTTCTCCCGTCCGATCGTTTTCCCGTCATTGAAGAATAGGGTTAGTAATCCAAGAAGGAAATAGAAGCACAATACGTGCCAACCCGCAACAATCCATAACTTTAACTTTCTCAAAGAGTTATGCTGGCAAATGGGAGCATTGACCGGGGAGGGTTAGGTGAAATCACTCAAATCTGGGTGATTTGGTGCACTTCCCGCCTGGCTTATCCTGCTGGCGGCACGGTTAGAGCCGAAGCAGGCGGGTGGCATTTTCCGAGAGAATCGCTTTGATCTGCGCCTTGGGAATGGGCAGGGATCTGATCTTGTCCAGGTACCGGACCATGCGGCTCGCGGTCATGCCGCCGTGGGGAAAATCGGTGCCGAGGACGATCTGACTGGGCTTCATTCCGAACAGCGACGCCCGGATGGCGTTGGTTCCATCGACAAAGCCGGCCGTATCGAAATAGAGCTTGTCGAAGTAGTGGCCAAAGTCGTGCTTCATCCGACTGCCGGGGGCCAGTTGGCGCGACATCAAAGTGAACCTCTCCTTGATGGCCCCAATGCCTCCGCCCAAGTGGCCGATGATAAACCGCAGGCCGGGGAACTCTTCCAGAATGCCGCCATAAACGATGCAGCAGGTGGCCAGGGCCAAGTCCATCTCCCGGCCAATACCCGACACCAGGTTCGAAGCGCGCTTGACGGTGGGAAACGGGGGAATGGTGGATGCATGGACGAATATTGGAACATCCAGCTCGCTGACTTTTTCATAAAAGGGAAAGAGTTCTCCCGAGTCGAGCGAACGGCCCCGGACGTGGCCGGTGATGGCTGCTCCTTGCAGGCCTAGGTCCTTCACTCCCCGCTCCAACTCTTGCAGGGCCTTCTTGCCGCCCAGCGGAGGCGTATGAGCGAATCCAATAATGCGCCTGGGATATTTCCTCTGGAGCGCGGCCAAGTCGTTGTTGAGTATTTTGGCATCGCCGAGCGAAGGCTCCCAACATGTAAGGACCGCTGCATCAATGCCCGCGGCATCCATGGCCTCCAGGTGCTTTTCGATCTGGTGATCGAGGTCGCGCAATCCCAACTTGCGCACGCCTCGTTCATACCAAACCGTCTCCTCGCCGGGACGGCCTCCGTACTTTTTCCAAAGGGTCTTGGGCAGATAGTGATGTTGAAAATCGACAATCATGGAAAAACCCACGGCACAAAAGGCGTGCCGTGGCTACCTCCATTCCTCTCTCGTTCCGCTCAATCGAGCACGATCCGGGCCACTCGCTCTCGATGGTACGTGGCGTCTCCGAACAACGCATCCAGCGACTGGACTCTTTTGTAATACAACTGCAAGTCGTGCTCCCAGGTGAAGCCGATGCCGCCATGGACCTGGACGGCGGAGTTGGCGGCTTCGCGGGCTGCATCGGAGCAATATGCTTTTGCGACCGAGACCAGCCGCTCGGCCTCCGGGTCCTGGACCGATACGGCCCAAGCGGCATAGTATGCCGCCGCGCGAGCGCTCTCGCGCTGAAGATACATATCCGCGCAGTGGTGCTGGACGGCCTGAAACGATCCGATGGAGCGTCCGAATTGCTGGCGAGTCTTGGCGTACTCGACCGTAGTTGTGAGCAGCCAGTTCATCGCGCCGACCAGTTCCGCACAGGCGGCGGTGGTTGCCTCCAAGGTGGCCAGACGCAGTGCGGTGAGGGCCGCTTCTCCTCGGGCCAGCAAACATTTTTCGGAGACCGCCGCGGCGTTGAGGCGGACCCGGTAGAGCTTGCGTGTCGCATCGATGGCCGGCATTGGCGTGATCGAAAATCCACCAGCGCTTTTCTCCAGAAAGAAAATGGCCGGCTCATTGCCGATACGGCAAGGCCAGAGGATGACGTCGGCGGTTTCGGCATCGGAGACAAACAGTTTTTCTCCATCCAACCGAAATCCGCCGGCCACCGGTTGCGCGGCCCGTTGCTCGGCCCCTTGCTCGGATCGACCGATCCGGTCGAGGTCCCAGTCGGGCGTTTCCTCAAGCAGCGCCACCGTCGCCCGCAAGCTTCCCGTTGCGATGGGGCCGAGAGCGCGGTTGGTGAGCTCATCGTTTTTCGAGGCGCGTATGACCCCTGCTCCCCAGAGATTCGAAAGAAATGGACCGGGAAGACAGAACTCACCCATGACCTCGGCGACGACAGCCAGCTCGACAGCGCTGAGACCCGAGCCGTCGAATGTCTCGGGTATGGTCAAACCCATCCAGCCCTGATCGGCCATGGCTTGCCACAGACTCTCGTCGAAAGCGGTCGGGCTTGCCATCAACTCGCGAACGCGGCTGGAGGGACACTCGCGCGAAAGAAACTCACGAACGGAACTTTGCAGGAGCTTTTGAGGTTTGGAAAGATCGAAGTTCATTTATCACCTTTATTAGAAGCCGTTGTAAAACCTCATGGGAACCCCGTAAGGGTACGACTTTAGTCGTGTGTGTGATAACCCCGAAGGACGTACCTCAGCGGCTAAAGCCGCGTTACAAGCATTGATTTTACGGCACGACTGAAGTCGTGCCCTGACGACATATCAAGGTTTTCACACAGACTCTTTAGTCGTGCCGATCACAACCTGAAAAGGAGTGGGCTTTAGCCCCTGAGGTGCTTCCTGATCCCTCAGCGGCTGAAGCCGCTCGCTTCACTGCACGCTTTCGGCACGGTTAAAACCGTGCCCTTCCAACACCCGAGTACAGGTTTTGCAACAGCTTCTAGTAACCCTTCGGCAGTCCGAGGACGCGCTCGGCGATGGTGTTTCGCAGAATCTCTGTGGTGCCGGCCTCGATGGTGCGGCCGCGCGAGCGAAGGTACCGGTAGGCGAAGGGGCCATACGCTCCGCCCGTCAACTGACCATAGGGACCAAGTATTTCGATGGCAGCGCGGCAGGTGCGCTGGTCGGTCTGGCTCCAGAGCAGTTTCAGGATCGAACCTTCGGGACCGGGAATCTCTCCGCGGCTCATTCGGCTCAGTTCGCGCGCCGTGGTCATTCGAATCACTTCCAATTCGATATGAGCCTGCGCGATCTTTTGGCGGGTCAGAGGATCGCTGGCGTTGGAGCGCGACTCCTTGGGAAGCCGGCGCGTCGCCTCGATCAAATCTTGCAGAAAGCTGTTTAGAACGATCAGCATTTCGCTGCTGGTGTTGGCGCGCTCATACATCAGAGCCGTGATGGTGGCTTTCCATCCGTCGTTTTCTTTCCCGAGGATTTGCTTCGCAGGAACGCGGACATTGGTGAAGAATATTTCGTTGAAGACGGAATCGCCGCTCATCATGCGCAGCGGCTTCACCGCAATGCCCTCGCTCTTCATGTCCGCCAAAAGGCAAGTGATCCCTTTGTGCTTCGGAGCGTTAAAGTCGGTGCGCACGAGCAGCAAACAATAATCGGAGACGTGCGCGTAACTGGTCCAGATTTTTTGTCCGTTCACAATATAGTCGTCGCCGTCACGGACAGCCCTGGTGCCAAGCGCGGCGAGATCGCTTCCCGCATTCGGTTCGGAGAAACCCTGGCACCAGATCTTTTCTCCGGCGAGCAGCGGACGCAGATAGCGCGCTTTCTGTTCCTCCGTGCCCAGAGCGATGATGGTGGGGCCGATCAGCGCTATGCCGAGCACACCGATCAATTCCGGAGCGTTGACGCGCGCCGTCTCCTCCATGAAGATGGCCTGCTCGATGGGCGTGCGCCCGCGTCCGCCGTAGGCTTCCGGCCAGGTGAGACCGACCCAGCCCGCGCGGAAGAGCTTGTTTTGCCACGTGCGCAGATACTCCACGTATTCCGGATTGTCCGTGTGTGCGCTCCCCGCATACGGCGCGGGAACGTTTTTTTCGAGCCATGACCGCAACTCGTCGCGAAACGCCTTTTGTTCCGGCGTCAAAGTTAGATCCATATTGATTCATTACCTCCGTGTCAAATGCAGGCGCTCCGTTTTAGGAACGACCGCTCCCTTTCGGTCGCCGTTCGACAGGCTCACGGCCCTGAGCGGAGTCGAAGGGCGGCTCGGTTTCCACCGACTGCCACAGCAGCTCGGCGATATCCTTTACGACCATCGGCCGTTCGGAACCGAGACCTCGGACGCCATCTTCCAGCATGGTCATACAGAATGGACAGGCCACGGCGGCTACCTCCGCGCCGGTTTCGTTCAACTGAGCGGCGCGCTGCCGATTCACCCTCTTATCGCCCGGCTCTTCGACAAAGGACATGCCGCCACCGCCTCCGCAGCAGAAACTGTTCGCGCGATTCCGCGCCGTCTCTATGACGTTGCCTTTGCCGAGAGCGTTCAGGACCTGGCGCGGTTCGTCGTAGACGCCGTTATATCTGCCTAGGTAGCAAGGATCGTGGAAGGTCATCGTCTCGCCGGACTGGGCGGCGGGCTTCAATCTGCCTTCGGCAATCAAGCGCTCCAGAAAAACACTGTGATGTTCCACGTGGAACATTCCGTTCAGCATCGGATATTCGTTCCGGAGCGTATTCAGGCAATGGGGACAAGGCGTGACGATATTCTTGACGCCGTATTTGTTGAGGAGCGCAATATTCTTCTCGGCCAGCTTTTTAAAGAGAAATTCGTTCCCGGCCCTGCGGGCAGGATCGCCGGTGCAACGTTCCTCGCTGCCCAGAATCGCGTATCGCACCCCGGCGCGGGTGAGCAGTTGGGCCAGCGACCGCACCACGGAGTGGCTTCGCTCCAGCAGCGCGCCGGCACATCCGACCCACAGAAGTATTTCGATTGAAGCCGCGTCCTTCACGTTCGACATGATGGGAACATCGAGACCGTCCGCCCAATCGAGGCGCGAGAACTTGACTCCCGGAAACGGGTGCCCGCGCCGCTCCAGCGAATCCAAGGCGGCGGCCATGCCGTCGGGCAGTTGTCCTTCCTCCATCGTCAAGTAGCGGCGAACATCCACGATTTTGGGGAGTTGCTCGATGTACACCGGACAGGCTTCCATGCAGGCGGCGCAGGTCGTACAGGTCCACAGCGCGTCGGGAGAGACGGCTCCATTCGCGTTGATAATCGGGATCAACGGTTTTGCCGCGCCGTCCGCCGTCAACTCGGGCGCAGCCGGCGGCGACAGCAGCAATCGAGCGTTCGCGTGCATCACCTGGCGCAGATCGAGGATGATGTCGCGGGGCGAGAGAGCTTTTCCCGCCGTGTGAGCCGGACACACCGCCGTGCAGCGCCCGCATTCGGTGCAGGCATCGAGATCCAGCAGGTCTTTCCAGGTGAATCGAGCGAGATCGTTGATGCCAAACGTCTCGTTCTTGGCCTCGAAATCAACGGGCTTCAGACTGTGCCCGTAGCCGTCCAGATTCGCCGTCAAAATGTTCAATGGCGAAGTTACGACGTGAGCCAACTTGGTATAAGGAGCCCAGGCCAGAAATCCGAAGACCAAAAGGAGGTGAAGCCACCAGAGAATTTCGTGAGCAGCGCGCAAGCTCGCCTCGTCCCAAACGGATATGGACAGGCGCGCGATAGCGAAGCCGATGGGCGACCATTTTCCCCACGGATCGTGCGTCACCGCGATCCGCCATCCTTCCACCAGGAATCCAGTGACGGCAATCGCCAGCACGGCAATCAGAATCCAGACTGCCTCGTGTGTATATACAAGCCGCTCCGAAGTTTTCAATGACCTGCGAAGCCAGTTCACCGCGAGCCCCACAATCAGGAGTCCGCCGAAAAGATCGACCGTCAGAGACTGGAAATAGAGATAGAACCGGCCGCGCATGATGTCTGCGCCGAAGTCGTAATCGGCCATCACCACCAGCGTGGCAACGGTCAAAACGACAAAACCGGAATAGATCAGAAAGTGGAGACTGCCGGAGGGAATTTCACGGAGGGTTCTGCCCTGCAGTACTGCATGGCGAAAGAGCAAGCCCAGCCGCTTCGTGGGACGGTCCCAGCGCATGGCGGGTCTTCCGCAGCGCCAGAGCCGGATGCGACGATACAGGCCGTAACACGCGATGACCAGCGTCGGCACGAACAGCACGTACATCAGCCAGTGATGCGAGGCGTTCCAGAAGATTTCGCGAGTTGCTTCAGCGGGATTCATTTCCTGACTCGGCGAGTTTAGTGGCGAGGGCCAGCACCGTTTTCCGGTAGTCCTCGACGAGTCCGAAAGTGCAGTACTTGAAAATCGGCGCTTCCGGGTCGGTGTTGATGGCGGCGATTTGCTTGGAATCGGAGATTCCCAAAAGATGTTGTGCGGCGCCGGAAATTCCCACGGCGATGTAAAGCTCGGGCGCCACCTTCTTTCCCGTCTGGCCGATCTGACGCGAGTGCGGGGCCCAGCCTTCGTCGCAGGCGCCACGCGAACTTCCCACCGCGGCGCCCAGCGTATCGGCCAACTTCTGCAACTGCTGGAATCCCTCGGGACCTCCGAGTCCCCTTCCACCGGCTACGACGATCGGAGCATCTTCCAATCCGGGACCTTCCGATGCGAGTTCGATTCGTTCGACGATTCGCGTCCGGCTTTCCGTCGGAAGTGTAAGTTCGGCTTTGACAACGGAGGCCAGCTGGTTGCCCGCCGAGGCTGGTTCAAACGACCGGGCTCTCAAGGAAACCACCAACGGCAGGCGGCGCGATTCGTAGACGGCAACGGCTTTTCCGCCATAAGCGGGGCGAGTCATCCGCACAACCTCGCCCGATAGCGTCAGCGCCGTGACGTCTGAAAGCGAACTGCCGCCCAGCCGGTGCGCGAGGCGGGGAGTGATCTCCTGGCTGTAAACGTCATTGCTCAACAGAATGAACTGGGGACTGAATTGTTTGCACACTTGCGCGATGGCTGCGAGACAGGTCTCCGGCTGATATTCGGCGAGTTCCGGCGAATCGGCGTGGATTACCGTAGCGGCGATCCCGGACAGAGCGGGGATCAGAACGTTATTGGCTGGTCCCTCTTTGATTGGACCAATGACCAGCGCCAGCAGCTTGCCGCCGATCCCGTCCGCGAGTCTCTTTCCGGCTCCGGCCAGACCCTGCGCAGCGCGGTCGAACCCTGCTTTTCCAAAGAGAATAATAATTGCATCACTCATGTACAAGGTCCTAGATGAATCGTTCGTGCAACTGTAGCCACGGCATGCTTTCTATGCCGTGGGCATGTTCCGGGTTCGGTCCGGCAAAAGCCCGCGGCACAAAAACCGTGGGGCGGCTACCTCGGCTCGTTCAGAATTTTCCCCGAAAATGCTTTAGCCGGCGCGATTCGCGATCTCCCGCACGCGCCGCGCAAACGCCTCCACTTTTTCATCCAAGCTGTCTCCCGAGATGAACTCGCACCGAGAGTTTTTCAGCGGAAGGCTCAGGTCGGCCAATTCCAAGCCGATAGTGGACCCGAGCAATTCAAGGTCCATTTCCAAATCTCCGGCTGCCCACTTGGTCAAGGGCTTGCGATAAGAAGCCATCACATCGCGTGTCTTGGGGATCCTAGGCAGGTTGCCTTCGCTGTTGGTGATGCTGACAACCAGGGGCGGTTCTGCCTCAACAATTTCGTGGCCCCGGTCGGTTTGCCGGCGCACTCGCAGTACCGTCCGGCCCGGTGCCGGTTCGCTTACTTCGACCCAATCCACCAGTCCGACGAAGGGAACACCCAGTTCTTCGGCGAGCAATCCTCCCGTCTGTCCCATCCCCCAGTCGCCGGATTCCCGGCCCACCATGACGAGATCGAAACCGCCAAGCTTGCGCGCCGCCGCCGCCAAGACTCGCGCTACGCGCAACGGATCGGGAAAAGAAGTGCCCTCCTTAGTTACCAGGACCGCTTCGTCGGCTTTCATGGCTAGAGCTTTGCGCAGGGCGTCTTCGGCCTCTTCCGGTCCATAAGAAAGCGCCGTGATCTTGCCGCCGCTGCGGTCTCTCAACTGCAAAGCGGTTTCGAGCGCGTTTTCGCAAAAGATGTTTACGACCAGATCGGCCGCGCCGCGCACGGCCTCTTTCTTAGCCGCATCGATTCGGAAGTCACGCGCGGGAATTTCGGGATCGAGAATTTGTTTGATACAGACCAGAATGTTCAAAACAGCCTCCCGTGAGGCTCGAATAGTGAAGCGGGCAGGGCGAATTCCCTCGATGGTGTGTTTCCGTTAAGTCGCTCGCTGAGGTGCCGATGGAAGGCCGGTTTGGAAGTTAATAAAATCACCCGGTAGTATACACTAACCTTGACTTCCGCTACAGTCTAGGTCTACACGACCGCCCGCCAGGGCGGTTGTGACGCGCTGGCCCGAGCAAGGATTAATCGTGAATGACGAGTGCGCAATCAACGTGGAAGAATTCTGGCGGATTGTCGCAGAGTCGCGGCAGGATTTCGATCCGGGAAGGCGTGACGGAAACATGGACCGGCAGGCGACGCGCCTGGCGCAACTCCTGTCCGCATCCACCGTCGGCGAAGTGATCGAGTTCGATCGCATTTTCACCGAGTTGTTCCATCGAGCCTATCGATGGGACCTCTGGCGGGCTGCCTACCTCATCGAAAGTGGTTGTTCCGACGACGGGTTCACGGACTTTCGTTACTGGCTCATCTCCATGGGCCGCGATGTCTTCGAAGCCGCGCTAGCAGACCCCGACTCCCTTGCCTCCGTAGCGGCGGCTCCCGGGATCGAAGTGTGCGCGTTCGAGGAGTTCGGTTCTGTGCCCGCGAGTGTCCTGGAGCAAAAGGGCGTGAACATGGACGAACACGCCGTTGCGCCGTGGCCTAGCGAACCCGTGGGCGAACGTTGGGGCGAAGACGACAGTGAGTTCGCAAGCCGTCTGCCGAAACTATGGGCGAAGTTCGGAAAGCGGTGACGCAAAGGACGACGCTGGAGAGGTCTGGCGTGTGCTTCACGCCTTGAGCACGGCTCGGAGCGCCGCTTCCAGAGCGGTGTATCGGAATTTGTATCCCGTCTCGATTAGCTTCCGCGGTGCGACGCGCGCGCTACCGAGCAGCAGTTCCTGGCCCATTTCGCCAAACAACAAACGGACCGCAAATGCGGGAACGGGGAAAATCGTGGGACGCCGGAGAATTTTTCCGAGTGTCTTGGTGAACTCCAGGTTCGTGACGGGATTCGGCGCCACGGCATTCACGGGACCGGTGAGAGTATCTGACGCGAGCGCGTGTTGGACGATGCCAATCCAATCGTCGATGGCGATCCAACTCATGTATTGGTCACCCGCACCGAGCTTTCCGCCGACGCCCATCCGAAACGGCGGCAGCATCTTTGCCAGGGCTCCCCCCGACGCGCTCAACACTACGCCCGTGCGGAGACGCACGGTGCGGATCCCCACCGCTTCGGCCGGCCCCGTGGAGGCTTCCCACTGTCGGCAGACATCCGCGAGGAAGCCGGAGCCGGAAGTGCTTTGTTCATCGAGCAACTCGCCCCCGCGGTCTCCGTAGTAACCGATGGCCGACGCCGAGACTAATACCTTGGGAGGCCGTTTCATTTCGCCGAGACGTTCACAGAGCAGACGCGTGCTCGCGACGCGGCTCTCGAGGATGCGGGCTTTCTTTTCCGCCGTCCACCGTTCCGAAATGGTTTCTCCGGCCAGATGCACGGCCGCCTCAATTCCTTCGAGTCCCGCCAAATCCAACGTGCCCGCCTCAGCGTTCCAGTAAACGTCGCCCGCATTCCGGCCCCGCTCCGTGCGGACCAGTCGCGTAACTCTGTGCCCGGCTGCGGTGAGCGAAGCGACGAGGGCCGAGCCGAGCAGCCCGCTCGATCCGGTAATCAGAATGTTCATGGGCCGCGACTCCTTTCCAATCCGGTGCGAAAGGTCGAACTCGCTATCGCTATGGAAGCGGCTACAGTGTAGCATTAACGGGCAGTCCCCGAGACGATCACAACAATCATGACATCACGCGCTTGCGTTCCGTGCTCCCGGAATGCCATAATCCGGGCTATTTTGGGTCCGGTTGGTCCAGCATGTTCAAGACCCTCAGCGCAGCCGTCTACGGCATCGATGCGTACCTGGTGGAGGTCGAAGTTGACCTGAACCCGGCGCGCAGCGACTGGAACTTCACCACCGTCGGACTTCCCGACGCTTCCGTCAAGGAAAGCCGCGACCGCGTGCGCTCGGCTCTCCGCAACTGCGGCTACAATTTTCCGCCTCAGAACATCACCGTCAATCTTGCCCCGGCCGACATGAAGAAGGAAGGCTCGGGCTTCGATCTGCCCATAGCGCTGGGCCTGCTCGCCAGCATGCAGGAGGCTGAGACCGGGCATCTCTCCGACTACATGTTCGTCGGCGAGCTGTCGCTCGACGGAATGCTGCGGCCCGTGAAGGGAGCGCTTTCGATCGCGGTGATGGCGCGCGAGCGGGGTATTCCGAATCTGGTTGTCCCGGCTGCGAACGGGAAAGAGGCGGCCATAGTCGAGGGCGTGAACGTCTATGCCTTGAAGAGCCTTCCCGAGGCGCTGGAGGTGCTCCGCGCGCCGCTCAATTTTGCGCCGTTGCGGCTTGATCCGCTGGAACTGCTGGAACAGGAGACCACTTCCGCGATCGACTTCCGCGACGTGCGTGGACAGCCTTCGGCGCGGCGCGCGCTGGAAGTGGCGGCCGCGGGCGGACACAATATCCTGATGATCGGGCCGCCCGGCTCCGGCAAGACCATGCTCGCCAAGCGCCTCCCCACCATCCTGCCGCGCCTATCGTTCGACGAAGCGATCCAGACGACCAAGGTTCACAGCGTCGCCGGATTACTCGACCCGGCGCAGGGCCTTGTCACGCAGCGCCCGTTCCGCTCGCCGCATCACACCATCTCCGACGCCGGCCTGATTGGAGGCGGCATGGTGCCCCGTCCCGGCGAAGTGAGTCTGGCGCACAACGGCGTGCTGTTCCTCGACGAGCTGCCCGAGTTCCCGCGCAACGTGCTTGAAGTCTTGCGCCAGCCGCTCGAAGACGGCCGCGTGACGATTGCGCGCGCCGCCATGACGGTCTCCTTCCCCGCCACATTCATGCTCGCCGCCGCCATGAATCCGTGCCCCTGCGGCTACTTCAACGATCCCTCGCACGAATGCACCTGCACGCCGCCGCTCATCCAGCGCTACGTCTCGAAGATCTCCGGCCCTCTGCTCGACCGCATCGACATCCACATCGACGTGCCCGCCGTGAAGTACCGCGAGCTGCGCGGCAACGAAGCTCCGGAAAGCTCCGCCCAGATCCGAGAGCGGATCGAGCCCGCCCGCCAGCGCCAGCTCGAACGCTTCAAAGGAAGCAAGGTTTTCTCGAACGCCCAGATGACCCCACGCCTGATCAACAAGACCTGCAAGCTTGATCCGGCCTCGGAACAATTGCTCGAAACCGCCATGACACGCATGGGCCTCAGCGCCCGCGCCCACGACCGCATCCTCAAAGTAGCCCGCACCGTCGCCGACCTCGAAGGCGCGGCCGATATCGCCTCCAAACACATTGCCGAATCGATTCAATACAGATCGCTTGATAGGACATATTGGGCGTAGAGTCTGATATAGTTTGTGATGAATGGATTGATTTCCGCTGCGCGAAGGGAGTGGAACCGTGGGCTTGACCGTCCTGAGCCTGAAAGTAGCCAATCCAGCCAACCCGAAGGTTACCAAAGAACTGGAATTTCTGGTGGATTCCGGCGCAATTTACTCCGTAGTGCCGGCAGCAGTGCTTAAGAAGCTCGGCATCCGACCATTGGTCACCGAGGAGTTCCGGCTTGCCGATGGCTCCCGAATTAAACGCCGGAAGGGAGCCGCGCTCTTTCGGTACGGGGAACGTATCGGCGGAGCAGATGTTATCTTCGGACAACGAGGGGATTGCCGGCTGTTAGGCGCTTTAACCTTGGGATCTCTCGGCCTGGCACTCGATCCCCTGAAGCGCGAACTGAAACCGCTGCCGATGATCCTAGCAGCGAAGATGTGAACTCGATCCGTAATCGTAATAGCGCGATGTTCCGGGAGGCCTATCCCCGTCGCTGGGTTGCCAAGACGGCGAATGAAGATCAGCAGAAACAGGAAACGCTCAAAGAGGAAGATAATCAAATGAAGTCCTATATTTTCCCCATAGTTCTCGAGTCCGATGAAGACGTTTGGCGCGCCTATATTCCCGAGCTGGAGACGAAGGGTGCGGCAACCTGGGGCCACACGAAAGACGAGGCTCTCAAGAACATCCAGGAAGTGGCCCAAATGGTGATTGAAGAGTTGCTGGAGGGCGGGGAGCAATTGCCTCCGAGTGTAACAGTAACCAGCCAGCCGGTAGTGGCGGTTAGTGTCGGATGACGGACTATTCTCAACTCCGCTCCCTTACCGCCCGTCGGCTGGTCACCGCTCTTGAATCCGATGGCTTTACCTTCAGAAGGCAAAGGGGAAGCCATCGGCACTACTTTCACCCGGACGGCCGCCGTGTCACGGTTACTTTTCACCACTCTTCCGATACGTTCCGTCCAGGAACCCTCCGAAGCATGATCGAAACGCAGGCGAAATGGGCGGAGCAAGACCTCGCGCGTTTGGGTCTGCTTTCCTAACTGATTGCTCCGAATCGTTACGGAATAGGTGCAGAAAGAGAAAGAAGATTTACTCAGCGTTCATGGTGACCGCAAGCAGTTTGGGATTGTTGCAGGTCAACCAGAGGACTGCTGGCTCAACTTAGATCGCCTGTTCGCCGTGGTCTCCGGTGCGGATGCGCAGGACGTCGGCGACATCGCTGACGAAGATTTTACCGTCGCCGAACTTGCCGGTTTTGGCGGCGTCCTGGATGGCTTTGGTGCACTCGGCGGCCTGGTCGTCTCGGACCAGAATATCCAGCTTCAGCTTGGGCTGAAACTCCGCCTTGTATTCCACGCCGCGGTAGTGTTCGGTGTGTCCTTTTTGGCGGCCGAAGCCGCGGACCTCGGTCACCGTCATTCCGTGAACGTCCAGCTTATCGAGCGCTTCGCGAACTTCCTCTAATTTGTGAGGACGAATGATGCATTCTAATTTCTTCATAAAATAAATCTCAGCGCGTCTGGTGCTTCCCAAAAAACAGAAAGCGGTCCCGCCCGCGAGCGAGCGCGACCGCTTTCATGGTACTACAGATTCGCCGCGATTAAATATCGTAATACAGGTGGAATTCGTACGGAACCGGACGCAGCCGCACCGGGTCCACCTCGCGCTCCCGCTTGTAGGAGATGTAAGCGTCGATCAAGTCCTTGGTGAAAACGCCTCCTTCGAGCAGGAACTTGTGGTCGGCCTCGAGCGCATCCAGCACCTGTTCGAGCGATCCGGGAACCTGGCGGACTTTGGCGGCCTCGGTCGGCGACAGGTGATAGATGTCCTTATCGAGCGAGGCGCCCGGCGACAGTTTGTTGCGGATGCCGTCCATACCCGCCATCAGCATGGCGGAGAACGCCAGGTAGCAGTTGGCAGCCGGATCGGGGAAGCGGCACTCGATCCGCTTCGCCTTGGGGCTGTTCGAGTACATCGGAATGCGGATGGCGGCGCTGCGGTTGCGCTGCGAGTAGACCAGGTTGATGGGAGCTTCGTAGCCCGGCACCAGCCGGCGGTAGGAGTTAGTTGTCGGAGCGCAGAATGCCAGGAGCGCGGAGGCGTGCTTCAGGATGCCGCCAATGTAATGCTGCGCCATCTCGCTGATCCCGCCGTAGCCTTCTTTCTTGGCGAAGAGGTTCGTGCCGCCCTTCCACAGGCTCTGGTGCACGTGCATGCCGCTGCCGTTGTCCTGGAAGAGGGGCTTGGGCATGAATGTGATCGTCTTGCCATTTTCCACGGCGTGGTTGCGCAGGATGTATTTGTACCACTGCACCTGGTCGGCCATGCGGAGCAGGTCCTTAAACCGCATGTCGATTTCGCACTGGCCCGCCGTGCCCACTTCGTGGTGATGCACTTCGATCTGGAGTCCCGCCGCCTTCATCTTGGCGATGGCGCGCGAGCGGAAGTCCTGCAAGCTGTCGCTGGGAGGAACCGGGAAGTAGCCTTCCTTGTAACGAACCTTGTATCCCAGGTTGGGCTGTTCGTCGCGGCCCGAGTTCCAGCTTCCTTCCATCGAGTCCACCTGATAAAACCCGGAGTTCGGACTCTGGGAATAACGGACATCGTCAAATACGTAGAACTCAACCTCGGGACCCCAAAAGCTCTGGCTGGCGACTCCCGACTTGATGAGGTATTTCTCGGCCTTCTGCGCCACGTAGCGCGGATCGCGCGAAAAACTCTCGCCCGAAATGGGATCCTTGATGTTGCAGATGATGCTCAGCGTGGGGACTTCCAGGCACGGGTCGACCACGGCGGTCGCCGGATCCGGCATCAAGAGCATGTCGCTTTCATGAATCTCCATGAAGCCGCGGATGCTGGAGCCGTCAAAGCCCAGTCCTTCGCTGAAAACGTCCTCGCCCAGCTCATCGGCGGGGATCGAGAAGTGCTGCCAGGTGCCTGGCACGTCGGTGAATTTGAAGTCGATGATCTCCATCTTCTTCGCCTTGCAAAACGCCACCACATCCCGGGGCGAGGCTTCGCCTAGAACCGTTGTAGCGTCATTCCACTTTGTTTTTGCCATATCGTATTAGTGTTCCTCCTGATAAAGTTCCTCTCACCCGGAGCGCTGCCGGCCGGCCTTTCCGGAGATTTTGGGTTGTTTTTCAAACGTCACATTTCCGCAAGCGAAAGCTCGCGCAAAACTTGATTCCATACGATTCGGGAGAACGTTCCCTGGGAAAGCGCCTCGGAAGTTCTTCCATGCCGATCCTTCGGTCAAACCGAATTGGTTATCATCGCTGCCTTTTGATTTTTCGTCAACCGTTTTGCAGCCTCACGAAACCACCTCGTTCTGCCCCCGCCCAGGGACAGAAAAAGAGTCTAACCGCACGTGTTATTAGCTGTCAATAACATTTTGCACAATTTGCAAAAATATCTCCATGACATCCATAAACGTCGTGGATTATATGCTTAGCGTAATTTATTTCTTGCTTTTTGCTTTGAAATTATCGGTATGGATGCTAATATGGAGCGGATGTAAAAATTTTGGCGAAACTAAGGCGAAAGCATGAAACAATCCGAAGCGTTAAATCTCTTGCTCGAAGAAAAAGTGGAATTCCTCCTCTTGCAGTTTACCGACATCCTGGGCTCCATTAAAACGGTGGAAATTCCGGGCAACAAATTCGACGTGGCTCTGGCGGGCGACGTGGCCTTCGACGGCTCGGCGCTGGAGGGCTTTCACCGCACCATTGAATCCGAGTTGCTGTTGAACCCCGATCTCGATACGCTGCGAATTTCGCCTCCCATTTCGGGCGAGACCCGCACTGCGCGCTTGATCTGCGACGTTCACAACCTCGATCACACGCCCTTTGACGGCTGTCCGCGGACGCGCCTCAAAAAAGTGCTCGAACTCCTGGAACAGAAAGGATACAGCATCCTGGTCTCTCCGGAAATCGAATTTTTCCTGTTCCTCAAGGACTCCCATTCCAAACCGACCACGCGGACCGACGATCCGGGCAGCTACTTCGACCTGGTCCCCATGGACAAAGGCGAGGAGACGCGCCGCCGGATCGTCTCCGAGCTGCGGGCTACCGGGTTCATGGTCGAGGCCGGCCATCACGAGATTGCGCATGGCCAGCACGAGATCGATCTGAAAGAAGGTCCCGCGCTGAACATCGCCGATGTCATCGCGAGCCTTCGCATGATTAGCCGCGCCGTGGCCGCCTCACAAGGGCTCCACGCCACCTTCATGCCCAAGCCGGTCTACGGCAAGGACGGCTCGGGAATGCACTTGCACATTCTTTTATTTAAGGACGGCAAGAACGCATTCGAGAATCCCAAGGCGGATTATGGGCTGACGCCGGTGGCGCTGAATTTCATCGGCGGGCTGTTGCGCCATGCCCGCGGATTTTCGGCCGTAACCAACCCGCTGGTCAACTCCTATAAGCGCTTGGTTCCGGGCTTTGAATCGCCCACGCACTCGGTCTGGTCGGAGAGCAACGTCAACCCGCTGGTGCGCGTGCCGCCGATCCGAGCGGGCCAGACGCGCTGCGAGCTGCGCAGTCCCGACCCCTCCTGCAATCCCTATCTCGCTTTAGCCGTGGTGCTGCGCGCCGGCTTCGACGGGATCGTCGAAAACCTGGACCCAGGACCGCCCATCAGCAAAAACATCTACCGCATGAGCGCCCGCGAACGCGCCCGCTTCAACATCGATCCGCTGCCCGCGGACCTCCACGAGGCAATCGTTGCGTTGAAGAAAGATAAGGTGGTGCAGGATGCGCTCGGCCCGGTCATCTCCAAGTACGTGATCGAGGCGCAGCAGGCGCTCTGGAAGGACTATTCCGCTCACGTCCATCCTTGGGAGCTGGAGCATTATCTGGCGTATTACTAAGAATCAATCCGAGCCGCGCCCTGCGCCCCATAGTCCGCCCTGCGGTCCAGAGCCTACGGGCGGCGGGCCGGGGCTACGGACGCCGGGGCGACCGAGAGGGAGCGGTCAAGCGCGCCAAGCCAAGACCGGCTATATGGTAGTATGGTTCTATGGCAAACCGAAAGATGACGTTCACATTGCCGGAAGACTTGGCGGCGCTGTTCCTCCGGAGAATCCCGGCGCGTCAGCGTTCCCGGTACGTAGCGGAGGCCGTGGGCGATAAGCTGGCCGGTCGTGATCGCCAACTCCTCCGGGCGTGTGAAATTGCCAACCGGGATCCCGAGGTGCGTGCCATTGAAAAAGAATTCGACGCCATCTCCGGCGAGATCGCCGAGCCGTGGACCGACGCCCCGTCGGAGCCCCGAACAAGGCCCCCATCGAGGCCCCCAACGAGGCGAAGTCTGGTGGGTCCAACTCGATCCCGTCCGCGGGGCGGAAATTAAAAAGACACGCCCCTGCCTGGTGCTGACGACCAACGTCCTCAACCAGCACCGCAGGACCGTGATGGTCGTTCCGCTTTCCACTTCGCCGCAACCCAGCCCGCCCCTCCTCGTTCCAATCGACTGCGCAGGCCGTCCAGCCGTCGCGGTAACGGACCAAATCCGGGCGGTTGCCAAGGAGCGACTCCAGCAGCGCCTCGGCGCCGTTTCTCCCGCTCACCTCCAAAGCAGTAGAAGACGCCTTACGCCAGATCCTCGAGTTGTAGCCGCCCCATCTGGAGACAAATCAGAGCCCCGACCGCAAGGGAGGGGAAGCAATCAGGCAGTCGCCAGAATCCAAAATAAGAACAATCTTTCCCGTTCGCCGTCGTGCGTGGGTCTCGTCTTAAGACTCGCGTATAATAGGATGAAGGAGTTTGTTATGACTCTTAAAGAACTCGAAGCGGAAGTCCTCAACCTCGATCACGGTTCCCGGGCAAAACTCGCGGAGAAGCTCTTGTCTAGCCTCGAAACTCTCTCAGATGCCGAAATCGAACGCCTCTGGGCCGAAGAGTCTTTGCGCCGCCACGAAGAACTGGAGAAGGGTGTCACCACCGCGAGACCCGCCGCGGACGTGCTCCGCGATGCCCAGTCGCGGCTTTCATGAATCGCGGCATTGCGTTCCACTCTTTAGCGGAGGAAGAGTTGAATGATGCCTTGGCGTTTTATTACGCGGAGCGTCCAGCGTTGGGACACGCGTTTCTCAAGGAAGTCAGTCGCGGACTCGACCAGATTCTCACCTTCCCTGAAGCAGCTCCTTTGGTCAACCGGGTTGTTCGCCGGAAACTCCTTTGGCGGTTTCCATACGGCATCATTTACTCGGTCACTCCAGAAATGATCTGGATACTCGCCGTGGCTCACCAGAAGCGCCGTCCCTTCTATTGGCGCGACCGGAGGCAACAGCCGTGAAGGTAAATTACGATCGCAACGGATACCCTTACTAAATCCGAGCCGCGACCGGAAGGGAGCGGCCAATCCGCAGATGACGCCGATCTCGCAGAGAAAAACAATCCTGCGGCATCTGCGAAATCTGCGGATTATTTTTTCGCCAGTCCCGCCGCCCAGTTCAGCACCACGTTGATCGGCGAGGCAGGCTGCTCCGGCTCGACGTTCTGAACCATCAGGAACCGCTGGCCGTCGGGGCTTATGTCGTAGTCTTGGTAGCGTCCCTCGAAAAGGAGTCGCGGCTTGCCCGCGCTGAAGCTCGATCCTGTTGCGTTGATGTCAACGGCCATCCCCCGACCGCCAGGGAGGAGTCGCACCGTGGCGATCACACCTGTCACGTTAGCGCAACCGCTCCCTTCCGGTCGCGGCTCTGTCCGATCACGACTCGCGTTAGTGTACCGTCTTTGCAGGCTCCTGGGAAGCGGGAAATCGTGTCGGAGCAACGGCCTCATTGGTAGGCGGGAAATAGTTTTCCGGGCCACGCGCCGCCGTCTATCTGGATCGCTTAGGCATCACGCCGAAGTTGAATAAAAATGAACAGAGCAGCTCTAATATACTTTATTGACAATCGGCCGTTGTACTTCCATCTTTCTGGCCGATATCCGATTCATGTGTGTCACGGCCTTTTCGATTCCCCTGGGAGTTAGCGGAAACATCTTGATGATCGTCCGGATGTCGTCAATGGTTTCGGTTCTGCCCCAGGCTCCCTCCGATACGGGATTCATCCATGCCAGCCTGGGGAACGCGGCGGCCATCTCGCGCAAGTAGTCGAATCCGGACTTTCCCATCCAGGCGCCATGCAGTTCATAGGGCGCCATGCTGGCGTCGCCCACAATAAACACGCGGTGATGCTCGCCTTCCCTTAGCAAGCTTTCCATCATGACCGGTTCCCGTGTGCGGGCCTGGTCGCTGTGTACCGTGCTGTCGATGATGTTATGAAAATAGTAGATTCGCAGGTCGTGGCCAAACCTGGTTTTCATTTTCTGAAAGAGTGTCCGGACGGCGGGGATGTATGGGTCCATCGAGAAACCGCCGTTGTCAATCAGGAGCAGAACGTTGAGGCGGTCCTCGTCTTCACTCCGAAGCTGAGGGAGGAAAAGGCCTCGTCTCTTGGCGCCCAAGCGGATGGTTTCTTCAATATCCAGCTCCAGATGCGTACTGTGTTCCGCGACTCCCTTGAGGGCGGCTAACGCGGCATCCATATTGTTGTCGCTCAAAATAGAGTTCATTTCCAACGGGAAGTATCTGGGGTCGTTGAGAACCATTCTGGCGCTCAGGTGAGCGCTTCTACCTCCGACCCGGATTCCGCCCGCGGACCGGCCGAGATGCCCATAGGGGCTGGTCCCTCGCGTCCCAATAAATTTCGCGCCGCCGTTATGAACTTCGTTTTGCTCCTCCGCAATCTGTTGCATTCTTCGCAGCAATTCTTCCAGCTCTTCGTCGGTGTGGTCGGTGTCTACGTCCAGGATTTCGTCGTCGGCAGGCGAGAAGGGAACATTGATATCGGGGGCGTGGCCCATCTTTTCTTCCAGGGCCGCCGCCAAGCCCCGGAGATCGGGACGGCGGCGGAGGACGAATTCCAGGAATTCATCGATCAGTTCCGGGGAGGGCTTTTTCCCGGAAGCATATTTCATACGCCAATGATAAAACGCGTCGGAGCGAATCACGGCGTCGTCCAGGGCCTGGCCCGGCGCAACGTGTATATCGAGGAAATGAGCGAAAAAGGCAACCGTGTACGGTCCTTTTTCCCTGGCATCCTTAACGACCAGCCGCTCTCCGTAGGTATACAATCCGCCCAAGTCCTCAATCAGACCACGGCTCATTAATGTATAGAGATGCAAGATGGTTCTTACATCGGAATGCAAGCCGTGTTTTCGGAGTACGGACGGGAAGCTGCTCAGCACGTTAGTGGACTCCCCCGGAAGGTCTCCGCGACAGCAATTGTGCGATTCCGTGATCCTGGATTTCTTTCAAACGCCCCAGGTCCACATGGCTTTTGATGAGCGTTGAGGGCCCAGGGAGCCGGTCCAGTTCCTTCGGGGAGAGGCCCCGGGCGGCGAGATACGCGAACCAGTTGAGCATCTCGGCGGTGGCCGGCTTCTTGTCCAGCCGCAGCTCTCGCAACTGATAAAATACGGTTACGGCGGCGGACAGCAATTGCCGGTCGGCATCGGGAAAATGCAATCGGACAATCGACTCCAATCTTTCCGGGCTGGGGAAACTGATGTAGTGGTAAATACAACGGCGGAGAAACGCCGCCGGGAGCGACTGCTCCCGATTGCTGGTGATCACAATGGCAGGCATGTGTTCCGTGGGAGTCTCAATCACCTCGGCGGTATAGGGAACGACAATCCTCCGCTCGCTGAAAACATACAAGAGACTGTTGGAGAACTCTCGTTTCCCCTTGTCGATCTCGTCGATGAGCAATACGGAACCGGGATGTTTATAGGAACGAGCGAGCGGTCCCAGTTTCACATAATGGCTCAGGTTATCCACGGTTCGCCCGCCGAGATCGAGCCTTTGTTCCAATCCGGCTTGCTGCATCTGGACGTTTAGAATGGCGGCCTGGGCATCCGTTAACCGTTGAATATTGTCGAAATCGACGATCAACTGCTCCACTTTGCTTTCCGACGTGACGGGAAATTCGTAGAGCGTCGTCTGGAGCGACGATGCAATGGCCTCGGCCAGCCTGGTTTTCCCGGTGCCCGGCTCGCCCTCCAGAAGCAGGGGCATGCCCAGCGTTCTGGCGATGGCAACGGAGTCGGCCAGCTCCGGGTCCAGAAGATATTTGACGGTTCCTTGAAAATCGCTCTTCAGTGGCACAATAAATCCCCCGTATAATTGAGTATCATAAGTTCAGCGTAAAATATGACAGCAGGGCGCGAAGCCGGAACCGGTCCATCATCCGAAGGAACCGGCGATTCTTGAATTCGAGGCCCAATCCTTCATTATAACCGAGTTGAAACGGCTGACGGCTCTTCGCACCTATCGGCAAAGGAATTTGTTCTTGGCCGGGAAGGGGGTATCCTATTAATGTTAATGAACGTATTGGGACGCAACGTTATCAAGATTCGTTGAAATGCTTCGTTGGAGCGCTTCCAGGGAATGGCCGATATTGACAGGTCCAGGCGATGTAGAGTCTAATCGAAATTTCGCGATAATCACCGGCTGGAGAACCGGGAATGGGCCGGCCGTGAGAGGAAGAGAGGACTAATATGGCTGCTACCGAAAAAACAATTTCCGCCGAAAAGGGTTCCGGGGAAACGACCAGGGACCAGCGGAGCTTTATCGAGCTATGCAAGAAGACCGGCGACGTCGTGGTCGTGGAGAAAGAAGTCGACTGGGACATGGAGTTGGGCGCCATCAGCCGCCGCGCGACTGAGACGGATGGTCCGGCGGTGTACTTCAAGAACATCAAAGACTATCCCGGCCAGGGCTACTTCGTAAATCCGATCTCGACGTGGCGCCGCGCCGCATTGACGCTGGGCCTGCCCGCTCACGCTAGAATCCCCGAGATATACGCCGAATATATTCGCCGTGACTCCAATCAGATTCCTCCGACACTCGTAAAGGACGCCGTTTGCCGCGACGTGATCATCAAAGGCAAGGACCTGGACGTGACCACGCTGGCGACGCCCATGATCCACCATGGCGACGGGGGACGTTATCTGGGGACCTGGTGCATCGTGGTCAGCAAGGATCCGGAGACGGGCTGGGTCAACTGGGGAACCTACCGGTTCATGGTTCACAACGCGCAATATCTCTCCGGCTGGCCCTTCTCGCCGAGCCATTTCGGCTTCATGCTCAAACAGTTCGTTAATCACAACAAACCGATGCCAGTGGCAATCGCTATCGGCGCGGATGAATCGAGCCATCTGGCCTCGACTTCCAGCACTCGCAAAGGGCGCGATGAAGCCACGCTGGCGGGCGGCTTGGCGGGGCACTCGATCGAAATCGCGCAGTGCCTGGACAGCGATCTCACCTTTCCCGCTAACGCCGAGGTAGTGCTGGAAGGCGAAATCTTCCCCGACAAGATCGCAATGGAAGGGCCCTACAGCGAATATCCCGGCTATCGCTCGGGCGAAATGGGCGCGGGCATCCTGATGAAGGTGAATACGATCTGTCACAAGAAGAACCCGATCCTCTCGATGGATTGCACCGGATTTAAGGATTGCAGCTCGGTGGTTACAGCGCTGGGCGGAGGCATCGGCGTTCAGCGGAAACTGGAGAAGGCGGGCCTTCCCGTCACCGGAGTGTACATCCCCTCCGAGGGAGCCGTTCACTTGTTTATCATAGGCGTGGAGAAGGGCAAGGGCGGTCGTGAAACCACGGAGAGGGTTCTGAATGAACTGACCCAGAACCGCACCTACGCGACTAAGATACTTGTCGTTGAAGACGACATCGACATCTTTAACCTGGGCGAAGTGATTCATGCCTGGTCCACGCGCTGCCACTCGGGCCGCGGGACCATCATCAAGCATGTCGAGGGAGGCGCCCAGCAACTTACGCCGTGCTATAACACCGATGAGCGGATGCGCCGCGCCGGTGCTGTGGCGGCATTCGATGTCTCCTTCCCACCCTCCTGGGATCCCACCGAGGTTCCCATGAAGGCGCGCTTCGCTGAGGTCTATCCGAAGGAGATTCAGGAGAAAGTGCTCGCCAACTGGAAAGCTTACGGGTTCTAGAAGGAGAAACGATCGTGGAATACATGTGCCATTTGAAACATTTGAAAGACCTGCAAGACGGCGCCAAGAGGGTGATAACGATCCGCGACCTCTCACCCGGCAAACACAAGTACCTGGCGCGCGTCGCCCGCGTGGAGGTGTCGCGCTCGCCCGAAGCCCTGGAAAAGTGGGACAAGCTGTGGGCTTACTCCGTCGTCGGACGCATGGACCCCAAGCCGTGGGGCATGAAAGTCGTCGAGGAACTCGGACTTTTCGTCCCCGGCCAGCCCTATAGCGATATCTACGAGTCCATGGCGAAGATGTAGACGCAGTTACGGGCTTTGGGTTGTTTTATCCGAGGGCCGTGCCACATCCCCCAACCTCTGCCATACGACGTGTTATTGCGCCGGAAGCGGAGCGCAACGCTCCCCTGTATAATTCAATTTCCGTAGCGCCTGGGCGAATTGGGAGGCGTGTGTATGCGATCCATATTGCTTGTGACGCTGGCTTTCGTTTTGCCGCTTGCGGCTGCAGCTCAAAAAACCGACGAAAATCCCGACCCTCCGGACTCTCCGGTCAATTCCATTGCCTACCTGATGCAGAGCCGCGCACCGCAACTCCAGGCTGGGTTCGGCTCGGACCACGACGAATGGATACTCTCCTCTCCGCAATTCGATGTCCTGTCGGCGGG
>Ga0209726_10001437_pt1 | contig 38525 bp, 28 predicted proteins | sample Subgrocontami54m_FD_187453 | JGI IMG/M metagenome (GOLD analysis project Ga0209726, IMG submission 187453) | Subsurface groundwater microbial communities from S. Glens Falls, New York, USA - GMW46 contaminated, 5.4 m (SPAdes) (version 3) | ecosystem: Environmental > Aquatic > Deep subsurface >...
CTTCCGATCTGTCTTCTCCGAAAAAGGTCGAGATTCCGCCGAGGGCGGGCCATTGGAGACGGGCGCTCGTGTTGGGTCGGCGAGACGCGCTCCGGAGCTCGAGCTGGGTGGACGACGTGGTGGGATTCTGGGAAACCGCCGCGGCGGGTGTCGCAACGCGCGCCGCCGGCGGAGCTGCCTCTCCAGGGATGACCGCCGCCTGACCCCGGATCGGTGCCGCCGTGGAGAGACGGCCGGACGCCTGGGCAACGGTCGCTGGCTCCACACCGTACTGGTGCGCGACCTCGTTCAGCAGGTCGGGCGCGACGGTCCGGTCGCCCACCCCATCTACACGGGAGATGAGCAGGCTCTGCCCGACGCGAATGGCGTTGTCCTCGCCGATCCGGTTGGCGATGCGAAGTTGGGCGACGTCAACTCCGTAGCGGCTGGCAATGGACCAGAGCGTGTCGCCCGCCTGCACGACGTACGTTGTTCCAGAGCCCGCTGGGGCAGACGTTTGCGGGGCGGCCTGTGGTGCGGCCGCTGAGCTTGGGGCCATCGTCGCGGACTCAGGCGCGCGTCGGGTCGGTGCGACCGTCGGCGCGGGGGCTATTGTCTCGGGTGTAGAAATCGTGGGCACGGCAGTCGCGGTCTCGGCAGGTGCCGGCGTTGGCACGGACGTTGGCCCATCCAGGGCGGTCGGCGATGGGGCCGGAGTCGCGACTTCGCTGGCCGCAAAAGGGGTAGGCGAGCTTGCGGTCTCGCTAGCGAGGCCAGGTGTGAACGTGGCTTCGGACTCAGACCTGACCGGCGATGGGAAAACCAGGCTGGCACGTGTGGCCGTGGGAATCGTCGGTGGGGTCGCGGTCGAGCCGTTCGCTGCGATGTCGAACGTCGCGCCGCCGCGGCGGCTCTCCGACGAGGTCGGCGGAGCGGTGTGGGGCGGCAGCCCCGTTGGAAGGAGGAGCTGGCTCACCGCGTTGATCCAGCCGATCGGCGCTACGACAATGATGAGGGCGACGGCAAGCAGGAGACCGGGATCGCGGCGAACCGGGGTTTGCGGGAGTGGCATCCGCCGGCTGGTGGCCAGGCGGGCGTTTCCGAGTCGCGCCAAGGGCCTGCCTCTCGATGGAAAAACTTCAGTCGGAGATGGCTTGGCGGTGACGCGCCGTTCGAGGCCCGTCAGACTGTCATGCGCCGGGGTCGGCGCAGGAGAACCTGGGTAGGATACGCCTCGCCCCAGGACGGGCGTCAACGGGCTCTCGTGCCTGGATAAGGCACAAACCGGGCACTGTGACCCCTATGTGATGACATAAAAAGGGCCTACGTGATGCTGAAGGTGGAGCCCTTCGCGGTCTTGGTGACCTCGATGCGGACGGGGAAGACGTCCTTCATCTCGTCGAGGTGGGTGATGATCAGGATGCGCTCGAAGTCGTCCTCGATCGAGCGGATCGCCTCGATCATGCGATCGCACCCCTCGCGGTCCTGGCTCCCGAAGCCCTCGTCGATCGCGAGCATCTGCAGCGGGGCGCCAGCCCGCGTCGCAAGATAGCGCGAGAGCGCGATGCGGATGGCGAAGTCGATGCGGAAGCGCTCCCCGCCGGAAAAGAGCTCGTAGGGGCGCGTGCCCAGCTCGTCAGAAACGTTGACGTCGAGCGTGCTGATCGTGCCGCCCATTCGACCCGTGCGCTGGGTGCTGAGCTCGATCCGCATGCGGCCGCCGCTGAGCTTGGCCAGCAGCTCGTTCGCCTGGTCCTGGATGTCCGGGAGCGCCCGGTCGACGAGCATCTCCTGGATGCCGTTCTTCCCGAACGCTTCCGCGAGCTGGAGGTATGCGTTGTCCTCCTGGCGCGCGATCACCTGGGCGCGGGCAAGCGTCTCGCGCTCGCGCTCCTGACCGGCGAGCCAGGCGACCATCTGCCGGGCCTCGCCGAGGAGCTGCGACGCCTGGCGGAGCGCGGCGCCCGCGGTCTGCAGCTCGCGCTCCTTGCCCGCCAGCTCCGCTCGCACGGCAGGGAGCTGGGCAAGTTGCTGCTGTAGCTCTGTGTGCTCGGCCTCGAGCGCGCTCGCTTCGGTCTGTGCGGTTTCTCGCTGTGCCTGCAGGTCGCCGCGGTGGCTGGCCGCCGTGGTCAGGACGACCCGAGCTGCGTCGAGCTTGCGCATGACGTCCGGCGCGCCGCGTACCGCATCCTTCGCTTCGCGGACTTTGCGATGCTCCTCAGGGTCGTACGCGATCTGCACCAGCCGCGCGGCAGCTTGCTCGCGGGCGACACGGGCCTCGGCCGCGAAGTCGTTGGCCGCGAGCTGCTGCTGGAGTGCGTCCAGGTGGGTTTGAACCTCGGCCAGCTCCTTGCGGTCCTGCTCGGCCGCGCGGATCTGGCCATCGGCATCGCCGAGGGCGCGTTCGACCGTTGCCCGCCCGGCGAGCTGCTCCTGGAGGCCGCGCTGCCGCTCCTCGCCCGTCTTCACCGCGGCCTGGCACCGCGCCCACTCTTTCCGGGTTTGCTCCAGTTTGGCTTCGATGCCCTTGCGCTCCCCGGTGAGGCGAGTCTGCGCCGCCGTCAGTCCGTCGGCACCGAGGACCTGGCCGCAAAGCGGGCACTCTTCGTGGGCGCCGAGGAGGTCGACCCGCTGCTGTACCAGCGCGCCCTCGCCCTTCAGCCGCTCGCCTTCCTGGCGGAGCCCGGCGAGTTTGCGATTCGCGGTCTCGCAATCGCCGCGGGCCGCGACAAGCTGCCGATCGATCTCCTCGTACGCCGCCAGCTGGACGGTGAGGCGTTCGAACGCCGTCTGCGCCTCGTCGGCGCCACGGAGGCGCCGCTCGATGTCGCTCGCCCGGCGCATGAGCCCGTCGAGCTCGGCTGTGAGCTGGATGCGCTGTCGCTCGATCGTCGCCTCGGCCGTCTGCATCTCTTCCCGCGTGAGCCGCCACGGCTCGAAACGCTCGGACAGCGCGCGCTCGTGCTCCTCGAGCTGGGAGTAGCGAGCGAAGTCGGCTTCGATCGCCTCGGCGCGAGCGACGAGCCGGTTGGCGTCGTCGACCCGGCCGCCAAGCTCGCGAAGCTGACCATCCAGGCTGGCGGCCCGCTCGCTGGCTCGGCGCCACGCGCGCTCCTTGTCGACCGCCTCGCGCTCCACCGCGCGCAGCCGCTCCACATCCTCCAGCAGCTTGCCGCGCTCGGCGGCGAGCCGATCGTGCAGCGTCGACGCGTCACGCTCGGTCTGGGTCGCCTCGTCGACCTGGCGCTGGTATTCTGCCCGGTTCGCCAGCTCCGCGTTGATCCCAGAGATGAGCGAGGCGAGGCGGTCTGATTCCGCGCGCGCCCGCCGGCTACCTTCGCGCGCCGCTGTAGCCAGCTCGTCGTACTGGCCGAGGTCCAGGATCTCCCCCAGCACCTGCTTGCGCTGCTGGGGGGCAAGCACCATGAATGCGTCGGCCTTGCCCTGGGCGATGAACGATGCGTGGACAAAGGTGTCGTGCGTCATGTGGAGCAGGCCGGTGATGGCGCGCTGCGTCTCGGTCAGGCTGCCGCCGGTGTAGGTGTGCCACTCGCTCCCGTCCCACGTCTCGAGTTGCAGGTCGGTCGTCCCCGTCTTTGCCCGAAGCGTCCGACGCCGGGTAACGCGATGGCGCACGCTGTGCAGCTCGAACTCGAGCGTGACCTCCATCTCGCGGGCGCCCTGGCGGACGAGGTCATCGCCGGCGCGCGCGCCGCCGCGAGGCTCGCCCCAGAGCGCCCAGACCATGGCGTCGAGGAGCGCGCTCTTGCCGTGGCCATTCGGACCCGTGAGGCATGCGACGCGGATGCCTTCGAGCGACAGGGGCGGGTGGTCCTCGCCATACGAGAGGAAGTTGCGTAGCTCCAGCTTGAGGGGGATCATGGCGCGGCGGGTTCCGTCGCGACGGTGTGCATGAGCTGCTCGGCATACGTTTTCAGGCGGACCCGCTCGTCCGCGGGCACCTGCTTTTGAATGAAGTAATCCTCGAGCAGCTCCAGCGGCACCTTGCCCTCGACGCTCGTCCCCGCGAGCCGCGCTCGGTCCGGACGATCGACGTCGCGCCGGATCTCCGCGATCCAGAAGGCGTCGACCAGCGCCCGCCGAATGCGCGTCTCGTCGAAGAGCGCCTGGTTCTGGAGGCTGACGCGGGCCCGAACACGGACCACAGCCTCGGGCAGCTCATCGCGGCGGCGCTCGATGCGTCGCAGGATGTGCTCGGTCGGATCGTCGGTCATCGACTCGGCTTCGATGGTGACGAACTTCCGCGCGGGCAACTCGACGAACTGCCATTCGCACGAGCCCCGGCCCAGCTCGGCGACGATGTACCCCTTCGCCTCGCGCTCCTCCCCGAACGTGACCCGCTCGATGCTACCTGGGTAGATCGCCGCGGGCTTGCGCGCGAGCACCTGATGGGCATGAATGTGGCCGAGCGCGACGTAATCGAACGCTGGGAGGGCGAGCCGCTCGACCGGAACGAGTGGATCGGTGCCGACGGTGAGCAGGCGCTCCGCCCCGTCCTTCGCCTCCTGGGCATGGACGTGTGCGACGAGGATCGCCGGTGCCTGGGTGTAGCGCGGGTCGGCGCGAAGCTCGGCGACCCCGGCGGCGAGCTCTTCCACCCGCCCCGCGATGGCGGCGACGAACTCCCGCTCGATCTCCTGGGTTGGCAGGCCGCGATACTGGTCCGATGTGAGGAGCAGGCTGCGCGGGAACCAGGGCAGCGTGGCGAGCAGCACCGGACCCGACGGAGTTTCCATTGGCAGGACCTCCGCCTGCCGCGCGACGCGCACGCCCGCGACGTCGAGCGCGCGGAAGATCTCAATCGAGGAGGCTCGGCTCAGGGCGTTCGGCATGTCATGGTTGCCCGTCAGCAACAGCAGCGGAATATTCTCCCGCGTCAGCTTCAGCACGCGGCGGGCAAACTCGCGCTGGTGAGTTGGCGTCGGGTCGCGGCCTTTGTAGATGTCTCCCGCCATGATGACCAGGTCCGCCCGCTCGGCGATTGCCCCATCCACGATGGCGTCGAGCGCGGCGAGAAAATCCTCGAGTCGGCGAGGTAGGCCACTGGTCGGATTGGTGGGTCCGTGGAGCTCCATGCCAATGTGGAGGTCCGCGGTGTGGACGATCTTCACGTCAGTCCTCCGGCAGGGTGAGGAGCTGGCTGGGGCGGACGCCGCCGGGGAAAACGGAGCCGTGGCCACCGGCGGTCACATCCTCGTAGAAACGGTCGTCGATCGTGCGGACCTTGATCGAGATCGGCATCGGCACCGCGTGGCCGAGCAGCATCGCCTGCTGCTGGGAATCGAGCGCGGCGAGCACCGAGCGGAGATGGCTCGCCCCGCTAACGCCGGCAAGGATCGCACCGATGTCGTTCTCGTCGTTGAGCTGGCAGGTGAGGCGCGTCCCGATTTGGGAAAGTACCTCCGGATCGATCGCGGATGGGCGCTGGTCGACGATGAGCAACGTGACGTTGTACTTGCGCAGCTCACGCGCGATCGTGCCGAAGGATGTGTGCCGCGCGGCGGCGGGGCTCAGGAAGCGGTGGGCTTCCTCGACTGTGATGATCAGGTGGTGGGGCTTCGGTCCTTCGCCCGCGTCGGCGGCCTGCGTGTCGTGCTGCCAGCGCTCGTAGATGCGGCGTGTAATGACGTTCGCGACGAGCATGTACGAGAGCAGTGTTCCCGACTGCTCGAACGCCAACACGACGTTCTGGCCGTCCGCGAGGCTCTTGATGATGAACTCGATGCTCGACGACTGCTGTGGTACGTGATCGCGGGTGACGAAGTCGAGCTGATCGAGCTGGTTGAGCTTGCGGCGCAGGGCGGTGACAGCAGCCGGGTGTGCGCCGGCCTCGTCCGAGAACGCCCTGATCGCCGCCGTGTCCATCTCTAGCAGGCTCGCGATCCAGTGGTCCTGGAACCGGTCCTGTAACAGGTAGATCGTCTCAATCGCCGTCTCGTTGAGCTTGAGCAGATCCGCCAGGAGCGCGATGTCGTCCAGCTCGATCTCATTGAGGCCGATGTGGATGACGCCGTCGGCGCGGTTCGCGGCGGGCCGGGAGCGTTTTGATTGCATCGTGTAGACGGCGACCCGACTCCCGAACAGCTCTTTGAGCGGTTTGAGCTGCGTGCCGCTGCCCTCGTCGCGCTTCGACCACGCGTACTCGCTGTGCATGTCGAAGATCAGGTTCACGGCGGAGCGCGCGCGGATGAGCCCGCAGAGCAGGACCCGCGTCAGCATGCTCTTGCCGCTTCCGGACTTCCCGAACACGCCGTTGGAGCGCTGGGCCAGCCGCTCAAGGTCCAGGCGGACCGGGATATCCATGTCGAGCGGCGTGCCGACCTCCCAGGCCTTCTCGCCCTCGGGGGCGAAGACCCGATTGAAGTCGGCTTCATCCGCGATGTCGACGGGCGCGAAGTGGACCGGAATCGTGCGGACTGGCAGGGGCCGCCCGAAGAGGGCGTCGTCCAGCGAGCTTGCGTGATGGCCGCTGCCGTTTCCCGGCCGTGGCCCGAGGTCCGCGAACCCGTCGACGGAGTCCTTGGCGAGCATGAGCATCGGCTGGAGGAGGACGGAGCCGTACGTCGCGGTGCCGGAAAGCACGTCGCGCAGGAACGCGTCGTCGGGCGGCGGCGGCTCGTCCAGGACCTGGGGATTCGCCGCGTTCAAGACGACGTCCGTGACCAGACAGAAGAAGTCCCACTTGTCGCCCTGGATCTTGACGAAGCGACCGACGCGCACGTCCTCCACGGTCTGCGACTGGTTCAGGCGCGCCGTCAACCCCTTGGTGAGCGAGCCATCCGTGATGACGCCAAGCCGGGTCTCGATTGGTGCGTGCACGGCGTCGCTCCTCCTCAGTGTCGCGCGTGTTCCCCGGATCCACGGACCGATCCGGCGCCGATTGGGTCAGTTCGTATGGACATTGCCATGCGTCGTCGTGGCGGTTCCGTAGGGGCGAGGCTCGCCTTGCTCGCTCCGTAGTCGCTGGGTGCGTGGCCGGTCGGGGCGGGGCTTGCCCCGCCCCGACTGCTTCCGGCAGCTCTTGGTATGGCCATCATCGTAAGAACTGCCCCACTAACGTCCGCCGCCGATGAGTCGCTCGCGGTCGAAGACGTGCATCGCGGCCTGGACCAACAGGACGTCGAGCATGATGAATCCAATCGCCAGAATCGGCAGGGCCCGCGGGGTCATGAAGTAGAGCAACATCGTCTGTGGGATCAACATCGCGACGATCGGCAGCACGACGAGGCCGTTGAGCTGGTAGGCACTCCGATACGTCGATGCGCGCGTCGAAATGATGGCCGAAATGGCGCCGGACATCGTCGCACACAGCGGAACGATGACGAGAATTGCGATGGCCCAGTCTGGATCCGCGAGCAGAAATTTCGGGAGATACGGCGTATTCGACTGCCAGACCAGCGTCGCGAAGATCGCCACGCCGAACCACGTTCCCAGGACCGCCAGCACCACGGCGGTCAGCATCTTGCCGAACAGGAGCTCACCCACCCGAATTGGCGTCGCCAGCAGCGGCTCCAGGGTGCCGCGCTCCTTTTCGCCGACAAAGCTATCCGCAGAGACCGTCGCGGTTAGGCCCACCGTCACGATCCAGAACATCGGGATCAGCAGCGCCTTGATGACCTTCTGGACCGCCGCCTCCTGCGCTTCAGCGGAGAGGCCGAGGAACTGGTTCGCGACCCGGGTGCCGACCTGCTCCGTCGCGATCGTGGTCATGATCACGCCCACGGTCCCGGTCTGGGTCGTCGCCGTGCTGAACACAGCCAACCCGGAGACGACCGCCATCAACGTTGGCAGCATGAGCATCGGGGCGACGAGATTGACGTCGCGCATCACCTCGGTCACCTCGCGCCGTGTGACGATGAGCGCCCGATTCATCGGACCATCCCATTCGGAACCGAGGACCCACTCGCAACCGAGGGCTCACGCTCGTGGACCGCTTGTCGAACGTAGTGCAGGTACGCGTCCTCGAGGGTCACCGGCTCGAGTTGGACGTCGATGACCTCCGCGCCCGCGCCCACGAGCTGGCGGACGACCGCGGGATTCACCCGCCAGGCGTCCTCGGTCCGGAAGCGAATCATGCCGTCGTGCGCCTCAACGGAGGCGGCCCCGGCCACACCCCGCACGGCGTCGACGAAGCCTGGCTGGACCGCCGCCAGGCGGACCTCAACGGACCGGGCGACGGCCGCCTTCAGCGCCGCGGGCGACGCCTCGGTCAGGGCGCGCCCCCCATAGATGATGCTGATACGGCTGCAGATCTGCTCGACCTCGGCCAGGTTGTGCGAGCAGAGCAATACGGTGCGCCGCTCGTCGCGGATGAGGTCGACGAGGTGGTCGCGCACGGTTTTGGCGGCCTCCGGATCCAGGGCAGCGGTCGGCTCATCGAAGAGGAGCACGCGGGGCTCATGCATCAGCGCCCGCGCGATGGCGAGCTTCTGCTTCATTCCCTTGGAGAAGCCCAGGATTCGCTCGTTGCGGACCTCCCAGACCCCAAGCAACCGCATGAGGAGCTCGGCTCGGGCGCGGCGCCTGGGACGATCGAGTCCGTACATCTCGGCGTAGAAGTTGAGGTATTCGTGCGCGCGAAGCCGCTCGTAGAGGCCCGGTACTTCGGTGAGGATGCCGATCGACTGCCGGACGAGCTCTGGCTGCTCGAGGACGTCGTAGCCGGCGACCCGGGCGCTGCCCGAGTTGGGCTTCAGCAGGCAGGCCAGGATGCGCGTCGTCGTCGTCTTCCCGGCGCCGTTCGGGCCGAGCAGGCCGTAGATTTCGCCCTCTTCGACCGAGAAGCTGACGCCGGCGAGTGCTTCGTGCGAGCCAAACGTCTTGCGAAGTCCGACCGCTTCGATCATGGGGCCAGGGCTTGGGCAACGGGGTGCAGGCCGCGGCCGGGCTCCCACACCGGCGAGGTGGGCTCAGTTGGCTCCTGGCGCCGAATTCGCTGCAGGATCGTGCTCAGGCGTTGCGGCTCGCCACGAAGGAGCTGGGCCAACGTCCGGCCGGCGCGGACCGAAAAGGCGTAGGGCTGCTCCGCCCCGGCAGCGGTGAGGTCTCGCGCCTCAGCCGCGTGGCGGACGTGGGCCGCGATAACTTCCTCGATCGGTACGTCTCGCACGGAAATGATCATGGGAAAGTACCCGAAGTCCAGAGTAAAAGCCCCGACCTCAGGCGGCGCACAAAGGGCGAGCGAGTAATGAATCGGTGCTGGCGATGAAGGAAGATAGCGGTAGATCGCGCTTGCCTGGCAAAAGCCGACGACGAGGCAGCGGACGCTGGTCGCAAGGAGATGGGCGAGGTCCGGGTGCGCGGTAAAGATAGCGGAGTCTTCGCAGCCGTCGCGGCCCCGCGGAATGGGCCGCATGCCTGCGTCGACGCCGCCCGTGCGAATACCGGCCACGAGGCCGTAGATCGTGAGGTCCGGCGCGGCGTTGACACGCACCAGGGCGCCGAGGGGAGGCCCCTCTTGGAGCTGGTCACACTGGGCCTCGAACTCGGAGACCTGCGCGGCGACGACCTCGCCGCAGCGCCTGAACGAGGCCCGGCGTGCGTTCGATTGGCCGATTGGCTCCACCATGGCTCTATCTTACCGCAGCGCCCCGCCGTATGGAGCGTTTGTTCTAATAAATGCCTCGGCCGGGCTGGCACACGCTCCGGCTGCCATGCTCCATCTCCGAGCGAGGCGAATTCAGATGGCTCTGACGTTTTTGCTCGTCTGCTTCTCGGAGAGCGCGGTAGCAAACCCTCGGCGGGTGAGGGCGCTGATGATGAGCTGTTGCAGGATGCGGCGGTCGTACCCGCTCAATACTGCCTGCTCATGGGCGCGCGCGAGTGCGACCGGATACCCGAGACCGAGCTCCGCTTGGTCGCAGATAACGGCGTGGAGCAGGTCCAGGGCCTGCGAGTCCTGCGCGACCCAGGCGGGGACCTCGACGCGGGCGAGCTCGCGCCCAACCTGCAGGTAGAAGAAATGGGCCCGGTGCGCCTCGCCGAAACGGTCCGCTGATGGCCCGGTCATCTCGAAGAGGCCAGAGCGCTCGCTGGGTTGGAGTGTGTCGAAGAGCTCGGCGTCACCAACGCGCGCGAAGGCGCAGCCCTGGTCCCCGCACGCGAGGCCACAGTTATCCGCTCCGTTTCGACAAAGCGCGGCTTCACGCAGCAGGTCGACGATCCAATGGCTCGTCGGCCGACTCACATACGCCGCCAATGGCAGGCGCTGCTCCGCGATGCGGTCCAACGCCTCGCGGAAACGGGGTGTCAGGATGTCATCGTCGCTCGCGTTCCAGTCGGCTCCCCAGAGCAGCAGCAGGCCGTCTGCCAGGCCCACGCGTGGCAGGTCCGGGTCTTTGTTCCCAGCGAGCTCCGCGAGGGCCGCCATCTCCGCGATGCTGCGCCAGGCGTCCAGATAGCGCTCTCGGAGGAGCACCCGCCGGCCACCTTGATCGACGTAGAGGTCGCGCTCCCGGAAGTACAGACTGGGCTGGCTGTCCAGCGTGGCGCTGGCTCCTGTGCCGTACCGGATCCGCACTCGGCCGACGTTCACGAGTGCGCAGAGCGCGGGGCCGTGACGGTCGGGCTCAACGGTTGACCCGTCGCTCGCAACGACCTCGTAGGCGGCCGGCAGGGGCGGGCACTCGTGGCGCGCGTCGAGCGGCTCGGTTGGTGCCGCGGACCCGACCGGCCGCGCGTGGGCGATCGTGGCGAGGGCCTCCCAATGGGGCGCCTGATCTTGAAAGTAGGCGCGCGCGGCCGCGAGCTGGCGTTGGCGGACGTCGTGGTCCGCGAGGAGCTGCTGGCCCATCTCCTCGATTTGGGAGCTTACCTTTGCAAGATCGAGCGTCATAGCAGGCCCGTCTCCTCAGCCGATCGGAAGCTCGAACAGGCAAGCGCCAGTGTACCAGGCAGCCGATGGCCGTCAGAATCGCCATCAGGCGGGCTGGCGGATTCGATACCCTTAAGTCGCACAAAATGAGCATCAGTCGCGTTGGGGCGTCTCGACCGTAACGAGGACGGCACAACGAGCGTTACAACTATCGCGAGGAGGCCTCGTGTCGGGACCCCCGCTCCCGCTGGAACGGGAAGACGTGCTCGTCGCCCAGGCGATTGGCGGCGATGAAAAGGCCTTCACGGAGCTGTACGACTGCTACTACGACCGTGTCTACCGCCACGTCTTCTATCGTGTGGGCGCGGCGCAGGACGCGGAAGACCTGGCGCAGCAGGTCTTCGTGCAGGCATGGCGCGCGCTTGGTCGTTATAAGCAGACGGGAACGCCGTTTATTGCATGGTTGCTGACGATCGCGCACAACGCGGTTGTCAGCTTCTATCGCCGGCGGCGAAACTCGCGGTCGCTGGACGAAGAGAATTGGGATTGGCCATCCGATGAGCATCTCGAGGGCAACGCCGAGGTCCGCCTCGAGCACGAGCGTGTTCGGCAGGTGATGGTTCATCTGAAGCCGGACTATCAGCAGGTTCTCACGATGCGGTTCCTCGAAGATCTCCCCTACCGCGACATCGCCGCCGCGCTCGGGAAGACCGAGGCGAATATCCGCGTCATCCAGCATCGAGCCCTGCGCGAGCTCCGGCGCCACCTCGAACGATCGGAAACCTGATGGACCTCGACCTTACCGAAATTCTGGATAGCTGCCTTGCGGAGATCCGCGCGGGCCGCCGCACGGTCCAGCAGTGCCTGTCCGATTATCCGGAGCACCGGGCCGAGCTGGAGGCGCTGCTGCCCCTTGCGCTCGCCATGGCCACTCCAGCGGTACGAATCGATCCGCGGCGCAAGCTCGCCGCGCGGCACCGCTTGATTGAAGCAATCCACGCGGAGCCGCCGGCGCCCTGGTGGCGGCAGGTGTTCTCGGTGATGGGACCGGGCTCCGGCGCGCTGCGCTTTGGTCTCGCGAGTGCCTTCGCCATGCTCATCACCGCGACCATGGTCGTCACCGCGGCGATGGCCGCGCAGGACGCCAAGCCTGGCGATTTCCTCTATCCTGTGCGAACGGTCATCGAGGACGTCCAGGTCGCCACCGCGGGAGCGCCCGAGGCGCGGGCCCGCGCGCGGGTCGCTATCGCCGATCAACGGCTGAACGAGGTGGAGCGCGCCGTATCCAACGACGACACCGCTACGGCCCGACGGGCGGCTGCGGGATACGAGGAGGCGCTTGCACGGGCCAAAGCGGAGATCGAGCAGGCCCACGTCAAGCCGGAGGCGGTGCCCGAGCTGGGCCAGGCGCTCCAGAACAATTTGCGCCGGCAAGAGATCGCGTCGGCGCGGGCGCGGGAGCGCGGGGCCGCAGATACCGCGGAAACCCTCGAACGCGCCCGCGAACGGTACGCGCCCCAGATGCAGCCCGCGACGACTGACATTGATCGCGTTGCGCAGGGCGCCTCGACACCTGCAGCGGTGATCGCCCAGGCGTCACCATCGCCGACGAGCGACCTAGGCGTCAGCGCGACCCCTGAAGGGTCAGCCGTCGTTCCTGTTGCGTCGGCCACGCCGGCGACCGGCGAAGCGCCCGCGAGCGGGGCCACGCCCGCGATCCGCTCGGCAACGCCAACGGCTGGCTCCCTGCGGGGCACCACGAACCCACGCGAGATCGCGCTCGGTCCGGCAGAACAGCCGGCTAGCGAGCCGGGCGGGGCGCGCCTGACTGCGACGCCAACGTTGATTGGCATCGCGGGCATTCCCGCACCGGACCCGGCGTCCGGCGTGCTCGGCCCGCCCGTACCCCCGCGCACTGGGCCTACGGCACCCGCCATTCGTGAAGACGACGCCGCCCGCAATGGTGGGCCGACGCGCGCGCCTCTGGATCCATCGCCGGCAGCAATCGCCTCAGACCCCCGATCTGTCACCGCCGCGCGGCCCCCGGTCTTCGGCGGAGACCCATCGCGCTCGGTCGAAGTTCGGCCGACTCCGTTCCGTCCGGACGATGATGACGCCGGTCGGAGTCCGAGCGTTGCGGTGAATCCACGGTCCGCACTGCCCCCAGCGCTTCCACCGTCTGCGCTCGGCGCTCCCGCGGGTCCGAGCACGGGAACTGCAGGAGCCGCGGCTGGATCCTCGGCTGTTGGCGTAACCCTCCCGGCCGCGGCGACCGCTGGCGCCGCGTACGCCGCTGGGGCCGGCATAACGCCCGCGCCCATTCCAACGACCTCATTTGCCGCGGTGTCCGCTGCACCCGCGTCCGCGGCGATGGCGCCGCAAGGACCCCAGGCGACGCCAACTCCGACGCGTACACCAACTCCGACCGCGACCGCGAAGCCTCCGACGGCTACTGCGACGAGCCAGGCCGGAATCGTTCAGGGTGGAGGCCAGTCGGTGAGTCAGGGGGCTACGCAGAGCGGCGGCTCTGGCCCGGGAACGAGCGCGAACAGCTTGTCCGTCCCGCCGGCAGGCCCGAATAGTGGGTCGGGCGGAAATACGAGTAGTGACCAGGCATCACCGACGCCTGGCCACTAACCAAGTCAGCGCCCCGAGGACGCTGACGAATTTTCTTTTGTGGGAAGCCCAGACTACTCGACGTAATCCCGGAACTGACGCATAAACGGCACTGCCGTCCGCAGCTTGCGAATCGCTTCAGCCTCGATCTGGCGCGCGCGCTCCCGGCTGATGTCGAGCTTCTCGCCCACTTCGCCGAGTGTCCGCACCTGGCCGTCGTCGAGCCCAAACCGCATGCGGAGCACCTGGCTTTCACGTGGGGTCAGGTGGCGCCGCAGCGCCTCGTCGAGCATGTCGGAGAGGACTTCCTCTTCAGCCTCGTCGGCTGGAGCGCGGGATGCGGCGTCGGCGATCAGGTCTGCAAGCGTCGACTCCTCCTCGACGCCGATTGGCGTCTCGAGCGAGATCGGCACCTTCGCCGCGCGGAAGGCCTCACGCACCTTTTCGGGATCCAGGCCGAGGCGGTCGGCGATCTCCGCCGGGGTCGGCTCGCGCCCGAGCTCCTGGTGAAGATCCCGCGCGGTGTTGTAGAGCCGCGTAAGCTGCTCGATGATATGCACCGGCAGCCGAATCGTGCGGGCCTGGTCCGCGACCGCTCGGCTGATCGCCTGGCGGATCCACCAGTAGGCATAGGTGGAGAAGCGGAAGCCGCGGCGCCAGTCGTATTTCTCGACTCCGCGCTGCAGACCGATGTTGCCCTCCTGGATCAAATCCAGGAAGAGCAGGCCACGCCCCATGTACTTGCGCGCAACCGATACCACGAGGCGCAGGTTCGACTCCACGAGCCGCTTGCGGGCGGCGTCGCCCACGCGCACCACGTCGTCGAGGCGCTCCCGCTCTCCGGGATCCTCAACGCCCGCGGCGATACTCGCTTTGGCTTCATCGCCTGCCTCGCGCTGCTTCGCCAGCTCGACCTCCTCCTCAGCCGTAAGCAGGGGCCGCTGACTGATCTCGCGGAGGTACAGGGCAGCAGGGCTATCCGGCGCCAACTCCTCCTGCCGTGGTGTCGGCGTCGGAGCAAATGCGCTGGGTCCATCTTCGGAGAGGTTTTCGAGCTCTTCCCAGGGATCGCCCCCGCTCTGAACGAGCTCAATCCCTGCTTCGCGCACCAACTTGGTGGCTTCTTCTAAATCTAGTGGAGAACCAGCAGCCAACTTCAAGACCTCGTCTAACCGTCATCCAGCCCCTCGAGCCGCGACGGCTCACGCTGGATACTCACACTGAATGATACCATGCCCCAACGGGTTTACCGGTTCTCGCGCTGCGTGGACGCCTTCGCCCTCCACCTCGGCTCCACGCCAGCAGCATGACACCCAATCGTGACGCTGTCAACAGGTGCTTGCGCCTAGATCGAGGCCATAATAGATTGGGCCAGGTGCCCGGGCGGGTTTTTTGTGACGTCAAATGACGGCGCGCAGACGTCCGCGAGAGCCGCCGAGTCCCAGAGGAGGACGCGCAATGGTACTCACCAGCGAAGAGAACGAACTGCTGACCCAGGTCGGCCCAGGTACCCCGGCGGGTGAGCTGCTTCGCCGCTACTGGCACCCGATCTCGGTCGCGGCAGACCTCACAGACGAGCTGCCGACCAAGTACGTCCGGCTCCTGGGTGAGGATCTGGTGCTCTTCAAGGACAAGAGCGGCAATGTCGGACTGATCCAGGATCACTGCGCGCATCGCGGTGCGTCGCTCCTGTACGGACGCGTCGAAGAGCGCGGCATCTCGTGTGCGTACCACGGCTGGCTGTATGACACGAAGGGCGACTGTCTGGAGTGCCCGGCGGAGCCGGCGGGAAGTAAGTTCCACCTCACCGTCAAGGTTCGCGCGTATCCGGTCCGTACGTACATCGGCATGTACTGGGCGTATCTGGGGCCGCTGCCCGCGCCCGAGATCCCGCACTATGACGTCTGGCACCGCCGCGATGGGCACCGCCGGATCGAGGTGCATCCGATCATCAACAGCAATTGGTTCCAGGCGATGGAAAACTCGGTCGACCCGGCCCACCTCCAGATCCTGCACCAGGAGCTGATTGGTCGCGGCCGCACCGTGCCGAGCACCACGCGGGGGTACACAGACGATATCGAGTCTTTCGACTTCTACGTAATCCCGCACGGCATCGTCAAGCGCCGCCACTATCGCAACGGCACGGTAGACGAGCATCCGCTGCTGTTTCCGACCGTCCTCCGCGTGAACAATGGGACCGAGATCCGCGTCCCCATCGACGACACGCACATCGCGATCTTCGAGCCGATCTTCGAGCCTACCGACGACGGCAGCGAGGTACCCAACGACCAGGTCGAAATCACGTACTACGCGCCGTTCCGCGATCCGCCCGACGCACCGCACCCGTACGGGCGCTTCCGATGGAATCAGGTCGCGTCGCAGGACGCGATGGCGTGGGAGACCCAGGGATCCATCGCGGACCGCGAGGTCGAACGGCTGGCGACGACCGACCGTGGCGTACTGCTGCTCCGCGAGGTCGTGATGGACCAGATCAAGCGCGTCCAGGAGGGTCTTGACCCGATGGGCACCGAGCGCGACCCGAACCACCCGCTCATCGACACCAAATTGAACGAGACCATTGCCCACATGCGGACCCGCCAGGTCCCCACTTCGCGTGACAGCGCCCTGAAAGGCCAGCCCGCGGACTTCACGAGCCGAACCACCCCGGTCGGATGACTGCCCGCCGAGACCAACCACGCGCGCACTTCAAGGATGCCGTAAGGCGCCCGCGTTCCAAGACTTGTCATTCTGGGAGAGCAAAGATGGCCGTGCTCGGGCTGGAGCAGCGCGCCGCGGATGCGCTGCGGAGCATCGTCGACCAATACGCCGCGGGTGAAGCGGAGGTCGTACGCGCATACTTCGCGATCCCGCGCACGACGGAAGAAAACGTCGACGTGCTGCTGCGCCAGATGGGGCGCGAGCTCCAGACGGCGAGCTGGCTCCACGGTGCCATTCGTATGCTCGACGATCTAGAAGTCAGCGTCGATCGCCACGACTTTGCGGAGTTCCTCGAGCAGATCGCCGAAGAAACGGAGCACTACTGCATTCTCGCCGACCTCGCGGAGTGGGCGGCCGGCCACAAGCTCGGTCGCGATGAGCTGCGCCAGTACGAGGTCTACGCGCGCTGGGAGCCCGATGCCCCGCCCGAAAAACGAGCAAATGCGAAGCTCCCCGAGGGCAACCGAATGCTGCAGATCGCACATGAGCTGGTGCAAGTGCTGGGGCAGGAGCGCGGAACGCGGCTCGTACGCGTGAGCGAGGGCGGCGGCGGTGGTGCGTTCATCGAGTGCGCTCGGCTGAACGGGGACCCGTTTCGAGACCGGCTCGGCGTGGCGATGCGCCGTATCCTGAAAGACGAGATCCATCACGGGCCGGAGCGCGTCGACATCTTCGCGCGCGATTGGGTGCGCAGCGACGAGGATCTCGCGGCGTCCACGCGATGGCTCCGGGTCTTCATGGCGCAGCATCTCCGCGTCCGCAACGAGATCTGGTGCTACCCGCTCTCGATCGAGCGGCTCGAAGCGATCGACCAGGGCCGGATCGCGCCGTTCGACCCCGCGATCGATCTCTCCTAGCGAACGGACGCTGGGTTAGGGGAATACTCGGGTATCGCCGACGCGGCGCGTGATGTGGCGCTCGTCGAGATGCTCCAGGATCGCGAGCGCGTACTTTCGGCTCGTCTCGAGCGCGTCGCGTACCTGCCCGACTGTGATGCTCCCCTGCTCCCCCGCGAGCGCGCGAATCGACGCGATGATCGCGTCGAAGGTGTCCTGGCGGTAGACGAGATCGGGTGCAATCTCGACCAGATCGCCGCGATCGACCAGCGCCTGGATGAGCTCGTCTGACAACTTCAGTCGCGCTTCCAGATCGTCCCTCGCTGGCGGCGAGATCCCCGCATCGGCCAGCGCCGCCATCGCCGCTTCGGCGCCACGCTCCTCCTCTGCCGTCAGGTGGACGGCGAAGCCGGGTCGGCGGACGTAGGGGCCATCCTCGATCATGACGTTCTGCGCCCGCAATGTGCGCTCCACCGCCGCGAAGACGCGGGCGTCGAATCCGAGCCGCTCGCGCAGTTCCCCTTTTGGCATGCCCCGCCGGAGGTGGTGCGCGGCGTGGTAACGCTCCAGATCTGCCTGCACTGAGAGGACGGCTTGATCCCATCCCGGCGCCGAGATCAAAAGAGCGTTCGAGCGCAGTGAGGTTGGCTGGGTAGTGGTGACTCCATCTTCTCCCGCCGCGTTCGTCGTCAGATCCACCATCCCGCCGCTCGTGAGCAGGCGGCCCGCGATGTCCCGTGCCTCGTCCAAAGCCAGCGCCGCGCGTTTCGCGAGCTCCGTCAGCTCCGCCGGTTCGCGAGCCCGCAGCGTCTGGAGCAGCACATCCTCGGGGGATCCTTGCTCCAGCACCGCGAGCTGCTCCAGGATGCGCGCCTGGTGGCGCCGGTGGCGCTTCGGGTGCTCGTCGACCACGCTCCCGCCGGCGATCGTGATGCTGGGGGAGGGAAGGCGCACGACGAAGAGATCGCCCCGAACGACCGCGAGGGGCCGATCCAGGCGGATCTGCGCCCAACCGCTCTGGCCCGCTCCCAGCTCTTCGGCGTCCAGGAGGCTGACCTTGCCGAGGGCCTCGGCAGCACCCGTGTGGAACGTGACCGCGGCATTGTGCGCGAGCGGCCTTTCGGGGTCCCGTACGACGCGCAACCGGACGTCGACGACTCGCGTCGGCTTCAGCCACCCTGGCGTCGTGACGACTTCGCCGCGCTCGATCGCCTCGGTGGGGATGCCTGACAGGTTGATGGCCACGCGGCTGCCCGCGCTCGCGGTTTCGACCTGCTTGCGGTGGGATTGGAGGCCCCGGATGCGGACTCGGCGCCCGGACGGAAGCAGCTCGACCTCCTGGCCTATGCGGAGCTGACCGTCGATCAACGTGCCCGTGACGACCGTGCCGAAGCCGGCCATCGTGAAGATGCGGTCGACGGGCAACCGGGGGCGGCCAGACTGCCGGCGCACACGCTCGGCCGCGAGCTGTCGATCGAGCTCCTCCCGCAGCTCGTCCAGTCCTTCCCTAGTTGTCGACGACACGCCGATGATCGGCGCCCCAGCCAGGGATGTTGGCGTCAGCGTCTCCTCAACTTCAGCGGCCACCAATTCGAGCCAATCCTGGTCCACCAGGTCGCGCTTGGTGAGCGCGACGACGCCCGTTGTGATCCCGAGGAGGTCCAGGATCGCCAGGTGCTCGCGCGTCTGGGGCATGACGCCCTCGTCCGCCGCGACGACGAGCAGGGCGATGTCGATCCCGCCGACGCCCGCGAGCATGTTCTTGATGAATCGCTCGTGGCCGGGCACGTCGACGATGCTCGCCTCCTGGCCGCTGGGGAGGCGCAGCCAGGCGAAGCCGAGGTCGATGGTCATGCCCCGCTCCTTCTCCTCGCGGAGGCGGTCGGGGTCGATGCCCGTCAGGGCGTGGATGAGCGTGGACTTGCCGTGGTCGACGTGGCCCGCGGTACCAATGACCCGAGGCGTCAGGCCGGCGCCGGCCGGGGTCGCACCCTTGGCCGTTGCCACGGGCTTGCTCACCGAGACCGGTCCGACCCGGCGCGAGGGGCGCACCGCGCTTGCCGGCTGGCGAGAGGCAGCGTCGTTGGGGTCGCGACCCGGTAGGCGGGAAATGGCGAGCCGACGGCGACGTGGCGGTCGAAGAACTCCCAGCGGGCGAGCCCGTCGTCCGCCTCGGGCTCCAGCAGATAGACGATCAGGTTGCCGTGCCGCTGCGCCGTTGGGACAAACAGCGTGCCCGCGGGGAAGCTCACCTGGCGCCGCTCCTTGCGGACACTCAGAACGCTCTCGAAGCGGTCGATGCCCGTGCAGATGTCCGGACTCGTGGTCTTCTCGGCACCGAGCACGACGTACGCCTCGACATCGACCTCAACGGTCTCGTCCAGCTCGCGCACTTCGATGCCGTGCTGGCGCAGCTTGCCCGCGATCTCGGGCGCGGTGACGAGGTAGCCGAATGGTCGCGGGACGGCGACCGTCGGGACAAAGCGCGCGATGTGGCGGGTCTTGTACCGAACGATGCGCCGCCCAGGGATGCGCCTTTCCCGGATCGAGGCCAGGTCGTATGCCACGATCTCCGCCTGCTCGAGATCGTAGACGGGCCAATCGAACACGAGCGTGTCCGTCCTATCCCGTCTCGGCACGCCGTAGTTGACACCGACGAGGTCGTCGACACTGGGGGTTAGCCCCGCGGCGATCGTTTCCCGCTCGGCGCGGTCGGTGACCGCGATGACTTCATTCTCGTACCGCGCGACGTAGCGAAAGATCTCGAGGAGATAGGCACGGATCGTATCGACGCGTGCCGGAAAGTCGATATACGAGTACGTTTCGAGCAGCACGTCGAGTCGCCCGGTGAGGCCCCGGTAGTGACTGCCGAACCGGGGCAGGGCAGGGTAGGTTTCCCAGCCACTTCGCGGATCGTCCTGGTTCGGATAGTTCCCGTAGAAGAACCCGCGGTGGCCGGTGCTCTGCTCGACTGCTGCCGCGACGGCAGGCAGAAGCTGCCGACGCGCATACTCGATAGGCGCGGGGTGGCCGCTCCGCGGGTTGTGCGCGGTGTCATACGTGAGGTCGAATGCGTGGATCGAACCGTCAGTCGTGTGGCAGTCGATGAAGAGGTGGGGCCACCACTCGTTGAAGAGCTGGACCAGGTGATTCGACTCGACGGCTTCCTGCTTCATGTAGTCGCGGTTCAAGTTCCAGCCCTCGCCCGTGTTGCGCGTTCCGACGCCGCCGGGTGGGCCGATCTGCCCCTCGAGCGCGACCAGGTCGAGTTTGCGGTTCTCTGTGGAGATGCGGTCGTTCCCGTCGGGGTTCAAAATCGGGATCACGACCAGCGTGAGCTGATCGAGCAGCGGCCGGAGCGCGCCAAGCGTCAGCTCGCGCATCAGCATCAGGAGCGCTTCCTTGCCCTCGACCTCGCCGGCGTGGATGTTCGCCATCGGCATCACGATAGGAAGCCCGAGCCTGCGCGCCGCCGCCGGGGTGAAGGCGCCGTGGCCTGAGAGCACGACGACCGGCATGTCGCGCCCCTCGGCTGAGGTCCCCATGCTACCGATGCGCATGAGGTTGCCCGCGCGCCGCTTGAGCTCGGCAAGATAGGCGACGACGTCCGCATGGAGCGACGTCTCGCGGTAATCGGTACGCTCGGCGCGCGTGAGGAGCGGAGGTCGCCCTGAGGTTGAATCAGAAGTGGGTTCAGGCATAGCGCCATCTATAATACGGCCGTGCATACGCCGCCGGAGCCCGGGCGAGAGCTGACCATCCAGGAGGTGGTTCGCTTCCCGCGGCCGGGGATGACCGCCCCCTCGCGCTTCGCTTTCTCCCCCGATTCCCGCCTCCTGACCTTCCTTGCGAGCGACCGTGGCGATCTGGTCCTCGACCTTTACGCCCTCGACGTCCAGAGCGGTGAGCGCCGGCTCCTCGCCCGCCACCCCGGCCTCGCATCCGGAGCGGCGCTGACGCCCGAGGAGGTCCTTCGCCGCGAGCGCCAGCGGGTTCGCGAGACCGGCATCACGCGCTATAGCTGGGCGGGCAAGGCCGACCGCATTCTGATTCCGCTCGAAGGCAAGCTCTACGTGACTTCGAGCCAGGGGGAGGCCCTGCGCGAGGTCGCGGCCGGCGGCGGTCCGATCGCGGATGGGGCGCTGACACCGGATGGCACCCGCGTCGTCTTCGTCCGCGAGTGCGAGCTCTGGGTGGCCGACGTCGCTGGGGGCGAGCAGCGGCGCCTTACGTTCGACGCGAGCGAAACCGTGACGAACGGTCTGGCGGAGTACATCGCGCAGGAAGAGATGGGCCGGGCGGCGGGCTTCTGGATCGCGCCGGACGGCGCGACGGTCGCCTACGAGCAGTTCGACGAGCGCGCCATCCCGCCGTTTCCGATCGTCCACCAGGGCGGAGAGACCTGGGAGGTCGAGGAGCATCGCTACCCGTTCGCCGGCACCGAGAACGCGCGGGTGCGCCTCGGGGTGATCTCGCTGGGCGGAGGTGATACCCGCTGGCTGGATCCGGGTGACGGCGAATACCTCGCGCGGGTGAACTGGCATCCGGGCGGGGACCTCTACGTCCAGATGGAGTCCCGCGATCAGCGCCGATTGACGCTGCTCCGTTTCGCGGGCGGTACGGGCGCACCGGAAACCGTGCTCGTCGAAGCGATCGACCCATGGGTGAACCTTCACGACGATCTGTCGTTCGTCGGGGAAGACGGCAGCTTTGTCTGGTCGTCCGAGCGAACCGGCTTCCGCCACCTCTATCTTTACGACCGTGCAGGAAGGCTCGTACGGGCGCTCACCGTGGGAGACTGGCCGGTGGATCGCGTCATCGCAGTGAACGCGGCGCGGCGCCAGGTCGCGTTCCTGGCTGGACGTGAGAACCCTCTGGAGCGGCACTGCTACAGCGTGTCGCTCGACGGCGGGGACCCGGTCCGGCTCACCGACGAGCCAGGTTTGCACGGCGCGATTTTCTCCGAAGCCGGCAATCACTGGGTCGAGACGAGTGAGAGCCGTGTCCAGCCGCCGGCGGTACGGCTGCATGCATCGGGAAGCGGCAGTCCGCTCGTGCTGCACGCGCCGCGGCTCGGCGCCGAAGCGAGCGACCTGGTGCCGCCAGAGATCGTCGCGGTCCCCGCGCGGGACGGCACGACGCTTTACGGCGCGGTCTATCGGCCGCTTGGCAGGGCGGGGCCGCACCCGACGATTGTCTCGGTGTACGGGGGTCCCCACGTCCAGCAGGTCACCGATAGCTGGGGAATGACCGTCGACCTGCGGGCGCAGTACCTGGCGCAGCGGGGCTTCCTCGTGTTCAAGCTCGACAACCACGGCTCATCGCGGCGCGGACTCGCGTTCGAGTGCGCGCTCGATCGACGGATGGGCACGATCGAGGTCGACGACCAGGTCGACGGGGTGCGCTGGCTGGTCGAGCAACGACTGGCGGACCCGCGACGCGTCGGGATCACGGGGTGGAGCTACGGCGGGTACATGACGCTGATGTGCCTACTCCGCGCGGGGGACCTCTTTCAGGTCGGCGTGGCCGGCGCGCCGGTGGCCGATTGGGACGGGTACGACACCCACTACACCGAGCGCTACATGGGGACGCCCGCGGACAATCCGGACGGCTATCGGCAGGGCTCCACGCTCGCCCACGCGGTGGAGCTGCGCGGCAAGCTGCTCTTGGTCCACGGCATGATCGACGAGAACGTCCACTTCCGCCACTCGGCGCGTTTCCTCACCGCGCTGCAGAACGAGGGGCGAACGGTGGACCTGCTGGTCCTGCCCTCCGAGCGCCATATGCCCCGCGGCGATGCAGCCCGCCAGCTCCTCGAGCAGAGCCTGGTGGACTATTTCGAGGCTCACCTGTAGGACATGACGCCCCTGTCAATTTCGCGCGTGTCTTTCCGGATTGGCGGTTGCAGCCTCCGAAACAGTTGCGGCTGGGAAACCGATCGTGCCGAGCAAGGCGCGGAGGATGCCGCGAGCGCCCGGATCGCCAGTCGCGTGGATCAGATCGGCGAGGTGATCCAGCGTGGTCATGGCTGTCCGGGTGTCCAGGCTGTCGTCCAGCGCGGCGAGACAGCGTTGGCGCAGCGCTGTAGCGCCCTCGTGCGCCGGTTCAGCCGTGACGCCATCGATCGCGGCGGCGATACGGCCCCAGCGTTCGGTCGCCGCGGCGAGATCCGCTCGGACGTACGAGAACGGCTCCCGATACGGGAAGCCGAGCAGGTAGTAGCGGATCGCGTCCGGCCCAAAGTCCGGGATCAGATCGCGCGCGAACGCGAGGTTGCCGCGAGACTTGCTCATCTTCTCGCCGTCCATCCCGACGAGCCCCACGTGCATCCAGTAGCGGCAGAACGGCTGTTCCGGGGTCAACGACTCGGACTGAGCGATCTCACTGCAGTGGTGCGGGAAGATCAGGTCCTCACCACCGCCGTGAATGTCGAGCGGCGTTCCAAGGTAGCGGGTCGCCATCTCCGTACATTCGATGTGCCATCCGGGCCGGCCCGGACCCCAGGGGCTCTCCCAGGTTGGCTCCCCGGGACTCGGTGCGAACCAGAGATGGAAGTCGAGCGGGCTCTCTTTCTGGGGGTCATCGGGTCGCTCGCCGGTCTCCCGGAGCGCGCCCAGCATGCCGTCGGTGTCGAGTCGACTCATCGCGCCGAATCGCGGGAATTTCTTCGCCCGGAAATAGACCGCGCCTTCACGTTCATAGGCCATGTCCAGGCGGAGCAGCGCCTCGACCAGGTCGATGATCTCTGGGATCTCCTGGCTGACCCGCGGGAACACATCCGGCATGAGGATGTTCAGGTCGCGGAAGTCCGCGAGGAGAATCTCGATGCACTCTGCGGCGAGATCGCGGTAGTCCACGCCCAGCCGGCTGGCCCGCTCGAAGAGCGGCTCGTCGACGTCCGTGACGTTCTGTACGTACCGAACGGGCAGCCCCTGGTAGCGCAGGTATCGCTGGAGGACGTCGAAGACCAGGTAGGTTCTTGCATGGCCGAGATGGGTGGTGTCGTAAGGGGTAACGCCGCAGACGTACATGGTGACGGGGTCGCCGGCTGGCGTGAAGAGCTCCTTGCGATGACTCAGGGTGTTGTAGATCTGCATGCGCTCCGCTGGGGGCGTAACGCCCGCGCCATCATACCATCCGGCTTTGCCAACAACTTGGGGGGCAGGCGGAGCCTACGGGGCGCTCGTTGTGATCGCGGCGCGGAGTGCCGTAGCGATCTCATCGTCCAGCTCTGGTGGGACGGTGCGGAGCTCGAGCAGCAAGCGATCGTCCGCGATTCGGCCGATGATGGGCGTCCGCCAGCGCCGGAGCTTGGCAGCGAGCGCGGAGACCGAGCTGCTCCCGATCGCGAGCGCGGCGCTTGGCAACGTCTCGCCGGGAAGCGAACCGCCACCGATGGTTGCCTCGGTGTGAGCGACGTTCACGAGTCCGGACGCCAGCTCGCTCACAAGCCGCTGCGCCCGGGTCTCGAGATCCTCACGCGTGGCAGCGACCATGCGCCACACGGGGATCTCCTGCTCCGCCTCACCCCGCAAGTAGTGAAGCAGCGTTGCGTGGAGCCCGGCCAGGGTCGCCTTGTCGGGGCGGAGCGCGCGGGTCAGCGGATGCCGGCGGAGCTGCGCGATGATGGGGTCTCGTCCGACGAGGATACCGGCCTGGGGACCGCCGAGAAGCTTGTCGCCGCTGAAGCACACGAGATCGGCGCCCGCCGCGATGCTCTCCTGCACCATCGGCTCGTGGGCGAGACCATATCGCTCCGTTGGCAGCAAGGTGCCGCTCCCCAGGTCGTCCACGACGAGCAGGTTCGACCTGTGTGCTAACACCACCAGCTCGTCTAGCGACGCGCTGTGGACGAAGCCGACAACCTGGAAGTTACTCGCGTGGACCCGCAGGAGGAGCGCCGATTGGGGCGTGAGGGCGGCAGCGTAGTCCTCGACGTACGTGCGGTTGGTCGTCCCAACCTCTACAAGGCCGGCTCCGCTCTGGCGGAGCACGTCGGGAATGCGGAAGCCGCCGCCGATCTCGACGAGCTGCCCCCGGGAGATGACCACCTCGCAGCCTGCCGCGAGCGCGGCAAGGGCCAGGAGGACGGAGCTTGCGTTATTGTTGACGACGAGCGCGGCCTCAGCGCCCGTGAGCTGGCGCAGCAATGCGCCGACGTGCTCGTGGCGGGAGCCGCGGCCCCCGGCCTCGAGGTCGTACTCGAGTGAGCTGTAGCCGGCAGCGCAGGCGACCATAGCCGCGAGCGTCGCGGGGCTGAGTGGAGCCCGGCCAAGGTTGGTATGGAGGATGACTCCTGTCGCATTGATGACGGGTCGGAGCGAGGTCTGGGTTCGCGCGGCGAGTGCCGATTCCGCCCGGGCGACGAGCGCGTCGCCATCGATAGTGGCGTCCGCGCTTGCGCGCGCCTCGGCGAGGCTCGTGCGGAGCGCGTCGACGACGAGGTCGCGCGGATAGGTGGCGAGGAGTGCGCGCGTCGCCTGGGCCTGGAGGAGCCGATCGACGCTCGGCAGCGCTCGCCGACCGTCGCTGGACTGCCCGTTGGGTGCTCCGTCCGCCACTGTACCCTCCCGCCACTGTCCCAGCCCGGCTCGGATTCTACGGATGCCATCTCAGAGTGGGCAACGCCCGCCGGTTGGGGCGATCGGTGCGGGCGCCCGCCGCGCGGGCCCGGCGAGGACCTGCTCTATACTGACGGCGCGGTCAAGTACCGTACACCTCGGAGTTCCGCTTGGCTCAGACCCCGACCCCGCGCGTCGCCATCATCATCGTTACCTGGAATGGCCAGGAGCATCTGCGGCGCTGCCTCGACGCGCTCGCGAATCAGACGTTCCGCGACTTTGTGGTCGTCGTTGTCGATAACGCGTCGAGCGACGGCACCGCGGCGATGGTGCGGGACGCTTACCCGGACGTCATCCTCCTCGAGAACGGGCGTAACCTGGGGTTCGCGGCGGCGAATAACGTCGGAATCCGGGCTACGGCGAGCCCCTTCGTCGTCACGCTGAACAACGACACCCGCCCCGATCCTGATTGGCTCGGCGCACTGGTGCGCATGGCCGAGGCAACGCCCGAGCTCGGCTCGGTTGCCTCGAAGATGGTTTCCGCGCGTGACCCCGACGCGATTGACTCCTGCGGCATCGCATTGGATCCTGCCGGCATCGCGTGGGACCTGTACGGTGGACAACTGGCGCGCTTGATCGACCGTCCGCGCGAGGTGTTCGGCCCGTGTGCCGGAGCCGCGCTCTATCGGCGCGCCATGCTCGACGACGTGGGGCTGTTCGACGAGGATTTCTTTGCATACCTCGAGGACGTGGATCTCGCATGGCGGGCGCGGCTGCGCGGTTGGCACTGCCGCCTGCAGCCTGAGGCCGTCGTGCGCCACGAGCACGCGGCAACGCTCGGGGATGCCTCACCTGTGAAGCGGTTCCTCCTCGCCCGGAACAAGGTGTGGACCGTCGCGAAAGACCTCCCCGACGAGGGGCTGGCGTGGCGACTGCCGCTGACGGCGGTCTACGACTTGGGCGCGATCGCGTTCGCCGTTGCCCGGCAGCACGACTTCGCATCCCTGCGCGGGCGGCTGGCCGGCCTGGCTGGGCTTCCCGCCGCGCTCCGCAAGCGCCGTGGCATCCAGAAGCGACGAACGGTGACGGGCTCCGAGGTTGCGAGCCACTACGCCCCGCTGGCCTGGCCGTGGGACGTGCCCCGCCGTTATCGCCACCTCACAGCGCCGGCGACCGTCCTTACCCCCGCATCGCCTGGGTTCATCGATCGTCTTTCCCAGCGGGTCGTGAAGGATCGGTTTCGTCGTATCGGACTCCAGATCGTGGGTCAGCTCCTGCGCCCACCGCCTGTGGGCCGGGCAGCGCGCGGCCGGGATTCCGTCGACCCGAGCGGCTGGGCCCAGCCGCTCGGGGTCGTCGTGTTGCGGCCGGACCATCTAGGCGATGCGCTGCTCTCTCGGCCTGCGCTCGATATGTTGCGGCGGAGCCTGCCCGATGCGGAGATCACGCTGCTCGTCGGCCCCTGGACCGTGCCATCGTTGCGCGGCGTTCCGCTGCGCATCGCCAGCTTTCCGTTTCCGGGATTCGGGCGAGCCGTGGCGCCGTCGTTCCTGGCGCCGTATCGGGAGTTGTTGGCCCTCGCCCTGCGGCTGCGGCGTGAGCGGTATGACGCGGCCTTGGTCCTGCGACCGGATCATTGGTGGGGTGGACTTGCGATCGCGCTGGCCGGTATTCCGATCCGAGTTGGTTTCCGAGTCCCGACCGTCACACCGTTTCTCAACTCGGGTATCCAGCCGGATCGGAGCGAGTCGATGAGCCGCGCGGCGCTGCGGGTCACGCGAGCGTTCGTCCGGGAGCTCGGCGCCACCCCAGTTGACGTCGACCCGACCCCCCGGTTCGACCCGGGAACGAAGGCGCGAAAGGCGGCACGGTCGTGGCTCACCGATCACCGGGGGAACGGACGGCCGCGCGTGGCGCTGCATCCCGGCGCCGGCATCCGGCTGAAATGCTGGCCCGCCCCGCGCTGGGCAACGGTCGTCAACGCCCTCGCCGGCGATGCGGACGTCATCCTCACCGGAGCGAGCGATGAGGCTCCGCTGCTCGATGCCGTTCAGCGGGCGGTTGGGCACGCGATTCCGGCGGCCGTCGACTTGAGCTGGGACGTGCTCGCCGCCCTGTACGAGCAAGTCGACTTGGTAATCGGGATGGACAGTGGGCCCTTGCACCTGGCGACCGCGGTAGGCACCCGGACGGTCCGGGTGTATGGGCCCACCGACCCGGCCGTCTGGGGTCCCGCGGCTCCTGCCGCGGACCACGCGGTGGTCCAGGCGCAGCTCGGCTGCGTGCCCTGCGGCAGCCTGGATGCGCCACCGTGCGGCCATCTCGCCTATCCGCCCTGCCTGGCGATGGTGGACGTCGAGCGGGTGATCGAGCGGGCCCAGACGCTGCTCGGCGACCGGGCCCTGGTTCCAGCCCCGTGACGCTGCCGTCCGATCCCCGTGGTGCGGCGCTGCATGGCGTCAGGCGCCTCCTGAGCGGCGCCGCCGCGGCGGGATGCGCCGGGTATGGCGTTTGGAGCTGGTTGCGTGGGCCTCGAGCCCGATTCCCGTTGGATCCCGACTCCATTCACCGAATCCTGGTGATTCGGGTTGATCTCCTTGGTGACCTGGTGTTCTCGCTGCCTGCGCTCGAGGCGCTACGCGCCGCGTTTCCGCGGGCGCGGATCGATGCACTGGTGCTGCCCTACGCCGCGGAGATTCTCGCGGACCTCGCCGCCGTGGACCGGGTCTATCAGCTCGACGTCAACCGCTATCGGCGGCCCCGCGAGCCCGCGGAGCTTCGTCACCTGCTTGCCGCCATCCGTGACCTGCGTGCCGAGCACTACGACCTGGCCGTGAGCCTTTCGGGCGCGGTCGGGGGCGTGCTCGCGGTCGCGAGTGGCGCGCCGATCCGGCTTGGATACGTCGGTGATAGCTACGCGGGCTGCTTCAACGCACCGGTCCGCGGCCACCGCTACGATCGCCCGGTTCACGAGGTCGATTACGAGCTGAACCTGCTTCAGGCCATCGGAGTTCCCGTAACTCGGGCGCGCCCGGGGCTCTCGCAGGCGGATCACGGGCGTGGCGAGCCCTCCGAACTGACTGCCAGTCGTTCTTTCGAGCCGTCGGCGCCACCCTACGCGGTCATCGTGCCCGGCGCGAGCAACGGGAGTGCCAAGCGGTGGCCGGCGCGCCACTGGGCCGTCGTCGGCGACCACCTGGCGAGCGAGCGAGGCCTCGAGATCGTGCTGGCGGGCGCAGCGAGCGAGCGAGCGCTTGCGGCAGAGGTTGCCAACGCCATGTCCGCCCCGCTGACGAACCGGGTGGGGACAACGTCTATAGGTGAGCTCCGCGGCTTGCTCGCCGGCGCGGCGCTGGTGCTCGCCGGGGACACCGGTCCGCTCCATCTTGCGAGCGCGCTGGGTCGGCCCGTCGTCGGCGTTTACGGGCCGACGGACCCGACGAACACAGGGCCGCTTGCGTCGACTGCTGCCGTGGTCCGATTGGGACTTGCCTGTAGTCCGTGTTATGACTTGCGCAGCCCCGCCGATTGCAAGCTGCCCGACCGCAGCATCGCCTGCATGGTCAATCTCGAGCCGGCCCGCGTTCTCGCCGCCGTCGACTCCGTTTTGGCCGCCGTGGCATCGGCCGATGGCGCGGCGGCCCACAGTCAGCCCGCCCTCTATTCCGCCGGTCTGACCATCAGGCCAGGTGCTGAGGTGGTGTTGGGTGGCTGAACCCCGCAGGATCCTCGTCGTGAAGCTTGCCGATCTGGGCGACCTCCTGACGGCCACCCCCGCGATCCGGGCGCTCCGCCTGCGATTTCCCGACGCTGAGATCACCGCGCTCGTTACGCCTCACAGCGCGAGCCTCCTTGCGAATAACGACGCGGTGGATCACGTGCTGACGTTCCCCAAGGCGCTTTTCGACCAGCCCGCAACTCTCACGGCTCCATGGTCCGCCGGGACCGCGCTCCGCCTCGGAGCGCGGCTGGCCGCGCGGCTCCGCGCCGGCCGCTTCGACGCCGCGGTCCTCCTCCATCACCTGTTCACCCGCTGGGGTCGACTCAAGTACCGTGGCCTGCTCGCGGCGACCGGAGCGCCGGTACGGGTGGGGCTGGGCGAGGCCGAATTCCTCACGCATCGGGCACGTGAGGGCGGATTCGGCGCGCGCCACGAGGTCGATTACTGGCTGGACACGGTTGCTCAGCTTGGCGCGTCGAATAAATATCCGCGGCTGGAGATCCATCTGACTCCACGTGAGGTGGAGCAGGGCCGGCGGGATCTCGCGGCGTTGGGGCTGGGCGACGGGGCGATCGTGGCGATCCATCCGGGTTCGGGAGCGTTCAGCGTTGCCCGGCGCTGGCCAGCCGAACGGTTCGCAGCGGTGGGCGATGGGCTCGTGGCAATGGGCTGCGCGGTCGTGGTGATAGCGGGGCCCGATGAAGAGCCGCTCGCGAGCCGCGTCATCGGCGCGATGGACCAGCCGGCGGTGGTGCTTCGGGGACCTGGCGATCCGCGCGCGCTGGCCGCGGCGCTGCGCGGGTGCCGGCTCTTCGTCGGGAACGACAGCGGGGTCATGCACCTCGCGGCGACGGTCGGAGTCCCCTGTGTCGCGGTGTTCGGACTCTCCAACCATCGCGCCTGGGGGCCCTATCCGCCAGAATGCCACCGGGTCGTTCGCCTCGATCTTGCTTGCAGTCCGTGCTTCTACCCAGACTTCAGCCTCGGCACCCCCCAGGGCTGCGCTGCCCGCACCTGTCTGATGGATCTCACGCCGGTCCCGGTGCTCGCGGCGGCCCGCGAGCTCCTCAAGCCCTCAGAACGCGGTGCCCGCGATGAAAAGCCAGTCCGGTAACGACATCTCGATCCAACGCGGGGTCGGCGACCGCGCGCCATGCGCCCGGCACCCCGCGACCCATACGTTCCTTCGATGTACGGCCTGTGGCGTCGCCATCTGTCCGAGCTGCGCCGAGTTCGCTTCCGACGGGGCCTGCTGCCCGGACTGTGCGCGGCGCCAGGCGAAAGGCAGGGGCCAACCGGCAACCCCGACGGCCGACCGTGGCCGCCTCGTCGGTGCACTGGTTTGCGGCATCGTGATCGCCGGGCTCGCGGGAGTAGCGCTCACCCTCATTCCGGCCCGCGCGCTTCTCGTCGCTCCGCTCCTGTTGATGGGCCTCACGGTTGGTGAAGCGATCGGTGCACTGAACCGCCGGCGGGGCGGCGCGGTACTTGGCATGCTCGCGTTTGGGTGTGCGAGTTTGGGCCCGTTGCTTGGCATCGCGATCGTGCGCGCAGCGAGCGCACAGCTTACCGGGCGCGGCTTGCCACTCGCGACCCTGGGGGTCGCAGTTGGGCCTCTCGACCTCGCGCTTCTGGGGATCGCTGGTTGCCTGGCCGCCTGGAGGGCTGGCGGCGGCCGGCCCGCGGGGCCGATCAGTCGCTAGCGGCCCGCGGTGCCTGCCGTTTTGCGCTTCCCGCGCCCCTCGGCGCCGAGGCGCCAGCAGCCGTTCGTGGAGCACATGCAGCGCTCCTGCTCGTCCGTGGAGAGGGGCGGCGTGTCCTGCAAGCAAAAAATCTGGTAGAGGAGTCGGCAGCCATCGTCGCCTGGCTCATCGCCGGCGGTCCAGCGCTCGCGGTAGTTGACGCAGGCGCCCTTGTGGCGTCGCCAGTTCGGATTGTCGTGGATCGTCGTGTCCCGTGCGAGAATTTCGGGGGATTCTACCATAGGGTCTCGAGGGTCTTGCCCCCGGCTGCATCCGCGGAGGCAATATCCGGATTGCTCGCGAACCCGCCACCCGCCACACAGGCCGCGCAGTCCCGCGCGTCACACCAGCGCGCGAAAAGGTGGTGGAGCCCCTGTTGCCGACATGCCGTGGTGACCGCTGCCCGCGCCTCTGGGCCAAGAAGCTGGCGCTCCATGTGGCGGCTCACGGCGTTCACGGCGAGGCGTGGGTGGCACCGATAGACCGTCGTGGCCGCGGCGAGGAGCACGGGGTCGCGCCGTCTTCGAGCCAGGGCCGCTGCCCACGGGAGCAGGACGTTGACCGTGATCTCGCGAGCCCGTGCGATGCCGACCAGCGCGACCGGCCGGCTGAGCGGCATGGCGAAATCCTGATGCTCGCGCCAGTATCCATCCGCGGGCGACCTGAGGATGCCGGCCAAGACCCGGGGCGCGCGCGATATCGGCTCGCGAGCCAGAGTGGCGAGGACGCGCTCATCCAACGGAGGCGCCGCGGCGCCCCCGATCCCGGCGGCCGCGGCGACGCGGCGCACCGGCTGATTGGCGGGTCGCACGCCGATCCAGCGCCACCCCAGCGGCTGGGCTGGCCCGCGCCGCCCGGTCGCCGACCAGTGCGCCTCGATCGCCTGGGTGTAGATGCCGAGTGGAAGCCGGCCGCGCTGCGACGGCAGCAGGCCGGCCTCGCCGAACAGGACCGCGACGCTGACGTCTGGACCCGACAGGCGGGCGATATCCGCGGCTTCACGCGCGGGCACTCGGTCGGCGAGCGCGCGAAAGGGCCCTCGATTAGCCATGTACCCGAGGGCATCGCACAGGCCGGCCCAGAGCGCCTGTCTCGCGTCCACGATGTCAAGATCGGCGTCGTACCGATCGACGCGCTCAGCGAAACGCTCCATGCCCGCCTGGTCGAGCAGCGCCGTGGCTTCTTCCGCGGAGCGGCACGGCTGAAGCGGAGGCGCGCATCCCGGTGCACTCTGCCAGCGACGCCATAGCAGTGCGCGGGGCGCAGCGAGCGCGTCCGCCAAAGCGACCGTGGGAACGACGCTCCCATCAACCCGCGGGCAGGCAAGCCCGGCTTCGGCCTCGAGCACGACGTGAAGGACGGTTCCCTGGTAAGCGGGGTCCCGCTGGTGGCCGTGGCGGAGCCAATCGCGGGCGGAGACGTGCACCTCCACGTCACCCCGGGAGATCTCACCGGCAATGGCGAGGAGCGCCCCGCGGAAGTCCGGGCCCCAGCTTCCGCCATGGCGGCCAGGGTAGATGACCTGGATCGGCACGCCGTCAGTGGTGACCAACGTGGGCGCAACGTGGCGATGCTCCCAGAGCCAGACCACGAACGCCTCCGGCACGCGCGCCGCCCCGCGAGCGCGGGCAGCCTCACGCATCGGTTTCGTCCGCCGATGGAGCATCCTCGCCCACGTCCGCAGCCGGGCTGCCGGGCACTGATCCTTCCGGCCCCGCTCCATCCCGTGCCGGGCCATACGAAAAACCGGTGCGCTCGGCGACCAGGCTCAGGACGCGGACGGACGCACCGCGGGGGCGGTACAGGCCGGTTTCCCAGTCACTCACTGTCTGCTGGCGTACGCCGAGCTCGCGGGCGAACGCTTGCTGACTCAAGGCGAGCTCTTCCCGCAGCCGGCGGACCCGCGCCGCGTCCCACGCCGCATCCCACGCCGCATCGCTCATGGACGGAAGTCTACACGAAACCGTGTAATTTTCAGACGGATCTCCTGACGTTTGGCGTGCCGGGGGGATCGTCCTCGCCGGACGGGCGTGCTGTATTTCAGACTGCCCCTGGTATACCCGGCCGCCTGCTTTACCATGCCAGGAGGCCGCTTTCGGTATGCTGGGAATGAGCCGGAGCGGCCGGTGGTGCGCCTTGGTCACCGTGGCACGGAATAGGCGTGGGAGGCGTTGATGCGCGAGCAGGCAACGGTGGTGGTCGTCGGCGGAGGGGTAATCGGCGCAAGTGTTGCGTACCACCTGGCCGTTCGAGGGATGACCGATGTCGTGGTCGTCGAGCGATCTGGCCTGGGGTCCGGATCCACGGGCCGCGCCGCGGGCGGCATCCGCCAGCAATTCTCCACGGAGACCAATTGCCGGCTATCGATGCTCAGCGTGGCCAAGCTTCTCAGCTTTCAGGCGGACACAGGGTGGGATCCGCGGTTCGTCCAGGTGGGCTACCTGTTCCTGCTGACGCGAGAGGAGGACTGGACGGAGTTCCAAGGCAACGCGGCGATGCAGAACGACCTCGGGATCGACGTCGAGTTGCTCAGCCCGCACGCCGCCCAGGCCCTGGTGCCACCGCTCGCCGTCGAGGACGTGCTCGGCGCAACGTTCTGCCCGACCGACGGGCACGCCGACCCGACCCAGGTCTGTCTCGGTTACGCATCGCGGGCGCGGGCCAAGGGAGTCGAGATCGTGCCCGGCACAACCGTCACGGGTATCGTGGTTGAAGACCAACACGTGGTCGCGGTGGAGACGAGCAACGGCCGGGTCGAGACCCGATTCGTGGTGAATACGGCCGGGCCCTGGGCGAATCAGATCGCCGCGCTGGCCGGGATCGAGGTGCCGATCGCCCCTTACCGGCGCCAGCTCTACTACATGGAGCGGATCCCCACGATCCCTGAGACCGCGCCGATGGTGGTGGACTTCGCGTCGAGCATGTACTTCCGGCCCGAGGGGCCGGGCCTCCTCCTGGGTATGACCGACCGGAAGGAGCCGTCCAGCTACACGATTCAGACCGACGACGCGTTTCTCGAGATGCTTATCGATCAAGCCGTGCGGCGGGTGCCCACCCTCGCTGAAACGCGCGTTGTCCGGGGGTGGGCGGGGCTCTACGACGTGACCCCGGATGCGAATCCGATCCTTGGGCCCGTTCCAGGTGTTGAGGGGTTCCTCATGGCCGCGGGCTTCAGCGGTCACGGCTTCATGCACGCGCCCGCGACGGGTCAGCTCGTCGCCGAAATGATCCTCGACGGAGCCGCCCGCACGATCGACGTGTCGGGATATGGGCTTGAGCGGTTCGCCAACCAGGCCATTGCGCCGGAGCGCAACGTCATCTAGCGGCTGGCGGCCAGGCGGTCCCCCGTTAGATGGGTGGCCGCTCGTCGGGCCAGGACCCCAGTACTTTCACGAAGGCGCACTGCCGGTTGAGCTCGACCAACGCCTCGGCCAGGATCAGGTCCACCTCATGGCCCGCGAGCTCGACGAAAAAGACGTAGTCCCAGGCCCGCCTCCGCGATGGTCGGCTCTGGATGCTGCTGAGGTTGATCGATCGCCGGGCAAAGACGTCCGCCGCGTCGCGCAACGCACCCACATGGTCCCGGATGCTGAACGCGACCGCCGTCTTGTCGCGACCCGTTGGAACGCTCTGCTCCGGCTGACCGATCACGTAAAACCGGGTGTAGTTGCTCGAGAGATCCTGGATGTCCCGCGCGATCACGTCCAGGCCATACTCCGCGGCCGCGAGCTCCGGCGCAACCGCGGCGCCGCTCGGGTCCTCCGCGGCGGTTAGCGCGGCCCGCGCCGTGCTCACCACCTCGACGATCGCGCGCCCAGGCAGGTTTCGCGCCACCCATTGCCGACATTGCCCAAACGCGACGGGATTCGTGTAGACCGTGCGAACCGCGTCGAGGGTCGTGCGTGACAGGATGTGGAGGCGGATCGGGAGCATGATCTCGGACCGGATCTTCAGGTCCGAGTCGATAAAGGTGTCCAATGTGGGGTGCACGGGGCCCTCCGTCGAGTTCTCGACGGGGACGACGCCGTAGTCGGCGTGATTGCGCTGCGTCTCCGCGAAAACGTCCGGTATCGTCTCGACGGGGATCAGCTCCGCGGCGTTCCCAAATCGGCCGATCGCGGCTTGGTGGGTGAAGGTGGCTGCCGGACCGAAATACGCGACGCGGAGCGGCTGCTCCACGGCGCGGCAAGCCGAGATCACCTCGCGGTAGATCGCGATGAGGTGCTCAGGGCGGAGGCGGCCCTCGCCGGCCAGGGCTGCGACGCGCTCGAGGACGTCGCGCTCGCGCGCGGGAACGTACGTTGCCTGGTCGGTCGTCTGCTTCAAGGCGCCGATGCGACTCGCGAGCTCCGCGCGCTCGTGGAGTAGCGCTACGAGTCGGTCGTCGAGCGCGTCGATCGCTTCACGAAGCTGCTGGGTATCCTCCGCCAACGCTCCTCCCGGCCGCCCATCCGGGATCGGCCGCTGGAACGATACGCGAGTGCACGGGGCACGGGCAACGACCCGCCGCGGCCGCCATCACGCCTGGGGACGAAGCGCCCGCGGACCGTGTTGCTCTGCCTTGACGCCGTATCATGGCTGTGGTTCGGCGGCTGCGAGCACCATGGTATACGTACCCAGAGGGGATCAGAGGCGGGCAAACGAGCCGGCAGGCGTGGGAGCAAGACGTGACTGAGGCGACCGAGACGGTCAGCGCGGAGGCCGCGCAGCAGCGACTCGAGGAGCTGCGGCGACTCATCGAATCCCACAATTACCGCTACTACGTCCTCGACGACCCGGAGGTCAGCGACGCGGAATACGACGCGCTCTTCGGGGAGCTTCGTGCCCTCGAAGAGGCCCACCCCGAGCTGGCGTCGCCCGACTCGCCCACCCAGCGCGTTGGCGCGGCGCCGTCCGAGACCTTCAGCGTCGTCACCCACCGAATTCCGATGCTCAGTCTCGGCAACGCCTTCAGCGCCGAGCAGCTTCGGAGCTGGTACACCCGAGTCGTGAATCTGCTCGGCCGCGAAGTCGAGGACTTCTCGCTCGAGCCCAAGATCGATGGGCTCGCCGTGTCCATCCGCTACGAGGATCGTCGGCTCGCGGTCGGCGCGACGCGTGGAGACGGGATTCACGGGGAAGACATCACCGCGAACGTCCGCACCATCCGTTCGGTCCCCCACACGCTCCCGGAGGGCGCCCCCCGCGTGCTCGAGGCCCGAGGCGAGGTGTTCCTGACGCGCGCCGCCTTCGATCAGATCAACGAGGAGCGGGCGGCCACCGGCCAACCCCTTTTCGCGAACCCTCGCAACTCGGCGGCGGGCTCGCTCCGCCAGCTCGACCCGAAGGTCACCGCCCGGCGGCCGCTCGACTTCATCGGGTATGCCGTCGGCGAATACGAGAATGGCGGCGTTCCCCGCCGCCAGACGGAGCTGCTGGAGCGGCTGGAGTCGTGGAAGATCAAGGTTAACCCGCGCAACTCGCGGGCCCATGGCATCGAGGACGTCATCGCCCAGTGCCTGGGGTGGGAGGAGCATCGGGAGGCGCTCGGCTACGAGATCGACGGTGTCGTCGTGAAGATCGACGACCGCGCGGTGCAGGAGGAGCTCGGCGTCGTCGGACGGGAGCCGCGCTGGGCGATCGCATTCAAGTTCCCGCCGACTCAGGCGACCACGGTGCTGGAGCAGATCGGCATCAACGTCGGCCGTACGGGCAGCCTGAACCCGTTCGCCGTCCTCACGCCGGTCCAGGTGGCGGGTGTGACGATCAAGCTGGCTTCGCTCCACAACGAGGAAGACATCACCCGGAAGGACATTCGGATCGGGGACACCGTCATCATCCAGCGAGCCGGCGAAGTTATCCCCCAGGTGATCGGACCCGTGCTGAGCAAGCGCACGGGTGCCGAGAAGCAGTTCCGCATGCCCACCCACTGCCCGGTCTGCGGCTCGCCCGTAATCAAGCCAGAGGGCGAAGCGATGTCGCGCTGCACAGGCGCGGCGATCTGCCCGGCCCAGCGCTTCGAGCGGCTGAGGCATTTCGTTTCCCGGGCCGCCATGGACGTCGACGGGGTTGGCGAGAAGCTCGTCGCGGCGTTGATCGAGAACGAGCTCGTCAGGGATCCCGCCGATTTTTACTCGCTGACCAAGGACCAGCTTGCGGCGATGGAGCGATTCGCGGACAAGAGCGCCGAGAACGTGGTGGCGTCGATCGAGACTAGCAAGTCCAGGCCGCTGAGTCGGCTGCTCCATGCACTTGGCATTCGGTACGTCGGCGATCGAACCGCGGAGATCCTTGCGGATCGTTTTGGGACGATGGAGCGCCTGCTCGAGGCGACCGAAGAGGAGCTCATCGACACCGAGGGCATCGGCCCCAAAATCGGTCGCAGCGTGGCGGAAGCACTCGCCTCGCCACCGATGCGCGAGGTGATCGCGAAGCTGCGCGCGGCCGGCCTGAACATGGTGCAGCGAACCGAGAGCGTCGAGGGTTTGCCGCTCGCCGAGACAACCTGGGTCTTCACCGGCCGTCTGGACCGATGGACTCGGCTGGCGGCCGAAGAGCGCGTGAAGGCGCTTGGGGGCTCCATCGCCGACTCGGTCACAAAAAAAACGACGCACGTCGTCGTCGGCGACGAGCCGGGCTCGAAGCTGAAGCGCGCCCAGCAGCTCGGGAAGACAATCCTCGACGAGGCGGGCTTCGAAACGCTGCTCGCCGAAGCAAGCGACGCTACCGCTCCGTAATCGTCACCTTGTTGATGTGGACGTCCTGCTGCGGGCTGGACGCCTCACCGCCCCCGGACGCTCCCACCGGCACGTTCGCGATCTTGTCGAGCACGTCCATGCCCCCGGTGACCTTCCCGAAGATCGTGTAGTTCTTCGGCAGCCGCTGGTTCACATCCTCGCCGTGCACGATGAAGAACTGGCTCCCGTTGGTGTTCGGGCCCGCGTTCGCCATCGCCAGGGTCCCCTTGTCGTAATTCAGGGTCACCGGCTCGTCGACGAAGCGGTACCCGGGTCCACCGCGACCGGTCCCCGTTGGATCCCCCGTCTGGACCATGAAGTTCTTGATGATCCGGTGGAATTTCGCGTTGTCGTAGAAGCCCTCGCGCGCGAGAAACACGAAGTTGTTCACGGTCTGCGGTGCTTCTTTCGCGTTGAGCTGGGCCTCGATATCGCCCATGTTTGTCGAGATCTTCGCCGTGTAGGTTTTGTTCGCGTCGATGCTCATCGCCGGCGGATTCGACCACTGCTTGGGCGCTGCTGGTTCGCTGCTGCCGCTACGCATTTGGCACCCCAATCCTATTATGGTAAGCCCGGCGATGATGAGCGAGATGCTGAGGGTCCGATGGACGGTCAGGTGACGCTCGCTTGCCAAGAAACACTCCTTCGGTGACCGGCTGATCGCGGCTTCGGCGCCGTTGCCGTACGCCTCATGCTAGCCCAACTTCCGCACAGTAGCGTAATTTACGCACGGATTTTGGAGTGTCGTCACTACAAATCGTCGATCCGCCAGGCTTTCACGGGCTTCATCGGCTCCTCTGGA
>Ga0209726_10001441_pt1 | contig 38476 bp, 49 predicted proteins | sample Subgrocontami54m_FD_187453 | JGI IMG/M metagenome (GOLD analysis project Ga0209726, IMG submission 187453) | Subsurface groundwater microbial communities from S. Glens Falls, New York, USA - GMW46 contaminated, 5.4 m (SPAdes) (version 3) | ecosystem: Environmental > Aquatic > Deep subsurface >...
AAGATATGCTAAAAGCAGCAAAGTCTTGTCTTGATTCTTTAATTACAAAGGACAGTTATCCCATAGAATTTGGCTATGCAAATTCAGACAGTATGGATGTATGGACAGAAGACTTGGGAATGGGAGGATTAGGAATAGTATGTCTAAAAATCAATTGTAAAAAGTTCTTTCTTGGATGGGCAGATGCAAACAATATGGAAAATGGGATAAGAGAAAAAATTGTAGAGAATTTTGCAAAACAAGGATACCAATTATTAGAAATTTGTACTTCAGATACACACTATGCACCAGTTAAAGCCAGAAACAGAAATGGATACTACCAACTAGGACTGATCACAGGTGCAGAAAAACTATCCAAGTGGTTTTTGGAAATCGCAAATAATGCAGAGTCAAAAACAAAATCGGCAAAATTTGAAATATTAGAAAACGAGACAGATGTAAAAATTATGGGACCTGGGATATACGAGGATTATTCCAAAGCATTAGATAATTCCCTAAAAATAACAAAAGGGTTTATGATTGGAAGTGTCATATTATTTGTAATTACTTTGTTCCTCTAGGTAAACAAATATCGGCCAATTGAATTTTGAACACAAATGGGCGTGACTAGAATTATTTTTTGGACTGTAAACGAGCTATTGACAACCAGTAAAAATTGTATCCACATGATTAGTGCGTAGAAACTTACGCCTGACTAAAATTTGATTAACGTTTGTCAATTTTCTTTTCCTAATGTTTTATTATCAGATAACGCTATTCTATTTTGATGCATTCGGAAAATTTTGATGAGGAAGGACTGCTTAAAGACATCCAACTTTCGGAATTATCTTTAAAAATTTCAAAACTTACCTTCCAGTGGAATAATCATTCAGCGCCTGTTAAAGAAGCACACAGACTTCTGGATGAGGTTCGAAAGTATTCTCTAGAAATTTCTGAGTATGATCACAGAATGGGTTCTAAACTTAGTGAGTACCAAAGAAATAAAATTTATAATTCAATGGAAGATTTAGAAAAACTAATTCCTTATATGAAAAACAAAATAAAACCTTTTGAAATTTTAGAAAATACAGTAGATTAACAAATCCTAATTTATTTCTGGTGTTGATTTCATTGTAGAATCAAGTATCAAGTTTTGTTCCCACAGTATTCATTTGATCAAGGTTACCATAAAATTCATCTACAAACGATGAAAACTGAAAGATTGGAACTATAGGTACTTTATCTATGAAATCTATCTTATCATGATATAAAGTCACAATTACAGGTACAGCTATGGCACCTGGAGTTTTTAAAATGTAATGTTTTGTCCTGGCAATCTGTTTTTTCACTGCAGAAGATAATGTAGAAGAACTGTAACGTTTCCAATGTTTACAATCAATTAACATAGCAACACCTAATCGTATGCCAATGACATCAATTTCCATCCGTGGTTTGGTAAGAATTAGATTTTTTATAATTGCAAAGTTTTTAGAGTATAAAATTTCAGCAACCAAGCCCTCAAAATCTTTCCAGTTAATCATAATTGAGATTTCATCTAGCGGACCACCATTTTTTATTAATTCAATTGCGGCTTTTAGCTTATCACCATCTTCAAAATAATACTTGTTTTCTTGTTTTGTTCCAATTCCAGTTTTAATATACCAATCTAGAATTTTTTGTGAATCAATAGAATTTGTTTTTGTAATTACAATAAAATCTTCAACAGAAATACCACCTGGGATAATTCCATTTAGTCCAGACAACATATTTTGATTAAATTTCATATTATTTTTCTTTGGTAATTAAGACGATATAGGTTTTAGGAGATATTATCAAAAGGGTATTGTGAAATAGGTTTTATTACAACCAAACTAAATAACGGTTATGAAATTATTGCTAGTATTCATACTAGCTCTCATAGTAGTATCTTTAATCCATAATGATTCATTTGCAGAAAAGAGCACATTTTTTGATTCTGTAAAGTTTATCCAATATTTGGATGAAAACACAGCATTAGAAGAAGTAAGAAATGGAAATTTAGATATTTATTATTATAGAATTTCCTCAGATAGGTTAGAGAATCAAAAATTACGTGAAGGATTAAAAGTGTTTGATTCAACTGGAGGATCTTACAGCATACTAGTAAATCCAGCAGAATCAAATGATTTTAATCCATTTTCAATTAAAGACGTCAGATTTGCATTAAACTATCTAATAGATAGAAAATTGATTGTTAATGAATTGATGGGCGGATATGGTGCACCAATGATCTCTTACTATAGTCCTTCAGATCCAGAGTATCTCACCATAATAGAGCAGTTAGAGACATACAATTTCAGATATAATCCAATATTGGCAGAAGAGATGATTTCAAACGCACTACAAGAAAATAGTGCAACAAAATCAAATGGCAAATGGGAAATTAATCACAAGCCAATTGAAATTACAATTTTTATCAGAAGTGATGATCCGGTAAGAAAATCCATTGGTGAGATTTTATCTTCTGAATTAGAAAAGGTAGGATTTATAGTAAAAAAAGACTATGGTGATTTGAACAAGGCTTTTGTTGCGGTGTATGGCTCAGACCCAGCAGAAATGAAATGGAATTTGTATACAGAAGGTTGGGGGAGATCTGCATTTGTAAGATATGATTCAGTGGGATTGTCTCAAATGTATTCCCCATGGTTTTCAAATATGCCTGGATTCAATAACCCTTCATATTGGAATTACAAAAATGAATACTTGGATAGTATAACCCAAAAAATTTACACTGGGGATTTTCAGTCAGAAGAACAAAGAGCAGATTTGATTCAAGATGCAATTGCAGAAGGAGTGGATCAATCAGTTAGAATTTTTCTAGCAAGTAAAATTGATCAGTATGTAGCAAATGAGAAAATGGAAGGAATAGTTAATGATTTGGGAGCTGGAATTCCAAGTAGATTCACACCAATTAATGCCAGAAGCGAAGATAAAGAACTAGTTATCGGAGTTAAGCAAATCTATCAGGGAGCATGGAATCCAGTAATGGGATTAGGCGATACATATAGCAGACAAATCTGGGGGATAATTTCAGATCCCATTACTTTCAAACACCCATTTACAGGAAAAACATTTCCAGTCAGAGCAGATTGGGATGTAGAGACAGCGGGACCAAATGGAAAATTAAATTTACCAGATGATGTAATAATGTGGGATCCTGTGGAACAACGATGGGAAAAAGTACCACCTGGAACTCAAGCAACAAGTAAAGTCAGATTTGATTTTAAATTTAGCAATTGGCATAATGGTCAAAAAATGGATATGAATGATATTTTACATTCATTGTATTTTACAATGGAGTGGGGAACACAAACAGATGAAAATGATAAGACATTTGATGTGGAATTCACGCCAATAGCTTCACAGTCGGTTCAAACTATAATCGGAATCAAGCCTGTGGATGAGGACACAATTGATGTTTATGTTAATTATTGGCACTTTGATGAAGGTGAAATTGCAGATTGGGCAGCATTATGGAGCTCAATGCCATGGGAAATTTCAGCTGCAATGGAGCAATCGGTAATAGATGGAAAAGCATCATTTTCCAGATCCGGGGCAACCAATAAAAACGTCAATTGGATTTCTTTAATAATTCCAAATGATGCTCAGATGATTCAAAGTTATTTAAATGACTTTAGTGAAAAGAAATACATTCCAAAATCATTAGAATCATTTGAAACAGATTTTAATTATTTTGATAGTAGATATACTGCGTCATCAGAATGGGTTGAAGTAAACAATCATGCAGTGATTAGCAATGGGCCGTTTTATCTTAGTGCGTATTCACCAGAATCAAGAAGTATTACTGTTAATGCTTTTGATGATGAAACATATCCTTTCAAGTTAGGGCATTGGTCAGAATTTGAAAAAACAGAATTTCCAAAAATAACAAATGTAAATTCACCAGATATCATTCAAAAAGGAACTGAATTAGAGATAAACGTAGAAACAGCACATACTGATTCAGTTCTTTATTTTCTGACAGACAGTAATGGAAATTCAACATTATCAGAATTAATTAAAATAGATAAAAACTCTACTAGTATCAAGATTCCAAGCGAAAAAACAGAAAAATTAGATACGGGTGCAAAAGATCTAAAAATATTTGCCATTTCTAATTCGGTGTTAAAACCAGATTACTATTCTACGAGTTTCTTGGTAGTAGAAAACAAAGGAGTACTGCCTGAGATAAATCAAAAAGATATAGAATTTAATAAAAATAATTCTTTTGAAGTGATATGGCTAATTATACCAATAACCATTGTGGCAACTACAATATTCATTAAGAAAAGAAAACAGCGTTAATTATTAATCAGATATGCCATATTCTTTTAGAATAACATCAATTTGATCTTCAGATTCTAATTTAGAATATTCATTCAAAAGGTTTTGGTTTAATTCGTAAAAAGTATGCCCCCACTTGAATTTATCAAGTATTGCAAGTGCCTCATCTCTAAAACCTAAAATAAATAATGATGCAGATAGTGCTTCAGCAGTAGTAAGTTTATTGAATTTTGCGTAATTAACTGGATTGCCAGCAAGCAATGGAGGTAATTTTCTTTTGATGCCACTGAATTTTTTTGAAAACGCCTGGTCAGCAAGAGTCCAAGAGCAATCAATTCCAACTATTGAATTTATCAAAGATTTATCTTTAGGTAAAAGGGTTTTTTCAGAAAAAGGATCTAAGACGAGTCCTTTATTTCCTATTTTTTTGATATTTTTTGCAATTCCAAATTTAACCATTTTTGCTGCAGTGCATTTTTTTGGATCATCCTGATAAAACATCAAAACCTGAAGATTCATAGAATTAGATATGAAATGATAGTATTTTGAACTTACTCTAATATCTTGTAGTTAATTTTGTAGTACAATCTAGATGCTTGTTCATCTTTGATTACATCTACATTCCAGGTTACATTAGGCAGAAAGTCTGCAGATAACTCTGGAAGGATGTCAAATTTCTCAAGATATACATCAGGACCACTATATCTAACTTTTAGATTAACTCCATCTACTGAAACAGATTCATAGATTTGTCCTGGTTTTCTAGTAGAGTCTTTTACAAGACAGTTTTCCTCAGGACCAATAATACATACTCCTGATTCAGAAGAAATTCTGAGATTAACATCAGACTGATCAGCTTTTGCAGTAAGTAATGAACCAGAAAGTACACGTGGTAATACATTATTGTCATCTATGGTTTTTTCATTTGTAGTAATAGATATTTTATTATCTAAAATTCTGTTGACTTTTTCAATTATAGTTAAAGGCGATCTTTCAGATTCCAAAATAATAGGTTTTTCTATTACATCAAACATCAGAGATTTTGTTTCAAAACCAGCATCCACTGTAATTTCATATGAGCCTAAACTTGAGGGAGAGTCAGATAGTTGGATTTGGTGTGAAAATGAACCAGAAGAGCTAGGCCTAATAGTAGTAATAGGACCTACGTGTTTACCGCAGTAAAATGAACCACATGTTATTTCACCATCTATTTTCTGAATTACACTGACATCAAATTTTTCAAGATAAATTAGCTTGTTTGGTTTACCAGATATAGTTACCAAGTCACCAGGATAGTATTCAGATTTATCAGTAGCAAGTAAAAGAGATAGTTTTTCATCAGAACCAAAAGAGAAATCATTTGCAATAGTGAACGTAGATTCAGATTGTTTGTTTGAATACAATGCTTTTACTTTGTATTCACCCTCACTGAAAACAGTTATTGGTAATTCAAATAAACTCTGGAAATTTCCACCCTGATCAGGATAAACAGATGCTTGATGGATTTGTTTGAATGGGAATTTACCATCAAGTACAAGTATTGTAATTCTTTCTGGAATTACCAATCCCTCAGAACCTTGTTCTCTTTTAATGATATTTCCAATAACCTTTAATTTTTCTCCAGCTTTATACAGAGATTTTTCAGTCGATACATACAAGGGAGCCAGAGATAAGGAATCATTTTCAGGATCAGAAGAAACTTTGAAGAAAACATCTTTGCCATAAGAAGCAGTTGAGACATGAATTTTGTAAATGCCGTAATTGGTTTTAGATATTGAACGATCATCTATTTTTATAGCCAGAGGTTTTTCAGAAATAGGGGCAACCCAAGACCAAGAAAATCGCTGATTATCAACAGTAGCACCAGAATTAATTGTACTACCATCAGGTTTTGTAAGAGAAATACTCACAGAATTATCACCAGTTGAAGGGAGTAATCCAGTCAAAAGAACAGTTTCACCTAAACCATAAACTTGCTTATTCAAAGTAAATAATACGCCGTTATCTAATTTCAAAGGGTCGATAATTCCAACAGTAGTAGTTTGTGTTAGTCCACGATATTCTGCTTTTATTTTATAAGATCCTTCAGTAAAGGCAGTTTGCATTATACTTGTTTGAACTGAAAATCTTCCAGAAGAATCAGGGATTGCAGTTAACACATATGCAAACGTTGAATCATTACTTGTTGCATGGCCAGGAAGAGTAATAATTTCTAAAGGACTTCCATCTTCATGAGATATTGAAATCTTTACTGATGCTGTTTGAAAGCTTGAACTAGTAGCAGGATTTGCAATAAAACCATTAATTGTCATGACATCACCTAAATCATAAATCACTTTATCTGTTGAAAGTGAGAGAGGATCAGAACTTGTAACGTATTCGCTGGTATTTGTGACTGCATGAATTGTTTTTGATGCAGAACCAATCTCTTTTGAAACAGAGATTTTGTAATCACCCAATCGGATATCATTATCAGGGATTTTGAAAGAATATGTAAAAGAACCATCGCCAGATATTTTTACCATATCTAAAATTTTAAATCCAGAATTACCACCACCTAGTGCACTTGTAGCAAGTGCAGCATTTTTGGTCTGAATAATTTCTAAATCCATAAAGCCAACCCACACGTTGTTTAATCTACCAGTAATTACAACAGTTTCACCTAAACCGTATGCTTCTTTATCGGTCCACAGAGATATTGCCTTTTCTTCTTTGATATCTTGGATAACTTCAAAAGATGCAAGTGTTGATTGATCAAAATATTCACCAATTATCTGATATTTTCCATAAGCAGGATTCACAGTAGTAAGAAATACATTAGTTGAAAATTTTCCATTTGTAGGATACAAACTACCTGTAGAAATTATTTTCCCATTTGGATCCTTTATGGTAAATTTTAAGCCTTCAAATGGAATTACTTTGGTAGTAAAACCCGTTACAGACAGAGTATCTCCTGGAAGATACTCTAGTTTATCAGTAGCAAGACTAAGAACACTATCTTCTTGGATAACATCAGAAACAATTTCATCGCCTACAGAGAAACTGGTTTGAGATGTGACACCGCCATAACTAACTGAAACAGAGTAAATACCTTTGTTAATTCCAAGAACTTGCTGAAGATTCAAGGTTGTCTTGTAATTCAAATTAAGATCAGGATAAAGTGAAATTGTTTTATCATAGTTAGGACCAGATATTTTTACTAGTATTTCATCAGCATGATAGTATGGTTTTACAATGAATATTTGTTTTGAGACATTTCCTTGAATGGTGGCTGTTTCACCAAACAGATATGAAGATTTATTTGATGATATAGATACTGAAACACCTTCTTTGTCTTCTGCAACAATTAACTTTCCATTGGAAGAACCAGCTGTAGAAATTACAAATTTCCAATCATCAGTATTATCTAAATCATATCCATCGGAGGTTCTTTGCCAAGATGAAAAATCATTTTTCATGTCAGATAATAAAGGAGTTTTATCCACAACTACACCATTCTCGTCTTTTAGTTCAACTGATTCGTTAGTATCAGTAAACCATAAACTTTGATGTGAAAATGTCAGAAAATTTCCAGGTTCAATAAAAGTACCAGTAGGAATGATCATTGTTTTTTTCAATATGGTAGTTGATGCGATTTGCCAACCGCCAATATCAACTTTAGAACTTGTGGGATTATAGAGTTCAACCCATTCTGTGATAGATTTGGCATCATCACCTGGTGGATTAATATCGATTTCATTAATTACAACATGATCAGCAGTTTGGGCATTAGCTGCAGTAACTAGCCCACCAAGTAACAAAATAGAAAATAAAATAAGGATATTCTTCATTGTGTTTTCCTATATTGAATGCCTAAAAGCCTCATTTTAGAATGGAATTGAGGAAAAGTTGAGCTAGTTGTGAAAGTTGACCTCAATTGTAGGACTTTGTGGGTCATTTTTGTACAAAATTTATAGATTTTATAATATTTAGGATCTGCGTATGAATAATTTGTAGGTAGTATTCTAGACTTTTCAAAATATCAAAACACTCCTAAAAGTTGGATTTTTGGGAATTATTAAAATTGTCATTGATTAGAGGAGTCATTCATTTGGTCTTTTTTGTAGAGCACATAATTGGATATACCTTTCTTAGTATTTCGTATGTAAATTATCACTCTTTTGTTGGATCTCCACTTAAAATATTCAAAACATGTTGTATGATTTGCTTTTGGCCTCCTTCATGAAGATCCATTCTAGTAGTATCAGAACCCATACTTACAAAGATGAGGTTATTATCTCCTAATGGAAAAGTGATTCGAGTAATTTTCTCAAATGCCGCCACTGCATACAATCCTTTTCCTATTTTTGGACTGAGTTGCTTTCTTGCTTTCCATGCACTAGCTGCTCTTTTAAGCGAAGCTGCAGTTTCTTCTTCAGTTAAGTAATTTATTACTCCAAGACGATGATTCACAGTGATGATATTACCTTCAGCATCTGTAATGACGCTATGTCTAATGTTTACATCTGAATCCATTATTATTTGCAAGAGTTGTTCAAAATTCATGATTATCACCCTTGTTTGTTTTAGTATTTGGTTTTAACATAATTATGCAGGAACGGATAACTTTCGCATATAGTCGTAATGTATTCTCAAAAAATCCATGATCTTCCTATCTTCATTTTTGTCAATGGGAGCCCCATTTGCAAGTATGCTCAGATATTTTAAATCCAAATCTAGACGATGAAGTGATGTTTTAATTCCCCCTTCATATCCTGTTCTCAAATATTCTATGATTTTATCTTCTGTCTGTACAATCTCTGTTTCCAGATTCTTAATGTCCTCATGAACACTTCGTCTCATTGTTTCTCTGAGGACATATTGAAAAATAATCTTATTCATATGATTTCTTTAAATTCGTTAAAAATAATTTAGATTTTTGAACAAAATAAAAGAAAATCAGTCTCTTTTCTTTCTTTATAAAATCAAACCCTCTCAGATTTGCTAAAATAATTTTGTAGGACTAGACCAATCTCACAATATCACTATGGAAAATAATATTTTACAGCATTAACAATTATAATAATTAGAATTAATACAAAATGTATTTTTTATAATCTTGCAATCTATTACGAATAGTTACACTAGTTATCCCAGAAATTCGGGTAATCTCATGTTGGGAGAGATTGATGTTAGTTTTGATGCCTGCCATATAGATTACAGTAGCAGCTACTGCGTTGGGGTTTTTTCCTGCAGTTAGTTCTTTTTCTTTTAGAATATCAAAAATTTTTATGGCTTCTCGTTTAGTGATTTCAGGTATTTGTAGATTATTTGCAAATTTTATGATGCAGTTGATTGGATCTGTTACAGGAACAACAAGTCTTAGATTTTGAAATAATATTCGATAGGCTTTTGCAATTAATTTGCGTTTTTCTTGAAGGTGATTTGAAATATCGATAATTGTTCGTGTAGTCTCCATGTCTCTGCATGCAGCATACACACATGCCCCTACTATGGATTTTACAGTCCTGCCACGTACTAGTTGTGCCTTTGCAGCTTTTCGGTATAGATATGCGGCTCTGTCAATTACTGCATCAGAAAGACCTAGTTTTTCTTTAAGTTTGACCATTTCATATAATGCAATTCTTAGATTTTTCTCCGAAGATGTTTTTGCTTGACTTCTAGAATCCCACATTCGCATTCTGTTCATGGATTGTTTCATTTCGTAACCTAATGGCTTTCCAACAAAGTCACGATTGTATTTTCCAATAATTGTTGATAACCCCATATCATGCATTGTTAATGATGTTGGTGCATGTTGATCTTGTGTAAATGTTCTCTCTTCTTTTCTTGTATCTGCAATATTCTCTTGTAAAATTCTTCCACAATTCTGACAAATCATCTCACCTGTCTCAAAATCAGTAATTATAATACTCTCACTACATGAGAGAACTTTGTTTGCAATGAATTTTTGAACCATAAAAGAGGATTATTTCTGATTCCAAAATATTCTAAAATTTAAAATGTCAATCCCTCTTTCATCATTAGAGATAAATCATTTCTTAGCGGATCATAACTAAGTGCAAAATTTAGATTATCTAAAAGTGAATCTATTAATGCACATTTATTTTTTGCATATTGATAATATCTATCAAATGCCATATCAAATGAATTACATTTTCCAAATTGACTCCAAAAATCATCACGTATTACGATATATTCCTGCAAAAATTGGCGCACAGGCACTTCAACAACTGGTGCCATATTATAGCGCAAAAGTTTGACTAGTATTGTCTCAAATTCCCTATCCAGATTTGCGTCATAGATTTGTTGGTAAATACTTGCCATATTTTCAAGTAAATACCATAACTTCGTCTTTGGCTAGTTTTTCTCTAAATTTTTCTTTGTCTCTTTGTTTTTTATCTTTCATGGTAGGATATTGTAACAATGGAATTTATTGTAGATTGTATAAAATATGAACAAATATGTAATAATAATTGAAAATAATGAACATTTTTTAAGATTTTTGAGTTTAAATTATAATATCATGATTTCATACATAGAACATGTATGATGTTCTAAAAGGTGAAGGTCTTGAGATATATACTGATTGTAATCAATGCCACACCCCATTATCACATTGCCATTGTAAGTGTCATTATTGTGGAAAACGAGATGATTGTGAATGTGCATTATTTGATACAGTTACAGGAGGTTAAATGAAATTTGAATATCTACGATACTAAAATAATCAGATGTGCAATTTGTCAAAAGGCAATAGGGGAAGTAGATTTTGATGCGGAAATAATTCTCCCAAAATGTGGGCAATGCTCAAATCCAATTCCCGATACTAGGGACAAAATGCCTTACTTGATTTATAACTAGATTTTTAGCACATTAAACAAAATCATTTGCTAAAACCTTGATTCCCAACCACATTTAACGTGATTGTGGATTTTATGTTTGCAATCTTTCGAATCTTTTTGCTAATAATATCTGAAATATCATTATATGTCGGTGCAACAAGTTTGCAAATAATCTCAAAAGAACCAATCAAATTATCAGCTTCCACTACTTCAGTTATTTTTTCTAGTTCTTGCAAGATTATGGATTCTTGTGATCTGTTACAATGAATTATGACGAAAGCTTGTGCCATGTATTTTTCTAAAATCTCTTTTTCACTTTTAGTTGTTTTTCTAAAACTTTCTTTTTCATTTATCAGCAATGTCAGTGTTGAATAGATTTTTTGAATTTTTCTAATCTCGTTAGAAATAGCATGTTGAATTGTTCTCTCATCATTTGACTCTAGTTTTGTTATAATATCATATGAGCCAAATGTACCATGTGCCTCCTTTACACTTTTAATTTTATTTAGATTTGATATGATAGAGGCTTCAGTCCCAGATTCATTAGCTATTAGAACAAAAGCTTTAGGCATATCCTTAGTTTTGCCCTTCTATTCCCATAAGAGTAAGGGTGGATCTAATGTATTCTATTTTTCGTATACTCCAAATGATGATTTCTCGTAGTTTCTCTTTTTCAGCGTGTTCAATTTTTGCAATTATATCGTATGCACCAAATGTTCCATGCACTTCCTTGACTGAATCTAGATATTTTAGACTTTCAATTATTGTCTCTTCTTTTCCCAATTCACAGTTAATCAAAACATAAGCTGTTGCCATGATATCATGTATTACCAGAATATTATTTAATATGAATGGTAAATTTATAAATATTTGTTTGATTTTATTTAATATAATCAAATATATTTATATATATTAAGCAAACTACTTTATTATTGTGTAATACGGTGTAGTAACATGAGCTATTGCATAAAGTGCTTTGCACCAGCAGATGTATGTTTCTGTGAAACAAAGAAGGTACCTCTCAGTGAATATACTCATGAAATGAAAGAATGCACCGATTTGAAATGTTATTGTAAGGAACACATGCCAAAGAGGGATTCATAAAAATTTATTTAAAATAAATATTAAATATTAAACAAATTTTAAGAATATTAATTACACATTTAATTTTCATTGTGTCATAAATGTACTCGATGAGAGAAGACTTTGCAGAATATACAAAATGTGTTGGCTGTAATGCCTCATTATTGCTCTGTGATTGTAATTGTCCTAAATGTGGAAAAAGAGAAAAATGTGAATGTAGCCTAAGACCAATTAAATGGAGTCAATTAGGTTATTGAATTTATAAAAAGATTAGAACAATTATATCATCGCACTACCATGACGGGACATTTTGCATGATGCATAACTTTTATCGACACACTACCTAGAGCTAATTCCTTAAAGACATTCATACCACGAGTTCCAAGTACAACTAGATCATAATCTTTAGAATTAACAATTTCTATAATCATATTTGCAGGATCCCCAATTTCTAACATGAATTTTGGGTGAATACCTTTTTCTAAAGCATCACTTTGGTATTCTTCTAACATTGAATTTGCTTTGATTTTAAGGTCTTCAACTAGTTCAAGACTTGCGGCACTATCCCCACCAAATTCACAAGAGACCACATGAATCACATCAATTCTACATTTAGATACTGACGCAAGATAAATCGAGGTTGTAAATGCTTTTTTTGCTGATTCTGAACCATCAATTGCAACAAGGATCTTTGAGAACAATCATTTCCTCAATTCGATTTTAAGGAATTTTATTTTTAATCAAAGATAATTGATTAGTCAAATCAGTTGAAGTTATTATCCCAATGACTTTGTCATTTTCAACTACTGCAAGCTTACGGATTTTTTTTGATGACATCTGTTTAGCTGCATCTAAAATTGACTCATTTGGGCCTATGATTTGCAAAGGTATCGAAGCTACATTACCTACCGGAGTATCTGGTGGATATTTGTTTGCCATAATTTTAATTGCAAAGTCTCTGTCAGTTATAATTCCTATAGGGATAGAATCTTTTTTCACAAAAACAGAACCTATTCCCTGCTCCATCATTTTAGATATCTGATATACAGTTGTTGAAGACTGTGCTATTATCAATTGTTTTGACATCACATCTTTTACTAAAATTTCCGAGAGTCCTTTTTCTAATTTGTTATTATTTACAAAAGTTTTTTTTGTGTTTCTAGTCAACCCATCAAAAATTCCCATGTCTAATATTACTCAACAAAAACTTAAGTCTTTCGAAATATCGAATTAACTTAAGAATTTATGAAATCAAAAATGTGCTAGAATTTAATTATCAGAGATGAAAGGTAGTAATCAAAACCAAGTAGTTATCCAATGACAACTCTATGTTCTGGTTCCAACACCAACTTCCATACCATTGATGTTTTTACTAGTTGATTACTACCAAAGTAAACGTATTCTGGTGAAATAAAAACAGAGTTTTGATGATCATGAATATTTGTTTGTTATTTCTATTAATATTAAACAACTTGAAATGTATGTGAAAAAAAGGTTTGAAAAACTATTAACTCATAAACTTGAGAAACAACAACTAATCATGAATAGTAAAAATCCAAAAGATTTAGTTCCAACATTTTTTACTAATACGGCTAATTCGTATGATAAAATAGTATACTGGACTACATTTGGGGAGGATAATGCTTGGAAAAATAAAATTCTAAAACAACTATCCTCCGAAAAAACAGTGTTGGATCTTGCATGTGGTACCGGTATTCTTACAAAACTAATCGCAGATAAAATTCCACAATCTACAATTATTGGACTAGACATTACGAAAAACTATATTGAAAAAGCAAAAGAAAAATTAAAATCGTATAAAAATATTTCATTTGTAATTCAGGATGCCGAAAAACTAAATCTAGGAAGAAAGTTTGATTGTATTACTGCATCATATTTACCTAAATATTGTATATCTGATGTTTTAGTCAAAAATTGTATTGAACATCTTAATATTGGTGGAAAAATAATTTTGCATGATTTTACGTATCCAAAAAATAAATTTATAAGAAAATTGTGGAACTTTTACTTTAACATACTTTATTTGGTAGGATTTTTTGTCCCAGATTGGAAAAAAGTGTTTGTTAGTTTACCTAACCTCATAAGAACCACTGATTGGGTAGCAGAATATGAAAAGAATATGAAAAAGAATGGGTTAAAGGTTTACAAACAAGATTTAACCTTGGGGACTTCAGCTATTATTGTTGGAACCAAGATTATCTAACCTAATTTCTTCTAAAATAGTAAACCACACAATTCCATCATGAATTATTTCATATTTTCTCAAGACCAATCTTTCATCAGTATTACGGTGAAAGGAGATCACATTTCTAGTTGCTTTGATGTTATTGATATTAAGAATAGTACCTACTCCACGCTTTTTCTTTAAAAGTTCAGACACAATAGATTCAGGCAAAACAGTGGAGTCAAATTCTACGTATGCTTTAATCACTGGTAATTCATTTGCAATGATTGCAATCTTTCTCACAAATTGATGAGGTGTGATAGCGTTTTGTTCTATTACTTCTAAATGAATATTGCAATTTAATATTTCACCAAGAACAGCAATCACTTGACCTACAGGGGCATCTAGTATTCTATTTAACAAATCTTCAGAAACTGTAGTCATACAGCATTATCGTGTTTTAAACAATTAAAATGTGTCTTAACACAAAAAAGAAAATTGTTCCAAATATTACAAGAGAGCTAACAAGTTTGAGGATAATTTCTTTTTTGTAAAATATTTCATAAGGTACATTTTGTTGCTTTAGGATTTTATATTTTCTGGAGACGGTTATCAAAACATAGCTGGCAAGACCAGCGATTATAGAAAACATTATTGTTTCAAAAGATATTGAATTTGATTGAATTACTGCTCCTGCAAAAACAGGTAAAATTCCCCAAGATATGACAAATGATGTATTATTATGAAATTTACCATTAAACAATTCAAGATTATATGCAAAAAGAAAAAATATTTCTATTGCCCCTATTGGAAATAACATCCAAGAATCTAAAAATGCATAATACAGTCCAATGGAAAATGACAAAATCAGAGAAATAATAGACGCTAACCAAAGATTGATTCTAGATAGGTTTCCCCAAGGCCTTTTCTTACTTCCCAAGGCATCAAGGCAATGTGCAGATATCCCAATTGCAAAAAAATAGAGTAACCCAATTGATAACAATCGATCAAGACTAGATTCTACTGAAAGAGAACCCCAAATTACAAAGGATATTACCATTCCAGTATAGGGTAAAAACAAAAGTCCTACAGCTAATCTAAAATTCCTAGGACCAAATTTTGGAACAAACCACTCTGATAATCTATCGTTTTGCATTGTTTTTACTTTAGTATTCAGATGTTACCTATAGCAATATTGTTAGATTCTCATCTTTCCAAAGTTATTCGTTTACAGAATCACAGTTTGGGCATTTTTGATTAGATATTTTAGAGCCACAGTCAACACATATGCCTTCTCCTAGTTCTTTTTCGATAGATTTTCTTCTATTTCCTACATAGAATTTTATTCCAAAATAGATAGCAATTACAATTAAAGCTGCATATATTGGGGCCATAAAAGGAATCAATCCAATCATAAAAAGTAAAAGACCAACAATCAAAATAATATCGCGTTTTTCAAAATTCAACAAAATTAAAACCAGACATAATTCATAAAAACATGCCGGAGCTCAGAGCCATTAGTTTTACTTCATATCAAAGTCATTACTCTAACTCTTCCTCATTGCTCGGCAACAAAATTAGAATGTGATTTGATAATAATATAATGATTTAGTGGTGGGATCGGCGTGATTTGAACACACGACCTCTGCGTCCCAAACGCAGAATCATACCAAGCTAGACCACGATCCCAGTGAATCCTAAAAGCCGCCCAATTTAAGCTTGACAGATATTAAATTGACCAAATTTTAAAATTTAGTGCCATTTTTGGCATTTGAAAAGAATAATATCCTCAATATGCTAAATTTAGATAAAATTCATAGGATGTAGATATTGAAGATATAAAAAAAATTGGATTTAGTTGTCCAATGTTGCCCTTAGCATCCAAGCAGTTTTTTCATGTTTTTCCATCAGTTGGGTAAGAAAATCTTCTGTTCCTGCGTCATCTAATTTGGCGCAAGACTCTATGTTTTTTCGTAAATTGCGAATGACTGCTTCGTGATCTGTCAAAAGATTTGCAATCATTGTTTTTGCAGTTGGATATTTTGCTGGATGTTCTTTTAGTGTTGCTGATTTGAGAAATTCACCTAATGTTGCAGGAGTCTTTCCACCTAAGGCACGTATTCTTTCTGCAACTTCATCAATGTCTTCATCTATTGCAGAATATTGGTCTTCGAATAATTTATGATATTGTATAAAGTCTTCACCAGTCACATTCCAGTGATAGTTTCTTGTTTTTGTATACAGAATGTATTGATCTGAAATAATGTTGCCTAGCATGTCAACAACTTTTTGACGTGAATTTGGAGCAAGCCCGATATTTACTTTATTCATATTTTTCATTTTCAAATCATAATATACAAGTTTTACTGTATTTATCAAAATCTAGAACCGAGTCAAATCGGTTAAATTAGAATGGTGGATGTATGTAGAAAAATGAACTAACTATGCTTTTGACAATATTTGCAATAATATGTCCTTGATGCTTGAAATCAATCAAGATACTGCACTTTACATGCCTGAGGGTTACAAGAATAGTTCGAGATTTGACAGATAATCATTTTAAAGGCATTCAAAAGAACAGAAAAGATTGCAGTTAGATGATTATATCAAAGCAGGAAAAATTGCTGCTGAAGTAAGAGAGATAGCAAGAGAAAGGAACTGGGTCGGAAAAACAGTTTATGAAATTTGTGAGGAAGTAGAAAATCAAATTAAAAAACGCGGAGCAAAATGCGCATTTCCAGTAAATGTAAGTATCAATGAAATAGCAGCTCATTATACAGCAGAACCAAATGATCCAATCACAATTACGGATTCGGATTTGGTCAAAATTGATCTTGGCACACAAATTAATGGATACATTGCAGATACTGCAGTTACAGTTTGCCAAGATGCACAATTTGAAGGATTGATTCAAGCTGCAGAAGAAGCATTAAGCAATGCAATGTCCATGATAAAAGTAGGAGTCAAAGCAAGCGATATTGGACGAACTATAGAAAAAACAATAAAACAAACTGGATTCAAGCCAATTGCAAATCTTAGTGGCCATTCTTTAGGGCAATATACAATACATGCAGGAAGATCCATTCCAAATATTTGGTCAGTTGGAGGATTCACACTGGCAGAAAATACAGCTTATGCATGTGAACCATTTGTCACTACAGAAAAAGGAGGGGGGTTTGTAAGAAATGGAAAGATAAAAAACATATTTGCATTAAATTCAAGAAAAAAAACAAAAAACGATGAAGCCGATAAACTACTTGACTATATCTGGGAAAAATTCAACATGTTGCCTTTTGCACTAAGATGGATTACAAAAGATTGGGAAGAAAAGAAAGCTAGGGAACTATTAGAACAGCTAATCAATAAAAAAGCAGTACAAGCATATCCAATATTAATTGAAATAAACGAGCAAAGAGTCGCTCAGGCAGAACATACTTTTATTCCAAATGAGAATGGGGTCACAGTAACAACTATTTCTCAATAGATTGACAAATTTGTGATACTATTTTTTGAATCAAGAGTGAATATTGTTACTAATGAATTTTAAAATACAATAGAGATTATCGTCAATGAATTTTATAAGAGATATGCCGAAAAGGAATCTCTAAAACTGATTAATTTCCATATTCCATATATCAAAAATTGTCGTATGTATTATTATGAGTCTAAAAGGGTTTGATTCAAGCCAAAGATGGATTGTAGAACGAAGAGTTCCTTTATCATGCCCAAACTGTACCAGTACACTAACACTAGGAAGATATGTCATACAATCTGAAATTCCAAAATCACTAGATTTCCATATCTGCAGTCATTGTAACTTTGTGAGAAGTGTCAGTGATTTCAAAAAAGGATTATTTACTGTTTAACCCACATATAATCAAAATCATTTTTAAAATAAAAAGATTAGAATCTAACTTTCAATAGATTCGCCAAAGATTTTTTCTATTACAGTAATTCCATTACAAGAATCACATTTTGAGGTTTCAGCAAATAGAACATCTCCAACTTGGAATTTTCTTTTTCTTTCCAAATTACATTTATTGCATTTTTCTACAGTATATGCAAGAATAGTTTTTTCTTTTGTGAACATTATTGTGGTACCCCCATAGTGTTTCCTACACCAATTAACAAAACGGATTGACCAGATTTTGTATTGTCATGAATCATCTCATAGATTTGCAAGCGTACAATATCTGCCTTGTCAGCAATTTCTTTAGTCATTAGGGTAATTGCTTCCTTGACTGATTGTTTTATGACAATTGCAAAAATAGGAATGTTATTTTTTGTTGCAATATCCTCTATCTGAAATCGTTCAGTTCCAATTCCACCTATTGCGGCACCAAATCCTTGGGCAATAATTGCCGATTCTTCTCCTTCCATTTTTAATGCAGCATCTACCATAATGATAATATCAGGTTTGTTTTTAGAAACAATTGATTCTACTGCATCTCCAGGTCTACCAACGGTAGAACCAGGACCTTCAGCTTTTAGTAAAAATAATTTTCGTCCATCATAATGAATTTCACTAAGAACAGTTTGAAAAGCAATTGATTCCTTTTTAGTATCAAGCATCATTTTGCCTACAACCATAGGCCCTATACCATCACCTATAGGCTGACCCATTTTAAAAGCAGGAATGGCTTTGTGCATTGCTTCTGCTTCTTCTAATATAAAAGGCAAAATCATTTGAAGCGGTAAAATTAATGGGTAGTTATTTTGTTTTTTTGCAGTCAAATAGAGATGATTAATTACTTTGTAAATCATTTGCAAAGAAGTGGCAATTTCAAGCAGTGTTTGAATTTTGGTTAATTCTAAATCACTTGTTTGAGGAGACAGTGATTTTACATGTTCTCTAGAATAATCTTCTCGCGCCCTTACGATATGTCTTACTTTGGAAACTATACCGTTTGGATCCATATCAACTGGCATTATAGTAAAATAATCTAAAAAGCGATCAATTTTTTTAGTCGGGTCATTTTTAGGATTCATATTTTTTTTAATATAATCAATTAGTTCATTTCGGGATTGAGTTTTGTATTCTTCTAGTTTTTTGATTCCTTTTTTTATTTCTCCAGATGTAATTGATAATTGAATTCTCTGTCCATAGAAGACAAAAATAATAATTGGAACAATCCAGATTAACATCATAATTGGATTAGTTTCATCATTTAATCCAAACAATTGATCAAAATCGATGTTTGTAAAATCCAATAGAAACAGAGTTAACGGAATCCAAATTAAATCATTCGTATAATCAAAGGCAATAATGAAAAATTCAACCTAAAGTAGAAATTGTAAAAATAGTCTACTTGAGGGTAAAAAAATGGCGAGTGCTTTTATTATAGGGAGGGTAGAAAAAACCTGAATATGCCACAAACAAAGCCTATTGTAAGCGTGGAAAATGTTGTAGCATCTGCTTCAGTTGACCAGAAAATGGACCTAAATGAAATTACAAGAACATTTCCAGATGTAGAATATCATCCTGACCAATTTCCAGGACTAGTCTTTAGACTAAAGAGTCCAAAAACAGCAACTTTGATTTTTACCTCAGGAAAAATGGTATGCACAGGATCAAAATCTGAAGAAATGGCAAGAAAGGCAGTAAAAACAGTAGTACAAAAACTTCGAAAAGGTGGAATTAAAGTAAAAAAAGATGCAACAGTTGAAATTCAAAATATAGTAGCATCAATTAATCTTGGTGGTAAAATCCATCTTGAACAAGCCGCAAGAACTTTACCAAGAAGCATGTATGAACCCGAGCAATTTCCAGGATTAATCCATAGAATGCTAGATCCAAAAACAGTCATTTTGTTATTTTCTTCTGGAAAACTTGTATGCACAGGCGCTAAAAAAGAACCAGATGTATACAGATCAGTAAACAACTTGCATGCACTACTAGAAGAAAAAAATCTAATGATCTACGATTAATCGTAGATTGAATTTATTTTCTTTTCTGATTATTTTATTGGACTTCCTAATGGAACGTCTTCATTTACAGTTAACCAAAATGGTTTATCATCAACATCAGCTGCCAAAAGCATTGCGTTTGATTCTACACCTGCCATTGTTTTTGGCTCTAGATTTGCAATAACAATTACAGTTTTTCCAATAATATCTTCTGGTTTGTAATATTGTGCACCACCAATTATCACAGTTCTTTTTTCATTGCCAAGATCAATGATTCCTTTTATAATTCTGGTTTTACCTGGAATGGGTTCAGTTGAAATAATTTTTGCCACACGAATATCTAATTTTGCAAAATCATCATAAGTTACATGAGACACAAGAATTCCTGAATTACCTTGTTAAAATGAATTTCGAAATTTCACATTAGAACTTTTTTATCAATACCGCTTGTCTCAATTTCATATTTTAGAGCCGCAGGAAGTTCAATGTATTTTTTATTAACCAATGCAATTATTTGGTCATCAGGCACATTTACCATTTTTAGTAACTTGCCACGTTGATGAGCATAAGCGTTTTTCCAAAACCCTGCTCCATCAAAGGTTCCAATTTTTGGCATATATCGTGAAGGTTTCATTTTTTTAAGGGTAATTGACTGTGACGGAAGTTTGGCAATTGCCGTTAGAACTGGAGTTACTGTTCTGGATTTTAGGCATGTTGCCCATCACAGTCTCTTTCTGTACATATAGGAATCTAATATATTTAATGCGAAATTAACGAGTAAAAGGCCATGGCAGAAATCAAAGTTTCAGTTGAAATTGATGCTCAAAGAGACAAAGTTTGGGACATAATATCAGATATAGATAACGAACCAAAATTTTGGAAAGGAACTAAAGAGATCAGAAACATATCAAAAAATGAAAACATAGTCAACAGGGAGATAACTATTGCATTTAGAGACCAAAAATGCATGCAAGAAGTAAAATTGCAACCCAAAGAAAAGATTGAGACAGTATTTACAAAAGGGATTATAGATGGAACTAAAATTATCACCCTAGCTGCCAAAGATGGAAAAACATTACTGAGTGTAAAATGGAACATCAAACTTACAGGTATGATGGGGATGTTTACAGGGATGATAAAAAAGCACATTGAAAGTGGAACAGTGCAAGCACTGCAAAAGATCAAAGAAGAGATAGAGAGATAAAATTCATGGAATTAATTTCAGATGTTTTGAATTATTCACTAACTGCAATTTTAATTGGAGTGTCTATGACATGGATATTTCTAATTAAATCTATGATTGATTCTATCAGATTAACTCCATACCTGGATAAATTTGAAAGAAAGGAACACACTAATCCCAAGGTTTCAGTCATTCTGCCTGCAAGAAATGAAGAAGAGTTTATTGGAAAATGTTTAGAATCATTAATTGAGCAAGACTATACAAATTATGAAATTATTGTAGTTGATGATTCATCAGATGATGCAACAGGTAAGATCATTTCAGAGTATGCAAAGAAAAATTCCAAAATAATACCAGTAAGTGCACAGATAAAACCAGATGGATGGATGGGGAAAAACTGGGCATGTATGGAAGGATACAAAAAGGCAACAGGAGAACTATTATTATTTACAGATGCAGATACAAAACATTCACAAAATGTGATTTCTCTTGCAGTATCGCATTTACTTTCTTTTAATTTAGATGCATTATCAGCAATTCCAAAAATGCGTACAATGGATTTTTGGACAAGAATCACACTTCCTATGATTTCAACATTTCTTCATACAAGATTTTCAGCTGTTCGAGTAAATGACCCTTCAAAGAAGACAGCATATTTCTTTGGTAGTTTTTTCATAATTAAACAAAAAACCTACAGAGAAGTAGGAATGCACGAGGGCGTAAAACATGAAATTATTGAAGATGGTGCACTAGGAAAAAAAGTAAAAGAATCAGGGTATAAGATGAAAATGACTAGAGGAGATCATCTAATAGAAGCAGTGTGGGCACGAGACAAAAGTACACTTTGGAATGCCCTCAAAAGACTGATGATTCCATTATATCTTCAAAATGAAAAAATTGCAATTGGCATTTTCTTTGCGGTGTTATTCTTGCTTTTTATGCCATTTCCAATTTTAGCATATTCTGCTTTATGGGTATTGAAAACAACATCGTTTTCAATTCTATTTGTAGCATCATTTGTTGCTTCAATTATGATTTACATTGGAGCTATAATTGAAGTCAAGAAACTATTGCAATTACGATTAATTGACGCGTTATTTGCTCCTCTAGGGAGCTTGGTAGTAGTACTAGGATTTTTAGGAGGATTACTTCAGGCAAAAAACAATACGGTGTCCTGGAGAGGAAGAAAATATTCCATGAAAGATCATGTTCAGAATTCGATAAGTGTATAGCAATACTTTTAGATAGAAAATATGGTAGCGATGTCGCATGGATAAATCAGGAATGTTGGTAGGAGGAACAATAGGGGCAGTAATTGTTGCAGTTATTTTTGCAGTAATTTTGTTGACACCTACTACAATGAAATCCGAGATTATTGCAAGTGACAAACCAATTCCAAGTGCAATAGGAGAAACAACTCCAGCATATTCAAAAAATCTTTCATTAATTGAGATATTTGAAAAATCAGAGCCAGGAGTAGTCAGAGTTAATGTTCAAAGAACAGATCAGGCAAATGGCACTAGCGGGGTTGGCTCAGGTTTTGTTTTTGATAAAAAAGGACACATCATTACAAATTCTCATGTTGTAAAGGATGTAAAAAAAGTAGTCGTTACATTTCTTGATGGTCGTTCATACAATGCAGAAATAATTGGTTTTGATGAATTTACAGATATTGGAGTTGTCAAAGTTAATGCAGATTTGTCATTATTACAACCACTGACAATAGGGGATTCATCTAATCTCAAAGTAGGAGAGCCAATTGCGGCAATAGGAAACCCATTTGGGCTATCAGGTTCTATGACATCAGGAATTGTCAGTCAATTAGGCAGATTATTACCTTCAGGTGCAGGGTATTCTATTCCAGATGTGATTCAAACAGATGCTGCAATAAATCCAGGAAATTCAGGAGGACCATTGCTCAATATGAGAGGGGAAATTGTCGGGATAAACACTGCAATACAATCTACGACAGGCGAATTTACAGGAGTTGGATTTGCAGTTCCATCCCAGACAATAGCCAAAATTGTTCCAAGTCTAATAGAAAATGGAGAATATCATCACCCATGGATTGGAATTTCGGGCAGAGACATTGATCCTGATCTAGCCAAAGTTTTGAATCTAAATGATGCAGTAGGATTTCTTGTAATCACAGTAGTAGAAAATAGTCCTGCAGTAAAAGCAGGCATACATGGATCTGATAAGACAGTTCAAGTTGAAGGAGTAAATTATCCAATTGGAGGAGACATCATACTATCAGTAGATGGCAAACAAGTAAGAAAAATAGACGATATTCTGATTCACCTACAAAGAGCAAAATCGGTTGGAGATGAAATGAATTTGGAGATTCTAAGAGATGGCAGAACAACCAATATCACAATTACCTTAGAAGAAAGACCAAATGGAAATTAAAGCAATACAAGCATAAATACTTCTAGGCAAGCAACACAACTATTGAACAAACTTGTGTTAAACTCTGAGAGTTTAAACAATGTTTTAGAAAACAAGATAATTTCCAGAGATGAAATAATACAAATCTATGAAAATTCAAAAAGCAATTCCAATGAGTTATTTTCAACAGCGCAAAAGTTGAGAAAAAAATTCAAAGAAAATTCAGTTACATTTTCAAAAAAAGCATTTTTCAATATTATAAATTTATGTAAAGACACATGTTCGTACTGTACTTACAAGGCAGAACCTGGTGAGGAAAAAATATCCTTGATGTCAAAACAAGAAATAAAACAATTATTGAATATTGCAAAAAAATACAGATGTGTAGAAGCTTTGTTTGTAACAGGGGAACAACCTGAGCAAAGATATCAAGAGGCAAGAGAGTGGCTAAAAACAAACGGATTCAAATCAACTGCCGAATATTTGGTTCATGCATCAGAATTGGCAATAGAAAGTGGGTTGTTTCCACATACTAATGCAGGAAACTTGAATAAAGAAGATCTAAAAGAATTGCAAAAAAGCAATGTATCAATGGGCATAATGTTAGAAAACATCAGTGAAAGACTCACAAAAAAAGGAATGCCACATTATCTAGCAGCAAGCAAGAAACCAAAAGCACGACTAGAAGTACTAGAAAATGCAGGAAAATTGAGAATTCCAATGACAACAGGAATACTGGTAGGAATCGGAGAAACACCAATGGAAATCATAGATTCAATTTTGGCAATAAGAAAACTACATGAAAAATATGGAAATATACAAGAAGTGATCGTGCAAAATTTTCAACCAAAACAAGATACTCTGATGAAAAATTTTCCTTCAGCCAATGAAAATTATTTCAAAAAAATTGTTGCATTAACAAGAATAATCATGCCAAAAATGAACATACAGATTCCTCCAAATTTATCTCCAAATTCATATCATAGTTTTCTATCCGTAGGAATTAATGATTGGGGCGGAGTTTCACCGCTTACACCGGATTATGTAAATCCAGAGTTTTCTTGGCCAGAGATTAAAAAAATAGAACAAGACTCAAAGAATGCAGGATTTGAACTAAAGTGTAGGTTTCCTGTTTATCCAGAATTTTTTTCATTTATTGGCAAAGAGTTAAGAAATAAGATGAAAGATATCGAAGATGAAGAAGGATTGGTAAAACAGGAGTATTGGAAATGAGCATCAACATAGAATCACTACTTAAAAATTCAGACTCTTTTGTTTCTGAGATTTTAAACAAGACACTATCAGATAAAGAGATATCAGCACAAGAAGGATTAAGACTATACAATACAGCAGGCATAGATTTTCATTTAGTAGGATTGGTTGCAGATGAAATTAGAAAAAGAAGAGTTGGAGATACTGTTACTTATGTTGTAAATAGAAACATCAATTTTACCAACGTATGCATCAAACAGTGTGGTTTTTGCGCATTTAGTAGAGATTTTAGAGAGGAAGAAGGATATTTTCTTCCAACAGACGAAATTGTAAGACGTGCAAAAGAAGCACATCAGTTAGGTGCAACTGAGGTATGCATTCAAGCTGGACTTCCACCAGATATGGATGGAGATTTGTATGAAAATATTTGCAGAGAAATTAAAAAAGAAATTCCAGATATTCACATACATGGATTTTCACCAGAAGAAGTGCTCTATGGAGCAACAAGATCAAAGACGACAATTAGAGAATATCTCAAAAGACTCAAAGAAGCAGGGGTAAACACTCTACCAGGAACAGCAGCAGAAATTCTAGATCAAAAACTAAGAGATAAAATTTCGCCAGGAAGAATAAGTGTAAAAGATTGGATAGAAGTAATCAAAACAGCCCATAGTCTTGGAATCAACACAACATCAACTATGATGTTTGGACACATTGAAACACCTGAAGACAGAATAAACCATATTGTAAAAATCAGAGAAATACAAAAAGAGACAAGAGGATTTACAGAATTTGTTCCACTCAATTTTATCCATAGCGAAGCTCCAATGTACAAACACCAGTTGCATGATGAAATAAGACAGGGAGGAAGTGGCAATGATGTATTGCTAACACATGCAATTGCAAGAATTATGCTAAATAATTACATAGATAATATTCAAATGTCCTGGGTAAAGGAAGGACAGAAAATGTCACAATTATTGTTAATGTGGGGAGCAAATGATTTTGGAGGAACATTAATCAATGAAAGCATTTCAACATCTGCAGGTTCCAACCATGGTCAATTGATAAGACCAAAAGAAATAAGAAGACTAGTAAGAGAAATTGGAAGAATACCTGCAGAAAGAAATACTAATTACAAAATATTGAGAAAATTCGACAATAATGATGAATCAGATGATGAATTAGATAAAATTTCAGACTCATCAAAATTTGGCTCATATGCAGAATTAATCAAAATTAACAAATTCAGATACAAAAATCCAAGAAAAGAGTAATTGTCTGCATTAGACAATATAGTCATTCAAAAAAAGAATTGATAAAATAGAAAATACTAGAATCACAGGCACAAAATGAGGTGTAAAAAAACCATCTAGACAGATCAACAAAGCTTCAGGTTAACATTAATAAGGTAATATACCGTACCATACGGTATGATGCGAGCAAGATTAACATACATACCTGTAGAAGTAGCAGACCAATTCGAAGATTTTATTATAAAACGAGACGTCCAGATACTAGATGCAGTAAAAGCAAGAACACGAGACTACAGTACATTATCTCTTTTGAAATTACTGTATCAGCTTAGAGGAAATCCAATGACATTCTCAGATCTGTATTCAAAATCAAAAATAAGAATGAAGAAATCATTTCTAAATTATTTACATCTTTGTGTAAATTACAACTTTGTGCAAAAAGAAGCAATTGGATCAAATATGATCTACTCCATAACAGACAAAGGGAGAACCATGTTGAATCTGTTTATTCATAAAAGTAATTAGACAGAACAAATCGATGTAAACAATGCACGAAGCATTTCCAGAAGCAGAGGTATTTGAAATTAAAAAAATAGAATTTAACAGTCCAATAATATTTGCAGGATTTGTAGGCGCAGGTCTTGTAGGACCACTTGCAATTAGTCACATCATTGAAGAATTAAAAATGGAGGAGATAGGACTAATGAGATCAAAATATCTTCCACCATCAACTGTTTTTATGAAAGGCAGATTACGTCATCCTTTTAGATTTTATGCAAACAAAGAAGGTACAATATGTACAATAATTTGTGAAATAACATTAAGAATGGAAGGATTATACTCACTTGTTTCAGCCATTTTAGATTGGGCAGATAAAAAAGGTTCAAAAGAAATTGTAATTTTAGATGGAATAGCAAGTGAAGAACATGATAATAAAGCATATTGTGCAGCAGGAGAAGATTTGATAAGAACGATGGCAGACAAAGACATCAGTATGATTTCACAGGGATTTATCACTGGAATTCCAGGAGGAATTTTAAATGAATGCATTGTAAGAAAAATTCAAGGGATATCTCTACTTGCAAAAGCAAACAAAACATCGCCAGATCCTGCAGCTGCATCGACGTTAATAGAGGCACTAAATAGATTCTATGATATGAAAATAGATACAACAGACTTGGAAAAAGAAAAAGACAGAATCAATTCTGAATTTAGCGAATTATCTCAAAAATATGTAGAACATAGAGAAGAATTTGCTGGCATGTACATGTAAGTTAACTAGGCAAATTCTTTTATTCACAGCAAATACGCATGAAACTATGGGCTTAACCTACAAAAAGGCAGGCGTGGACATAGCCAAAATCAAACAAAGTCAAGCTGCGATAGGCAAGATGATTGAATCCACACATAAACTCCAAAAAATGGCAAAAATCACACATGGTTTTGGACATTATGCTGGAATTGTAGAGATCCCGGGAGGAAAATTATTAGCTACTCATACAGATGGGGTAGGAACCAAAGTAGTAATTGCAAATTTGATGAAAAAATACAACACAATTGGAATTGATTGTGTTGCAATGAATGTAAATGATATAATCTGTATTGGTGCAACTCCGGTTTCATTTGTGGATTATATTGCTGCAAACAAAAATGATCAAAGAATTTTCAAAGGAATAGTAGAAGGACTGGTAAAAGGTGCAGAGAAATCAGCAGTGCCAATTGTAGGAGGAGAGACAGCTATAATGCCAGGGGTCATTGCAGGAAAAGGATTTTCATTTGATTTAGCTGGAATGGTAGTAGGTCTTGTTTCAAAAAAAGAGATGGTGCTTGGAAATAAAATAAAAGCAGGTGACATCATCATAGGTGCAAAAAGTAGTGGAATGCATTCCAATGGATATTCATTGGCAAGAAAAGCGCTCTTAACAAAATACTCCATAAAAGACAAAGTAAAAGGAATAGGGATAATAGGAGAATCTCTTCTAACACCCACAGAAATTTATGTAAAACCAGTTTTAGAAATAATTCAAAAGTGTAAAGTAAATGGGTTGGCACACATTACAGGTGGAGCATTTACAAAATTACTCCGTCTTAAAAAAATAGGATACGATATAGATTCACTACCAACAATTCCACCTATAATGAAATTAATTGAAGAACAAGGTGTGAAACAAGATGAAATGTATAAAACATTTAACATGGGTGTAGGATTTTGTGTTGTTGCATCAAAAGATCAAGTAGATGAAATAAAAACAATATTTAAAAAACACAACATCTCAAGTCAGGAAATTGGTCAAATTACATCTAGAAAAGGAGTTTTTGTAAATTCTACAAAAATTGCATAATAATTAGACAATTGTGAGAGAATGTTTAACCAATAATTACCTTATATGAGCATATTTTATTTGAGAATAGAGAAATGTCAGAAATTAATTTTATTTCTACAATAATAGGCGTAGGAATACTTCTTTTTGCTGCCAAAGTAATGGCAGAATTGTTTCTGAGATTAAAACTCCCAATAGTATTAGGAGAACTTTTGGCTGGAATAATTATAGGCCCATTTGCTTTAGGAGGACTTTTCATATACAATGGAGCGTCATTAGTTGAAATCACTGAAGAGATAAAGATACTAGGAGAAATTGGCGCAATAGTGATTTTATTTATGGCAGGATTAGAAATGACGCCAAAAGAGTTTCTCAGAGGAGGAAAAGCAGCATTTACGGTTGCTACAGCCGGGGTGGTAGTTCCATTTTTTGCAGGATTTGTAGTTTTTCAAATGTTTGGTTTTGATGCGTTACAATCTATGCTAATTGCAACTGCACTTACAGCAACAAGCATAGCAATTTCAATTCAAGTCTTGAGTGAATTTGGCAAAATCAAAACCCCCGAAGCACGTCTAATAATAGGAGCAGCCGTTATTGATGATATTTTAGCAATTGCAGTATTGTCAGTAGTTTCATCAATTGCAGGAAATGGTGCAGAGAGCATAGTGAATATAGATATCGTGAATATAGATATCATGAATATAACAATTACAATTTTGCAAGTGTTAGGATTCTTTGCAATAATATTAGTAGCAGCAGTGCTATTAATTCCAAGATTTATCACTCCAAGATTATGGAAAGCAAAAGGTAGTGTTGAGGGAATTGCAACAGCATCATTTTTTGGCACTGCTGCGTTAGCTGGATTACTCGGACTATCACCAATTGTGGGAGCATTTGCAGTAGGAATGGCATTGTCAGCTACTAAAATATTTGAAAATATTCGCAATTACATTGAAAAGATGGGATTGATTTTTGCGCCATTGTTCTTTGCAATTATTGGTGCACAAGTTGATCTTAGAGCAGTTAATTTAGAAATTTTAGCACTAAGTGGAGTAATCATAGCACTTGCGATTGTAACAAAGCTGTTTGGATGTGGATTACCTGCAATGTTGTTTTTGAAAAGCAAGAGGCAGGGATATAGAGTAGGAATTGGAATGATTTCAAGAGGAGAAGTAGGTTTAATCGTAGCAGGAGTTGGGATATCAACTGGAGTTCTCACTTCAAATGTATATTCGACTATTGTAATCATGGTAGCTGCTACAACAATCATAACGCCTATTTGGTTAAAGATGGAATATAGAAAAGACCAAAAGAATCAAACACAATCAGAAGAAAAAGATCAAAGCAGTAACACTAGAAAAGATTAGAAAATACTGAAAAATAGAAACTAGGAGTTATTTAACGAATTTATGTACAAGGGGATATGAATATTCATGAATAAGTTGGAACCCATATTTTCAAAAGCATGTGGTGAAATCATGCAAAATCTCCTAACTGTAAATGAACCAACTAAAAAACAAGTCAAAAATGAAATTAAAAAAATATGTGCAAAATACGCACTTGAGCGAATTCCCAGAAATCATGAAATTCTTTCAATGGCAAAAGATTCAGATTTTTCCAAATTACAAAAAGTTTTGCTTAAAAAACCAATCAAGACAGCATCAGGAGTATCAATAATTGCATTAATGCCAAAACCGTATGCATGCCCACATGGAAGATGTACATATTGCCCAGGCGGAATTGAATACAATTCTCCTAATAGCTATACAGGAAAGGAACCATCAACACTTAATGCAATTGAAAACAAATACGACCCCAAACTCCAAATCACAACAAAAATTGAAAAATTGATTGCATATGGACATGATCCATCAAAGATGGAAATAGTGATTGTAGGAGGGACATTTTTATTCATGCCAAAAGACTATCAGGAGAATTTCATCAAGTCCTGCTATGATGCACTAAATGGAACAGATTCAGATAATTTGGAAGATGCAAAATCAAACAACGAACATGCAAAAATAAGAAATGTGGGATTTACAATTGAAACAAAACCAGATTACTGCAAACAGATACACGTTGATGCAATGTTAGATTATGGAATTACAAGAATAGAGATCGGAGTCCAATCATTACAAGAAAGAGTGTACAAAATTGTCAATAGAGGACATGACTATAATGATGTAATAGAATCATTTCAAATTTCAAAAGATGCAGGATATAAAATTGTGGCGCATATGATGCCAGGCCTTCCTACAATGACTCCAGAGGGAGACATTGCAGATTTTAAAAAATTATTTGATGACTCACAACTCAGACCAGACATGTTGAAAATTTATCCATCACTAGTCATAGAAAACACTCCACTTTATGATGAATACAAACGTGGGAAATACACCCCATATTCAGATCAAGATATGATCAGAGTTCTAACTGAAGTAAAGAGAAACATCCCAAAATGGGTCAGAATAATGAGAGTACAAAGAGAGATATCGCCAAATGAGATCATAGCAGGTCCAAAATCAGGAAACCTCAGACAAATAGTACATCAGAATCTGAGCAAACAAGGCATTTCGTGTAAATGCATAAGATGCAGAGAGGCAGGACTATCAAACAAAAAGACAGATGATCAGAATCTAAAATTAAACAGAATTGATTATGAATCATCAGGCGGAAATGAAGTATTTTTGTCATATGAAGATACAAATGATTCAATTTATGGATTTTTGAGATTAAGAAAACCAAGCATTCTTGCACATAGAAAAGAAGTTGGAAATGACTCTTGCATTGTACGAGAACTACATGTATACGGTAAATCGTTAAAGTTGGGAGAAAAAGGAGAAAATCAAATACAGCATTCAGGATTGGGGAAAAATTTGATGAAAGAGGCTGAAAAAATTTCTAAAGAAGAATTTGATGCTACAAAACTCTTAGTGATTAGTGCAGTAGGAACAAGAGAGTATTATCAAAAATTGGGGTATTCGTTATATGGACCATACATGACAAAGCCATTGAATCAAGAATAGATATGTCAGAGCAGGAGATATTTGGAAAAGGAACTTGGATAGACAAATTAGCTCATGAGTTACTAGAACGTGAAAAATCTCTAGGTAGAAATTTAGATCTTTTAAGAGTTGAAAGTGGACTAGGAGCTTCAGGAGTACCACATATAGGAAGTCTAGGCGATGCAGTTAGAGCATACGGAGTAAAACTTGCACTAGAAAACTTTGGATACAAATCTGAATTAATTGCATACTCTGACGATTTAGATGGATTAAGAAAGATTCCAGAAGGATTCCCTAATTCTTTAGAAGAACATTTGGCAAAACCGGTTTCATTAATTCCAGACCCATTTGGATGTCACGAGTCATATGGAATGCACATGAGCAGTATTTTGTTGGATGGTCTTGACAAAATGGGAATTAGATATGAGTTTAGAAGAGCAAAAGACACATACAAAAACGGATTACTAAAAGATCAAATTCATATAATTTTACAAAACAGTTCAAAGATAGGAGATAAAATTTCAGAGCTAGTAGGTCAAGAAAAATTTCAAAAATTTCTTCCATATTTTCCAGTTTGTTCAAACTGTAACAGGCTCTACACCGCAGAAGCATTTGAGTATTTAGCAGATGAGAAGAAAGTAAGATACAAGTGTCATGATGCAGAGATTGGCTCAAAAATGATCAAAGGTTGTGGTCACAATGGAGAAGCAGACATCACAAAAGATTTAGGAAAACTTGCATGGAAAGTGGAATTTGCTGCAAGATGGGCAGCATTTGATATTAGATTTGAAGCTTATGGAAAAGATATAATGGATTCTGTTAAAGTAAATGATTGGGTATCAGATGAGATTTTGAATTTTCCACATCCTCATCATGTCAAATATGAAATGTTTTTAGATAAAGGAGGAAAGAAAATTTCAAAATCACTAGGCAATGTGGTTACAGGACAAAAATGGATGGAGTTTGGAAGCCCAAAATCCATTTTATTACTTCTTTACAAAAGAATTACAGGTGCAAGAGAATTAGGATTTGAAGACATACCAGCATTAATGAATGAATACAATGAATTAGAAGACATATTTTTTGGAAAAATCAAAGTGGATAATCAGGCCAAATTAATAAAATCAAAAGGACTCTATGAATATGTAAATCTACTAGATCCGCCAAAAGAGCCAAGCATTCATGTCAACTATAGATTACTAGTGGAATTAGCTAAAATGTTCAAAGAGAATAGAACAGAAAGAGTAATGAAAAAATTGCTAGATTACGGAGCAATCAAAAATCCAGACCCAGAAATAGAAAAGTTAATTGAGTTGGCAGGAAATTTTGCAGACGAGTTTGATCAACAAGAAAAAGTAGAAATTGATATGGATGAATCAGCAAAAAAAATATTGAAACTACTAGTAGATGCGCTTAATGCAGAAGAAGAACCAGAAGACATTCAAAATACAATATATCAGATTGCAAAATCAAATGGTGTAGAACCAAAGGATTTCTTTAAAATTTTGTATCAAATAATATTAGGCACATCAAGAGGGCCTAAAATTGGGCCACTAATCTCAGATATCGGAAGAAAACAAGTTGCAAAGACAGTATCAAAGTATATCTAAGAAATATGGCCCACAGTGAGCACAACAAATCAAAAAACAGTGGGAGTTTTGCATTGATAATATTTGGAGCTTTGTTGTTAATTTTAGCACCAACCATAAATCCTAGCAGTCCAGTATTAGGTACCATTGCATTAATTGGCGGAATTGTTATTGGTGGAGTTGGGTTTTATCTCAAGTTTATTCGTACAAGAGCAAAAAAAGTCTAAAGAAACGTTCATCTTTTGGGAAATTTTGTAGGGAATCATGGGTCTTTTTGGGAAAAAAAAGGAGCAAGTAGATGAAATAGTATCAGAAAAAAGTGAAGAACATGTTCTAAAAGAAGCACTTGAAACAGAAGTAGAAAACTTACAAAAAGAATTCAGAGCAAAACAAGAAGAGATTGAAAATATTACAGAAAAATTACACAGAGTAAAAGAAGAATACGATATAGCAACAAGCAATTTGATGTCAGTAAAAAAAGAATCCAATCAGAAAAAAATGGAACTCGACACGATATATTTAGAGTATAAAAATGTCAAATCAAAAATAAATAATGCAGATGAAAGATTAAATAAAAATAAAAAATCATATGAAGAATTAGATAAAGTAGAATCAAATCTTACAAAAATGAAGCAAGAGTTTGAAAAGATTACAAAAGAGTATAATGAAATTAAAGAAAAAACAACAGAAGAGCAATCTTCCCTACATAAAATACAGACGCAGCAAAGTCAAGCACAAAAAGAATTAGAGGAAATTACTTCAAGATTGTATAATGCAAAAACTCTGCAAGATAATAACGAAACAAATGTTTTTACGCTTAAAGAAAAAGAATTCATAGATGAAACTAGAGACAAAAGAGAAACAAAAGGCATCATAGAAGCTGCGAGTGTAGTGGTAGGGTCATTAAAATCAAAATTAAGCATGGCAGAAAAAGAGCTAGAAACAATTCAGAAACTATTAGAAAAAGAACGCAATGAGCATATTCAGACTAAAAATGAACTTGAAAAACTAAAAAGAAAAGCAGATTCCAACTAATCCAGATAGCGTATTAAAAATAGTATTAATTTTCAAACTCAACGCATAAAATCTACAGCATATAGTGAGAAAAAGAAAAATGCAATACCGCCACCAAGAATTGCAATCCATGTAGCGATTTGTTTAGTTTTAGACATATCAACAAATTCAAAAAAACACATTATTGAATCTACTTAATCATTAAAAATAAACGTCGTGGAAAGGTTAGCCGTAAATTAAACAGTGTTCACATTCACAATTTGTTTGTTGTTTTAATTTTACCAAACATTTTTTGTGTTGACCAGCTTGACATTGAACGCACACTTGATCTATGTTATCAACACTTGTATATTTTTTTGATTGATCAAAACCGAATCCACCATCTTGAGGTCCAACCATGTTTATCTTTACATTAAAGCAGTATTTCTACTTCACTGAGAAAGTGCTTTCTCAATTGAATTTTTCAGATCTGTTCTGTATGTTTCAATGATTCCCCTAATTTCAAAAACATCAACAAATCCACCTACTGATGCGCGTGTTGCTTTTAGAAGATAGTGTAAAGTGCCCTCCTCAATTTTCCCCACATAATATCCATAAAGAAAGTCTACTTGATTTTCACATTTCCAAATTTGTTTGACGTTTGGAAAAGTTTGATGAATTTCAGAAGGAATGTTTCTTATTCTTAGTTTTACGTAATCTTCAAGTGATTTTCTTATTGATGAGTCATGAAGCATATGTAAAACTATGGTGACACTTGTTTTTTAGTCATTATTTTTATCAGATTTTTTTTCTGAGTCAGGCTTATCCCATAAATGCATAGTTCCACGAATCATAAAAGAGCCAACAATAATTGCAACAATTCCACCTACAATAAAAAGAAAAAAACGTCCTATACTTTTGAGATTAATCAACAAATACAATATGTCTAATGTGTAATTATAATTGTCTAACATGATGAAAGAAGAGCAAAAAGAGGGTGTATTTACTTTTGAGATTTTAATTTTTTTACAGTTTTTGAAAATTCATTCATAGGAACAATTTTGACTGTACTCATAGAAGAGATACCAACAGAAATACAAAGTTGTTCTATGTCATGTGCGTTTTTTGCATCCAAAATAATTATCCATTCATGCTCTAAAACAGACATGTAAAACCCAATAATTTTCAAAATATTGAATTTTTTCATGTTGGATTTAATTTTAGTTTCCATAGCAAGGAAAATTTTTCGGCTGGTACTGTTATTTAATGGACATGATTCTGGACTATGAATTGCAAAGACTCCAAATAACATACAAGATGAGAGAATTTTGTCATTTTTAAACTATATCATAAGATTTTTGTTTTCAAAATAATTTTCTTGCAGAAACAATCTACGGTGTGATCATTTACCATGCCAACTGCTTGCATGAAAGCATAACAAATTGTGGGACCAACAAAATTAAATCCACGATTTCTTAGATCTTTACTCATTTTTTCAGAAATACTAGTAGATGTAGGTAAATCAGATAGTTTTTTGAAATTATTTATTATCGGCTTATGATTTACAAAACTCCAAACATATTTGTCAAATGAGCCAAATTCATTTTGAATTTTCAAAAAATGTTTTGCATTATTGATTGCCGAGTTAATCTTTAATCGGTTTCTAATTATTTCTTGATTATCTAGTAATTTTTCTACATGTTTTGAAGTGTATTTGGAAACCTTGATAGGATCAAAATTAGAAAATGCTTTTCTGTATCCTTCTCGCCTCTTAAGAATTGTAGACCAAGACAATCCAGCTTGTGCCCCTTCCAATATCAGGAATTCAAATAATTTTATATCATCATGTTGTGGTATTCCCCATTCGTTATCATGATATTCTATGTTAAGTTCATCTTTTGCCCAGATGCATCTAGTTTTCATATTAAGACTAGTCAATTTAACATAAAATAATAGTTACTAGATTGTGAATCAAATATGAAAATGAATCAGCAATTACTTCAAATTAATAGAAATTTTATAATTTGTTTTATTGTTTCAGCCTCGCTTTCGGCAGTTGTTGCTCAATCATTATCAGAGTATGAAAATCAGATTACAACTACAATCACCATTGGGGTGGGATATGGGATTTATTTTGGAATTTTCTCAGTTTTATTTTATTTGGATAATAAAAATAGATACAGGCAAATGAAATCAAGTTTAATTAGAAAAGAACTGTTTAGTATGATTTCATCATTTGGAATAGGCGAAATTATTTATCTTGTAATAAGATGGCCATCGCTATACTATTTTCTTGAAATGGACATAGAGCCATACATTGCATCGCTGATATCAGAGGTGATATCTACTGTATGTTACATGATGACAGTAACTATTTTTTTAAGAAAGATAAAGACATTCTAAAATAACAACCCTAACAAGACAATATAATTTTCAATTAAATAAGAAGCGGGCTCGGTCGGATTTGAACCGACGACCTAACGCTCCGCAAGCGTTCGCACTATCCAAGCTGTGCAACGAGTCCAACAGATTCTGGCTATATCAAATTTTTAAAAACGTTTGGTATTTGTAAAAAATTATGCTACTTTTTCTGCCTTGTTAACATAGACATAATTCATTATCAAACCTGCAATTATGCCACCTAGAATTGGTGCTGCCCAGTACATCCAATGGAATTCCCAGAATCCAGAGATTAATGCAGGACCAAATGTTCGTGCAGGATTGACAGATGCACCAGTCAATGGAACTGCAACTAGGTGAATCAAAAATATCATTCCACCAATTGTAAATCCGTGCCATCCAGGGGATGCTTTTTTGTGTACAGCAGTCATAAAAATTACAAGTACTAAAAAGAATGTCAAAATTGCTTCAACTGCAAATCCAGAACTGATGCTGTTATTGAGAAGATCACTTGGTCCACCTTGGGTACCAAAATTAACTTTGGCTCCAAGTTCTGGTAAAATCATTTTTAGAGTAGCTGCCGCTGCAATTGCACCAATTAATTGTGAAACGATATATCCAATACCATCAGTAATTCCAATTTTCCTAGTAATCATCATAGGAATAGTTACAGCAGGATTGATGTGAGCACCAGATACATGCCCAAATGCATAGATCATCAAAGCGATAGCGCCACCATGTCCAAGTGCAATAAACAAAACAGATTGAGTAGTAAGACTTTCGCCAAATGCAGATACTGCTAAAATGACTGAAAGAGGGCCAAAAAACACCAAACCATATGTTGCAATTGCTTCAGCAAGATATGCTCTTGGATTTGCCATTAAGCAAAAACCAGTTTAATTTCCATATAAAAGATTCGGACAGATCTTGGGATCAATTAAAGTTAAAAAGTAATTAATTATGGAAAAAGAATTGAAAGTATCATGATAACAGAAGGAGAGTCAGTTCCAAAATTTGAGATAAATGATGCGGATGGCAATAGCGTAAAATCAAGTGATTTTAAGGGTAAAAAACATGTCATCTATTTTTATCCAAAAGATTTTACACCTGGCTGTACAACAGAAGCAGATGAATTCTCTAAAGATTACAAAAAATTTCAAAAAGAAGGAATTGAAATAATAGGCATTAGTCCAGACGATGTAGAATCGCATAAAAAATTTTGTGAAAAAATGGGAATAAAATATCCGCTTCTTGCAGATGTAGATAAGACAGTATCAAAACAATTTGGTGTTTGGGGCAAAAAGCAATTCATGGGAAGAGAATACATGGGAGTTGCAAGAAGCACATTTTTGGTTAATGAGAAAGGGAAAATTTTCAAAATATATCCAAAAGTAAAACCAGCAGGACATTCAAAAGAAGTACTAGATGATTTTTTAAAACTAAATTAAAAAATAATTAAAAGAAAAGAGATTAAAAAATTAGAACCCTTTTGGCAAACTACCACGAGTTGCATTTGTTCTGGATTTTGCTTCAGCTTCAACAACTTTTTGATATGTTTGTTGTTCTTCAATTCTTTGTTGTTCTATTCTTTGCAAGTAAGCTTTTTCGTAATCTTCTAACTGTTCTTTCCTTGATTTTCCAGAATTGCCAGAGTAAGATGAAACTTGGATTTGTTCCGTTCCTTTTGGCAATGTACCTCTACTTGGTTTTGGTGGAGGTGCTTGATAGGTTTGAGCCTGTGCTACAGAACCATCAACAGTTAAAGATGTACCACTAAAACTACCAAACATTTTGTCTGCTGGATGAT